>NPIE01000931.1_pt1 | contig 22414 bp, 24 predicted proteins | sample 8637661 | NCBI WGS metagenome assembly NPIE01 (sample SAMN07420842, study PRJNA396082) | bioreactor metagenome | isolation source: sample BA12 brine-fed electro-methanogenic bioreactor BA | place: Japan: Kochi | collected 2016-12-09
AGGTTATGTTTGTATTCAGATATGGGCTTTGCTGCAATTCGATAATAAACAATGAACTTCTGTGTTGCCTTGGTTGATGGTCTTCTTTGCGTATCACCTCCCTTTTGGGGCAGACGTTCGATAGTGGAGTTGCGATCGCCAGACTCAGGTTAAAATCAAGTATACCTGAATTCCAGTGTACTGATTATAGCATTGTATGGTTTTCGTTACAAGTGATGGAAATCCCAGTGCTGCTTATTTTGTTGGATTTGGCATAGAGCTGAGGTAGGGGCGGAAATTCTAACTGACGATCAGGATACTTAAGGGGATGCAGCTCTCTGGGATTGTAAGTATATGAGTTCCCGTGGAATGCCCTCGGGAACGTGGGCTCAGCGCGAACAAAAAGGAAACTATTTCACGGCCCCTTAGGCTGCCAGGAGCAACCAGGCAAAGAAAATCTCGAAAAGAAGGTTGGCGAAATTCCAGGGCACGACGGCGCGGTCGATGACCATCGAGAGGACGCGCAGTCCCGCAATGACGGCGTAGACCAGCCCCAGTACCGTGTAAGCGGCGGGCTCGCCCAGCACGAAGGGGGCCGTTCCGAGCCCGATGAAGACGCCGCCTAACGCGGCCCGGATCTCAGTGCGGCCCTCGTTGCGGGTGTACTCGATGCCCGTGAAAAAGGAAACAGCCCGGGGTGAGATGGCGACCACCAGCCCCACGCCCACGGTGCTCAACGCTGCGAGGGCTTTGAGAATCTCCACCGGGGTCATGAGGTTGGGGTAGCAGCGGCTCGGACGGAGCGTCGCAGATCGGGGGTATCGTAAGGGCGGGGGAAGCCGTGCATAAGCCGGGCGATGTGATCGCGCAGCTGGGCCCGTAGGAACGCCTGGGCCTCCCTGTCCTGGGCAAAGTGGGTGATGATGAACTCGAAGACGGCGTTGGTCTCGCCATTCTCCAGATCGCTGGCGAGCTGATAGGCTTCGTCGAGATTTGTGACGTTGGCGAGCGGAGCGTCGAGGCTGTGTTTGAGGGCCTGGTGCGCCTGCTTCAATGCCTCTGGGTCGGCGGGCTCCTCCAGGGTCGGCTTGGGCAGCTCCTCGCGAAAACGGATGAGCCAGGCAGCGTGGTTGCTCTCCTCGCGGGCATATCGCTGCCAGAAGGCGGCGACCTCCGGGAGGGTGGCAAACTGATCGGCCATGCCGTAGTAGAGTGCCTCGGCAGCCCGCTCGGCGGCGATGGCCAGCTGGAACAGTTCTGCGACGGTCGCGGTCTCTGTCATCGTCTCGTCCCCCTTCTCCCTGAGCTGTCTCTATTGTACCGGAGCGGGCCCCGAGCGCAAATCTGCCCCCATCCTCCTCATAGGGGATAGAGGAGAATGGAGGCAGCGTGGATTGCGTTGGTTAGCGGAAGGTCTGCCGGGATGCAGCGTTCAGCACGCTCTGAGCGTCTTCGCTGGCCCCGTTGAGTTGGTGGCTTTGTCCCGGGATACAGTAGTAGCGAATGGCTTCTATGCCGAAGCCAAAATCGTAAGGGCTCTCTCCAGAGCCGCAATGGGCCCAGGCTTTCACGGTATAGGTACCGGGGACGAAGCTGCGCCAGTAGTGGAGTCCTGGGGCAAAGTTGCGCGTGGCGACGCCCACAACTTCAACGGTGAGATTGCCCCCCGTATCGTTTTGGATATAGAGATAGGCAAACTCGCGGGTCACCGTAGTGCTCTGGACATTGCTCCATTCCTTGGGGCCGTCGGGGAACACACCCCGCACGCGCCAGTAGTACGTACCCGGATCGGGGCTGTATATCTCCAGACTGGTGCTTGAAGAGTTGAAGGTTTGAGCGCCGATGAAGTTGGGATTGGTGCTGCCCTGGATTTCGAATTCGCTGGGGGTGCCGCCGCACGCAGGCCAGCTCCAGGTGAGCGTGTACATTCCGTCTCCCTCGGGATTGGCTATCGGATTGAGCTGCGGTGCCAGGGGATAGCACTGGAGCACGAGAGGGAGGTAGATGAAGAACTCGTCCTCCTCGAAAGTGACCGGTGTTGTCTCCGGAGCGCTTGGCTCAATTCCCGCCGTTACCATTCCTACCGGCACACGTCCGACGAGCAACAGGCTAAGAATCACTCCGACCTTCAGGAGGAGGGAGAGGTTACGGAACTGATGCGTTTTCATGGAATACCATCCTTTTTTGTGTTGAGGGAACTTTGACGAATGCAGATAGATGCATGGTGTCGTCTCGGTGAACCTCCTTTCGGCTTGTGGATGGGGGGGCGGCTTCTGGTGGGCCAGGGACTACGACTCCCCCAGCGGATCGGGAATCCTTTGCTCGTGAGGGTCCTGGGAGAGCCGGTGGGTGTGGCGGAGAAAGGCCCGAATGGCAGCGACAATCTCCTCTTTCTGCTGCCGCCCGCGGCTGCTGTAAAAGGGGGTGAGGGTCAGGATTCGTCTTCCTGTGAGGTATAGTTCGACGCGATGCATTTCTTCACCCTCGCTGGAGCGGTTGATGTCTACCATCACTCCGGTAATCTCTCCCAGAGGGTAGTGTTCCTCCTGGACTTCGCCCCGGAGAGAGCGGCGGCGAACAATAAGCAGATCCTGCTCCCGTTCCAGAATCCAGCTGGTCTTTAGATTGTACAGTCCGATCAGGAGCGGGGAACCAACCAGGATCACTGCGAAGAGGATTATATTCAGGGTGGTGAAGGTGTCATCCTGTTTGACCTCCAGAGTAGAGCTATAGGGGGAAGCGAGGTAACGTTCGATCTCCTGTACGACTTGCCGCTTGGTCTCCCGCCTTCCGCTCGTTCTGGCCCCCAGAGAAATATCGCCCCGACCTGTCTGCACTCTTATCTGGTACAGGGGATCATCGCTGTTGGTGGTCACCTCGAGGTAAGCGCCCTTCAGTTCGAAAGGCGGTTCCGATTTCAGCGGGATGCCCAGCAACGAGCGCTCGATCTGGCAGGTGATCCTTGCCCCACGGGTGCAGTGTAGCACCTGGGTGGTTCCACCACGGACAAAACTGTGCACCAGAAGCGCACCGGCGAGGAGAGGGACCACAATGTACAGCCATCCCTGGGTTTTGCCACTGATGACCAGCCGATCTGCGTTGTGTTCGGTGATTCTCATGGCTGACTCCCTTGATCAACATGGCAGGCTGTCTACTCGTAACTCCGGAAGCGCCAGACGCCCAGCGCGGTGAAGAGCGCCGCGAAGCCCAGCAGCACGCCGATGGCGGGCAGCACGTCGACCAGCCCGGCCCCGCGGACCAGGAGATCGGTGTAAGCGCGCATGGCCCAAGTCGAGGGAAGGATCTGGACCAGCTGCCGGTAGAGGGGGGGCGTGATCTCCAGCGGATACCAGGCGCCGCCCAGCGCCGCCAGCCCCATGGCGAGTCCCACGACGACGCTGCCCGCCTGGCCCCGTGTGCGCACGAGGGTCGCCACGAACATTCCCAGTCCCACCGTCGCCAGGGCGAAGGCGAGGGAGACGGCGGCCAGCGCGAGGGGGTCCTGGCCCCAGTTGACGCCGAAGAGCAGCGTCCCCCCGGCGAAGAGGAGGCTCATCTGGAGCAATCCCAGGGCCAGCCGCGCCAGCAGCTTGCCCCCGAGTACCGTGGCGCGCCGCGTCGGGATGACGAGCAAGCGCCGCAGGGTGCCGCCCATACGCTCGGAGACGAGGGACTCGGCGGCGGCGAGGAGGGTAATCTGCACCCAGGTCACGATCTGGCCGGCAGAGGCCTGCTCGGCGGAGGTAGGTAGGTCCCGCGGCGTCTCCACTGCGGTTTCGGCGGCCCAACGAACTTCGGCCACGGCGAGGGGTTGTTTGGCGGCGGCGAGGGTCTCTTCGACCACCTCGTTGAAGAACACCCGTTCTTCAGCGTCGGTGGCAAAAAGCTCGGCCTCCCGCGCCTGTTCGACTCCCCTCTCGGCAACCAGGACGGCACCCCCCAGGCGGCTGGTAGCTGCCTGTACGTATTGCTCCACCGCCTGACTGGCGGTAGTGGTGGGCAGCGTGTGCAGAGTGACGGTGGTCGCCTCCCCGGCTAGCAGGCGGGCCGAAAAGCCGGCGGGAATCTCCAGGCCGAAGGCGTCCTCCGGCAGGTGATCGACCTCCTCGGGAACCAGGTTGGTGGCGGTGAGCGCGTTGAGCAGCGGTTCCGCCAGCGGGCCCTCATCCTCTTTCACAACGTAGATTCGAGTGCGGAACTCCTGAGGCTCGTCACCGTCGCCCATCATGCCGCCCAGCCCCGCGCCCACGGCAGCGGTGAAGAGCAGCGGTAGGATGATGAAAAAGAGCAACGAGATAGGATAGGCAAACTCCATCTGGAACTCGTTGCGGATCATGGCCAGTAGTTTGCGAATCATGTGGGACCTTCCTTCAGTCGAACTGGCGGCGGAAGCCAAAGGCCGCGATAGCGTAATAGACGACGGTCAACAAGAGCAGTCCGCCCAGGTAGGGCAGGATATCTCCCAGCGACTGACCGGCTTGCAGGACAGTGAAGATCTCGATACCCCAGGCGTTGGGGGTGATGAGGCTGAGGGTGCGCGTCCAGGCCGGTAGATTCATGCGTGGGAAGAAGCTGCCCGAGAGGGCCGCCGCGGTCAGGGTGAAGGCGGTGCCGATGGCGCCGGCCTGTCCCGGCGTCTTGGCCCAGGCCGAGATGAGCGCACCGACTCCCGTCGCGCAGATCACCAGCGCCACCAGGGCCACGATGACGGCCGACGGCGCCCCCCAGTAGGCGCCGATGAGGCTCGTCGCTCCCCAGAGCACGCCCACCTGGAGCAGGCCCGTCAGTACGATCCCCGCCATCTTGCCCACGAGAATGGTCAGGCTGGCCGTGGGGGTGATGAGCAAGCGAGGCAGGGTGCCCAGCTCGCGCTCAGCCAACAGCGTGCGCCCCCCGGCGGTTACGGCGAACATCAGGAAGAGGATGGCCATGCTCGTGGCCGAGTAATCCAGCCAGCTGAAGCCCCGCCCGGTGGGTGAGACGATTCGCAGTTTGACCGGGAGCTCGCGGACCTCCCCCGTGTTCGGTGCAAGAGCCTCACCGCTCCCTATAGTCCCCAATCCCGGCGGGCCATCCTCCTCCTGGGCCAGCTGCGCCTCAATCATCCGGGAGATGATGGTGGTCGTGCCCGCGATGGTCATGTTCATCTGCTCGAGCGCCTGGGTGGTCACGCCTCGGATCACCGACGTGCTGATCTGCCAGTCGGAGCTGGCGTAGATCTCGACGATGGCAGGCTCCGGCTCCGTCTCCCGGGCCTGGAGTTGCATGAAGAGCGCTCCAATTTGCTGCTGCTCTTCCGGTGAGAGCGGGTCGGATGCCTCCTCCGTCAGCGCAAATAGATCGAGTCCCAGTTCTTCTTCGACGCGGCGGGCCAGGGGCAGAGCCCGCCGGCTGAAATCCGTCGGAATGATGACCAGGGCCGCGACGCCATCCGCCTCGACGCGAGCCCGAGCCGCCGCCTCGTCGGTGACCCTCTCCACCGCCAGCAGCTCGGATAACGCCTCTGACTCGAAGATCGCCACGATTTCCTCTGAGAGCGGGCCGGTGTCGTGGTTTAAGAGCAGCACTGGGATGTCGGTGAGCGTCGCCGTGCCGCCCGTTCCGAAGGCGGCAGCAATGGCGAGGGTGAGCACCACCGGCGTAACCAGCATGGAGACAATGGCGCCCACATCCCGGAAGGTGACGACGATTTCTTTGAAGGCGAGCGTCCACAATTTCTTCATGGCTCTCCCCAACTCCTTAATCTCGCAGAGCGCGGCCGGTGAGGTGGAGGAAGACGGCTTCGAGGTTGGGCTCCTGGATCTCCACGGTGCGGATGCTCAGCTCCAGCTGGGAGGCCTGAGCCAGGGCGCGCGGCAGGCTCTCTTCGGCGGAATCGACGTTGAGCACCACCTCTCCGTTGCGGGCGCTGGCCTGATGAATGCCCTCCATTCCGGCGACGGCCTGCGCCAGGCGCTCTCCGCCCATCTCCTGGTAGAGCCTCAGCGTGAGGGTTTCCTTCTCTCCCACCAGCTCCGTCAGCTCGGCCAGCGTGCCCACGGCGATAAGCTCCCCGTGATCGATGATGCCGATGCGGTGGCTCAGCTCCTGTGCCTCTTCCATGTAGTGGGTGGTGTAGAGCACCGTCGTGCCTTTCTGGTTCATCCGCTTGACGTAGTCCAGGATGTAACGGCGGCTCTGCGGATCGATGGCGACCGTCGGTTCGTCCAGCATGACCAGGGGCGGGTTGCCCAACAGCCCTACGGCGAGGTTGAGGCGGCGCTTCATGCCACCGGAGAAGGTCTTGACGCGGTCCCTGGCGCGCTCCTCCAATTCCATCAGTGCCAGCTTCTCCCGTATCTCCTCCCGGAGCTGTGCACCTCCCAGACCCCGCATCTCGCCCCAGAAGCGCAGATTCTCCTCGGCGGAGAGATCATCGTAGAGAGCGAGCTCCTGGGGCACCACGCCGATCTTCTGGCGCACCGCCATGGGGTCTTGGAGCACGGAATGCCCCTGCACCCAAGCCTCTCCTGCCGTGGGACTGATGAGCGTGCTGATGATCGAGATGGTGGTCGTTTTTCCGGCCCCGTTGGGCCCCAGCAGGCTGAAGATCTCCCCCTCCTGAATCTCGAAGGAGATACCGGCGACGGCGTCCGTTCCGGTGGTGGTGTAGCGTTTGACCAAATCCTTGACTTCCACAAGGGCCATGGACGGCTCCTTTCGTATTGAGTGCAGGGTAAACTATTTTTCTGACTCCGGCCCTACTATAACACAAATGCGCGCGGGCGGAATGCCCCAAAGGTCACACTGTGGGTCACATTTGGCGCCATGACCAAAGTCATGGCGCCGCTGCTCTGCCCTACGGCTGGGAGCCGGAGATGCAATACGGGGGTTTGTGGGGAAAGTGCGGGAGAGGACTCCCGTTACCGTAGCTCCCAGGCGAAATGTTCGGGTTGCAGTCGCTCCTCCCGCAGTTCTTCCGCGATCTGCTGCCAGAGATCGTCTTCAATGGCGCGCATCACGTAGTTTACAAAGGGCTGATCGCGACGCTCCTTGAAAATCCAGGTGATCACCTGACAGAGGTGCACCTCTCCCTGACGTGCGCAGAGAGCCCGGACCTCGGCCTCACGTTCATCGTCGGTGAGGGCCTCGCGGCGTTCGTAGAGATCGGCGAAGAGCGCCCGCTCCTCGGGGTTGAAGAGTGAGGCCAGCACCAGCGCCTCGGCAAAGGCACGGGCCGCGCTTTCGCTTCGGAATCCCAGCTCGGGTCGGGCGAGGACGCGTCGGCTGAGGGCGTCCAGATAGCGCAGGGCCTTCTTCTCCTTGCGCATCATCGGTCGGGTTGCGGTCATGGGCACCTCCTCGAAAACGGTCACTCAGTCGTCAGTCACATAGTCTGATAGTCAACTTCATTGGCGCGGTGTCCCACGTGGGTACCTTTGAAAAAACAACAATCTGTTGCCCGCCACCCATCACCCGTTACCCCCCGTCAGTCCCGGCGAGCCCTGCTGTGATGCGCCGGGCAGCCCGCCGGCCCAGTTCGACTGCGTAGTTCGTGCCCCGGTCCCAAGGATAAACCTGGCTCATATTGGCCAGATAGAGATGGCGCAGGGGCGTTTCGAGCGGGGGAATGTGGCGGGAGTGGTGGAGGAGGGGCACAGGTTGAGCGTAGCTCTCGGAGAACTTCCAGTAGCGACGGATCCAGTCGGGACGAAAATCGGGATTGATGCGTTGGATGCCCGGCAGGAAGTGCGCCAGCAGCGCCTCCGGCTCCAAGTCGAAGTAGGGATGGTCGGGGCGCCGGTAGTCGCCGCAGTAGACGAGGTGATCGCCCCCATAGTGGACGGGATCGACGTAGTTGGTATGTTCGACGAGGGCCAGGAAGGGGAACCCCTCCCGCTTGGGGATATTGATCCAGTAGTGCTCGTCGGTCAGGGGCTGTTTGAGCGCCAGGACGAGGACGACGGCCCCCATCGACTTGAGCGCGTCCAACCCGGCGGCGTACGCCGCCGGCAGGGCGGGAGTTCGCTCGCGGAGCATCGTTGGCGAACAGGTTGCCAGCACCCGGTCGTGGAGCGGTGCCTCTTCGCGCAGCTCCAGTCGGATGCGCCCCTCGGTCGTGGGGTGGACGCCGCGCACGTGCGTCTCCAGTCGGAGGGTGCCCCCCTGGACCTGCACCCGCTCGGCGAGGGTGTCGAGGAAGTGCTGAAAGCCCCCCTCGAAGTAGCCGAGTTTGGGGGTCCGGGCGACGATCCGCGCCCAGAACCAGGCCATGTTGACCTGTTGATAGTAAGGGCCGAATTTCCCTTCCAGCAGGGGCTGCCAGAAGGCCTCGTAGGCCCGGGGGCCCGCCGCGCGGCTGAGCCAGGCGTGGGCCGTCACCGCCTCCAGGGGTTCCCAGCGGGGCGTGTAGCGCAGGTAGGCCGTCGCCAGCCCTACGCGGAAGCGATCCAGGAAGGGGATGGGCCTAAAGGCCAGCACCCGGAGCCCCGTCGCCAGCAGGTCGGCCACGTTGGAGAGCCGGTGCCCCAGGGGCAGGCGCTCCAGCCAGGGACCGACCAGGGGCTTGTTGATGGGGTAGAGCCTCCCCGCTTTGTAGATGGAGGTTACAGGGGAAGGAAAGAAGAGACTCTCCGTCAACCCCAGCTCCTGCACCAGACGGATGATCTCAGCATCGCTGGCGAAGATATGGTGGTAGAAGCGCTCCAGATGCCATGCCCAGCGCTCGTCCTTGAAGCCGGCAGCCAGCCCGCCCACGTAAGGGCGGGCTTCGTAGAGCGTGACACGATGGCCCCGCCGCGTCAGGTCGTAGGCTGCGGTCAGTCCGGTAACGCCAGCGCCGATGATGCCGATGTCAAGGGCGGTTGAATCTCTCATACGCAAAGTATACCACAAAGAGCGCAGCTCGTATCAAGAGCTGCGCTCCGCTGGCGACGGTAGCTAGGGTAACGAATCAGGCGGCTACGCCCAAGGTGGGCATTTCAAAGTCCTCGATGTGAGTGAGACGCCAGGTCAGCTCCTCGTAGAAGGCTACGATGTTGAAGTCCTCGCCCTGCAGCAGACGTTGATAGGTCTGGGAGATAGGGTAAGCTTGCAGATGGCCCACCCGGATAGCCGTCGTTTCTTTGAGATCTGGGGGTACGTGTAGCGTCCAGCTGCCGCCCCAGTAGCGGAGGATCACCTCGCCCAGGTAGGCGCCCCAGAAGACGGCCATCTCGTCCACCCACTCCCAGAGCGGGCTGAGAGGATCAAGTCCCCCTTCCCTCGTGGCGGGCAGGGCGGCGGCGATAGCGTCGAGGATGGCCTCCACGCTCTCCAGGCTCTCCTCCGAGTAATCGAGGTGAATCTCGAAGTCCTCGTCGGCCATGCGGACCGCTTCCTCAGCGTACACGCCCATGGTGGCTGCAAGGTCTAGCCGTTCTGTCATCGGTTCCCTCCTCCGGGCACATGGCCCACCAGGGACCACGGCCCTGCCCAGGTCACCTGCACAGGCGCCATTCGTCCTAGCCAGTTCTCTTCTGCGGCGAAGAAAACAAGACGATCGGTGCGGGTGCGCCCAAACCAGCGGCCCGTTCGCTCCTGCTTGCCCTCCACCAGCACCTCCTGGGTGGTGCCAAGTAGCGGGGCATGACGTTCTTTCAGAATCCGTTCCTGGAGCGCGTCCAAGGTGCGGCGCCGCTCCTCCTTTACCTCGTAGGGTACGTCGTCGGGAAAGTTGCGGGCCGCCACGGTCAGGGGGCGCTCCGAATAGCGTGCGACGTGCGCTTTGTCGAGCGCCAGTTCCTCCAGTAGCGCGTAGCTGCGCTCGAACTGCGCCTCAGTCTCTCCCGGAAAGCCTACGATGACGTCGGTGGCGATGGAGACGCCGGGAATCAGCTTCCGAATGCGCGCGACGAGCCGACGGTAGTCCGCCACCGTGTAGCCCCGGCGCATCCGCTCCAGAACGGTGTCGTCACCGGCCTGGACGGGCACCTCAAGATGTTCGCAGACCTTGGGCAGCTCGGCCACGGCCCGCAGTAGATCGTCCTTCATCCAGTTGGGGTGACTGGTGAGAAAGCGGAGCCGCTCCAGGCCCTCAAGCTCGTGAACACGCCGCAGCAACTGGACCAGCGGTGATTCCTGCGTGGCGTCGAAGGCCGGCAGATCGTAGCCGTAGCGGTCAACGATCTGTCCCAGCAGGGTGATCTCCCGAACGCCCTGGGCGACCAGCTGTTGGGCTTCTGCCACGATGGCCTCCGGCGGGCGGCTGCGCTCTACCCCGCGCCGGTAGGGAATGACGCAATAGCTGCATGCGTGAGAGCAGCCGAGCACGATGGGGAGATAGGCGGAGACCACCCCTCCCTCCTCTGAAGGAGGAAGAATGGTGTCCGCTCGCCCCAGGGCCAGCCGACGCGCCTGAGCGTCAGCTACGAGGGTCTGCGCCTCGCTGAGCTGTCCGCGTTCGGCTAGATAAGCCCAGAGTTCCGTCGGATCGGAAGGGGGAAGGAAGAGATCGACCCACGGGAAACGCTGGGCCAGCTCCGCTGCGGCCTTGTTCCCCACCATGCACCCCATCAGTGCCAGCACCTGGTCCGGGCGACGGCGTTTCACCGCCCGCAACTGGTGGAGGCGGCCCACGGCTTTATCCTCCGGCTGTTGACGCACCACACAGGTGTTGAGCACTACCACGTCTGCCGCCTCCGCTCGCTTCGCTGGGATGTAGCCCAACCGTTCCAGCCCGGCGGCGACGCGCTGCGAGTCGGCGACGTTCATCTGACAGCCGATAGTCCAAATATGATATGTTAGTTTGTCTGACATGTTTTTCCTTAACCCGGGGCATTCTACCGCGAAGAAGGGCTGGGGTCAAGTATCTGGAAGATCCTTTCGGTTCCCGTCACGGGTGGAAACGAAAAAGTCCCCCTTCTTCTGGCAGAAGAAGGGGGACTGGGGGGGGCGGGGCTAGCGGCGCTCCCAGATTTTGATAGCCTCGCGGATCAGCGCCTGGACCTCCAAGTTGGGGATATCCTCGGTGTTGCGATAGGTGACGCCGTCGAGAATGAAGTTGATGCTGCCATCGGGCGCATTCCGCAGGAGAATGGAATGCTCTGCCAGTTTGGGACGTCGCTGTTGCAGACCTTCGACAATCTCACCGATCTCCCGCGCCAGATCGATGCGGGGCATAAAAGTTGGGGGTGCCGCCGGAGCCTTGAGACGGTTCTGGTCGCGTCCTTCCGGTGCGGGAGTGGGCATCGAGAGCCGCTGGGGAGCGCCGGTCGCAGTTTTAGCGGGGGAAGGGGCACGTTCTGTCTCGGGTTGCTGACGTTGCTTCTGTAGATAATCCCGGCTGAAGGCGGCGAGCAGCTTCACGGCTTGAATTACGGTGGCTCGCTCCTCCTCGTCGGGCACGGACTCCAGCTTGCGATAAGGAATGCCCCGTACCCTGATCTCCCAGATTCCCTGCTCGTTGCGATCTACCGTCAGGAAGGCGTTCGTGGTGGATCGGGAGGGACGGTCGTTGATTCCTATGGGGGTGAGCTCGTCTCCCTTACTGTTTCGAAGTAAATACCAGACTAGAAAGATTGTTACCCCAACGATTCCTACAACAGCCAGGATGAGCGCCGGGAGCAGCAGGTCGTCCATACCATTCTCTCCTCATGTCACTAGCTACGCTTGTTGGTGCTGCCTTTCCATTATACAACCACTTTGCCCAATTGGGCAACGCGCACGCAGAAGCACACTTCTAGGAGATCGGCAGATAGCCAGTGCGCAATGTTACCCGTTACAGCTCACCTATTGCCGTTTTTCTTCTCTCCGAAGGCTGCCCTTTTCGTTGCTCTATGGTATAATCGGTTTGTTGCTTGATTCTCGCTTCTGGTGAGTAGCGCAGGTCTAGGTGTTATCACGTATTTCTTGGTTCAGGGGGCACTCATGAAAATCGATAGGATCGCAGAGTTGGTTAACGGGAAGATTCTCGTCCGGCCCGGGATGGACGTGGACATCACCTGTGCCTTTGCAGCCGATCTTATGAGCGATATCCTGGTCTTTGCCCAACCTCAGATGTTGATGGTGACCGGTCTTGTCAATCCTCAGGCCGTACGCACCGCTGAGATGGCGGATTTGCCAGTCATTCTCTTCGTGCGCAGCAAGTCACCCCAGGAGTCGATGGTCAACCTGGCCCGGGAGGTGGGAATTGGCCTTCTTCTCTCTCCCTACACCATGTACGAGACCTGTGGGCTCCTTTACGCTGCTGGTCTGCCCGGCTTAGGGGAAGTCACGCCGTTGCGCTAAGGTCTATAACCCTGCCTGTAGCCAGCCGAACATGGGCGTGGCAAGCCAGCGAGGTGGAGACTTATAGAGTTTCCGGCCCCAAGATCTATCTTTCTCACTCCACGGGGCAGGAAGCAGGATTACAAGGAATCTTCGGATAGTTAGATGAGCCAACAGTTTTCCCTCTATGCAATGATGGGGGGAGATTTTCCCCTCACCATTATTCACGAGCTCACCCGCGAGCTGCGTGTGGAGCGTGTGATGACCCCCGATGTGCGGACTTTGTCCTCGGGCGTGACCATGCACGAGGTCAAGGAGCTGATGCGCACCCGGCGGATCTCCGGCGTCCCCATCGTAGATGATGGGGAACTGGTTGGTATCGTGAGTATTGAGGATCTCATCCGGTCTATGGAGCGTCAGGCGCTGGACGAGGAAGTAAGCGCCTTCATGACTCGGGAGATCATCGACGCTAAGCCGGGTGAACCTGTGGAAGAGGCGCTCAAGCGCATGGCTACCACCGGGGTCGGGCGGCTGCTCGTGACTAACGAAGAGGGGAAGCTTCGGGGGATTTTGACCAAGGGGGATATTGTCGTCGGTCTGCTGCATGCCCTGCACGAGATCTACGACGAGGCGGAGCGTATGCATCGGGAGCGGGAACCCAGACGTTTCTTTGAGGCGCTCCAATCGGACGAGACCAGTCTCATCTTCCGCTATCGTGTGCGGGCCGGTGATTTCACAAGTGGCGGTCAGGCATCGGCGAAGATCAAACGTGCCCTCCAGCACATCGGTGCCTCCCCCCAACTTGCTCGACGCGTGGCTATCGCCACCTACGAGGCGGAGATCAATCTCGTCATTCACACCGACGATGGTGGACATGTGGTGGCGGAATTCAGGCCGGATCGCATCTCCGTTGTGGCCCACGACGCCGGTCCCGGCATCCCCGACGTGGAGCTGGCGCGGCAACCGGGCTATTCGACAGCTTCCGTCGTAGCGCGCGAGATGGGCTTTGGGGCCGGGATGGGATTAGCTAACATCGAACGCTGCGCTGACGAGCTCAACATCTGGTCGGCGGTAGGGGTAGGAACCCGCGTGGAAATTCTCTTCTACGTCCCCTCCAGCGAGACACCTTAATGGGCGAGCCTCAGGAGGTATAGAGTGAATTTGAAAACGATCATCGAGCACTTGGACTGCACAGTCTTGGCGGGAGCCGATAGCCTGGACCGGGAGATAACCGGCGGGTACGTCGCCGATCTGCTCAGCTGCGTGATGGCGGGTGCACAGGAGGGGCAGCTCTGGTTTACCCTTCAGACCCACCTGAATATCGTTGCTGTCGCCTCGCTTCTGGGCCTGGCGGGGATTGTCGTCACCGAGGGAGCTGTGGTAGCCCCGGAGACGGTGCAGAAGGCGGAGGAGGAAAATGTGGTGCTGCTCTCCTGTGCTCAGCCTACCTTCGAGATCATCCGCGAGCTGATCCGGCTCGGGCTCTGAGCCGAGGGCGTTTTGTCGGTGCGCGAGTATCGCGCGGACTTACACCTGCACACGCTCCTCTCTGCTTGCGCGGAAGTGGAGATGATCCCGCCGCTGATCGTCGCGGAGGCGTTGCAGAAGGGGCTGGACGTGATCGCGGTCACCGATCACAACGCTTCCGGCAACGCCGCCGCGGTCATGGAAGCTGCCAACGGTACCGACCTCGTCGTGCTACCGGGCATGGAATTCCAGGCACAGGAGGAGGTGGAGCTGCTCTGTCTCTTCGATACGTTGGGGCAGGTGGCGCAGTGGCAGGAGCGGGTGACGGCGGCGCTGCTCCCGCTCAAAAACGATCCCGAGCGTTTCGGTCCACAGTATCTCGTGGACGCCGCTGGGGATCTGGTGGACGAGGATCATCACTTCTACCAGGGGCCGGTCCAGATTCCGCTGGCGCAGGCGGCGGCGGAGGTGCAGGCTCTCGGGGGCTTGGCTATTCCGGCGCACATCGATCGTCCGTCCAAAGGGCTGCTGGGCGTGCTCGGCCTCTGGCCTCCGGACCTGGAGGTTGAGGCGGCCGAGCTCTCACCCAATCTGCGCCCTTCTCAAGCGCGGGAGCGCTTTCGCTTCCTGCCGGAGCTGCCGCTCATCACCGCCTCCGATGCCCACTGGCTGGATGCAATCGGGCAGGTCATCACGATCTTTGTCCTGAAGGAGCGCCCTTCCGTTGCCGCTTTGCGCCAAGCCCTGCGAGGAGTGGAGGGGCGGCGGGCCTTTGTCCCCTGAGGCGCGTGCTTTTGAGGCTCTGCGCCCAAAAGCGCGAACAATGTCACTTAGGCAATAGGAGAGATTTCCTTTATAATTACGCTGGGCCGGGAAACCCGGCTGTTGATCGGATTTTTGTTACGAGGTGAGGAATGAGCGAAGAGAAGACAGCGATTCCGGTGCAAGTTGATACCGATGTGATGACGGAAGAAGAGCAGCAGATTGTTGATGGGATTCTGGCGGAGAACCGAGGTCGACCAGGGGCGACGATGCTGGTGTTGACCCTCGTGCAGGAGCAGGTGGGATATATCTCTCCGCCGATGCAGAAATACATTGCCCAGGAGCTCGAAGTGCCCTTGAGCCATCTCTATGGGGTGTTGACCTTTTATTCTTCCTTCCGTTTTGCTCCCATCGGACGATACAAGCTCAGCGTGTGCCTGGGAACTGCCTGTTACGTGCGGGGAGCTCCCTCCCTCACCGAGAAGCTCAAGCAGGTGTTGGGTATCGATTTGAACGAGACCACGGAAGATGGGCGGTTCACGCTGGAGATCTGTCGGTGCGTGGGGGCCTGCTCGCAGGCGCCGGTGCTCATGGTGAATGAGGATATGTTGGGACGGGTTAATCCCTCCGACCTTCCGAAATTGCTGCGCAAATACAAATAGGGGCGGAGAGAGGCGTGACTGTCTTCCGGGATCTAGCTCAGCATCTGCTCGACATCTACGAGAACGGTGTCAAAGCCGGGGCCGAAGTGATCCACGTTGAGATCGAAGAGGATCTGGCGGACGATAGGCTTGCCCTTGGCGTGCGCGACGACGGGCACGGGATGGCGCCCGAGATGCTGCGCCGAAGTGCGGATCCCTGGATGACGACCCGCACCACCCGCCGGGTGGGATTGGGGATTCCTTTTCTCAAGCAGACGGCGGAGATGTGTGGCGGGAGCTTTGAGATCGAGTCGGCGCCGGGAGAGGGCACGGAGATCCGCGCCATCTTTCAGCACCGGCACATCGACCGGCCCCCGCTGGGAGACATGGTCGCTACACTCACCTGCATGATCGTGGGTTATCCGAAGGTTGGGCTGGTCTATCGGCATCGGGTGGATGGGGCGGAGTTCTCCTTCGATACCCGGGAGATCCGCGAGGTGCTGGGGGACGACGTTCCCTTTTCCGATCCAGAGGTGTTGGGTTTCCTTCGCTCCATGCTGGAGGAAGGATTGGCCGCTCTGGGGCGACGGTAGCAATAGATAGACGTAAAAGCAAATCTGAGCGAGTTATTCAGGAGGAGCAGATGAAGAGCATTGAGGAGCTGCGGAAGATCAAAGAGCGCGCGTTGGAGCGCCGGAAGTTGACGGGCGAGGGGGCGCGAGCCCGCGTGACTGTCGCTATGGGTACCTGTGGTATCGCTGCGGGTGCGCGTGACACGATGAAGGCCATCTTGGATGAGATGGAGAAGCGTCAGTTGACCGACGTGGTGGTAACCCAGACCGGGTGCATTGGTTTGTGTGAATATGAGCCGCTGGTGCAGGTTCAGGTAGGTGAAGAGGACATCGTCACGTACGGTAAGATCGGCCCGGAGCGGGTTCCCACGCTGGTTGAACAGCACCTCGTCAACGGAGAACCCGTCAGCGAGTGGCAGGTTCAGACCGCCAGGTAGGGACGTAGGGTCCCGGTTGATTTTTAAGGAGGCCGTATGGTTTACCGCGCACACGTTTTGATCTGCGGCAATCCCCTCTGTGTGGAGAAGGGAGCGCCGGAGATCAGAGAAGTGCTAACAGAGAAGATTCGGGAGTTGGATCTCGGCAACGAGATCGAGCTCCTCGAGGTCAGCTCGCTGGGACACGACGAGCAGGGGCCGGAGCTGGTTATCTATCCCGAGGGCACCCACTACGTCAATCTTTCGCCCGAAGACGCCGAGCTGATTGTTGAGGAGCACCTGTTGAAGGGGCGTCCCGTCGAGAAGCTTACCTATCAGGAACCGCCCAGTGAGCCCCTGCCACCGCCTTCGGCGAAGGAAGTGCGCGTGGTGCTCGACAACATCGGCAAGATCGACCCGCTGAGCATTGAGGATTACATCGCTTACGACGGGTACATGGCGCTGGCCCAGGTGCTGGAAGGAATGCAGCCCGATGAGGTTATCGAAGAGATGAAGCAGTCGGGGCTGCGGGGCCGGGGAGGTGCCGGCTTTCCCACCTGGCTCAAATGGTCCTTCGCCCGTAAGGCGTCGGGGGACGTCAAGTACGTCATCTGCAACGCCGATGAGGGCGACCCGGGCGCGTTCATGAACCGCCGGGTGCTGGAGGGCGATCCCCATGCTGTGCTCGAAGGCATGATCATCGCCGCCTACGCGATCGGGGCCCAACAGGGCTACATCTACGTGCGCGCCGAGTATCCCATCGCCATCAATACCCTGCGCGTCGCTATCCGTCAGGCCCGAGAGTACGGGCTGCTGGGGGAGAATATTTTCGGCAGCGGCTTCGACTTTGATCTGGAGATCCGCATGGGCGCAGGGGCCTTCGTCTGCGGCGAAGAGACGGCCCTGATGCAATCTATCGAGGGTGACCGGGGGATGCCTCGCACCCGGCCCCCCTATCCCGCCGTCTCCGGGCTCTGGGGCAAATCCACCAATATCAACAACGTGGAAACTTACGCCAACGTGCCGAAAATTCTTCGGCGCGGGGCCGCGTGGTATGCCTCCATGGGTACGGAGAAGAGCAAGGGCACCAAGACCTTTGCCATCGCGGGCAAGGTCCAGCGCACCGGGCTCATCGAGGTCCCCTTCGGCATGACCATCCGCGAGATCGTCTACGACGTGGGCGGGGGGGTGCTCAACGACCGGCCCTTCAAAGCCGTGCAGACGGGCGGCCCCATGGGAGGCTGTATCCCGGAGCAGTACCTCGACCTGCCGGTGGACTACGAGAGTCTGGCGGAAGTGGGCTCCATCATGGGCTCGGGCGGCTTCGTCGTCATGGACGACGAAACCTGCATGGTCGATATCGCCCGCTTCTTCATGGAATTCACCCAGGACGAGTCCTGCGGGAAGTGCGTACCCTGCCGGGTGGGGACGCGGCGGATGCTGGAGGTGCTGGATCGCATCTGTGCGGGTGACGGGCGACCGGGAGACATCGAGCTCCTGGAAGAGCTCTCCCAGAACATCATCAGTGGATCCCTCTGCGGTCTGGGACAGGGCGCGCCCAACCCGGTCTTGAGCACCCTTCAATACTTCCGCGATGAGTACGAGGCCCACATCTACGACAAGACCTGTCCGGCGAAGGTCTGCAAGGGCCTCATTGAGTACAAGATCGACCCCGAGGCTTGTATCGGCTGCACGCGCTGTGCCCGGAATTGTCCGGTGAACTGCATCGCTGGGGCGCCGAAGGAACTGCACGTGATCGACGAGAGCATCTGCATCCGGTGCGGGGTCTGTAAACAGGTCTGTCCGGTGGACGCGGTGTACATCGAGTGAACGTAGGAGTGCAGGCTGTATGAGTGAACAGGGAAGGGAGCCTATGACAGAGCAAGCGGCGGAACGTGTCGAGAGAGTCGTGGCCCGGCACGTGGCAAGCGAAGAGGCGCTGGTAGAGATGTTGCGGGAGCTGAGCGAGGAGCAGGGGTATCTGGACCGCGAGACGCTCGGCGCCCTTGCGGCACGGCTCCAGCTGCCGGAGAGCCACGTGATGAGCGTTGCCAGCTTCTACAGCATGATCAACGTCGAACCCCACGGGCGCCACGTAGTGAAGTTATGTCAGGATGCCCCCTGCCATGTCGCCGGCGGGCGGGCGGTCTGGGAGGCGTTGGAGCGGGAGATTGGAGTCTCCTTCGGAGAGACCACGCCTGACGGAGAGTGGACGTTGCTCCCGACCAGCTGCATTGGCCTTTGTGCGGTCGGGCCGGTGATGCTGGTGGATCACGATGTCTACGGGAATCTCACGCCGGAAAAGATCCCCCTGATTCTTGCCCGCTATCGCGGGGAGGCAGTGGGGGAAGAGGCGCCGGAGCCCCTGGAACCGGAGCCCTTGGGAGGTGCAGCATGATTCGGGCGCGCGTGTTGGTATCGGGCGATCCCCTCAGTATGTCGCGAGGGGCGGAGGAGACGAAGCTTGCCATCGAGGCCGAGCTCTCCTACTACGGTCTCCACGACGAGATCCAGGTCGGTTACATTGGGCAGGTGGATCGCACCGACGCCCTGCCCCTGGTCGTCATCTATCCGGAGGGCACGAAATACGGGCCGGTGCGCCCGGAGGACGTCCCCTATCTGGTCGAGGAGCACCTCTACAAAGGGCGTGTCGCCGAGCACCTCCTGGCACCGCCGGAGATGCTGAGCGGTGAGATCGCGCGCCTGCCCGGCAAGCGGGGTGCCACCTACGCGCAGAAACGGGTGGTGCTCAAGCGCGCCGGGGTCATCGATCCCTTGAACATCGAGGAGTACATCGCCCACGACGGCTACTTTGCCCTCGCCACCGTGCTGGGCGAAATGACGCCGGAGGAGGTGGTGCAGACGATCAAGGACTCGAAGTTGCAGGGCCGGGGCGGGGCAGGCTTTCCCACCGGACTGAAGTGGTCCTTTGTCGCCAAGGAGAAGGCTACCCCCAAGTACATCGTCTGCAACGCCGACGAGTCGGAGCCGGGCACCTTCAAGGATCGGCTCATCCTGGAGGGCGATCCCCACGCCGTCCTGGAGGCGATGACCATCGCCGGCTATGCCGTGGGGGCCCACGAGGGCTGGATCTACATCCGTGGTGAGTACGAGCAGGCCTACGAACGGCTACAACATGCCATCGCGCAGGCCGAGGAGCTGGGCGTGCTGGGCGACCACATCATGGAGAGCGACTTCTCCTTCCACATCCACGTCCATGCCGGCGCTGGGGCCTACATCTGTGGTGAGGAGACGGCGCTGCTGGAGAGTCTGGAGGGCCAGCGGGGCACCCCTCGCATTCGCCCGCCCTATCCCACCGTCGCTGGTTTCCGTGACCAGCCTACCGTTGTCAACAACGTTGAGACCCTGGCGAACGTCCCCCCCATCATTTTGAACGGCACGGACTGGTTCCGCTCTATCGGTACCGAACGCTCCCCCGGCACCAAGGTCTACACTATGCTGGGCGACGTCAACATCACCGGCCTTATCGAGGCGCCGATGGGCACCACCCTGCGCGAGATCATCGAGATCTACGGCGGTGGGATGAGGGGTGACAAGGCCTTCAAGTGTGCGCAGACGGGAGGAGCCTCGGGTAGCATCATCCCGCCGGACTTCCTGGATGTGCCCATGGACTTTGCCAGTATGCAGGAGAAAGGCGGGTCGCTGGGCAGTGGGGCGCTGCTGGTCTGCGGCGATGACACTTGCGTCGTCGATCTGGCCTACGTGCTGGAGCGCTTTTTCAAGACAGAATCCTGTGGTAAGTGCGTGCCCTGCCGGGTGGGCACGGTCCAGATGTTGGAATCATTGGAGCGGCTACGCCGGGGATACGGGACCCAAGTGGATCTGGATCGCCTGGAAGAAGCCGCCGAGTATGCGGCAGAGGCATCATTCTGTGGTCTGGGACAGGCCGCGCCGGTGCCCATTATTACGGGTCTGCGTTTCTTCCGCGAGGAGTTCGAGGCCCACGCTCGGGGCAATTGCCCCACCGGTGCCTGCCCGATGGAACGGGCCGGTGCCCGATGAATGAGAAGCTAGGGAATAGAAGGAGGCATAGCGACCGATGAGCGAACTGGAAATTACCATCAACGGTAAAACGGTCACGGCGAAGAGCGGACAGACCATATTGGAAGTGGCGCGGGAAGCGGGTATCGAAATCCCCACCCTGTGCGAGCATCCGGCCCTCAGCAACTGGGGGGCGTGCCGCATGTGCCTGGTTCAGGTAGAGGGAATGCGGGGCCTTCAGACGGCCTGTACCTGTCCGGTCTCCGATGGTATGGAGGTGCAGACGAAGAATGAGCACATCGACGATGTGCGCCGTTTCGTGCTGGAGCTCCTTTTCTCCGAGCGCAACCACTACTGCATGTTCTGCCAGCTGAGCGGCGACTGCGAGCTGCAGGACCGGGCTTACGAGCACGGGCTGGATCACTTCTCCTACCCCCGGCCCTACGAGAAGCTGGGAGTGGATGCCTCGCGTAAGTATTTCATCATGGATCAGAACCGCTGTATCCTCTGCTCGCGCTGTATTCGCGCCTGCTCGGAGGTCGCGGCGAACCACACCCTGAACCTCCGCAATCGGGGGGCGAAGACCATGGTCGTGGCCGATCTGGACGTACCCTTCGGGGAGTCTTCCTGTATCGAATGCGGGACCTGCTTGCAGGTCTGCCCCACCGGTGCGTTGATCGACGCCCGCAGTGCCTACGGTGGGCGGGAGAAGGACGTCACGCACACCACGACCACCTGTATCCAGTGTGGTGTCGGCTGTACGCTCGACGTGGTGACGCGTTACAACCGCCTGCTGCGCGTGGACGGCATCTGGGGCTCTGATCCCAACGACGGCTTGCTCTGCGTGAAGGGGCGTTTTGAACCCCTCTACGACGACCGCAAGCGGATCACCCAGCCCCTCATTCGCAAGGATGATACCCTCCAGCCGGCGAGCTGGGAGGAGGCGCTGGGTTTGGCAGCGGATAAGTTGCAGGAAGGCAAGGCCGCTGGCCTCGCCAGTTCCCTCAACACGAACGAGGCGCTAGAGGCCTTCGCCGCGCTCTTCGCTGAGCTGAGCGGGGAGGCCGGGCGGACGGAGCCGGTGGCCCCCGAGCTGGGCTACGGTGAGCCGGCGGAAATTGGCGACATTCTCGCTTCCGATTTCATCATTGTCGCCGGGGCCGATCCCCTGGAGTATCAGAAGGTCATCGGTTACTTCATCAAGCGCCGCTCCGATCAAGGGGCGCCGGTGGCCCTGGTGGGCCAGACAGAGAACGCCCTCGCCGCCGTTGCCGACTTCATAGTCGGTTACGAGGCTGTGGACGAGGTCATTGCGGCAGCGCAGGAGGCCGAGCAGCCGGTGGTCGTCTACAGCGTGGGGCTGCCCGACGAGACCATCGCCGCGCTGGAACCCCTGGCCGAGAAAGCACGCTTCCTGGGGCTGGAGCCTGCCTCCAACGGTGAGGGAGCTCTGGCTGCCGGTCTGGAGCCGCTTGAACTGGGGGCGGCAGACGTGGTATACTTAATGCTGGGTGAGCAAGCCGAGGATGAGGCCCTGCTGGGTCAGCTGAACGGCGCCTTCACTATCGTCCAGGCCAGCTATCAGTCGCCGTTATTGGAGCGCGCCGACGTGGTTCTGCCGGCCCCGCTCTGGTACGAGCGCACCGGGCACGTGACCAACCTCGAAGGGAAGGTCATGGGTCTGCGCCCCGCCCTGGAGATGCCCGAAGGGGTGCGGGACGAGGTGGTCGTCCTTGAAGCGCTCGCCGAGAAGATGAAGTAATACGCAATGAGGGGCGCCCGCCCCAACGGGTCGGGCGCCTCCCTTCAGGAGAGAGGTAGATTTTATGGGAAAGATCACGGTTGCTTCGCAGTGGCTGGAGTCCTGCGCGGGCTGTCATATGTCCTTCCTGGACATCGACGAGAAGATTGTGGAGCTGCTCAAGCACGTGGAGCTGAGCTCGACGCCCATCACGGATTTGAAGCATCCGCCCGAAGAGGGGGTGGATGTGGGAATTCTTACCGGCGGCATCGGCAACGAAGAGGAAGAGGAAGAAGCCAAGTTGATGCGGGAGCGCTGCAAGATCCTCATCGCGCTGGGCGACTGCGCAGTGACGGGTGGCATCTGCACCATGCGCAACTTCTTCGACACCCAGGAGGTGCTGCGCCGGGGGTACATCGAGACGGAGAGCACCCACGAAGGCGAAATTCCGGAGCACGAGGATCTCACGCCGCTCACCGAGCAGGTGAAGGGCGTGGGCGATGTAGTGCCGGTGGACATCTATGTCCCCGGTTGTCCGCCCTCCGCTGATGCCATCTGGTACGTACTGAGTGAACTGTTGGAAGGCCGGATGCCGAAGTTGGAAGGCAA
>NPIE01011246.1_pt3 | contig 22409 bp, 16 predicted proteins | sample 8637661 | NCBI WGS metagenome assembly NPIE01 (sample SAMN07420842, study PRJNA396082) | bioreactor metagenome | isolation source: sample BA12 brine-fed electro-methanogenic bioreactor BA | place: Japan: Kochi | collected 2016-12-09
CTAACCAACTGAGCTACACCGCCACGAACATAACCCATATCGGTCGGGCTACGCTGCTCAGTTTATTCAAAACGGCGGCCATGACAAGCAGAAAATGCCGCTTTTTGTGCGTGGAGCCCACAAACACCCCTCCCAAGCCGTGAAAAACCACCGCCGACGGGTTCCGAAAGACCGGGCTCATGCACCACCCCGCGGAACGGCGAACCGGAGGGGGTTGGGGGCGTAGGTAGTATGAACGGCTCGACGGAGCCGATACAATGGAGAACAAGAAGCATGTTCACATATTGCCGCACGACGTGGGTTTTCGCGGCCATGGTGGCTGGAGGCGTGGCGTTCCTTGCAGGATGTGATTCGAGGGTATGGCTGGCTATGCTGAACGATCCGAACAATCCGGCCCCGCAGCCGACGGCTCAGTCGGCCGAAACGCCCCGCCCCACATCATCTCCGGCCGACCAGACAGCATCGCCGCAACGCGAGACGGCGATGTTCGGGGCCGGCTGTTTTTGGGGGGTCGAGGCCACGTTCCGCAAGGTACCGGGGGTTCTGGATACGGCGGTCGGGTACAGCGGCGGGCACGTGGAGCGGCCCACGTACAAGCAGGTGTGCACCGACCGTACCGGCCACGCCGAGGTGGTTCGCGTGGAATATGACCCGTCGCAGGTGACGTATCAACAGTTGTTGAACATCTTCTGGCAGGGTCACAACCCTACCCAGCTTAACCGCCAAGGGCCTGATGTCGGGACGCAGTACCGGTCGGTGATCTTCTACTTCAACGAGGAGCAGCGGCGTCTGGCCGAGCAGTCGAAGGAGCGTCTGGAGCGGTCCAACCGCTTTCGGCGTCAGGTCGTCACACAGATCGTCCCGGCCGGGCCGTTCTGGCGGGCCGAGGAGTACCACCAGCGGTACTTGGAGAAACGGGGCCTGGACCAGTGCCATTTGTAGGTCCCGCTTGTCTCAAAAGGCGCCGGCACGTGGGCTATGAGCCCAGGCGGGCAAGGACCACGCCGCGGATCAGATCAATGTCGGGATTGGCGCCGAACCACAGGCGGTACTGTGCGGCGGCCTGGCGGACGAACATCTCCACGCCGTTGACGCATCGGGCGCCGGCTGCGGCCGCCTCCCGAAGGAGCCGGGTCTCCATGGGATTGTAGACGGTGTCGAACACCGTCAGACCCTTATGGAGCACCGTTGCGGGAACGGCCGAAGTGTCCGTGTTCGGGTACATGCCCAAGTTCGTGCAGTTGATGAGGATAGCGGGACGGGCCTTGCCCAAGGCATCAAGCGGCGCGGACTGGGCGTTGAATTCAGCGGCTAGAGTCTGGGCCTTTTCCAGCGTCCGGTTGTAGATCGTCACGGCGGCGTCGACATCCTTCAGGCCCGATACCACGGCGCGGGCCACGCCCCCTGCCCCGACGATGGCGATGGGCTTTCCGGCCAGTTCATGTGGCTGAATGCCCATGACCGAGCTCAGGGCATCCATGGCGCCGGCCCGGTCGGTGTTGTAGCCCGATACGAGCCCCCCTGCCTCGATCTTGAGGGTGTTGACGGCGCCGATCCGGGCCGCACCCGGCTCGACATGCCCATCGCACGCCCGCAGGTACTCCAGGGCGTGGGCCTTATGCGGGATCGTGACCGAGAAGCCTCCCCAATCGGCTGTGTGCCCCGCCCCACCTGTCACGATGCGATCCATAAAGGCGGCGAACCCCTCCACCCCACCGGTCACCCGCAGCGGCACGTAAACCGCATCCACACCGGCGGCGTCGAAGCAGGCATTGAAGATGGCCGGGCTCATCGAGTGGGCGACGGGGTCGCCGATCACCCCAAAAAGCCGCGTCCCCGGACCTATGGCGTTGAAGCGATACAAATCCTGCATTGTCGCCAGGGACATCTGTCCCGGCGCGGTGGCCGTTTCATCATCCAGACTGGCGTACGTGAGCAGCGCTCCAAACCGCCCGGCCAGAAGGCGTGTGATCGCGCCGGCCTCGCCCATGCAGATGATGATCTCACCTGGCGACACTCGACTGACAAGCCTCAACGCATCCAGGCTGTCGCAGATGTGATCGGCCCGATACGCCAGCTTGGGTATGGCTTCGGGGCAGGATTGCCGGATTTCACGAAGGACCGCCCGCGGATCGGCCAGCGGCCGCTCGAAATCATGTACGGACAGGATCAACCGACACTGTGGGGCCTTGCCAAGGGCTTCCATCAGGGGCCCGCGGGCGGCGCCCCGCCGGTAGTTGGCGTATTCACAATCGATGAACAACGCCCCGTGACGGGCCGCCTCGCAGAGCATCTCAATCCGCAGATCCAGGGGATGATCGCGCAGCCCACCCTCGGCCGGGTCGCGACAGGTCGCCAGGACCCGCAGACCCAACTCATCGGCGCGGCGCAGCAGCATTTGCACCGTCTGGGCGTTGAGTGCCACCAAGCCATCCAGCCGCAATTCAACCAGGTCGGCCCCGCCCTGCTTGGCTCGATCCATCCGCGCACACACTGCTGCAGCATCATCGCCGCTGATGGAGACCGCCAGATAGGTCATGGGTGCTATCCTCTGCCCTGGAAACGAGTTCGAGGCCTTATCGCGCGTATTATAGAGGCCGCCGGGTCGCGGTCAAGGTCCAGCCAGGACCGATCCCACGCGACGAATGCTTGCCTGACGGGACCCTGGACCTATAATCAGGCCCATTGCTCAGGATCGGTCTCGGCGAAAATCTCAGGCGATGGACACAGGACGGCCGATACACAGTCAAACACGGACGAGAAGATGGGAGTGTACGCTTTGATTCGAATACGCCTTGGTTTGGTTGGGCTCGCCGTTTTGGTTTTGTGGCTGGTGGGTTGTGAGCCGTATGCCGGGCCGCCTCGCATCGTCGAGGACGTGTCATGGAAATCCGACACCCCCACGCCGCGAATCACGCCCACGCCGACAAGCCCCTCACCGTCCGTGGTGTTGACGGGGCGCCGGCTGGCCGGGCGGACGATCGTGGTTGATCCGGGGCACGGCGGGCACGATCCCGGCGCCGGCGAGGCGGGCTTCTCGCCGATCCCGGAAAAGGTGATCGTACTGGAGATCGCCCGGGACGTCGAGGAGTTGCTTCGAGCCGAGGGCACCTATGTCGTCATGACCCGACGGGACGACCGCTTCGTGGAGCTTCTGGATCGGGCCGCCGTCGCCGACCGCACGCGGGCGGATCTGCTGGTCTCCATCCATGCCGACAGCCATCGCGACAGCAGCATCAGCGGCCCGACGGTCTATATCGCCCGGTCGGCCCTGGCGCAGAGCCGCCGCGTGGCCAACAGTGTGCACGCGGCGTTTCGGGATGCGGGTATTCCCTGCCGCGGTGTCCGCCAGGCCGATTTCAAGGTCCTGGCCGAGCACAGCCGACCGGCGATCCTGGTGGAGTCGGGCTATCTGACCAACGGACATGAGGCCCGGAATCTCAACAGCAACTGGTATCGCCGCAAGATCGCGACCTGCGTTGTCGATGGCATCGTCCGGGCCCTGGGGCAATAGCGGGCGATGGCATCGCCGCCGATGGGCCGCGTTCTGATCACGGGAGGCTGCGGCTTCCTGGGGCAGCACCTGCTGGCACATTTGACCGAGCCGCTGAATACCGGTGCTATTGCGGGCATCGACGTACTGGACCTCAGGCCCCCTGCCGTCGCACTTTTCGACTTCGATACGAACGCGGCCATCCGGCGTCTGCCGAACGCCGACATCCACGACTACGAGGCGATATCGCCGGCCTTTGCCGGTGTGGACTGCGTTATTCATCTCGCCGGGCTTGTGTCCTTCGCGTGGCGGGACCGCGACGCCCTGCACGGGGTGAACGTGGGCGGCACGGCCAACGTGGTTCGGGCAATCCGCGAGCATGGAGTGCGGCGGTTCATTCACGTCAGCTCGGTCGCCGCCTTGGGCTATGGCGACGACCCGGCCCGGCCCATCGACGAGGATTATCGGTTCGATTGGTCCATCGCGCAACGGGTCGGCAAGTTCTACATGCTCACCAAGCACCTGGCCGATCTTGAGGTGAGTTGCATCAAGGGTGATGCATCGTGCGTCACGCTATACCCCGGCCTGATGTTTGGGCCGGGCGATACGACGAACTCGGCACGACTCATTGAGGCCATCTGCCGCGGCAAGGTGCCGTTCAATATGCCCGGCGGCACGAACATCGTCGATGTGCGAGACGTGGCGCGGGGTATCGCGTCGGTCCTCTTGCAGCCTGACGTCACGGGCCACTACCTGCTGAGCGGGTGGAACCTGACGTTCTGCGAGGTGAACGCCATCATCGCGCGGCAACTGGGCGTGCAGGCGCCACGCCGGATGCTGGGGCGTTGGACGCGGCCGTTTTTGGTGCCGGTGTTGCGGGTGGTCGAGCGGATCGGGCGACGCACCGAGCTGGCCGCCGATCAGCTTGATTCGGCGTACCTCTTCCGCTACTTTGACCACAGCCGCGCAAAGCAGCGCCTGGGCTGGGAGCCCCGGATTGGGTTCGAGCAGACGATCCAGGATACGATTGCATGGATGAGAGCCGATGGTCGACTTGAAGAATAAGGTGGTGGTCGTCACCGGGGCCAGCAGCGGCATCGGCCGGGCCACGGCCCAGGCGTTTGCGCGACGGGGCAGTCGGGTGGTGCTGGTCGCCCGCCGGGCCGACAGGCTCACGGCATTGGCCGAGCGTCTGGCTGAGGAGGGCGCAACCGCCCTGCCGGTGCCCGCGGATGTGACGGATCCCGCCCAGGTCGAGCGGGTCTTCTCGCAGGTCGCCGAGCACCTCGGGCCGGTACAGATACTCATCAACGCCGCCGGGTCCGGTCTGAAACGCCCCATCGTCGAGATCGAGCCGGCGGAGTGGCGTGCCGTGATCGCCGCCAACCTCGACAGTGTATACCTCTGCTCGCGACAGGCGATGCGACAGATGATCGCGCACCAGGTTCGCGGACATATCCTGACCGTCTGTTCCGTTGCCGGGCTCTATGGCGGGCCCAGTTACGCCGCGTATTGCGCGGCCAAGCACGGGGTGGCCGGCTTCATGCGATCATTGCGGTGGGAGGCCCGAAAGCACCGCATCCGCGCGACGACGATGTATCCGGCCCGCGTGAACACGGAGTTCTTCACCGACTATACCGTCAAGCCGCAGGCCCGCGAGATGCTCGAGCCGGAGGACATCGCCGATTACCTGGTGGCGCTGGCCTGCCGCTGTCCGCTGCGGATCGCCCACGTGCGCCTGCGGAACCTAGGCAAACGGTTCATCAACCTCTTCCGGTCCGACACGGCCCGGCGTCCGCCGTCATCCGAGTAGGGCTTCTTGTTCCGGTCTGAACGGACCGTCTTGTCACCGGTCAATGCCGCCGTGTCGGTCCACATTTGGCCTTGCGGAACCCACGGGGATCGCCTATCGTGGCGGCTTTCAGTGAACGCCCCCTCCCGGCCGCAGAGTGCTTGGCCGGGGCGCGGAAGTCGGGATCACGGATCACCGGACATGGAGCAGGCTCAGCAGACAAGGCGGGTGTGGCGGTTCAACTTCGACAGCCTGGCCGAACTGACGGCACTGGCGCGGGAGCTGGGCGCTCCTCTGGAGATCTCCGAGGACGTGTCGGTTCTCGGCGAGCCCGTCACCGCCGGTGACCTGCACATCCCCAACAGCCTCGCCGTGCATCCGATGGAGGGCTGCGACGGCGATGCACAGGGTCGGCCCGGCCGGCTGACCCTGCGGCGATACGACCGCTTCGCGGCGGGCGGCGCGGGGCTGATCTGGGCCGAGGCCATCGCCGTGGCGCCCGAAGGGCGGGCCAATCCGCGCCAGCTTTGGCTGAATCCGGACAGTCGCGAGGCCTTTGCGGCGATGGTGACCCACATGCGATCCGCCGCGGCCGAGCACATGGGCCACGAACACCGGCCGATCCTTGTGGCGCAGTTGACACATTCCGGCCGATACAGCAAGCCCCAAGGCAAGGCCGAACCCATCATCCCCGTGCGCGATCCCTACCGCGACCCGCTGAGCCCCGAGCCGCTGCCCAACGCCCTGCGGCCCAGCCGGATACCCGACCACTGGCCCCTGGTGACCGACGCGTATCTGGACGACTTGCAGGATCGGTACGTCGAGGCGGCCCGGCTGGCGTTTGAGACCGGTTTCGACGCCGTGGATATCAAATCGTGTCACGGCTACCTGATTAATGAGCTTCTGGCAGCCCATACGCGGCCGGGCAAGTATGGCGGGTCGTTCGAGAACCGCACGCGGTTTCTGCTGGAGGTCATCGACCGCATCCGCGAGGCGCTCGGGCCCGTGCCGATCACCGTGCGACTGGGCGTCTACGACGCGATCCCGCACCCTCATGGCTGGGCGGTCGATACGGAGGATTACACGCAACCGGACCTGACCGAGCCCAAGGCCCTGATCGAGCAGCTCCGCCGACGCGGCGTGCAACTGATTAACGTGACGGCGGCCAACCCGTACTACAACCCACACGTCGGACGGCCCTTCAACATGCCCATCCGTGACGGTTACGAGGAACCCGAACATCCGCTGCTCGGCGTGCATCGGCTGATCCGGCTGACCGGCGATCTACAGCAGGCGTTTGACGACGTGGCGTTCGTGGGCACGGGCTACAGTTGGCTGCGGCATTTGATGCCCTCCGTGGCGGCCGGCAGCAAGCACGCCGACCTGGCGCGGCTGATCGGCGCCGGGCGGATGGCCCTGGCCTATCCGGATTTCGCCAGGGATATCCTGCGGACCAGCCGCATGGACCCGCACAAGGTCTGCGTCGCGTGCAGTGCGTGCACGCAGCTCATGCGTGACGGAATGACGGCCGGATGCGTGGTGCGGGATAACAAGCTCTACGGCCCGATCTTCCGCAAGGGGCGTCTGCGCGACCCGGAGCACCTGCGGCGGCTCGCACAGCAGTGCCTGCAATGCCAGGACCCCACGTGTCAACGGGCGTGCCCGGCGGGCGTGGAGATTCCTCAATTCGTCGCCGCGTTCCTGGAAGGTCGCGAGCGCGACGCTTACGAGGTGATCCGCCGCACCAACATTCTGCCGGAGATCTGCGCCTGGTTGTGTCCCGTGGAGGAGCAGTGTCAGGGCGGCTGCCTGCAGGGCATCCTCGGCGACCGGCCCCTGCCGATCGCGGAGATTCAGCGACACGTGGCCGAGCAGGCCAACCGCAATGGCTGGTCACGTCTCCGCTGGCCGCCGGAGGCGACGGGGCGAAACGTGGCGATTATCGGCGGCGGGCCGGCGGGACTGGCGGCCGCGGCGGTGCTGATCGAGGCCGGCCATCGCGTGACGATCTATGATCGCAGCACGCGGCTGGGGGGGATGATCGAGGCGGTGATCCCCCCTGCCCGACAGTGCGACGCTTTGCGGGAGGAGGTCCATGCCATCTTCCAGGATGTGCCGTCGGATCGGCTGGTCCTGCGGTTGGGCATGGAGCTGGGTGCGGAGTTAACGCTGGATACGGTGATGGCCGAGGGGTACGATGCGGCGTTTATCGGTCTGGGACTGCCCAAGGCGGCGGGCACGAGTGACGATCGCCTGCAGGGCCTGTACAACGCGCTGGACCTTCTGAACCTCGCGAAGACCGAGCCCGGCCGGTTGGACCTGGTCGGCAAGAAGGTAGCCATCGTTGGCGGGGGGAACACGGCGATGGATGCCGCCGTGACGGCCAAGGGGCTTGGCGCCAAGGACGTGTACCTGATCTACCGTCGTTCCTTTGAGGAAATGCCTGCTTGGTCGGCGGAGCGACAGCGGGCCATGGATGCCGGCGTGCACTTCATGATTCTGGCCCAGCAACTGGGGTACCTGTCCAAGAACGGCCGACTGACGGGGATTCGCCTGTGTCCGGTCACACTGGGCGCGGCGGACAGGTCGGGGCGACGACGGCCCCTCCCACATGCCGAAGCGGCCTACAGTCTGAACATGGACGTCGTGATCGAGGCGATCGGTCAGAAGGCCATGGACAAGCTGGACGCGGTGCTTCCGGGCGTAGCGATCCGCGATGGCTTGATCGCCTTGCGGGAGGGTTCCTACGAGACCAGCCGAGACGGGGTGTTCGCCGGCGGCGACCTGGTCCATCGGGCCTCGACGGTGGTTGCCGCGGTCACCGACGGCATGACGGCCGGGCGGGAGATTGCGGCGCGGTTGGCGGCCCTGTCGGGTCGTTGAGCGAAGCCAGGACCCATTCGAGGAGAGAACATGAGCGAGCAACCGTACGAACCGCTCGAGGGTGTCGACCTGGCCAAAGGGCTGCCCATGTTCAGCGGCAGCGATCCGGAGGCCCTTGAACGCGAGAAGGCGCTGCTCCGCCGGGTCCAATCCAAAGGCGTCCTGGCCCGATGGCGGACCTATCTGGGCCTGACCGGGCCGGGCTGGCTGCAGAGCGCGATGACGCTCGGGGCCGGCAGCAGCGCCGCCTCGCTGTTCGCCGGGGCGATCTTCGGCTATCAACTGCTCTGGGTCCAGCCCGTGGCGATGCTGCTGGGCGTGATTATGCTCAGCGCGATGGTGCACCAGACGCTCTCGACCGGCTGCCGCCCGTTTGACGCCATGCGGCGATACGTGCACCCGGGCTTGGCGTGGGCGTGGGCGATCGCCGCCCTGACCTCGACGGTGATCTGGCATATTCCCCAATATGCCCTGGCCGCCGGAATGACCGAGGACATGATCAAGGCCGTGACCAAGGTCCAGTACAGCGAAGGCACGCAGCAGCTGATCCTGCTGTTGTTGGGGACACTCTTCCTGGCGATCTCGATCACCGTGACCTGGAGCTACGGCAGCGGACACAAGGGCGTGCGGCTCTATGAACGAACGCTCAAGGGCTTCGTATGGTTGATTATCATCGCGTTCGCCGTGGTGGTGGCGCATCGGACCTGGGCCGGGGCGATCCGCTGGGGCGACGTGTTGCGGGGGTTCATTCCGAAGTGGCCGACCATCGAGTACGCCGGCCAGGAGAAGTATACCTCGTCCGTCGTCGTGGGGGCCTTCGCCAGCGCCGTCGGCATCAACATGACGTTTTTGTTTCCCTATACGTTGCTGGCGCGGGGGTGGGGACGTGAGCACCGCGGCCTGGGGACGTTCGACCTGTTCACGGGCATGCTGATTCCCTACAGCATGGCGACGGGGCTCATCATCATCGCTACCGGTGCGACGCTGTACGGAACGGGCGCCATGCAGACCGTCATTGACCACGGTCAATTGAGCCCCACGGCCGCGGCGAGCATGCTGCAAGAGGCCGGTGTGCCGCTCTTGATCTCGCGGATTGTTTTCGGCCTGGGCATTCTGGGCATGGTGCTCAGCTCGATCACGATGCAGATGCTGGTGGCCGGCTTCGCCGTGTGCGAGATGTTCGGGGTCGAGCCGGGCGGACGGTTGTACAAGTGGGCGTGCCTGATCCCGGCGCCGGCGTTTTTGGGCGTCTTGTTCTGGCAGAAGATGAGCTTCTGGATTGCGATCCCGACCTCGGCGATCTGCGGCGTGATGCTGCCCATCGCGTACATTGCGTTCTTCCTGCTGAACAACAGCCGCCGCTACCTGGGCCAGGACAAGCCCTCGGGCACGCGCGGCCTGCTGTGGAACGCGGCGATGCTCGTGGCGCTGGCCCTGTCGGTGGCGGCCGCGGTCATATACACCTATTTCCAGGTGAGCAAACTGGTGGCTAAACTGAGCGGTTGATGAAACGGAGCACAGGATGAGCAACTCAGACAGACCCGTGGCCGTCGTGACCGGTGGCAGCCGGGGCATCGGCCGGGCGATCGCGGTCGAGCTGGCGCGGCTGGGATACGATCTCGTGGTCAACCACTACGATGTCGACGCCGAGGGCCGTGCGGATGAGGGTCCGGCCAGGCAAACACAGTCGGCCATCCAGGCGCTCGGAGCCCAATGCGTGATCCTGCGGGGGGACATCGGCAGCGCCTCCGACCGCCAGGCATTGGTGAACTTCACGCGCGAGAAGCTCGGCCGATGCGACATGCTCGTCAACAACGCCGGGGTCGCGCCCCGCCGGCGCGTGGACATCCTGGAGGCGAGCGAGCAGAGCTATGACCGCGTGATGACGATCAACTTGAAGGGACCTTACTTCCTGACGCAGGCCGTCGCCCGCTGGATGATCGAACAGAAGCAGCAGCATCCCGATCGCGCTTACCGCGTCTGCAACACCAGCTCGGTCAGTGCCTACGCCAGCAGCCCGGCGCGGGGTGAATACTGCCTCAGCAAGGCCGGCGTCAGCATGATGACCAGGCTCTATGCGGATCGGCTGGCGGAGCACGACATCGGGGTGTTCGAAGTGCGGCCCGGCATCATCGCCACGGATATGACGGCCGTCGTGAAGGACAAATACGATGAACTTATTGCCGAGGGCCTGACCCCGATCCGTCGATGGGGACAGCCCGAAGACGTGGCCCGCGCGGTCGGCGCCGTCGCCGAGGGGCGCCTGGACTTCTGCACGGGCCAGGTGCTCAACGTCGACGGCGGTTTCCACCTGCGACGCCTGTGAGGAGGTAGTGTATGGCAACGCGCATGACGGTCCGAGAGACGCTGACGATCCTTCTGCGAGACGGCTTTATCCTGGTGTTCAATCAGGACGCCCTGGACGTCGTGGCCACCGCCGAGGCGCTCGTCGAAGCGGGCGTGCACAACATGGAGGTGACCTGCCGTATTCGCAGGCCGCTGGAGAAGGTCACCCGGCTCAAGAAGGCGTTGCCGCAGTTCGCCGTGGGATGTGCCAGCCTGGTGGATAATGCCGGGTTTCTGCGACGGTACAACGCCCGCCACGCGGACGATCCGTTGCCCTCGGTCGCACAGGCGGTCGAGGCCGGTGCGGACTACGTGGTGTCGGCCGTGGGGTTTCGGGCCGAGACATACGAACGCTTCGTCGGGCAGGTGGGCCTGGTGCCGGGCTGCGGTTCGGCCGAGCAGATTGTGCGGCAGCACGGCTTCGGGGCGAACCTGTGTAAATTGTTTCCGGCCAGGGAGTTGGGCGGACCGGTCTACCTGCGGGCCGTGGATCCGGCCCTGCACAAGACGGTTCCCCTCGTACCGATGGGCGGGACGAATTCGGAGAACATGCCGGATTACATCGCCGCCGGGGCGCTGGTGGTCGGCGGATCGTTCAGCCTGATCGACAAGCCAGCCGTCCAGGCCGCCGAAGGTGGCGACTTCGGGCCCCTCACCGAGCAGTTGCGCGGAATCAAGGCCCTGATCGACCGCCGGCGGGAGCAGCGCTGGCCGGGACTGGACTGGGCCAAGGCCGACGTGGACGTCATCGCCGAGACGACTGGACGCGATTTCAATCTGTAGGGGCGGGGCATGAAGACACTTCAGATCGCCGGGCGGAACGTCACGGTTCACGAATACAACACGGTCATCGTCGGGGCCGGGGCGGCCGGCATGAATTGCGCGGTCCATCTGGTCGAGTTCATGGCCCAACGCGGGATCGCCGAGCCATACGAGCGGATCGCCGTGGTGACGGCCGGACGCACACTCGGCGCCAGCCGGATGAGCGGCTCGGACAAGCAGACCTATTACAAAATGGGCACCGCCCCGGAGACGCCGGACAGCGCGGTCGAGTTCGCCAAGAGCCTGACCGCCGCCGGCTGCTGCCATGAGGACCTGGCCCTGATCGAGGCCATCGGCTCGTTGCGGGAGTTTTACCATCTGGTGCAGGCGGGGGTGCCCTTTCCGCATGATGCGATGGGCAGCTATATCGGCTACAAGACCGACCACGACCCCTACGAGCGGGCCACCTCCGCCGGGCCCAAGACCAGCAAGTTCATGAGTGAGTGTCTCGAGGCCCAGGTGCGCCGATACGGCGTGGCCCTTTTTGACCACATGGAGGCGGCGGAGTTGCTGGCACAGGGCCAAGGACAGAATCGTCGACTGATCGGCCTGGCCGCATTGGATCGCCAGGCCGCCGCCAAGGATCGGCTTGAGCTGCACGTATTCTGCTGTCGGAACCTGGTTTTGGCCGCCGGTGGGCCGGGCGAGCTCTACGAAACCAGCGTCTACCCCAAGGGCCAGGCGGGTCTGCATGGGCTGGCCTTTCGGGCGGGTTTGATTGCCGAGAACCTCACCGAGTCGCAGTTCGGGCTGGCCAGCACGAAGTTTCGCTGGAACGTATCGGGCACGTACATGCAGGCGATCCCACGCATCTTCAGCACGGACGCCGACGGCGGCGACGAACGGGATTTCCTGCCCCCCTACTTTGACAGCATGAGTCGCATGGCCACCGGTATCTTCCTGAAGGGCTACCAGTGGCCCTTCGACCCGCAGCGGATCGAGAACCAGCAATCCAGCCTCATCGACGTGCTCGTGTTCAACGAGACACAGAAGGGGCGACGCGTCTTTCTCGATTTCCGCCGAAACCCAGTGGCTGGTGAAGGCATGCAGTCTTTCAATCTCGACGAGCTCGAGCCGGAGGCGGTCAGCTACCTGCGAAACGCCGGCGCCGTCCAGTTGCTGCCCATCGAGCGGCTGGCCCACATGAATCCACCGGCCATCGAGATTTACGCCGAACATGGCATTGACCTGCACACCGAGCCGCTGGAGATTGCCGTTTGCGCCCAGCACAACAACGGCGGCTTCGCGGTGGACACGTGGTGGCAGTCGAACATCCCCGGCACGTTCGTAATCGGCGAGATGGCCGGCACGCACGGAGTCAAACGACCGGGAGGCTCGGCCCTGAACGCCGGACAGACGGGCGGGCTGCGGGCAGCCGAGTACATCGCCCACGCCCGCGACCCGGAGCCCCTGACGGTTGCGAAGCCCGACGTGGAATCGCTTCTGTCGCCGCTGCTGAAGCGCCTGGAGCAGTTCGCTGGCAACCAGGAGGCGCCCACACCCCAGGAGGTTCGGACGAGGATTCAGCAGCGTATGACCCGATTCGGCGGGCATACCCGCCGGTTGGCCGACGCCAAGCGGGCGCTGGCCGAGGCACTCGACCTCTATCGCGACGTGACTGCGGGCGGGATCGCCTCGGCCAAGGTAACGGACCTGCCCGAGGCCGTCCGAGTCGAGCATCTGGCCCTGGCGTCGGCGGCCTACCTCAAGGCGATCGTGGAGCTCCTCCAGGCCGGCGGCGGCTCGCGGGGTTCACATCTCGTGCTGGACGAGGAGGGCATCGAGGTGCATCCGGACGTGCTCGATCCGAGTACGGGCCAACCGCTGCGATTCAAGCCGGAGAACTTGCCCCTTCGCGATTCGGTCCTGCAGGTGCGGTACGACCCACAGGCCCCGGACCTGTTCATCTGCCGGGCCGTACCCGTCCGGCGCTACCGGCCACGACACCAGGCGTTTGAGCCGGCTTGGGCGGCCTTCAGAGAGGGTCGGATCTACCAGACTTGACCCGCGCACTCATCCGAGAGCAAGCCGGTTATCAGGCCCGGTGGAACGCCCCCCTCCCACAGCACTGAAAACGCCGATGGGGGCGTTATCGGACGCTCAAAGCCAAGCCGGTAGTTGCTTTTCGTGCCGGATTCTGTTATCATAGCGCCACAACAACCGCGGGGTGGCTTATGGATAAATGCAACAAGTACGGCGTGTTGGCGTGCACTATCTTCCTCGTGGCGGGCGGGTTTTTCGGCCCGCGTTGGACCCCCGTCACGGCCGAGGAGCCGGACGTCATCGCCCAAGTGGCGCAGAACATCCGCACGGGTCGCTTCGACGAGGCCCACATACTTCTCGATCAGGCTCGGACACAACAGGACCCCGCCGTCGACCAACTCGCCCGGCTTCTGGCGGAATACGAAGCGTTGCAGTCACGGCGCCAGGCCGAGCGGCAAGAGCTGTATCAGAAACATCGCGACTCGCTGGAAGAGCTGCGCCAGACACCCGCCGAGGACCTCGACGCCATTGACAAGGTGTTGTCGGCGATGGCGCAGGTGTTGGAGTATGCCGACGATACCCAAAAGGAATCGTTGCTGGGCGATCCCGGTACGCAGGACCTGATCAGTCGTGGCCGTCGGTACGCCGCCGAGCTAGAGGCACAGGGCAAGTGGGGCCAAGCCTATTCACAATGCTACTACTGGTTGCGCCGATTCGATGAGAGCAATCCCGAATACAAGGCCCACGCCGAGGAGTTAATCGACAAGGCGTCGTTGGCCATGGCGCTCAAGGACAATTCGTGTGAACCGGCAATCGAGCGATACCAGGGGATTCGGCCCGAGATGCTGTATCGGGCGATCGAGGCGCTGGATTTCAAGTACGTCGCCCGTGTGGATTACCGCGGCATGCTGGACCGAGGCTTGGTGCGTTGTCTGCTTCTGGGGGAGGTGTTGGACACCGCGCCGGACCTGGCCTTCCAGCCGCCCCGGAGCATGATTGACCTGTGGACGATTGGCATTGAATCGATCCAGGCGGACGCGGCCAAGACGCCGGCGGCGGCCACCAAGGACGGCTTCAAGCGGGCTTTTGACGACGTGCGCGATCTCAACGCGGTCACGCTTCAGTTGCCCGAGGAGGTGCTGGTGGCGCAGTTCAGTGAGGCGGCCCTGGAGGCGTTGGACCCCTACACGAACCTGGTCTGGCCGGAACGGATCCGTGAATTTCAGAAGAGCATTCGACAGGAGTTCACGGGCATCGGCATCCGCATGTCAAAGGTGGGCAAGACGCTCAAGATATTGAGCCTGATCCCCAATACGCCGGCGTACGCCTCTGGTCTCGACGCGGGGGATGAGATCGTCGCCGTGGACGGCGAGGCCACGGAAGAAATGACGAGCAACTGTGCCGTCCGGAAGATTTCCGGGCCCAAGGGCACACCCGTGACGCTGACGGTCAAGCGGGCCGCCTCGGATGCGATCCAGGACATCACTATCGTGCGCGATCACATCGTCGTGCCCACCGTCGAAGGCCAGAGTCGGGCCGACGGCACATCGCAGGCCGGGCGCTGGCAGCACATGATCGATCCGGTGAACCGCATCGGATACGTGCGGGTCAGCAGCTTCGTCGAGCCGACCGTTGAACAGGTCGATGCGATTCTCGTTGAGCTGGAAAACCAGCAGGTGCAGGGGCTCATTCTTGACCTGCGCTCCAACAGCGGCGGGCTCTTGGCCTCGGCGATCGGCATGGTGGACCTGTTCCTCGATCAGGGCCTGATCCTGCGGAGCCAGCCGCGACGCTTCCTGGCGCCAAACCTGTGGATGGCCCATAACAGGGGCACGCACCCCGATTACCCGTTGGTGGTGCTGATCGACGGGGCCTCGGCCAGCGCCTCGGAGATCGTCGCCGGCGCCCTGCAGGACCCGATGTACCGCCGGGCGACCCTCGTCGGCACCCGCAGCTATGGCAAGGGCAGCGTCCAGGAGATCACCGACTTCACGGGCTACGGCTCGCAGTTCAAGTTCACCACGGCCTACTATCACCTGCCATCCGGTCAGCCGGTGGAGAACCGCTACATCGCCGAGCGCGAAGGACGGGCCGACTGGGGCATCCAGCCGGACGTGGAGGTGCCGCTGCGGCCCGATGAGGAGGAGCGTCTGTTCAAGCTCCAGCGGGCCAATGAGGTGCTCACAGGGGCGGCGCATGATCCGAACCAGCCGCCGCAGCGTTACACCCTCGATGAAACGCTCGCGGCCGATCCGCAACTGGCCGTGGGCATGCTGGTCCTCAAGAGCGAACTCATCCGGTCGGGGCGGAGCGTGGCGTTCGAGGTCACCGCCAAGGCCGCCGACAATGCGGAGCCGGCCCTGGCGCGCTAACCGCCTGTGCGGAGTCGTTCGATGCAGCGCTGGAATTCGACCAGGACGCGGTCGATATCGTCGGCCGTCACGCCGTAGTGCGTCACGAGACGAAACCGGTTGTCGCCGACGTGCAGGAATCGGACGCCGCGTGAGGCCATCCTGCCGACCAGATCGGCCGGGGCCACGGGGCCCGCTTCGAGCCGGATGTAGACCATGTTGGTCGCGGGCGGGCCTTCGACCCGCAGGGGCGGCATGTTCGCCAGCCCCTCGGCCAGATGCCGGGCGTTGGCGTGATCCTCGGCCAGCCGGTCGATCATCTCGTCCATCGCCACCAGTCCCGCCGCGGCCAGGACGCCCGCCTGCCGCATGCCTCCGCCCAGGACCTTGCGGTTGCGACGGGCCTCGGCGATAAAATCCCGCGAGCCGCAGACCAGCGACCCGACCGGGCAGGTCAGGCCCTTGCTCAGACAGAAGCACACACTGTCGGCGTCCCGTGTCAGTTCGCGCACGTCGCACCCCAGAGCCACGGCCGCGTTGAAGATGCGGGCCCCGTCGATGTGGACAGCCAAGCCCAAATCGTGCGCCAGTGCCATGACCTGGCGGGTGTACTCGACCGTCAGGACCGCCCCGCCACAGCGGTTGTGCGTATTCTCCAGCAGGACCAGCCGTGATCGCGGGAAGTGTACATCCTTCGGCCGCACCGCAGCCCGGATATCCTCCAGGGCCAGCGTGCCATCGGGCCGGTTGGGGATGGTATGCGGATGAAGCGATCCGACGGCGGAGATGCCGCCACACTCATAGCGAAACGTGTGAGCCTGATCCCCGAGGATGACCTCATCCCCCCGGCGGCAATGGGTCAGGATCGCGACGAGATTGGCCATCGTGCCGCTCGGCACAAACAGGGCCGCCTCGGCGCCCAGCCGCTCGGCGGCGACCTCCTCCAGCCGATTGACGCTGGGGTCCTCGCCGAATACATCATCGCCCAACTCGGCCTCGGCCATGGCCCGTCGCATCGCCGGGCTCGGCAGGGTCACCGTGTCGCTTCGCAGGTCAATCATTTGCATGGTCAATCCTCGACTTGCCGTTTAGATGGCCCACTCGCCCGCCGGCCGCGCCCCCACCGCGCGCGTCAAAAAGCAAGGGTGGGGTGTCATACCCGCCGGACGGCGTCTGTTTTTCCAACCAGGCATACAGCACGGCCACGGTATAATCGATCTCATCCTCGCGGAGCGCCCGGCCCCGGCTGATCCCATGCCATCTCTCCAGGCATTTGCGACAACATGTGCCTGTGGCGTGTTGGGCAACGAAAACAGGGTGCCCGCGCACGGGTGTCTGACGGCCGTCGTTCGCAGGGGCCGCCGGGGCCAGCCGCTGCCGGACGAACTGCTCGGCATGTCGGCGAATCACATCCGGTCCTTTCGCGCCCCAATACGCCGCATCCCGTACGTCCAGCCGAAAGCCGCTCCGGAAGCGCGATCGGCTCAGGGCCTGAAAAACTTCGTCAATTGGCCTCATGCCCCGATTCTACCGCGAGCCGCCGGCGCAACAAGGCCAAAGCGGCCATGCTCGCCAGAAACACCGCACACGCCGCCACCGGCCAGTGGCCCGCCCGGCTGAACAGCGTCGGCCCCAACCCAACCGGCACATCGGCCACGAGCAGGCCGATCCCCTGGTCGAGATGATCGGACCGGGCCAGGACCCGTCCGCGGGGTGAGACGATCGCGCTGATCCCGTTGCGTGCGGCGCGAACGACGGCGTAATGCGACTCGATAGCCCGGTGTATGCTGTTCTGGAAATGGGCCTTGCTGACCGAGGCCCAGTCCAGGGTGGGCACGGCCATCACCTGGACACCCCGGCGGCCATACCGCCGTGATATGTCGGTGAAGTTGTCATCGTTGCAGATCATCACGCCGACCCGGATGCCGTCGACGACGGCCTGCAGCGGCTCGCCTCGACCGCGAACGAAGGGCTCGAAGGGGGTCAGGTGGGTCTTGACATAGTGCCCCACAATCTCACCCCGGTCGGACACGATCACCAGCCGATTGTCCCCTGCATCCTCATCGAAATACGCTACGACCAGATGTACCCGGTGATGCATGGCCAAGGCCGTGAAGCGGTTCACCCACGCTTCGCGGGCCGGTCCGCCCCACTCGAACGCCAGCTCCGGCGAGACCACCAGGCGGGCCCCCTTTCGGGCGGCCTCGGCGACATGGGCCGCGTAAAACTCATTGAAGCCTTGTGGCGACCTGGGATCGCAGGCCGGATCAAGCGTGGCATCGGCCCAACCGATGGCCGCCACCCGCAGCATGGATATCGGCTCTGACGGCTCAAGGCCGCCTGCGACGACGGCAACGGCTGGAACCAACAACAGCCAAACCAACCCCTTGCGTGAGCGCCCCGCAAGGAGGTGGGCCGCCAAGCCCTGAAAAAAAGCGGACATGAACACGACGCCCGTGATCCCCGTCCACCCGGCCAGGCCGATCAACGATGGATAGGCGGACCAGGCCCGGGCGAGCGATTGGGCCGTACCCCACGGCGGCGGCGTGGCGAAGTTTGCCCAATCCCCCACCACGACCACGGCGGCGAATAGCCACGGCCCCAGCACGCCACAGCGGATAACGACGCCGCCGAGGATAACCAGGACACACAGGAAGGCCGTCATCTTGGCCAGCAGGACCAGAGTCGTCACGGCCGGGAAACGCAGGGCCGCCATCTGCGGCAGGCTGTACGCCAGGCCCATGTAGAGCCCGGCCAGGAACAACGCCTCGCGGCCCGGCCGACGCCGCACCGCCAGGACGAGGAGGGGCACAAAGGCGGCCAATTGCAAGACGACCAGCGGCCCATAGAGGTTGCCGGCACACAGCAACAAACCGCCCCACACACCCGCCAGGCGATAGGACCATAATGACGGCCGTGGTCGTTCCATCATTCGCTCCCCGAACGCGAGCATACCATCGCATACGCACGCGACACGTGATTAATGTTCGGTCGTCGCCAGGGGCCGACGCAACGCCAGTTCATGATTGAGCGACATATCCACCCCCTTGCCGGACCATCGCCGGTCCGGCCGATCAGCGATGGGGATTCTCATACCAGATGACGCCCAGACCTCGCGAGCGGCCCTGGGCATCGGGCTGCCGCTCCTCGCAGGTCAGGATGTCCAGGTCGCCGTCCTCATCGAGATCGACCAGTTCCATGCGGTCAAACTTGATGCCTGCCGGGCCGCTGACGTCCCATGCCTGCCAGGATGGGCCGGTTGCGGCGGACCGCGCTTCCAGCCACATCACCCCGCGCCGTCTCTTGTCGGCGGCCTCGCAACTGATCGCCAGGTCATGGCGTCCGTCCCCGTTCAGATCGCCGACGGCCACGGCCTTGGCGATCCCGGCGTTACTCGGAAACGGAATCTCACGAACGTCCCATGTCCGGCCGGCCGCATCCAGGCGATCAAAAACCAAAACGGCCGAGCGACCCGCCCGTCGCGCGGCGACGACGGCGTCGTCGCGCCCGTCGCCATCCACGTCGGCCAGATCCATGAACATCACCTCCCAGTCGCGCGCCCCGATGAAGTGATTGGTCCAGGGCTCAACTTGAGCGGAGCCGGAGCCGGGGTTTTCCAGCCAGCGGCAGCCGCGCAGGTCGCCCTTGCGGTCCGTGGTCACCAGGTCCAGATCGCCGTCGCCATCCATATCCGCCGCGATCAGCGACATGATCCAGCCGGCCGGGCCGATCTGGTGCCACGTATAACCCTCTCCATCCCGCGGATCATCCGGGGCCCGAAGCCAGCCGATCTGGGCCCCCTCATTCTTGGCGCCGATGATCAGGTCGACCGGCCCGCGCCCGTCGATCTGCATGGGCAGACAGAACATGAAAGCCATCCGCCCCGCCGTCGGTCCGAGCACCTCCTGCCGCCAGACGCCATGCAGTGGCGCATCCGCCGGCGCCCAATGGACGAACACCGTCCTGGTCGCCCCCTCGCAGCACGAGACAACGTCTACGTGGCCGTCTGCGTCGAGATCGACAAACACCGCATCCTCCACCGAGGGGGTCGTGCCGATGGTCACGGCCGGCCAGGGCGACCTCACACGGTCGGGCCCCGGATGCAGGTACACACGCGTCAGACCGCCTTCTTCCCACCCCGTGGCGATATCCATGCGTCCATCGCCGTTGATATCGGCCAGGCGGACGCCGTCCGCTCCCGCGGAGGCGTTGTCCACGGTATGTCGCGGCCACGCCGCCGACGCCGTCGCCGCGACAAAACCCACCAGCACAACGGCCAACCCGCCCGCCAATCTAAGCCGAATCCGCATCGCTTGCTCCCAGAAACCGGATGCAGTATCATGGCGCCATGTATTGCACGAAACACGCATCCGACCTGCGCATCGTAGCGCGCCGGCTCGCAGCGGGCAAGCTTGCAGTGGTCTTGCTTTCGGCGGCCTGCCTGGGCGCGACGGCGGATCCGGCGTCGCTGCGGGGCGCGCTGGAGCGCATCCGCCAAGCCCATGACCTGCCCGCGATGGGTGCGGCCGTCCTGATCGAGGGCCGCCCGGCCATGTACGACGCCGTCGGAGTTCGCAAGAAGGGCTCGGATGTGTCGGTCACGCGAGGCGACCGTTTCCACCTGGGCTCATGCACCAAGGCCATGACGGCCACGGTGCTCGCCATGCTCGTCGATAAGGGGCTCCTCACGTGGGACACAACGATCCGGGAGGTGTTCCCGACGATGGCCATGCGGCCCGAATACGAGCCGGTGACGCTGCGGGCCCTGCTGGAGCACCGGGCCGGGTTGAGCGGTGACAGTTGGCCCCAGGGCATGACGTTCCGGGACGTGCATCGACTGCCCGGCGATCCGCGACAGCAGCGTCGGATTTATGCCGAACGGATGCTCGCCCAGCCACCGGCCGCTCCGCCCAACAGCCAAACGATCTACAGCAACGCCGGCTACAGCATCGCCGGCGCGATGGCCGAGCAGGTCACGAATACATCGTGGGAACAGCTTATGCAGCGGATGTTGTTCCAACCGCTGGACATGAACTCGACCGGGTTCGGTCCCATGGCCCGTGGGCCGGGGCTCGACCAGCCCTGGCAGCATCGTCCGGGCGATTCCGGCATCGAGGCCGTCGGTCCCGGACCGCTCAACGACAACCCGCCCGTTCTGGCCCCGGCGGGAACGGTGCACTGCTCCCTTGCCGATTGGGCCCGATTCATACGCCTACATCTGTGCCACGGGAATGACCTGCTAAAGCCGGAAACACTCGCCGACCTGCACACACCCCGCCTTGGTGGACCGTACGCCGCGGGGTGGCGGATCGTGCGGCGAAGCTGGGCCGAGGGCGACGTCCTCACGCACGCCGGCACCAACCGCATGAACTACGCCGTGGCCTGGCTCGCCCCGACGCACCAGTACGCCGTGCTGGTGGTCACCAATCAGGGAGGCGAGGACGCCGAGAAGGCCTGCGACGAGGTGGCCGCGCGGGTCATCCGAACCTGGCCGCCGAGGGACACTCACCGGGAGCCTTGAGTTGCATGACGATGCCGGATGTGATCCTTCGTCTGCCCGACTGGATGGAGGCCTTCTTGGCCGATCAGCCGCAGACCTGCCCAGGCATCGAGCAGCGGATGGAAATGGCCGTCACCCTGGCCCGCAAGAACGTCGAGCGTGGGACAGGTGGCCCGTTTGGGGCGGTTGTTTTCGAGCGTGATACGGGGCGATGGATCGGCCTCGGCGTGAACCTGGTGACGCGGTTGAACTGCAGCCTGTTCCACGCCGAAATGGTCGCCCTGGCCCTGACCCAGGCCCGGCTCGGGACCTTTGACCTGGCGGCTCACGGCCGATACCAACTCGTCAGCAGTTGCGAACCCTGCGCGATGTGCCTGGGGGCCATTGGCTGGGCCGGGGTGTGCAGTGTCGTGTGCGGGGCTCGCGATGCAGACGCCCGGACCGTCGGATTCGACGAAGGCGACAAACCCGCGGACTGGCCGGCCGCCCTGAAACGCCGGGGCATCGACATCGTGCAGGATGTACTTCGGGATCAGGCGGCGGAGGTCCTGGGGCTTTATGCGGCGCGAGGCGGACCGATCTACAACCCTCGGCGTCCGTGAGACCTGCGCGGGGGTTACAGTCCATATTCCTTGATCTTGCGGTAGAGCGTGCGCTCGCCGATCTTGAGGATGCGGGCGGCCTCGGCCCGGTTGTTGTCCACCATCCGCAGGGTGTCGGCGATGTGCCGTCGCTCGACCTCCTCCAGGCTCAGTCCGCTCATGGACCCGGACCCGGAGGCTGCGCCCGTGGGCTCGATATAGCCGCTGAGCCGCTTGACGTGATGCACATCCGGCGGGATATCCTCCACGTCGAGCGTGTCTCCCTCGCAGAGCACGACCATCGTGCGCACGGTATGCCGAAGCTGGCGGACGTTGCCGGGCCAGGAGTAGCCCATCAGGATGTTCATGGCCGGCTCGGTGATGCGATGAATGTCGCGCGACAGCTCCTCGCACGCCTCTTTGAGGAAGTAGCCGAACAATTCCTCGATGTCCTCGCGCCGGTGCCGCAACGGCGGCAGCGTGACGCTGACCCCCTTGATCCGGAAGTACAGATCCTGGCGGAACTTCTTCTCCTCGACCAGCTTGGCCAGGTTGTGGTTGGTCGCACTGATCACGCGCACGTCCACCTTGATCGCCTTCGTCGAGCCGACGGGCACGACGACACCGTCCTCCAGGACCCGCAGCAGCTTGGCCTGCA
>NPIE01026649.1_pt2 | contig 22395 bp, 16 predicted proteins | sample 8637661 | NCBI WGS metagenome assembly NPIE01 (sample SAMN07420842, study PRJNA396082) | bioreactor metagenome | isolation source: sample BA12 brine-fed electro-methanogenic bioreactor BA | place: Japan: Kochi | collected 2016-12-09
GTTTAAGGTTCTCTGGGCATCCACTCGGGGACCATGGGTGGACATGTTATTTCGGGAATCATTTACTATTTCCAGGGCATGGTCCAGGGACTTTTTCACATCCTCTTGAAATATTAAAAAGTCCTTCANNAGTTTTTTAAAAAAAATATTATTTTATAAATTCAAATAAGGCTGTTTCATCTTTATTTTGCGGTAATCTCTTTCTTTTTCGAGCAGTCAGCGCCGGCCCCTGGTACTGTACAATGGATGATTGTAGGGTGAATTCGTCCATGGAATCAATTAGGGAGTAGGTCCGGTTTAGGTCGTCACCTACTCTACTTAAAGCCTGTTTTTTATATTTAACTTGGCCTTTGGTGATTTTTTCACTGTCTTTTGCTGCTTTTTCTAAATATTCTTTTACCTTGAGCAGGGCTTCTTCTAGTTCTTTTCTTGGGAAAACAATTATTTCCTCCTCAGGGGAGATTGATTCCCAGTTATAGGAGATTAGTTTTTGATCCTCAATTTTTATAATAGCGTAATCCATTTTTTATCACTATATTTCTGATTATGATATGGGCTAAAAGAGGTTTAGATAGAGAGCCAGGGATAAGTAATTTATAAATAAATTTAGTTTAGTCTGATACGTATGCTCCCAATACAAAAAAAATAATGGAGAGAATTAGATTAATTTACCTATTTCTTTAAAAAAAACTAGAAATTAGACATTATATTCTATGGAAACTTTATATAAAATGTTAAAATATTTAATAAATCATTATTCATATCCTAATTCTTCTAAGTATATGAACTCAATATCGTCTCTTTCATTTATTAAATTGATGAAATTTGGTTCATATCCTCTTGCAATTACTATGCCTTTACATATCAGTTGATAATTCTCTTTTAGTGATTTTAAGTAATTATCAATTTGATTATACGTTTTTAATGTTGCTTTAACATTTTTAAGCTCTATAACAATTGATTCATTTGTTTTTCTATCTTTAAATATTAGATCTATGAATCGTGTTTTACCTTCTTGATCTTTTATAGTATATTGTTGCTCAATATGTTCAACATCATATCCGTATTTTTTTAAGATAGAGGGATCATTATATATTTTCTCTTCTAACTGTGATTCCAGATAAATTGCTGATGATGGGAAATTTTTTATAATTTTTTCATATTCCTTTGCTTCTTCATACCTTCCTAATGCGACTAAGCAACGTTTTATATTAAGCAACGTATCTGCTTCGTCAGGATCTAATTCATGAGCTTTTTTAAAGCAATCAATGGCCATTTCATATTCTTTCTTGGCTCTTAATATAGCCGCTTTACTAAAATAGGCTAGATACGAGTTGGGGTCAAGTTCGATAGCTCTATCATTGCATTCCATGGCCTTATCAAACTCTCCTAGGAATGGAAGACAATAGCCTAATTTAGACCAGGATTCTGCATCTTCAGGATTATTTTCTAAGTGTTTTTCAAAATAAAAGACAGCATTTTTATTATCCTCTAATGCAAGATAATTGTAAGCTTGTCCATAATAAACAAAATCTTCTTCAATACCTTTTTCAACAGCTAAATCATAATAATGAATAGACTCTGAATAACGTTCTAATTCGTTTAAAAGACTTGCTTTAAGGAAAAATAGATTGTAATATTCACTATATCTTTTTATTTGATCATTTAAATAATTCAAAGAGTCTGGAATTGATTTAAGTTCTGCTAGAATAAAACATTTATTAATAATGGCCCTTTCGTATGAAGGATCCTTTTTTAGGATATTTTCAAACAAATCTAAGCTTTCTTCATATTTATTCTGGTCTAAAAGATCAAGGCCCTCATTAAATAGATCCTGCTTTTCATGTTCATCCATTCTATTCCTCCGTTTTATATAATCTTATAATCTTGCTAATTATCTATAATTAGAATAACATTTTTGTGAATTTAAATTTTAGAACTATTAAATGATTTCTCTAAATCATTTAAAGCAGCATAGACAACCTGTATACATATATTGCAAGTATCTTGGTCGGGATATACCATATCTTCTCTCTGTTTAATGGGGTGGACTAAGTTCCTATAATCTCTTAAACTGCTATTAAAATCTTTAATATCCTTACCCATCCAATCAAGGTCATGGGCAACATTTATAAGATCATTAAGAGTCCAATGCTTAAATTTCTTAATTGTATTATTTTTATATTTAGGAGCATATGGGGACTGATTAGCATCTTTAGGATTCTTTTCCACATTATGAATTAAAACACCTTCTAATATACTTCCCATTAATATGATTGCAGCAAGAAATGCTTCAGCAGATAAACAAGATTCTATTTCGTTCCAGCGGAGTTCAAGAATATTACATAGTTTTTCATCGCATACTATTTTATTAAAATTAATATAATCAATTACACAAGTTTTAGTAGTCTTATTAATAGGAATATATGAATCACTAATTTTTAATCGTGGTTCTATGCCATCAATAATTACTTCAAAGCCTTCTAAAGCTAAATATACATTTAATTGTTTTAGAACCTCTTCATGTATTTTATTATTATAATATTCTTTAGGATGGGCCAATCGTAATATAACTTTTTCAATAGAAGAATCTAAATTATAATTCTCTAATTGATCTAAAACATACCATTTGCGTGTTTCATTAGTAAATTCACGACATTCGAGTCCTGCATTGTTGAAAAATTTTGGTAAATCTGAACCTTTTCTGTAACAAGGGCAATCATTATAATTATCCTTAAAAAGCTTATCTGCTAATTTATCCCCACATATTAACTCTGAAATCATTTCTAGAGTTTTATAATCTAGTTTCATAGTATTCTCCAAATATCAAATTTTACTAAATGGATTATAGGATGGTATTGCTCTCATTTAGCTATTTAATAGTAGATTCCCTATATTAAACACTAAGAATATCTTTTATTACTATATAGATTCAATGCTATTTATTTTATTATTCTATTAATCTGGCCGGTATTCTTTATTTGAATTTAAAAGAACTACTACTTTAAATCAGATATAAAATTAGTTAAAAAGTATATTATTTTGAGTATGCCATCTAGTTATAGAAGTTCTATTCCATTTTAAATCATTTTAAATTAATTAAATATTGTGGATTCAATAATTGAGTATTAAAAAACATATTTTAGATTTATGGGGAGTTGTTTACTCTTATTTTATTAGTTTAAGAGTTCGCCGTCAAACGTCTGCCGACTTCAACCGGAATAAAAAATTCCGGCATCGTCGTCAAACGTCTGCCGGCGCGCTGGAAAACTATTTGACCTGTTTTAAACTGGAGAGTTATAGCAACATTAAACCATATCAATTTATTATATGGGGTGTAAATATCCATAGAATAAGTATAAATTTTATGGGGAGAATAGATGGCCACTCAAAGTGAAGCAGCACTGGAATCAAAACTAATCAATAAACTGGCAGATGGGGGATATCAGCGGGTCCAAATAAATGATGAAACTGAATTAAAATCTAATTTCAAGGCCCAGCTGGAAAAATTTAACCATATCCAACTCACCGACAAAGAATTCAATCAGATATTGATTCACTTAGAAGGTGGGACCGTCTTTGATAAGGCCAAGAAGCTCCGGGATAGGTATGAGCTTAAAAGAGAATCCGGCCCGGTAAAATATATTAGTTTTTTAAATAAGAAGGATTGGTGTAAAAACATATTCCAGGTTACTAACCAGGTGACTTTGAGAAAAAAATATGAAAACCGGTATGATGTCACCATCCTGATTAATGGCCTGCCTTTGGTGCAGATCGAACTAAAAAAAAGAGGAGTGGAACTAAAAAGGGCTTTTAATCAAATAAATAGATACCATCGCCACTCTTTTAAGGGATTATTTAACTATGTGCAAATATTTGTCATAAGTAATGGTGTAAACACCAAATACTATGCCAATAATAAAGATTTAAGCTTCAAGTATTCTTTTTACTGGAAGGATAAGGATAATCATAATATCTCCAATCTGGATGAATTTGCCGATATTTTCCTGGAAAAATGCCATTTATCTAAAATGATTGCCCGTTACATTGTTCTTAATGAAACGGATAAGGCCTTAATGGTTCTGCGAGCATATCAGTACTATGCCGTGGAGGCCATACTGGACAAGGCCCTCAATACTAAACAAAACGGGTATGTGTGGCATACCACCGGTAGTGGAAAGACTCTTACTTCTTTTAAAGTAAGCCAGATCCTGGAAGGGGAGGAGGGTGTTGATAAAATTATCTTTGTGGTGGATAGAAAGGACCTGGATTACCAGACCACCAAGGAATTTAACAGCTTCTGTGATGGGGCGGTGGATGGAACAGATAATACCAAATCACTCTTAAAACAGTTATCTGGATCTAATAAGTTAATCATAACTACTATTCAGAAGCTAACCCGGGCCGTGGATAGGCATGATATTAAATTAAAAGATGTTAAGGATAAGAAGATTATTTTAATGTTTGATGAGTGTCACCGTAGCCAGTTTGGGGAAATGCACAAGAAGATTACCGGGTTTTTCACCAATCTACAGTACTTCGGGTTTACCGGCACCCCTATTTTTGCAGTTAACTCCAATAAAAAAAGAACCACACGGGACATATTTGGGGAAAAGTTACACACTTATGTGATTAAAGACGCTATACATGATCAAAATGTCCTGGGATTTTGCGTGGAATACCTGGGAACCTATAAAAATAAGGCCGTAATTGATATTGAAGTAGAAGATATTGACCGCAAAGAAGTAATGGAATCAGATCTGCGGCTGGAAAAAATAGTGGAGTACATAATCAATAATCACGATAAAAAGACCTATAATCGGGAATTCAATGCTATTTTTGCAGTTAGTTCCGTTAATGTACTCAAAAAATACTATGATCTATTTAAGAGTAAGGATCATGACTTGAAAATAGCCACCATTTTCTCCTATGATGATAATGAAGAGATTAAGGGTGAAAAGCACTCCCGGGAGAAATTGGATGAATATATAAAAGATTATAATGAATTATTTGGAACCAATTTTTCCACGGAAACCTTTGACCAGTACTATGTTGATGTGGCCAAAAGATCTAAAGACAAACAGATTGACATTTTAATCGTTGTTAACATGTTTTTAACTGGTTTTGATAATAAATTTTTAAATACTCTCTATGTTGATAAGAATTTGAAATATCACACCCTGGTACAGGCCTATTCCCGTACTAACCGTTTGTTAAATGAGAAGAAAAAGCAGGGGAATATTGTTTGTTTCCGCAACCTGAAAAAGTTCACTGATGATGCCATACGTCTTTATTCTGATGAAGACGCAGCAGAAGTAGTTTTAATGAAAACCTATGACGAATATGTAAAAGATTTTAATGAAGTCCTGGTGCAATTATTCGAATTAACTCCTGATGTTTATGATGTGGATGAATTACCCTCCGAAGTAGAAAAGAAGCTGTTTGTGCAGATTTTCCGGGAATTATTGCGATTAATCACCCGGCTATACATATTCACTGAATTTGATTTCGAAGATCTGGATATACCGGAGCAGGCCTTTGAAGATTTTAAAAGTAAATACCTGGACATTTATGAAGAAGTGAATACTCCTACTGGTGTGGAAAAAACATCGGTACTGGATGATATTGACTTTGAAATAGAACTCATAAGAAGAGACGATATTAATGTGACCTATATCTTAACCTTACTTAAAGAACTGGATTATAATAGCCCCTCCTTTGAAAAGGATAAGGAGTTCATAATAGGCACCATGGAAAAATCCCGTGAGCTCCGGAGTAAAGTACAACTCATAGAACAATTCATTGATAATAATATTCCTCAGATTGAAAATAAAGATCATATCGAGGAGAATTTTGAGATTTTCCTGGAAAAAGAAAAGGAAAAGGCCATTGACACGCTGATTAAAGAAGAGAAATTAAATGATGATCTAGCCAGGGATATTATATCTGAATATGAATTTTCAGGCAAAATGCAAAATAATCTTATTAAAGAATCATTTTCAGATATAATGGGTTTAAAAGAAAGAAGATCCAAATTAAAAACTATTAAAGAGTACATTATGAATTTAGTGGATAAATTCAGCTGGTAAAACTTTAGATATTATTTATGGGGAGTTGTAGTCATTGTCAGAATATCAAAATAAACTTGAAAGCAAATTATGGGCCATTGCCGATGAATTAAGAGGCAATATGGATGCCAATGAATTCAAAAACTATATCCTGGGGTTCATTTTTTACAAATACCTATCTGAAAAAATAGAACTCTACCTCAACCAGGAACTAAGAGAAGATGGAGTAACCTTTAAAGAGGCCTTCAAGGATAAGGAGTTACGGGAAGAGATTGAGGCCGAGGCCCTGGAGAATCTGGGGTATTTTTTGGAACCCAAGTGTCTTTTCCAGAGCCTGGTGGCAGAAGCACTCAATGGCCAGTTTATTATGGAGGACCTGGAAAGGGCCTTAAAGCGTATTGGTGATTCCGCCGCGGGCCATGAAAGTGAAGAAGATTTTGTCAATCTATTTGATGATGTGGACTTACAATCCTCCAAGCTAGGTAGATCCGTGGAGGATAAAAATAAGCTTATTTCCAGGATTATTTTGCATTTGGCGGAGATTGATTTTAAGCTGGATGATCAGGAACAGGATATTTTAGGTGATGCCTATGAATATCTCATTGCTCAGTTTGCCTCCAGTGCCGGTAAAAAGGCCGGGGAGTTCTATACTCCTCAGCAGGTTTCCAAGATACTATCCCGTATCGTGACCCTGGGTAAAAGTAAGATTAAAAGCGTCTATGACCCTACCTGTGGGTCTGGTTCGCTGCTTTTGCGGGTGGCCCGTGAAGCTCGTGTATCTGATTTTTATGGTCAGGAATTAAATCAGACCACCTATAACCTGGCCCGGATGAATATGATCTTACATGATGTTAGTTTTAGTGATTTTGATATACAGCAGGGTGATTCCCTGGTAAATCCCCGTCACTTTGGTGATAAGTTTGAGGCTATAGTGGCCAATCCTCCTTTTTCTGCTCACTGGTCCTCAGATAAGAGCTTCCTTGATGATGAACGATTCAGTGCCTATGGTAAATTAGCCCCTAAATCCAAGGCGGATTTTGCTTTTGTGCAGCACATGATTTATCACCTGGATGAAAACGGTACCATGGCCATAGTCTTACCCCATGGTGTATTATTCCGTGGTGCCGCCGAAGGCGTTATCCGGAAGTATCTGGTGGGGGAGAAGAATTATCTGGATGCGGTGATTGGTTTACCGGCCAATGTTTTCTATGGGACCAGTATTCCCACAGTGGTGCTGGTATTTAAAAAGTGCCGGGAAGATGATGCAGATGTGCTCTTTATTGATGCTTCTAAGTACTTTGAGAAGGTTAAAAATCAGAATCGTTTAAGGGAGGATGATGTGGATCGGATTATTGATACCTATCGTGAAAGGGTTGAGGTGGATAAGTTTTCCCATAAGGCCACCTTGGAGGAGATCCAGGAGAATGATTATAATCTGAATATTCCTCGTTACGTGGATACCTTTGAAGAGGAAGATCCGGTGGATCTGAATGCAGTGGTTAAGGAACTGGAATCCCTGGAAGAAGAGATTGAATTGGTTGATGCAGAGATTGAAAAATACTGTGCTGAGCTGGGTATTAAGGCCCCTGTTTTTAGGAGGTGAGGGGTTATGAGTGTGCCTGAGTTGAGGTTTCCGGAGTTTGAGGGGGAATGGGATGAATTCAAACTTAAAGAAATATCTACTGAAATAAAAAGGACTTCTGAAAATGTAAATGAAGATGTTTTAACTATATCTGCTAGTGTAGGTTTTATTAGTCAAAAGGAAAGATGGAATAAAGTAATTGCGGGCAATAGTCTTAAAAAGTATGTTCTTCTTAAAAAAAATGAGTTTTCATATAATCGGGGTAACTCCAAATTATTCCCTTATGGTTGTATTTATAGATTAAAAAATCACGATTCTGCTTTAGTTCCTAATGTGTATCGTAGTTTTTCATTAAATGGTCAGAATCCTCTTTTCTTCGAACAATATTTTATTGGAGGATATATTGACAGACAACTTCGTAGGATAATTTCTTCTAGCGCAAGAATGGATGGCTTATTGAATATAAGCAAATCTGATTTTTTTGATGTAAAAATTAAAGCTCCTAAAATTGACGAGCAGGCGAAAATTGGCTTTTTTTTAGCAAAAGTTGATGAAAAAATAGAGAAGTTAGAGAAAAAACTTGAGCTTTGGGAAGCTTATAAAAAAGGAATGATGCAGAAGATATTCAGTCAGGAATTACGGTTTAAAGATGAAAATGGGGAAGACTATCCTGACTGGGAAGAAAAGAAGTTAACTGAAACCGGAAAAATAGTTACTGGAAACACTCCTTCCACTAAAAATAAAGAATATTATCATGAGGGGACATATCTTTGGGTCACTCCGACGGATATAAGTTCTTCTAAATATATTAAATCAACTGAGAGAAAATTAAGCGATGCGGGAATTAAAAAAGCTAGGATTGTTTCAAAGAATAGTGTTTTAATAACTTGTATTGCTAGTATAGGAAAAAATTGTATTATAACTGAAAATGGGAGTTTTAATCAACAGATTAATGCTATTACTCCTAAAAAAGAATTTTCACATGAATTTATGTATTATATTATCGATAAGAACTCTGAAAAACTCAAAAAATTCGCAGGTATTACAGCAACCCCGATATTAAATAAAAAAAGCTTTGAAAATATGAAATTTGAATTCCCCTGTCTTGATGAACAGATTAAGATTTCAAATAGTTTATCTTCCTTAGATAACAAATTAGGATATTTAAATGGAGAAATTCAAATAAATTATAACTTCAAAAAAGGATTATTGCAAAAAATGTTTTGTTAAGCTCTTTGTGGAGGTATCTAATGTTAATATCCAAAATTTATGTTGATAATTTTAGGAATTTAGTTGATTTTAAGATGACTTTAACAGATTTTGAGGTTATAGTGGGTGAAAATAATATTGGCAAAACTAATTTGCTTACTATTTTAAATAAAATATTCTCAACAAAAAGAATTTACTTCGATGGAAATGATTTTAATAATCCTGAAATTCCAATAATTTTTGAAGCTACATTTATATTTTCTTCAATAGATGAAGAAGCAATTTTTTTTGATTTTGAGGGTATTAAAAACCCAGATACTAATGAAGTAAAACTGAGAGTAAAGGCAAACTGGAATGAAGATGTTGGAAATGTTGATGTATCCATCTTGTTTATTAGAGAGGATCTACCAGATGAAGAAAAAGAATTAATGACGCCTTCATTACAATTTAGGAAACATATTTCGTGCCATTACATATCTGCTTCACGAGATCTACGCAAAGAAATGAATACTCGATCTGGTGCTATGTTTGAACTTTATAAGTCTTTTTTTCCTCAATCAACTTTACCTTTACAAACGATAAAAACTAAGATATCAGAAAAAAACAAGGCCCTCGAGGAACTTGAAGTAAAAACTAAAATTTACTTAAAAAAAATTGAACAAAATTTAAATAATGATGAATGGGAAGATTTAGAGTTAAATATGGAAGATTTAAGTAAAGTTATTAATTCTAATTCAAGTAATGAGTTATTAAAACAAAAATTCGGTGAACTTAAAACTTTAATGAAAAATTTTCATACAAGAACTGATTTAAAGGAGGAATTGGACGACTTCCATATCCGTATGAAAGATCTATATAAAATTGAAACTGTTGAGAATGTTCTTAATTCATATACAGAGAATATTTTACCATTCGAACAAATAGATTTAAATCTAATCCCTATAAATGATGATGAATTTATAAAACAGCTAAATATTGAATTAGGAGGATATTCTATTTTTAAACAAGGGGAGGGATATCAAAATATAATAAATCTATTTATAAAATTGATAAAATTTTTTAATTTAGCTAAATTAAATGAAGATGGCATTAAACTTTTCATAATAATTATAGAAGAACCTGAAAGCCATTTACACCCCCATTTACAGAGAAGTTTTATTAAATCATTAAAAAAATTCCAAGAAAAGTTCACAGGTGAAGGAATCCAATTCCAATTTTTAATTTCGACCCACTCCCCTTTTGTGATAGAGTCTATTGAACTAGAAAATCTTAACTTAATTCGTAAAAAAGAGCAGAAACCACATTCTCTTAAAGTTAATAGAAAAGAATTCATTGAAAAAACATTAGATGAAATGGGAGTTCAGGAAAATAAAAAAAATAAAAAAAGAACACAAATAAACTATTATTTAGATGAAATATTCCTAAAAAATGCCGATATATTCTTTAGCGGATGTGTTATCATTGTAGAAGGTCAAACGGAAGAAGGAGCAATACCCCTATTCAGTTCAAAAGTTATTGGGGGCTTTGATGAATATGGGATATCTATTTTAAATGCTCAAGGCGCTGCTACGATACATTATTATATTAGACTTTTTTCGAATTTAGATATTCCTTACGTATTAATTATTGATAAAGATCAAGAAAATGAATTCAAAGATGAGTATAACGCATACTTCATAGGTAAAGACAAAAATCAGGCTTTTGAATGTGAAATTTTAAAGGAATGTCCTCTCGAAAAGATTTTAAAAGTTCTAGATTTGAAGGTGCCTGAAAAATTTAGCAGTCAAAAAGGTGATTTAATTAAGGAGTTTAGTTATCTAAGAAATCATCCCCTAAATTCCTTGAATGAAGTTTTAGAGCATATTAACGATTCTGATAGAAATAATTTAATTTATATAGTTAAAAAATGGATGAAGGGCGAAAAAGGTTATACATTTGGCAGGATGCTAGCTCAAAACCTCGATGAAAACGAAATTCCTTCAAAGTTCATTGAAGCTATAGAAAAAGCAAAAACTTTATCTAAAGATTTGCATGGTGTTTAAATGATTACTTTAGATGATGATCAAAAAAAAGCCATATATTCTTCGAGAGAAAAATCTTTACTAGTTTTAGCACCCCCTGGAGCAGGAAAAACATTAGTAATGGCAAAGAGAATCGAATTTTTAATTAGAACAAAAGCTATCAGATCTCCCTATAAGATTTTGGGATTGACTTTTTCTAACTCTGCGGCGGACGAAATGAAAAAAAGAGTGATTAAAGAGGTTTCTGGATCAAAAGGACGTGTACATATAACTAACTTTCATTCTTTTGCTTATTCTGTTCTGAAAGCATATGGTAATCGAGCTATCATAAAAAGGAATTTTTCTGTTCTAGGAGAATTAGATTCAGAAGGTCTTATTATAGATAAACTTGGCATTTCAGGATCTTTTTCTTTGAGTAAGTATGATGAAAGAAGAAAAGCAGCCCAAAAAATGTTAGATCGTTATAAAATATGGAAAATTGAACGAATACTGAAATTAAATGGAGATTATTGTGATAAAAAGTTTGATAAGCATTTTGAAGCTGCTTTAAATGCGTTCAAAGACGAATTACGTAATATTAATGCATTAGACTTTGATCATATTCTTTATTACTCATATATATTACTAAAAAATAATGAAAATATTCTAAATTATTACAGGTCTGTTTTTCAATATATTTTAGTTGATGAGTTTCAAGATACAAATCCCATACAATTCAAACTATTAGAACTATTAGCCAATGGAATTGATTCTTCATTACCAAATCGCCCTGTTTTTATTTTGGCTGATCCTAACCAGGGAATTTATGAATTTCAGGGAGCAAATCCTAAAAATATCGAAGATTTATTAAACACTTTCAATATTGAAAAAATTGAACTTAAAGGTGATCACAGATTTGGTTCAGATGGAATAAAAAAATTAATAGATGAAATATCCAATTTCATTGAAGAAAAAACATTATCATTATCACCCTCGCAAAGTGATAAGCCTGTTTACTGCATTTTTGATAATAAAAAAGATGAAGCACATTATATTCATGAAAAAATTAAAGAATTTAAAGATGATGTGAAACTTCATGAAATTGCCATTTTATCTCCACAAGGCTATAATTTAGACATTATAAAAAAACGATTGAATAAAGAAGAATACATTTTTTTACCTGATTTTAAAGGTATTGAAATAGAAAAAAAATATAAGTCATTATTTAATGAATTAAAAAAAACTGCTGGAATTAAAGGATGCTTAGAAGAAATCATAATAGATATAACCAAGAAAATCGGCATCGAAATTGATAATGATCTTTTGCAAATATTAATTAATATTGCCAGAAAATATGATAATAAAGTCTCAATGATGTTACAGGACAAGATATTGCTTTTTTCAAATGAAGTTCTATTAGAAATTAATTGGGGAGATATTCTTAGAAAAGAGATTAAAAATAAGATATTTCTTTCAACAATCCACAGTGCTAAAGGATTAGAATTTCAAAAAGTAATTGTTTGCGGTATTGAAAGTGGCTCTTTGCCATTTTTCGTTTCTTGTAATAAATGTAATGAACATGGCTTAGATGAGAACTCTTGGATGGAGAGTTTAAAATTATTGAATGTGGGAGTTTCGCGTGCAAAGCTAGAATTACTTATCTCAAGTTCTAATTCAAGGCGCAGGTTTAAAACACACCCATCATGCGTCCTAAAACCATTCTATCGCCATTTAGAAATATTAAATACCACGCTTTTATGATTTTAGATTAACTAATGAAGAGATTTAAATTGTTAAAAGATTAGTGAAAAAAATTTAAAATTTTATCGATTTTATAAGAGGTAAATATATGCGTGATTATAATTACTTTAAAAGAAGATATGAAAAAGTAGAAAATGAATTTATAGATTTAATTGAATATATTGAGATGAATGAAGATTTTGATCACTGCTGTTATAATATTGGGTCGTCAAAAATTATGGATTTTTGTTTGAGTGTTTGTACCGAAATAGAAACTATGTTTGTACTAATGTTAGAATGTTCACGATTTGATACAGTTCCAGATATAGATCATAAAAGAAAGCATCAGAATATAGATGTTTATAGGGAAATAATTGTCCGAGAATATAATTTAACTGAATATGTATTAAATGTAAATTTTATAAATGTAGATATCCGCCCATTCGAAAAATTTGATGAAGAGACCCCTACTTGGTTTAAAGATTATTCTAATTATAAACATTATAAGCTTGAATTAATAGAAAAATGGAATTTAAAATATGCACTATTCGCTTTAGGGTGTTTACGCTTATTAATATTAAATCATCCAGATCTTGATAATAGATCTGTTGATATTCGTGGAATCCAGAACGGTAAAGTTTTTAACTTAAAAAATTCTCAACCACGATTTGTGCTAAATCTTTATGGCCCTGATAGTGGTGAAGGGATGATGGTTAAATTATAATTGAAAATTATTATTTTTAAATATTTTATTAAATTTTGAAGCTTTTGAAGACGCTCATGAAGGTTGAATGGGTGATATTGCAATCATGATTAAGCATCAAACCGTAATACTTGGCAAATATGTAAAATCAATCTTGAAATCCGGGTAATGGATTCAAACATCCAATAGGGCGATAGTCTTCATGTTGATAAACATAAAAACTTAAAGGCTGATTATATTCTTGCAAATCCTCTATTTAAGGATAGTAACTGATCGAAGGCGGTGAAGTTCTCTTTACTGCTGTAAATTGGGCATAATGGTCGATATAACACACAGAGAACTAATTATGAAGATATCAAGAAGATCACTGAGTTCATCGTATAGTTTACTAACATTATCACCGAAATAAACATATAACTTATAATATTATTGAATCTTTTTTGGGGACTCATCAGTTATTTTTTGTGTCCGTACTATATGCATCAAGGTTTTTTTTACTTATGTCCTTGTCTTGCAGCTTTGCTTCATCAGATTTTTTTCTTCAACCATTTTACTACGACTTTCTTCTCGTTAAAGGTTATTGAAATATTCTTTTATACCTTTAGCCATTAGTTGCCTTCTTTTTTCAATAAAATCAAAATATTGAAGATTCCAGAAACCTTCTGGCAAATCATAAGTATCTTGATAACTCTTTAATATATTAGCACGATCTACATCAGATAAACTATTAACTAACTCATTCCAATATTCTTTTGGGTTTTTATCACTGATATTAATGTTATCCTTGTATTCGAGGTACATATAGTTAGCTACTTGATTATAATCCTTTTGTTCATCTATTCCACTATTTTTCAAATAATTTTTAGGGAATAAGTGATGTAAATCTAACGTTTTTTCCTTCATTTTAATTAATGGATTTAAATGATCCCTTAATTTTATATTTGAAAACATTACATTTACATCTTTAAATATTAAGGATGCTTAATGTACTTTATAAGCATAGTTCCTTGTTGAAGAAGAAAATAATCTTTGAGGTAAAGTAATATTCCAATAATCTTCTGTTAATTCAGTTTTCATGATATCATTTAAGATATCTAGAAAATTCTCTTTACCTTTTAATAATTGTAAATCTCTTTCGATCACACTTTCAGGAGATCCTGTATATCTATGGGTTAGTGTTTCATATGTCTCCAATTCTTAAACTACTGGTTGCAGCTAAAAGAATTATTGATTTATATTTAAATTATTTGTAGGATATACAGCTTGTCTTATGTGATCTATCGTAGTATGTCCTTTTTCTTATTAATCTTATTATGAGGTTCTTTAATGGGGTTGGGTTCCGGTAATTAATAAATTTTATAGAATTTATAAAGATCTAATTATTTTAATAATTTATCGCGAGAACTGGTTTCAAACCTGGGACCATGAAAAAAGCTATATCCTAAAAGCCATAAAAAATATTATAGTTGTTTTTTCTTCTTGAACAGATTCGTAACCCTGATTTATCGAATATGCGACATGATTAAAGCAATAAATACTATTTATTTATTTAATAATTAATAATCTTATTTTAACTAAAAAGAGACATACGCATGAAATTTGATATTCGTGACCATCCGGGATAGTAATTTCTAAATTTATTCAGTGTTTGAAAAGAAATTTTAAGCTCCCCTGCAATAATTAATTCTAAAATTATTTTTATTTATGACTATTAAGTATTTGATATGATCCGCCATATATGTAATATACTTAATATAATAAAGTCTTAATATAATTTATGAAAATGAGTTTATATAGTAAAGTTACTATGGGGGAGCAAGAGTTTTTAATTGCAGAAATAGACAGTACTAGATACCCTAAATTAAATAAAGCTCTAAAATATATTCCTTTAGATGAATTTAATGATTTTTCAGAACTAAAAGATACTAAATTATATGATTTTTATCTGGAATTAAATAAAACCGAGATGAAAATCTTAAATGTTGCTGATGGTTCTATTGGTAATTCCGATCCTGATCAAGTTGCAGAAACTATGTTTTATAATAATTTAATGAAATTCATCTTGTCATGGAATCAGAAATTCTATGAATCATTAGATCAAAGCCATAATTTGGTATTATCAGAAACTACGAAAAAAAAGTTAAATTTATGTTTAGCTTATTTTGCAGCATTTGATTCATATTTAAGCTGGATTTTAGAAGAATCTAGATTTTATTCCATTCCTCTGATATTAGATGCAATTTCTGAAATTGAAGCGTCATTTGTTTTGTCTTCGAGTTTTTATTATAAACAAGCAGCACATTTATTTAGAAATTTTTTAGAATTAGTCGTTGCGCAGTATTATTTTTCCACAAATACTAAAAATTTTGATGATTGGCGGACTCTACCCCACGTGAACATGCCAAGATTTAGAGGGAAAGATGGGATGATTACAAATTTAAGGAAAAATGGGAAAATTAATAATACAGAAGAAGAAAAGTTAGCGCAATTATTTGGAACTCTATCCGCATACACTCATTCAAAATATGAAAAATTAGTTCATATAGATTCTAAAACAAAAAAATCAATTCCTTTTGGTTATAATTCTCGATATTTTGAAGAATGGATGAATTTAGGAATAGAATGTATGGAAATTGGACTAAAAATATTAGCAAAACATACTGAAGACTGGGAAAAACAATTAGAAGATGAAGAAGATTTATTATGTCCAAAATGTCATGAAAAAGCTTTTGAAACTATTTTAGAGAAATACGGAAAAACAGAAATAATGCTTCACACTTGTAAAAACTGCAACCAACAAATTAGAACTGATGTTTTAATTGAAAAATAATTGATTATTCACAAAACAAAATAATTAAATTTAATTATAGTATATATAAAACAGTAATCATTCGTAAAAATAAGGTGTGTAGATGGGTAAAATTCAAGAATATCCTGACCTAGTTGATACATTTGATAATCTAAGTTTAGATAATGTGGTTAGTAGAAGAATAGGTCATATAACCATTATATGACTATTTTCAACGGTTATTGAGAGATGTTGGAATAAAAAATGTGGATTAGATGATAATGATATTAAGAATACTCATCTAAAGTTAGATGGGTGCATGTGAGATCATGTTTAGAATATTGAAGCTCCTGACAAATGGGATGCTTTGATAAATACTATGCAGAATATTCGTAGTAAAATTGAGTATGATAATTATTATGGCCCTAAAAAATCTAGTCTGAATGAAATACGAGTGAAACTACCTGAATTTACTACTTGGATTTTAGTGTTTCAGAAGAATATTTAAAAAATCTAATAATTTCACTTTTAAAGAAAATTATTTCAAAACTTGAATCGTAATATTGATGAAGTTGAAATAATTCTCGAATGTATTGTATGGATGATTCTAAAGAACATCTAATAGATTTAAAGATTTAATGCAATAATCTTTTTAACACATAAACCATTTGGTAGAGCGAATACTAGTGATTCTATTAATCACATGATTTACTCAATTCATTTTTAAAGTTAATTAATAAACAGATTCTAAAATTAGGGTTGGATTTGATGCCTGTTTGTTCCTATTCTGATGAAAAATACTAATGTTGATAATAATATGATAGATAGTTGTGAATGTGGATTTTTTTCAGTTTATATCAATGAAAATTTGGATGTTATGCCTTGTTCTTTCTGTAATGATAATAAACACCAATATAACTTAAAGAATTTGATTTTGAAGAGATGGTTAAATAAATTTTCTGATTATAGAAGTTTTATTTCTAATAATGGGAGAGTTGACTGTGGAGATTGTAATAAATAAATGATTGTAGAGGACTAATCAATTTTAAAGACTTAAAAAGAAAATTAATTTAAAAACAAACATATTTATAGGATTGATTGATTAATGGATAATAATTAATAATTAGTGTGTAGGTGCTTTATCTTTTTCATGTTGTGGTTGATAAAACCAGAAATTAATTGGATTTGTAGGTTGCCAAGTTTTAAGGCCTTTGGTACTATTTAAACTCACTCCCATCTTTTTTCCACTGCAAGTATTTTTAAATGCTTCTAACACTAAACATCTTTCTCTGTCTCTTCTCGAAAGTTTAATTTCGATGGGGAATAATCGAGTTTGAACTTGGGGTATTTTTGATTCTTTCCATTTTTCAAAATTAGTTCTTGAATAAATAGCCATACCTGCAAAAATATCTGCTAATTGAATTAAGGGTTTTTTTTGAGGTGCAGATGGTATTATTTTAAGTTTATACTGATTTAAAATATTTAATTTAAAATTACCATCCTTATCTTGTTCATTAAATTGAATTAATCCTTTATTATTAAGAAGTTTAACTAACTTTTCCCAGTCAATGATATTGTTTTGATCTGCATATACTTCCCAAACAGAGTTTTTAGGCCATCTTTTCATCAAAACATCTTTTAATAGCTTATAATACATTCTAGCTAAATTTTCTCCATCATCTCTCCCAGAAATGTTATGTCTACTATCTTGGGTGTCCCAAACTAAGATATCAGCACGTAACTTTTCATTTACTGCATAATTAATAGTTAAATTGATGATTTCTGAAACACAAAAACGCATATTCGCACTACGAAGTTCATGCCATTTAACATGTCTTAAATTATTAAATCCATATTTTGAGCAAATGCTTAAAAATGTTGATTCAATATTTTCTAAATCATCTTGAGGGATCGAAATCATACCTATGGATTGATATTGACCAGTATTATATTCTGACTCATCTGAAAAGGCACAATGTGTTACTCTTTCAAACATGAAAATCACTTTAAATTACTTATTATTATGTTATTTATAGAATTTATCATTTATACTATTCTTTAAGTAAAATATCATGAATGATAGTCCAATGAATTAATAATATGTATTAATAAAGTGTAAATTGTGTCTTAGTAAATAATATGTTTTCAAAATATCATAAATTTATTAATTTTTAATATAAAATATATGTAAATATTTATTCTAACCAAGTGGATTCTAAACATTATTAATTTATGGATTTATGGAAAAATGAAGCTTTGGGCTTTCAAAAGTGGAATAAAATTAATTTGAATGTATTTATTAAGAGAAATGCTACTGAAAAATTCAATAAGATTAAAAATTCAATACTTAAACAATAATTTATCTATTTATACGACAATTAGATGAATATAAATTTAACTAGGGGTGTTTTTATAAAACGTATTAAAGCAAACAATTTAAAAAATTGGGCTTCGACTAGAGAATGTCAAGAAAATCTTCCTTTATTAATACGTCGTCTAATACATGCAACAGTTAAAGATATCATTTATATTTTGTTTCCTGCCGGAGAAAGTATAATTAATCCCGGTTATGATGGTTTGCTTAATGTTTACAAAGGGACAACATATGTTCCTGATGGTTGTTCAGTGTGGGAATTAGGATGTGGTGAAGACATTAAAATTAAGGCTAATTCAGATTATAATAAAAGAAAAAAAGATCCTTTAAATGTAGATCCTTCTAAAACAACTTTCGTATTTGTTACTCCGAGAAGATGGAGAGATAAAACTATCTGGATTGAAGAAAAGCGAAAAGAATCTTTTTGGAAAGATGTACGTGCTTATGATGCGGATAATTTAGAAGATTGGATTGAACAAACTATTGCGGTTAGTATATGGTTTGCCCAGCATTTACAAATATATCCGGGGGATGTTGTCTCACTAGATCACTGGTGGGAAAATTGGAGTAATAGCACTAATCCTCCTTTAATACCAAACCTCATTTTGGCAAGTAGAGATCATGAAATTAGAGCGGTTCAAGATTGGTTAAGAACTCCATCTTCCATTATAATGGTTCAAGCAGATACTGAAGATGAATCAATAGCATTTCTAGCTTCTGTTATTTATTCATTACCTGAAAAAGAAAGAGAAAGTCATTTGTCTCGGAGTTTAATCACAGAAACTTCTCATGATTTTAGACATGTATGTATAACTAGTGGATCCAACTTAATTGTTATTGCTGGACCTAATGAAACTGAATGGTTTCATTCAGCTAGAAAAAAAGGCCATTGTGTTTATGTACCTTTATCTCCAGAAAATAATATTCCCCGTGCAACTAATCTTTCACGTATTGGAAAAGAACAATTTATTTCAGCACTTATTGAAATGGGAATATCCGAAGAAATGGCCAAAAAATATTCTAAAGACACCAAAAGAGAGATTACTATATTGCGAAGACAATTGTCATTAATTAACACAGAACCAGAATGGGGTAAAATTGATTCTGTTAAAAATATACTTCCTGTGTTGTTAGCAGGTAGTTGGATTGAGTCTAAAAAATCAGATGAAGAAATAATTAGTTTATTAGCTAATGAATCTTATGAATCTTTTTCTAAGAAATTATATACTTTACAACACAAACCTGATTCACCTATACTTAAAATTGGGGATTTATGGCAATTAAGATCACCAGAAGAGGCCTGGTATACTTTAGCTCGTTTTATAACTCATTCGGATATTGAAACTTTTAAGGAAATATTTTTAGATATTTTGAAAACAAAGAATCCTTCACTAGAATTAGATCCTGAAAAACGTTGGATGGCAGCAGTTTGTGGTAAGATACAAAAATATTCTGATACTTTGAGGAAAGGGATCTGTCAATCTGTTATATTCATAGCTCTTTGTGGTGATGATGTAAAAATACCATTATCTACTACTTCTCAAACATGGGTTGATAATTTAGTAAGGGAATTGTTACATAAAGCAGATTGTGATTTATGGAATTCACTTTTAGATGTATTGCAACTCATTGCTGAGGCATCCCCTACTTCGTTTATGGATGCAATAGAAAATTCTTTGACATATGATGAAAAGCCGATTATGTGTTTATTTGAAGAATCCGAAGGTTTAATAGGACCATCTACTAATCATTCAAGTCTGCTCTGGGCTTTGGAAATTTTGGCTTGGATGCCAAATTTACTTTCTCGTGTTACTATGATTTTAGGGCAATTAGCAAAGTATGACCCTCATACTGATAGTAGAGTGATTAATCGGCCCAAAAATAGTTTGCGTGGCATTTTTCTTTTGTGGAACCCTCAAACTTATTCATCCTTAGAAAAACGTTTAGACATTTTAGATGTGCTAGTTGAAAGATATCCTGAAATTGGATGGAATCTTCTAATTGATTTGATGCCTAAGAATCATGACATTGGTTATCCTACGTCTAAACCAGTTTGGAGACAAATTTCTGAAAAAACAGATATGAAAATTACAATTTCTGAAATTATGGATGGCACTAAAGAGATAGTAAATAGATTACTTAGCAATGTAGGTAATGATGGAGCACGTTGGGTTAAAATATTAGACAATTACTCTGAACTTCCACGAGATGAAAGAAATAGGATACGAGAACGACTTTCGTGCGATACAGATAAAATTTTGATCTACCGCTATGAATTATGGATTAAGCTTCGAAAAATAATTTCTAGACATAGATCTTATCCTGATGCAGAATGGGCGCTTCCAGAAGAAGAATTAAAAAATCTTGAAGAGATTTATCTATCTTTAGAACCTGAGGATATGATTGACAAGTTTGGCTGGCTTTTTGATGGTTTGCCTGATTTATTAGAAGGAATTGATATTGTAAAACGTCATGATGATGAACACTTTATTAAACTTAGAATAAATGCGTTAAATGAGATTAGAAATGAATATGGCTTTGAAGGATTAGTACGGTTAGCAGAGAGAATTAAATCACCTATTTACTTAGGACGCACATTAGCTGAAGATAATATAGATCCTATTGAAGAAGAAAAGCTTTATTCACTACTTGAAGAAAATGAATCCAAAATGATTTTTGTTAAAGAGTATATCTTCCGCAAAGCATTCAATGATAATGAATGGATTAAAAATCTAGTTAATAAATCTCGAACTGAAAATTGGTCAAATTTAAAAATTGCTAATTTTTTTACAGCTTTACCCTCAAGAATGTTTGTTTGGAATTTATTGAAATCTTTCAATGAAAATATACAAAAAGAATATTGGAAAAAATGTGGTTTTGGAGGCATTACTGCGAAATCTGAAGATAAAATTTATTATATAAAACAAATGGTTAAATTCAAAAGGTACTTCAACGCACTCGATATTGCTGCTTTATACGCTGAAGAGATACCTTCTGAATTGATAATCCAAATATTAGAAAAAGCAGCAACTGAGCAAAGTGAAGATGAATTTAGAATTGACTATTATGATATTGAAAAGTTGTTTGAAGAATTATATAAATCTAATTATCAAAGAAGTGAAATAGCAAAGTTAGAATGGTATTATTTGGCTTTTCTTGCTAGTGTAACTAGTAGAAGACCCCCTAAAATGTTACATAACGAATTAACTAATAACCCTGAATTCTTTTTAGAGGTTATTAAACACGTATATAAACGAAAAGATGAAAATGAGGATGATGATGGAGAAAATATTTCTCCAGAACTATTAAAGCAAAGAGCAACTCTCTCTTTAAAGCTGCTCCGTAGCTGGAAATCTATACCGGGCAGTACAAATGGTCAAATAAATTATACGATATTAAAATCATGGATAGATAAATCTAGAGAACTATGCGTAAAATCCGATCGAATTGATGTATGTGATATACAGATTGGGCAATTATTAGCAAATGCAGAATTTGAAGAGGATATATGGCCTCCTGAAGCAATATGTAAAATAATTGATAGTATACCTAGTGAAAAATTACATACTGGATTTAAAATTGGAGTTTCTAATAAAAGAGGAGTATTTACTAAGTCATTAGATGAAGGGGGAAAACAAGAAAAGGCTTTATCTGAAAAGTATAAAAAGTATGCAGATAAATTAAATATTCGCTTCCCAAAGACAGCTTCAATATTATATGATATTGCGGCAGATTACAATAATCAAGCTAAAATAGAAGATGAAGAAGTTGAAAAATGGGATTTAGAATATTAAAAATCTCATGGTTTTAATTTTTATCCAATTTTTTAAATTCATATTTAAAAAAATATTTATTGGGGAAATTTAAAATATTAAATAATTGGTTTTCCTTGCTGAGCGGATTCTTTACCATTATATTACGAAGTAAACTA
>NPIE01008799.1_pt3 | contig 22344 bp, 23 predicted proteins | sample 8637661 | NCBI WGS metagenome assembly NPIE01 (sample SAMN07420842, study PRJNA396082) | bioreactor metagenome | isolation source: sample BA12 brine-fed electro-methanogenic bioreactor BA | place: Japan: Kochi | collected 2016-12-09
CAACCGGCAAGCGCACATCGGCCGCATCGGTCGCATAAAGCCGGGCGAGCGGATCGCCGATCTGCACGTATTGGCCGATTCCAGCCTGTTTCTCAACGACGCGGCCGGCAAACGGCGCAAACAAATCGCAACGGCTTCGGCGCAATTTTGCATTCGCCAGTTCGGTTTCGGCCGCTCTGAGTTTCGCACGGGCTTCGGCCAGTTGCGGCTCGTGCATCGCCAGCGGCGTCGGCTGGCCTTCGCCCAGGGCTTGCCATTCTTCTTGCGCTTGTTCCGCCTGCGCCTCTTCGAACAACACTTGCCTTCGCGCTTCGGCAATCGCGGCTTCCGCGGCCGCGACGGCATGATCGTAATCGCGCGGATCGATCGCGATCAACAATTCGCCGGCTTCGAAAAACCCGCCCGGCACGAGATGCGGGTGCATCCGCACGATTTTTCCCGCCACTTCCGGCACTAATGTCAGTTCCTCGCGTGGCTTGACGATGCCTTGCGAACGTATATTGATTTTGAGGGTTTGCGGTTGTACGGTGATCGTCTCGACTAATGGGGCTTCATTCGCGCCGGCCTTCGGCTCGATCGCCGGGCGGTTTGCGACCAGCGCCCAAGTGCCGGTAATACCGAAGAACAGCACCACGACCGGAAGCGCAATTTTTAGACCGGCCTTAACGCCTTGCATTACACGCCCCCTCCCAACGCAAGATACAAACTTATCCGGTTGTTGAGCAATTGTCTTTTGACTTCCAGATGGGCGCTTTGCGCGCTGAGCGTGCCGCGGTAGCTGTCGAGCAACGTCAGGATTTCGATGAAGCCGTGGCGGTACGAATACACGGCCAACGATTGGCTGGCTTCGGTCTGTTCGACTGCTTCGCGCAGCGCCGTCTCCTGTTGCCTGAGCCACTCCTCGGCGGCGAGCGCCTGTTCGACTTCGCGGAAGGCTTCGAGCGCGGTGTTTTTGTAATCATTGAGCGCCTCGTCGACCAGCGCTTCGTTGCGCCGTATCTCGCCGGTCAAGCGTCCGCCGGTAAACAACGGCTGCAACAAGCCGATCGCGACGTTCCAGGCCACCGCGCGCGGGTCGACCAATTCAGTCAAGGCCGGACTGCGCGTGCCCCCGGTCGCGGTCAGTGCAATGCGCGGCAATAACGCTTTATCGGCGCTTTCCAGCCGGGCATCGGCGGCTTGCAGACGCTCGAACGCGGCGATCAGATCGGGCCGCCGTACCAACAATTCCGACGGCAAGCCGGCCGATAACGCCGAGGGTGGCTCCGGCAGGCGTGCCGATTCGTCCGCGAGGCCGGCCGGGTAACGCCCCAACAGCACTTCCAGACGCCGGGTCACGCTTTGCACGCGGTCGCGCGCCCGCGCCAATAGGGCTTCGGCATTGGCCAAATCGGTCAATGCCATACGCAAGTCCAAACCGCGCGTCAAACCGCGCGCGAAACGGCCGCGCACCAAATCGACCAGAGTCTTGCGGTCCTTGATCGATTGCCCGGCCACTTCGGCCTGAAGTTTGGCTTCGGCCAATTCGAAATAGCTTTGCGCGGTTCGTGCCGCCAACGACAGTCGCGCCGCGTGAAGATCGGCCTCGGCCGCCTCGGCCTCTAACACGGCAGCGTTGCGAAAAGCCCGAATGCGGCCCCACAAGTCCAGCTCCCAATTCAAATCGAACAAAGCTTGGAACGCGCCGAATTCAGTATTGCCGAAACCGGCGCTACGCACCTGCGCGCGCTCGTAGCCCGGTGCGAACGATAACTGAGGCCAAAGCCCGGCGCCGTCGATGCGCGCCTGCTCAGCGGCGGCCGCAACCCGCGCTGATGCGGATTTCAAGTCGAAATTGTTGCTGAGCGCCTCTTGCACCAATGCGCTGAGTACAGAATCGCCGAAGCCGTCCAGCCATCGAGCCGGTAAGCCGTCGACGGAAACGGGGGCGGACCAGAAAGAAGGCACATCGGGAGCCAGCGATTCAGCATCGCGTTCGGGTGCGGACATGCAAGCCGTCAGCCAAGGTATCAGGCACAAGACGAGGAACGCCCGATCAAGATGCCATTGAGACATCAACCGGGCGGTTGACAAGGACACATGGTAGTTTCGTTGAATCATATCCCTATAAGACGTATGAGCCGACATGAATCCGTACTTCGGCAGCGAATTTTTTTCGATCGGCGTCACTGCGTCCAGCGCATCAAACGGTAAGAAACCGGATTTGCCGGATTGTTTGAGATTCCGGATGCGCTACAACTTAGTTTAAACCTGACCACAATGGGTATTCAGTAGCCCGTATGCAGCGAAGCGGAATACGGGAAAGGCGTGGCTTCGATCTGCCCGGATTGCACGCTGCTCCATCCGGGCTACGGTGCTCAGTGATCGTCAAACACCGCCGGCAAGTTCGATGCATCCAGAACACGCTCGGCCCAGATTCCAGTTGTTCCGACGTGGCTTGATCCAGACGGCGTTGAATCGCGTCCGGCAACGGGCCGAAGCGTTTGACCAATTGGCGCTGTAGTAGTCCGGATTCGCCTTCTATTTTGCCTTCCACTCGTCCTTCCAATTTACCTTGCTCCAGAGCCAAACGCTCTATCGACATCACATAAGTCATCGTTTCCGCCGCCAGTTGTTTGATTTCATCGGTTAATTGCCGCTCCAACTCAGTCGGAGTTTTCGTAGCCCGTATGCAGCGAAGCGGAATACGGGAACGGCGTGGCTTCGAACTTCCCGGATTGCGCGCTGCTCCATCCGGGCTACGGTGCTGGATTTAGCGCACGTTATCGGATCACAAAACAATATTATGCCAGACCCTATTCACAGCCTATGGACATTACCAAAAGACGATACCGATTATTCAATCCGTTGGTGTAACATCAAACGGGCATTTACCCGGCAAATGACACCCGAACAACGTCCCGCCGTGCATGCCAGCCGCAAACACAAAGGCAAACAAGTGATATGGTAACGGCGATTTTGGGAACATCGGATTCGAGATGATCAAGATTTTGCCCATCATGTGGATTACATTCATTACAACCCCGTCAAACATAGATACGTTAAACGCCCCGCCGATTGAGCATACAGCAGCATACACCGATACATTCGGCAAGGTGTGTTACCCGCGACATGGGGCAGTGATGTCATCATGCCGGATGGTGTGGGGCATGAATAGATGAGGTTGATGTTGGGTTGCCAAAAAGCGCGGCAACCCAACCTACGCGGCTTATGTTCGGATAATCCGATTTCATTTTTCATATATTGTCCTTTCGAAGCGTTTTTTAAAACTCTCTTTGCTCAGTCTTGCGACCTTTCGTTTTTGCAGCCAGCGGATAATGCCGCTGACGTATAAAATCAGCGGCGACAAGCCTGTAACACACCACAAAATACGGCCTACCAGTCCAAAGGCTTCACCGTTATGAAGCGGCCACAGCACATTGAAAAACGTTTCGCCGACGGAAAACTGATTAGGGTCTTGTACGGACAATACCTTGCCGCTATACTGGTCAACCCATACTTTGCTGCGCGCCCAACGGTGGTTGGCTTCTCCCGGTTGTCGCTTGGTAATAATGTAAACACCCTCCTCACCGTCGGGCGTTTCCACTCGGCATAGTTTGGCTTCAGGGAATACTGTGTCGGCGATTGCAATGGCCTCCGCTATGGAAATTGACTGTGCATTAGTCATAACCTTAGATTTAACGCCGGGATCTTTTAAATGTTTTTCCTTGACAGCGGAAAAACCGCGTATCAACGGCTTGATATAATCCGCATGACTAAACGAAAACCCGGTAAAGGCGATAATCAGCAAAATAATTGAACTGTAAAACCCCGTAGTTTTATGCAAATCATAATAAAACCGCTCAGAACTTGCCCCCCGTTTAATAATCACTGCTTTTTTGAATTTCCCCCAGCGCGGCCACCACAAATAAAACCCGGTCAATGCGGAAATAAATAAAAACAAACCAAGAAAACAGATCGTATCGCTTCCGATTTGCCCGATCTCGACACCCAATTTACCTGTCAGCAAACTGGCATGGACTTCATAAATGAACGTCCACAAGGTTTGCCCCCAAAAGTACTCCGAAATTATTTTTCCGCTGTAGGGATCAACCAAAACCTGGAACGGCGCGAATAATTGATCGGCGGTTTCTTCAGGCTTCGGATAACGCGCCCAGACGTAATCATTGCCATAGCCCGGAGCAAGAAGCGCCCATCTCCCTTGTCTTTGAGGATGAGCGGCTTTAACGATTTGCAGAATCTCATCAAGGGGAAGCTGTCGCGCATTGGCTTCCTGACGCACAGGCGGCAAACTGAACTCTTCCAGTTCAACATAAAAAACATTGCAAATCCCCGTTAGTCCGAGAATGACAAAGACAAAACCTATCGTAAGGGCGATATACAAATGCACCGTTAGCCAGAAATGACGGAAACGCCTCCATTTGAGGGGGGGATTAGAATGTTGATTCATTATTTTCGAAAGCCTCGGTGCAACGGAGTGATTGAAGTCTACATATGGCCTATCCGAACCAGTTTAATATTCCACTCGTATCGAACCAATTGCTGTCAATGGCGCCCCCGGATAGACTCCAAACCGTGGCGCTACATTGGCATTCGGGTCGGTTGATTCAAAATATTCCTTGTCGAGCAGATTGCGAATATTGAACGATGTCGTCACTCGCGTTGGCCCCACTTTCAGTTTATAGGCCGTAAATGCATCCATCCTTACATATCCGGGGAGCTGGAAGGTATTTTCAACATCGCCTTCCCGCTTGCTGGCCAGAACACCGCCTAAACCAACCGACCAGCCCTCTTGGGCGTCAAAGCCGTTGACATCGTATTTCAGCCATAGACTGCCGGAATGCTCAGGTACGTTGTTCAAGCGCTTACCTTCATAGCCGTTTAGCACGCCATTCAAGGTCCGGTTGTCCTTGGTAATCCGTGCATCTGTAAAGGCATAGCTGCTAATAATGCTAAGGTTATCATTAAGGTGACCTGTTATATCCAACTCAATGCCTTGGCTGCGTTGTTGACCGATTGCCGCACTATCGTTGGGATCAGGCGTTGTTAGATCGGGGGTGAGCAGATTATCCCTAGTCAAGTGATAGTAAGCCAGTGTTATCAATAAGCGTTGATCGAAGAAGGCGGTTTTAATTCCGGCTTCAAATTGCTCGCCTATCTGCGGTTTGAAAGGTTGATTGTTGCTCGAAATTCCGTTATTCGCGGCTAGAGAGGTTGTCCAGTTGCCGTAAACCCCCAGCCACTGCCACGGTTGATAGAGAATGCCAACTCGAGGATTGAAACCTTCATCTTTGCGAATCACGGAAGGTGTCGAGTTTTCCAAAGCATTATCAGACTCTGAAAAGGAACCGCCGCGGCCTCTGCCGGTTTCTATCCAATCGTAACGTCCACCGCCCATAATGTGCAGTTTATCCCACAAGGTGATGTGATCCTGAAAATAAACGCCATACCATTCGTCCTTGAATGTCGAGAAATTCCGGCCTATTTGTGTGGGTTCGACTGCCAATATTGCGTTACTGAAAACGGAGGGATCAATGCCGTAACTCGGACCCGGATTATGAATGTCAATGGCGAGTGCCGGATTGGCAATGTTGAAAAATCCCTGAATGTTGTACTGGGTAAATGAACGCAGATAGTCAAATCCGAGCAAAATGTCGTGCTTAGTACCTGCAAGCTGAAACTTGCCGGTCAAATCGAGATTGGTGGTGTAAGCCTCGTTGTCGTAGCGCTGAGCAAAGACGTTGCGTTGCAGAATACCGGTAGCTTCATTTAGGGCATTGCCGAAAGCCGGTGCGGGATTAAGGAAGGTTTCTCTACCATCGCCCCAACTGGCCAGGAAACGGTTATGAATTGCCCAATCGTCGTTGAAACGGTGATTAAGCTCCGTACCCAATTGAACTTTAGAAATACTATCGATAGGATCGTTAGGATCACCGCCAACCGAACGATTGAGCGGAATGTTTGCAGGGCGATTGCCGACAACAGGAATACCGTAATCGGCTTGGTAATCTTGATCGACACCTTCGACATTGACGGTGAAATCGGTTGCATCGCTGATTCGCCAAGTCAGGCTTGATGCAATCAGTACACGATCAGTGCTTACGAAGTCTCGGAACGAGTCGTTATTTTGATAGGAACCCGTAAAGCGATACAGCAAAGATTTGTCGTCGTTGATTGGGCCGGTGGCATCCCATTCAGTACGATACAAATCATAGGAACCGAAGCGCTGTTCAAGTGAATAATACGGCATATCCAAAGGTTTTTTGGTGGTGACGTTGATCAAACCACCCGGCTCGCTACGACCGAATAACACGGATGCAGGGCCTTTCAATACCTCAACACTTTCAAGATTGGCTGTGTCGAACTCGGAGCGAAAAGAGTTGGGAACAGCCATCAGGCCATTGCGATAGATTAAAGGGTTGCGAAAACCGCGAATAATGAAACCGGTGCCGGTACCCAAGGAAGACTGGGCGCGAACGCCACTGACGTTTTCCAAGGCATCTGTGATGCGTGCAGCTTTTTGATCGGACATGACGGCCCTAGGTACCACCTGAATCGACACCGGAGTATCCATGATCGGCGTATCCATCTTAGTAGCCGTACTCGCATTCACCACCGCATAGCCGTCCAATGCCCCGCCTAAGACTTTCATATCCAACTGTTCCACCGGCCCGGTCCAGGGTTTTTCTTCCGGCTCCGGTTTAGCCAACACGAATTCTCCGGCATCGGCCAATAAGCTTTCCACGCTGAATTCGGTTCTCGGTTTGACCAGCGTTATCGTCTTGTCGTCGACGGTTTTGTAATGCAGGCCGCTGTCCTTGAGCAGGCGGGACAGCGCTTCGGCGGTGGACAGGCGGCCGCTGACGCCTTGGGTATTAAGGTCTTTGACCAGATCCGCGCTGTAAAACAGTTGCAGTTGACTTTGTTCGCCGAGAGCGTCGAGCGCGCTTTGCAGCGATTGCGGTTTGATGTCGAACGGGCGGGTTTCGTCGATGGACGCGGCGTGCGCGTGTGCCGTGTAGGCGACGCTTGCCAGCCCAAGGCAAATCGCGGCGACGATGCCGGGAGTTTTAGCCGGAGGGCCTAACCGGTCGGATTGGCGGCAATGTACGGTATGGCGTATGAGCATGTTGCATTTTCCTCGTATCTGTAATCTTTTAGGGTCGGTACACATAAATGACGATTCGAGGAAAACAAAGCCGTAAAATTTTTTTAATTTTTTTGCGGGCGGGATGTTTAGGCCGATCGATTGATACGTAGCCCGTATGGAGCGCTAGTGGAATACGGGGTTTCGTGGCTTCGATCGTCCCGGATTGCGCGTTGCTCCATCCGGGCTACGTGTCTATGGTTTAGCTTGTGTGGGTTTGTATTCGGCCGTGTAGCCCGTATGCAGCGTTAGCGAAATACGGGGCTTTCGCGGCTTCGAACGTCCCGGATTGCGCGTTGCTTCATCCGGGCTACGTTTGGTGCGTTACCAAATTTTGGGCGAGAATTTGCCGTCGTTGCGGATCAAGACGGTGTTGCCGCTTTGGGCGAGCACATATAAGCCTTTGCGGTAGGCATAGCGGGCCACATCGTTCGGCAATACCATCGCGGCTACCGCGCCCATTAGTTCGACGTCCCGGTATTTGGGCAACAAACGTTTCAGTTTTTCCAAGCGGCTCAAATGTTCGTTGACGTCGTCGATCGTCAATTGGCTTTTGCATTCCACCGCGATTGCGGTTTGTTCGTTGACCACCAGCAAGTCGATTTCAGCCGACTCGCCGCCGCGTTCGGCATAGACGTTCGGATGAACTTCATGCACGTCGATGCCCCGTTCGCGGAATAGGCTGACCAGCGCCGGGCGGACCATTTCCTGCACGAAGTCGCCCAACCGGTTACCGAGGTCGCCGATGCTTTTGCTGACTTCTTTGACTAGGCGCTCGGTGTCTTGGAATTTGCGGTCGGTGTCTTGAAACTTCCGATCGGTTTCTTGAAATTTGCGGTCGGTGTCTTTGAATTGTTTGTCCGTTTCTTCGAAGCGGCGCGCGACTTCGCGAAACATCTCCCAAACTTCATCTCGAGTTACTGTGGTCATGGTCTGCTCCTGGTCTTCCGGCGGCGGTGCCTTTAATCGGAATGATGGGTTAAAGCCGAGCTGTGCGGATAGTCTACCACAGTGCCGGAGTGCCTAAAACTTTCGAACCGGCTTGGCTGTGATTGCATGCAACGCCTGCGGAATATGGGAGTTCGAGGATTCGATGACCTCGGTTTGCGCGTTGTTCCATCCGGGCTACTTCTTTCAATAAATGACGCGTAAAAAACGCCCGAGACCGGCGATTTGTAGGTCGAGCGATTGCGCGATGACATGGACGGCATTGTCCAGACGATCGATCTCGAATACGCCGTTGACCTTGTGTTCGGCGTAGGCTTGATTGGCCAAGACGATGGTTCCGGGAAGGTAGCGGTTGATTTCTTCGATGACTTCGGCCAACGGCTTGGCATTGAATTTGAGCTTGCCGTCGCGCCAGGCCAAGCGCTCGTTTTCGGCTATCGGCCGGGGCACGTCGGTCAAGCCGCCGTCGCTGTAGGCCAGCTCGTAGCCGGTTTCGAGCTTGACCGGCGCGTGCTTACGGGAGCTGATTTCGACGGCGTTTTCCAGTACGCTGACCCGCACTGAACTTTCCACGGCATCCACGATAAAGCGCGTGCCCAAGGCACGGGTGCTGCCGTTGCCGGCTTTGACGACGAACGGTCGTTGTTTGTCGTGCGCGACTTCGAATTCCGCTTCGCCGGCCAACAGTTCGAGCCCCCGCTGTTGGTCCGAATAGTGTTCGGCGATCAGTGTATCGGTATTGAGTCGTATTGTGCTTCCATCGGCCAATCGTACGATTTTGATTTCGCCCACCGCCGTACGGTAGTCGGCAAGCATATAACGGATGTAAACCGGCTTCATCGATAGCGCGACGGCTAAAACTGCCGTCAACGCCACGGCATGCCGCCAGCCGAGGCGTCGAGGCGCTGCCGTTTCGGCTACAACGGACGCTGCCGCCGCTTGGGGACGATCCGTCTCGGGCAATGCCAAGCTGTCCATTTGCCGCCACAAATCGCGCGCGGCAAAGAAGGCCTGACGATGCTCGTCGCTCCGACTAATCCATTGGGTGAACGCCTCGCGATCGTTTTTGCTCGCCTCGCCGGAATTCAGCCTAACCACCCAATCGATGGCTTGCTGCTGCAGATCGCCCTCCGATTCCGGCAAGTGGATGACATTATTGGGTGGCATAGTGTTTTATATCGCTCGTCTTCGAATCGCCTATTGTACTGTTTATTAGAATGACGTTTCAAAGACTCGATAACCGTAAACAATTAGGAGAATTATTGGCGACCTCCCCGCGCCAAACACAACCGATCAAAACGGTATCGTGTCCGTGTTAGGATACATAAAAAATCTTCCCTAAATGATTCTCATGTCCTGGCATATCCCACACGAGTTTATCGTTCCCATGCGCTGCGCCTATCGTTATACACAAGTAGCGTGCGTAGCCCGTATGCAGCGTAAGCGGAATACGGGGGATTACGCGCCCTCGAAGGTCCCGGATTGCTCTTGCGCTCCATCCGGGCTACGCGGTTAACCTTTCATTGGCCGGGCCTTCATGGGCGTTAGGTGCCGGTCGAAGCGATCAAAAAACTCCGAAACTTGAAATTTGCAGCTGAACGCCTATCGATCGGCTTCTTGCAATTTACGCCGGCAATGCAGCACAGTACGGGCAATGGTTTTTTCGACCCAGCTCACGGAGCGGTCGTATCGTTTGGCGATTTGGCTGTGCGTCAGGCCGTCGACGCGATTGAGCAATAAGATTTCGCGGTATTCGTCCGGCAGTTCGGACAAGGCCAGTTCGCATAAAGCGATCTGTTGAGACGAGAACGCCGCTTCGAACAGCGACGGATTGGGATCGGCCAATTCGAGCGTTTCGACAGGCTCCTCGGATTTCCGTTTATCCTCCCGTCCGCGCCGGCGCATCGCATCGATCAGCAGATTGTGAGCCATGCGGGTCAAATATGCGGCGGGATTGTCGATCGAGCTCAGGTCGTCGACGTTCATCAGCTTCAAATACAAATCCTGCATCACTTCTTCGACCCAGTCCGCCGATGGCGCTCGGGTTTGCAAAAACATCTTGATTCTGTCGGAATGATCGTTGTACAGCGCTTCCGCCTGAACGGGTTCGGCAGAATTGCTGTATAACTCGGCCGTGTGTTTCGTGAATACGGGTTTCGTTTTTTCCGGTAGACTCATAAAAGCCAATCGATTTCTGTCAGAAATCGAAAATACAGCAATAATGAGTCCAACCTAGAAAAATCCTTGGTTATTATTCTTTTAGCTTGTTTGTTCAACGACTACTAACTCGGGAAATAAGTCATTTCACACAGTTGTTGCGTGAAATGCCGCATTTTTATTTTAGATTCGTGCCGAACTCGGTCACGGCGATAGCTGAACGTTAAATCCCTCCCGACCAAGCCATCCGCGTAGCTCGTATGCAGCGTAAGCGGAATACGGGAACTTCGGTGCTTCGAATGCCCCGGATTTCGTTTCACTTCATCCGGGCTACAGGGCTTTATTTTTTACGGCAGTCCGATTGACCGCCAGATAGAGCTAACCGTTGAGATACGCGTTTGATTATCAATTAGAACCCGATTCGCCCCGCCGAAATTGCCGCGCACGCCTTTTTTTGAGCCATATCACGACGCCCGTGACCGACAGCATGACGATGGAAAGCCCGAGCAAGCTAACGAAAATACGGTAAGGCATACCGAATACATTGGCTTCGTGCAAAGCCTTCAACCAACTGGTGACGGTGTTGCCGTCGTATTGTCCGGTCGGCAACAGCAACAATTTTTGCTCGCCGGTATTCGCATCGAAGAATACCCGCGTGTGGCCGTAGCGGTCTTGAATGTCCAGACTGCTGCGCACGCCGTAGACATAAACGCCTTTGCCCCGATTCAGATTCAACGTCACCAAACGTTCGATTTCGAAACCGTTTTCCCGCGCGGCGCGCGCCATCAACTCGGCGCCGATGCTTTCCGCTTCGCGCCAATCGAGCGTCGGTTGAGCCAAGGGTTCGTCCAGGTCGGCCAATTCGGTCCATGGCGCTTTGTAGTCGAACACCGCGCGCGTGGTCCAGGTGTAGACGGTATCCCACAAGTTCATGTACACGCTGGACCACGCGAACACCAATAACGCTGCCCAAAGCCATAAGCCGCCGGCGCGGTGCAGGTCGAAATTGATCCTATAGGCGGACCCTTTCCATTTGATCTTCCAGGCCGGTTTCCAGCGGGTCCAAAAAGAAGGTATGTGATCGATTTCGGACGTTGACGGCATGATGTGATTCTCCTTGGGCATTGTCCAATACGAGCGGGTCGAGAGATTGACTAAGAAAGCCGCGGATTAGGCTTTGCGCGGGTTTTTCCGGCGCGCCGGGAAAGTCAGATAAAATGCGACGAAACAATCCAGCGTCCAAACCAACGCAACGATGCCCAGCGCCCACATGCCCCATTCGTCAAGCGCCAAGTTGAAGTGCAGCTTGTATATGAAAGACATCAGATTAACCCAACCTTCCGAAATCGCACCCCAGGTGCGCCGTCCCAATTCTTCGCCGGTGTAGGGATTCAAGATAATCTGATCGAAATTCAGCGCATAAGGCTCGCCGCTTTCGGGATCTAGGCGCGGCGATACGCGGATGTTCGCACCGCCGTTGACGCTGGCCCACAACGAATCGGCCCGCGCGCGAGGCTCCAGCCGTTCGGCGCGGTCCAGCAAGGCCGATGCGGACAGCCGGGATACTCTGATTTCCGGAACGCTGAATTGCGGATTGACGGCGTCTTCCAGTTCGCCGAAAAAAGCCAATAAACTGCCGGTCAAACCGACGACGATCAAAAAAGCGGTCATCGCAAGTCCGGCATAGCGGTGCAGCAACACCCAGACATGGCGTGTCATGATAAGAATTCCTCCTGTTCGTTCGACGTATTCGATACGGCGCCGATTTTTGCATAACCGGCATCTCTTTTAATAAGACGAACGAACGGGGTAAAATCCTCACTTTGAATTATGAATTGACTGACTTTAGGGGGCTTGGTTGCTAATATTCAGGGCGTCAGTAGCCCGTATGCAGCGGAGCGGAATACGGGAATGGCGTGGCTTCGAACTTACCGGATTCCGCCATGCTCCGTCCGAGCTACGCTGCTTTCACCTTTCACCTTCAACATTAATCATATGCGTAGCCAATTGCTGGAGCGCCTCGCTTAATTCGGATTTGAACCGGGCATCCATCAGCAGTTCGCTTAAGGCTTTGCTCATACACAGCATCCATTGATCGCGCTCCGACTCGCCGATCGCAAACGGAAAATGCCGGGCTCGCAGTCTTGGGTGTCCGTATTCTTGAATGAACAAATCCGGCCCGCCGAGCCAACCGGACAAAAACTTGAACAGTTTGTTGCGCGCGCCGGACAAATCCGGTTGATGCATTGTGCGAATACCTTCGGCCTCGGGCAAGGTATCCATAAAAAAATAAAATCGGTCGACTAAGCTCAACAAGGCTTTTTCTCCGCCTATCAACTCATAAGGCGTTAATCCGGTAGGTTCTGACATGGAATAGAAGGTTTAATGGAAAACGACGTATTTTACTGTAATTCAGCATTTTAAAAAGGTTAATCCATTAGCCATTAATACTACACCAATCTCAAAACATAATTGTAGGCTTTACCTACCAAGGCAGTACCACCAATAGTTTAACGTGTCTTCATGCGTTGCCTTTTGCCGACATTAGGTAGGCATAGCATGCACTAAAATTCACATTGAACTTTTAAGTGCTTTCGGTAGTGGTGGGTGGTTTCAAAAATTACCGAATACATAGCTTTAATAATGAGCCGACTACACATTTCGCTGCAAATGACTTACAAACACAATGAAACTCTTGTAATATTGGGAGGTCTGTATAATCCGTAAGTTATTAATTGACATAGGAGTCATTAAACATGAGATTGAATACCGCAGTTTCACGGCCGGAAGCAAGCATTCTGGCGACCAATAAAGTGCTGAAAAACACATATATGCTGTTGTCGATGACCTTATTGTTCAGCGCGCTGACAGCAGGTTTGGCAATGACGCTGAACCTGCCTCATCCGGGCATGATCGTCTCGATGATCGGCTATTTCGGTTTGCTGTTTCTGACGACCAAATTCAGTAACAGCAGTCTTGGCCTAGTCTTTGTATTCGCTTTGACCGGTTTCATGGGACTGACCTTGGGACCTATTTTAAGCATGTATATCAATGCATTCAGCAACGGTCATGAATTAATTCTGACGGCACTAGGCGGCACCGGCGTAATTTTTCTGGGCCTTTCCGCTTACGCGTTGACGACCCGCAAAGATTTCAGCTTCATGGGGGGATTCTTGATGGTCGGCATTCTCGTTGCCTTTTTGGCCGGAATCGGCGCGGTCGTATTTTCGATGCCTGCACTGTCACTGGCAGTATCCGCGATGTTCATTCTGCTGATGTCGGGCATGATTTTGTTCCAAACCAGCGCCATCATTAACGGCGGAGAAAACAATTACATTCTGGCGACGGTCTCGTTGTATGTGTCTATTTACAACTTGTTCCTGAGCTTGTTGCAATTGCTTGGCGTCTTCGGCGGCGATGATTGATCGAAACACACTGCGCGTCAAAAGCCCGGTATACGCCGGGCTTTTGTTTATTGTATTCGCATTGAGCGGCTGCGACAGCGCAAAAACACCAGACGAAGTCACCCGCTCATTCTGGACAGCTCTAATCGATAACGACTTAGCTACCGCCGAAAGCTACGTAACCGATGCCAGCAAGGCTTCGCTTGCCGCATCTTCTCACGATTATTCAAACATCACCTCGCTCGAAACCGGCAAAATGATCATCGACGGCGATATTGCCTCCGTCGAAACGATCCTTAAATCCGAAGAAACGAGCCTTAGTGCTCGACCCTTTGAAACGGCACTGGTCTTCGAAAACGAATTGTGGCGAATCGACTATCTCCGAACACGACAAAACATGGCAGGAACCGTATTCGACGACTTTTTCAAAAGCCTGCAAAACCTCGGTGAAAGATTCCAAAATCAATTTGAAAAACAACTGCCCTTGCTTGAAAAAGAGATCGAATCTTTCGGTGAGCAATTGCAAAAACAACTTGAAGAATTCGGCCGCCAATTAGAAAAAAAACTGCCTTCAAAACAACCTGAACCGCAACCCGATACGATTTAACAAAAGGAGCGGTTACACACTCCAAAATCCCGTTCGCCATTAGCTTTGTCTAAGCTTTGCGATCGCCAAGGATGGCATAGGGCATCAACAGCAAGCGTTTTAGCGATGCAGGACAGAAAATTTGCTTCTGCATTCATATATCTTCCGCAATACTGCTATCGGACAAAAGGGACGACAAACCTCCGAAAAAATTGCCGCGCGAAGTATATAATAGCGCCTCACTAAAAAAACAATACTTCCATTTTTTCACAAATTATTTTTTAAATGACAGGAATCAAACTTTTTGTCGGCCTTGGCAACCCCGGCAAGCAATACGAAGATACACGACATAATGCAGGTTTTTGGTGGATAGATCATATCGGACGACTCAATAATACTCGAATGAACGCCGAAGCCAAGTTTTTCGGAAACGCCGGCAAACTGAATACTTCGGGTCATGAGGCATGGCTTTTAAAACCATCAACCTTCATGAATCTCAGCGGCCGTTCGGTTAGCGCGTTGGCTAAATTTTACAAAATTCCCCCCGAAGCAATCCTAGTCATTCATGACGAACTTGATCTTCCTCCCGGTACTTGCAAGCTGAAAAAAGGCGGCGGTCACGGCGGTCATAACGGCCTGAAAGATATCAATGCGCAATTAGGCAGCAATGAATACTGGCGCTTAAGACTCGGCATAGGTCATCCAGGCGATAGAAATGCCGTTGTCAATTACGTGCTACACACACCCTCAAAAAACGAACTGCAAGTTATAGAGCAATCGATAGACGAAAGCGCTTTAGTCTTATCATTATTGCTTCAAGGGCAATTCGATCAAGCCATGCAAAAGCTACATAGCAAATCAGCGTAATCTACGGTCATGGGGTAGCCCTGCAAATACCCAATTTGGAAATCAACAAGAGCGAGAAGTGTGCTTGGCGAAAAATAATCGTTGTAATGAGCCGGAAACAGACAGACGAAACCAAAGTGTGCCAAAATGAGCCTTAAACTAGACTGTCCAACACAGGTATCAATATGAATGATTGTTTTATGATTGAAATTACAGCCAACGAAGCGCGTAGGCTCGTTAGACGGGGGATAGTGTGCTCTATTAGGATCAATAACGATTCAAATCGCATTCGGGTATTCATCGTTATCGGAAGCGAAGCCGGACATGTATTAAACACATCCTATCCAACAATCGAGTCGGCTCAAAGAGCGATCGACGAACTCAATTGGACGGGACCTGTCGTCATTGACTGACGATCGATAATCCGAGCAAAACATAAAAATTGAAGCACCTATAATTGGCACCTCGAAATGATAGCATTATGATTTAATCGAAAATCATAAGCTTTTGAATCAATTGGTCGGGGCGAAAGGATTTGAACCTTCGACCCCTTGCACCCCATGCAAGTGCGCTACCAAGCTGCGCTACGCCCCGACAATATAAAAAGAAATGAATGATACTGGATATTCATTAAAAAGTGAATACAAACATTACTATTCAGGCCTATCTATTGAATAATCAAAGCTTGCTAATTATTTAAGAATTTCCAGTATATCTTCTAACTCGCCGATCATTTGATGAATCAACTGCTTGGTCCTAGTTGAATCTTCCTTGGCATCGTCGCTTGATAAGTGCGCCCTCGCGCCGCCTATCGTATAGCCTTGCTCATAAAGGAGCGATCGAATCTGACGAATCATCAATACATCGTGCCGTTGATAGTAACGACGGTTACCCCGCCGTTTTACAGGGGCTAGTTCTGAAAACTCCTGCTCCCAATACCTTAGTACGTGCGGCTTGACCGCACATAATTCGCTGACTTCACCTATCGTAAAATAGCGTTTCGCCGGTATCGGCGGCAGTTCATTATTATTACTCGGTTCCAGCATAAGCTTCTACTCGGGCTTTTAGTTTTTGACCGGACCTAAATGTTACCACACGACGGGCGGTAATCGGTATCTCTTCACCTGTTTTCGGATTTCTACCCGGCCGACTGTTTTTGTCCCGAAGTTCGAATTTGCCGAATCCCGATAATTTGACCTGCTCTCCGTTTTCCAAAGATCCTTTAATTTCTTCGAAAAACAAATCCACCATGTCTTTCGCTTCGCGCTTGTTTAATCCAAGCTCGTCAAACAGCCTCTCGGCAAAATCAGCTTTCGTTAATGCCATAAATTTAATCCCTCAGTTTTGCATTGGTCTTATCGGCTAAAGCCGCTAACAGTCTGCTAAATATAGCATCTATTTGCGAATCGGTAAGAGTTTGTGAAAAATCTTGAAAAACCAGCCCTAAGGCAATACTTTTGTAGCCGGTTTCTACACCTGGCCCGCGATACACATCGAAAATCAGAATGTCTTGAACAACCGATTCATTGCAGCTTTTTATCGCATCGACGATTTGACCGGCCGTCACTTTTTCATCGACGATCAAGGCCATATCGCGGCGTACCGAAGGGAATTTCGATAAAGGCTTGAACGAAGGAATGGCCTTGTCCAATAGTAAATCTTGATCCAATTCGAACAAGAAAACTCTCGAATCGAAATCTAATTGTTTTTCCAGCGACGGGTGCAACATACCCATCCATCCTATAACCTCCCCTGATGCAGAGCGAATTTTCGCCGACTGGCCGGGGTGTAATGCTGGATGAATTGCAGCCTCAAACAGAAAAGTTATACCGGTTAAGGCACACAGCGCCTCAAGATCGGCCTTAACATCGAAAAAATCGATTGCACGACTTTTATCGCCCCATTGTTCGGCACACACATCACCGATCGCGAGACCTGCCAGCATTTTTTGCTGATGAATCACACCATCCTGGCGCACGAAACGCAAGCCGGTTTCGAATAACCGGACCCGAGTATGCTGCCGGTTGATATTATGCAAGGCGGCACGCAGCAATCCGCACCACAACGTGGTTCTCATCACGGCCAATTCCGATGAAATCGGATTTTTCAATGGAATGAACTCATCATCCGGTGCTATGATTTTTTGTATAGCCTCATCGACGAAACTATAGGTGATCGCTTCTTGATAACCTCTATCGACTAAAAAATCCTTAACTCTATCGAGTTCAAGCATCGCTTCCGGCGCCTTGCTTAATTCCGAACGCATGAATAATTCACTTTGCGGCAGATTGTTGTAGCCGACAATACGGGCCACTTCCTCGATTAAATCAGCCTCGATGGCAATATCGAAACGAAATCCAGGCGGGGTAACTTGCCAACCCTCTTCCGAGGTTTCAACCGACATGCCCAAACGCTCGAAAATATCGGCAATCACTTCATCTTCAAGCTCGACGCAAAGAATGTCCAAAATCTGTTGTTTGCGTAATAAAACCGGCAAGCGTTTCGGTAAGGCCGCTTCGGCTTTAACTTCCGTAACCGGACCAGCGCTGCCGCCTACAATCGAAAGAATCAGTTGCGTCGCTCTTTCCAGAGCTCGAGATTGTAAATAAGGATCGACACCACGTTCGAAGCGATGCGAGGAATCGGTATGCAAACCGTATCGGCGCGCTTTGCCCATGATGGTATCCGGCGAGAAAAAAGCGCACTCCAAAAAGATATTGTTTGTTGTGTCGCCGACAGCACTTTCGCTACCGCCCATTACGCCAGCCAAGGCCAACGCACGGCTATCATCGGCGATAACCAGCGTTTCGTTATCGAGCACGATTTCTTGATCGTTCAACAGGCTCAGTTTTTCTCCGGCGTCGGCTAAACGCACCCGAATTCCGCCGGTCAACTTATCGGCATCGAAGGCATGTAAAGGCTGCCCCATCTCCAACAACACATAGTTAGTGACATCGACCAAAGGCCCGAGACTACGCAGTCCGGATCTTCGCAGACGTTCCTGCATCCATAACGGGGTTTCAGCATCCGGATTCACATTCTTAATCAATCGACCGGTATAACGAGGGCAATATTCGGCTGCCGACACCGCGACCGCTAATGTCTCCTGATGAACCGCAGATGCAGGCATCACATGTTCCGGTTTAAAATCCAAGCGATTCAACACCGCCACTTCACGGGCAATACCTTCGACGCTCAGGCAGTCGGCCCGGTTAGGCGTCAAATCAACCTCGATCATATTGTCGTTCAGCGACAAGTAATCTCGAATATCGGTTCCCACCGGCGCGTCGGCCGGTAATTCCATCAAGCCTTCGGCATCTTTTGCCAAACCCAGCTCTTTTTCGGAACACAGCATACCGAACGATTCGACGCCGCGCAGTTTCGACTTTTTGATTTTGAAATCACCGGGCAATACCGCACCGATCAGTGCCGCCGGAATTTTCAAACCGACGCGAACATTTGCAGCCCCGCAAACGATTTGCAACGGTTCGGCCTCACCAACCTCGACCCGGCAGACTCGCAATCGATCGGCATCCGGATGCGGCTCCATCGCCATCACTTCGCTAACCACAACTCCGCTAAAATCGGCCGCCGCAGGCGTCACCGAATCGACTTCGAGACCGGCCATTGTCAATTGTCCGACCAGTTCCGCCGTCGAAATCGGCGGATTGACCAGTTCCCTTAACCAAGCTTCACTTAATTGCATGATCCGACCTTAACCTACCTAAATTGCTGCAAAAATTTCAGATCGTTTTCGAAAAACAACCTTAAATCGTTGATTCCATAACGCAGCATCGCCAGTCGCTCGACCCCCATACCGAATGCGAAGCCCGAATACAGCTCGCCGTTAATACCCACCGATTTAAACACTTCGGGATGAATCATGCCGCAACCCATCACTTCGAGCCAACCGGTATGTCCGCAAACGCGGCAGCCTTTTCCTCCACACATCACGCACTCGATATCGACTTCTGCGGACGGTTCGGTAAACGGAAAATAGGATGGCCGGAAGCGGACTTGAATGTCCTTTTCGAAGAAGGCACTCAGAAATTCATAAACGACGCCTTTTAAATCGGCAAAACTTACTCCGCTATCGACCAAAAAGCCTTCGACCTGGTGAAACATCGGCGTATGCGTGATATCCGAATCGCAACGATAGACACGCCCCGGCGCGATCACTTTCAACGGCGGGCGCTGCGTTTCCATGACACGAATCTGTACCGGTGATGTGTGGGTGCGGAGTACCGTATGAGCATCGAAATAAAAGGTATCGTGCATTGCTCGCGCCGGATGATGATCCGGAATGTTTAATGCCCCGAAGTTGTGATAATCGTCTTCGATTTCGGGACCTTCGACGACATCGAAGCCGACGCCGGCGAATATCTTGGCGATACGGCGTAAGGTTCGGCTAACCGGATGTAACCCCGCAACCTGCTGCCCTCGTCCCGGCAATGTCACATCGATAGATTCGCTCGCTAACCGTTGTTGCAGCGCTGCTGCTTCTAACGCTTGCTTCTTCGCTTCAAGCGCTTCTTGAAATTGGTTTTTAGCTTGATTGATGACCTGCCCGGCTTCTCGTCGCTGCTGCGGATCGAGCCTGCCCAATTCTTTCATCTGCAGCGTAAATAGGCCTTTTTTGCCTAGATAATGAACGCGCACCTGATCCAACTGATTGAGGTCTTGAGAATTCGCAAGTTCTTGTAAAGCTTGCGCCAGGAGATCTTCGAGAGTAGCCGACACTGCTCAACTCGCTATTAGAAATGAATGGGAAATATCCAAAAAGCACGGCCGCCTCATTACTAAAGCGGCCGTACTAAGAATCGCGCACTTTAAAGAAAAACACTTGGGGATCGGTTGCCATTGAGGAAGGTGCGCGATGCGCACCCTGCGTCATAGCCATTTCAAAAAATCGCGAAAATCTAGAATGAACCAACCCGACCGGTTTTTCTGTTTTTAGGGCTTACTGCAGTTGGCTTGTGCAATTTTAGCCAATTCCGCGAAAGCTTCCATGTCACGCACGGCCAAATCGGCTAACACTTTACGATCGACCGCAACATTGGCTTTGTTCAAACCATTGATGAAACGGCTATAGGACATTCCGCACAGACGCGCAGCGGCGTTGATACGAACAATCCATAATGCGCGGAATTGACGTTTTTTCTGTTTGCGGTCACGGTAAGCATATTGGCCCGCCTTGATCACTGCTTGCTTAGCAACGCGATAAACCCGGCTGCGCGCGCCATAGTATCCTTTCGCTTGCTTTAAAATCTTTTTATGTCTTGCTCTGGCTGTTACGCCACGTTTAACTCTTGCCACTTTTCTTCTCCTGTCGTCTTAACTGTAAGGCATCATACGTGCCGCCATGCGCACGTCGGACGGGTGAAGATGAGTCGCTTTACGCAACTGTCTTTTTCTTTTAGTGGACTTTTTTGTCAAAATATGACGACGATGCGACTGTCCGCACTTAAATCCGCCTGCGGTTTTTTTGAAACGCTTTGCCGCACCGCGATTAGTTTTAATTTTTGGCATTTGTTTGCTCCGATTAAAATAGTAAGTTTCCTTGAGATTTAAACCCGACAAGGCAAAATGCAAGGCCCTGAAGAATTTGTGTCGCATTACCCTAGGCAATGCTTTCTGCTGCCTTCCTAGCAACAAGGACGCATCAAACGACGCCCTTTTATTTTTTCTTTTTCGGCCCCATGACCATAACCATTTGACGACCTTCCATTTTAGGGAACTGTTCAACTAAGGCCAGCTCTTCCAAATCCTTTTCGATACGCTTCAATAAATCCATGCCTAACTCTTTATGGGCCATTTCACGACCGCGAAAACGCAGAGTTATTTTGGTTTTATTGCCTTCTTCGAGGAACTTAGTCAGGTTTTTCAATTTAACCTGATAGTCTCCTTCTTCGGTGCCCGGACGAAACTTGACTTCCTTAACCTGTATCTGTTTTTGCTTTTTCTTGGCGGCCTGCTGTTTCTTGTTTTGTTCGAACTGAAACTTGCCGTAATCCATGACCTTGCAAACCGGCGGATCCGCATTCGGTGAAATCTCCACCAGATCCAGGTCGTTATCATAAGCCAGCTGCTTTGCTTCATCGATCGATATAATGCCGAGCGCTTCGCCATCTGCGCCAACGACTCTCACCCTTCTCGAGGTGATCGTGTCATTTATGCGCACTTCGTCTTTTTTCGCTGAGATACCCTAATCCTCCAAACAATGATTATTTTTTGTCTTCAATCTCGCTACCTAGCCGTTCGGTCAATTGATCGATTGAAAGACTGCCTAAATCTTCACCCTTTTGCGTCCTAACCGTAACTAACTGATTGTCCATTTCTTTATCACCGATAATCAGAAGATACGGCACCCGTTGCATAGAGTGTTCGCGAATTTTAAAGCCTATCTTCTCATTTCTCAAGTCAATTATCGTTCTGAAGCCTTGTTTCTCCAGCTTACGTACGACTTGTTCGGCATATTCGGCTTGTCTGTCGGCAATATTCAGCACGGCAATCTGTACCGGTGAAAGCCAGAGCGGGAAGGTGCCGGCATGCTGTTCGATCAGGATACCGATGAAACGTTCGAGCGAACCGAGTATTGCTCTATGCAACATGACAGGCACTTGTTTAGAACCGTCTTCGGCGATATAACTCGCACCGAGTCGACCAGGCATTGAAAAATCGACCTGTATCGTACCGCATTGCCAGACCCTGCCGATACAATCCTTTAACGAGAACTCGATCTTAGGCCCGTAGAAAGCGCCTTCACCCGGCTGCAACTGCCAATCCAAATCTTTATTGTTCAATGCGACTTCCAGCGCGTCCTCGGCCTTATCCCAGACCGAATCGTCACCTACCCTATTTTCCGGCCGAGTCGATAATTTAATAATGACTTCGCGGAAGCCGAAATCTTTGTAAACTTCAAACAATAAGTCGATAAATATCGAGACTTCCTGTTGAATTTGATCCTCGGTACAGAAAATATGCGCATCATCCTGCACAAAGTTTCTAACCCGCATCAAGCCATGCAAGGTTCCTGAAGGCTCGTTACGATGACAGGAACCGAATTCGGCCATGCGAATCGGTAAATCGCGGTAACTTTTTAGTCCGTGATTGTATATTTGCACATGGCAAGGACAGTTCATCGGCTTGATCGCGTAATCGCGATTTTCCGAATGCGTCGTGAAAATCATGTCGCCGAACTTATCCCAATGTCCGGACTTTTCCCACAACGAACGATCGACGACTTGCGGCGTTTT
>NPIE01003084.1_pt1 | contig 22337 bp, 17 predicted proteins | sample 8637661 | NCBI WGS metagenome assembly NPIE01 (sample SAMN07420842, study PRJNA396082) | bioreactor metagenome | isolation source: sample BA12 brine-fed electro-methanogenic bioreactor BA | place: Japan: Kochi | collected 2016-12-09
TTCTGTGCGATCAGGACAGTTATACTCCCGCAGGCACTGAGGCGGGCACTCCCCGGATGGACGAACGAATACCCCATCCTCCTTACCGACTCCTCAGTCTGTTACGCAATTGGAGTGGCCGAACTCCTGACCCGGGGCAATCAGATTGTGTCACGGATTGGGGATCCGATGACGGTCTATGTTATCGTTGCGATCCTCTTTATCCTCTTAAATTATGGTGGGCAGTGGATCTTCGGCAGGATTGAGAACCGATATAAAATTCCAGGATATGGGCACGGTGATGCATAAGATGACCGATGGAGAGATCATTCTCAGGGTGGAGGATATCCACAAATGTTATGGCGATATCGAGGTGCTCAAAGGTGTCTCCTTTGATGTCCGCCGGGGCGAGACGAAGGTCTTCATAGGCCCCTCAGGTACAGGAAAGAGCACCCTGCTCCGGTGCATCAATCAGCTGACGATCCCCGATAGCGGTTCTATATGGCTGAATGATGAGGAAGTGACCCATGCTGGTCCCCGGATCAACCAGTTCCGCCAGAAGATCGGGATGGTCTTCCAGAACTTCAACCTCTTCGATCACTTGACAGCGGTTGCCAATGTCGAGATCGCCCTCATCAGGGTGAAGGGGATGAGCAAGGCCGATGCCCGGAAGAAGGCGCTCGAGGAGCTCCAGCAGGTAGGTCTCCTCGATAAGGCAAACGCATATCCGGCAGAACTCTCAGGCGGTCAGGCGCAGCGTCTCTCGATTGCACGGGCGCTCGCGATGGATCCGGAGGTGATCCTCTTTGACGAACCGACCTCTTCCCTCGATCCCGAGCTGACACGGGAGGTGCTTGAGGTGATGAAAAGGCTTGCACGGACCGGGATGACGATGCTTGTCGTCACTCACGAGATGGGCTTTGCCTTCTCGGTGGCAAATGAGATCCTCTTTATGGAGCATGGGACGATCGTCGAGAAGGGATCACCATCTGAGATCCAGAAGAGCCCGGTTTTTGCCAGGACACGGATGTTCCTTGGAACATTCCATGATGATTGATTGACACGTATGATAGAACTCCAGTTTGATTTTGATCTCCTGCTGCCCATCCTCTACCAGGGGGCGCTGGTGACATTTGCCCTTATCCTGGTATCTGCACCATTTGGTTTTCTGAATGGAATCGGAATTGCACTTGGAAGGACATATGGAAACCGGCTTGTCTCGAGGCTCTGCCACGGGTATGTCCTCTTCTTCAAAGGCTGCCCGCTCCTCCTCCTCCTCTTCATCATCTACTTCGGTCTCCCGTCTCTTGGCATCACCTTCACCGCATTTACCTCAGCGGTGATCGGCTTTATACTCTGTAATGGTGCATATAATTCCGAATATATTCGTGGAGGAATCCAGTCGGTATCATCCGGGCAGATGACGGCCGCCCTCTCGCTTGGGATGTCACGGATGGAGGCGATCAGGAGTATCATTCTGCCACAGGCACTGAGAAAATCACTCCCCGGTCTCTCGAACGAGTTCATCTACCTTATAAAGTACTCATCACTTGCATACATGATAACCGTCATCGAGATTACCGGTGCCGGGAAGATCTTTGCAGCGAAATACTTCGCCTTCTTTGAGGTCTTTATCATCATTGGCATCTTCTACCTCGCCCTTGTCACCGTTGCAGGGCGGATCATTGCCGTGATCGAGAAGAAGATTGCAATCCCCGGGTTTGGCGGAGTATAATTATTCGTCTTCCATTCCTGCAAAAAAGACCATCCTGGCTGGCCGCCTCAGGACTGCTCCGCAACGGGGGCAGACTGCGGTATCCCTGCAGGCGGGGCCGCATGTTGCACAGGTATCAAGAACAACAAAGATATTTTCACAGTGTGGGCAGAGCCAGTCTTCCATGGTGTTCTACTCCTTCTCCTTCTTCTTCCCGAGTGTCTTCATGACGAGCAGGGTGATATCATCAGACTGTGGATTGTCGCCAGCAAATGCACTGATGTCCTCGATGATTGAGGCGATGATCCCGGCAGCCGTCTCGCCCTGGATTCCTTCGAGAACTTTTTCAAGCCGCTCTTCTCCATAGAGTTCGTCATCTTTGTTCTCGGCTTCGGTAACGCCATCCGTATAGAGGACGAGGAGATCATTTTCATGCAGAGGTATCTCTACGGTTTCAAGTTCGATATCCTCAATGACGCCAAGGGCAATCCCTTCTGCTTTCAGGAGCGTGATTGAATGATCGTCACCATGCAGGAAGACTGGTGGATTGTGTCCTGCGTTTACATACGTGAGCGTCTTCTTGTTGGCATCCAGAATCGCATAGAAGAGGGTGACGAACATGCTCGTCTTTGAATCTTCGCAGATCAGCCTGTTTGCCTGGGTGATTGCCACGGCTGGTGATGGCTCGTCTGCCGTGCTTGCCCGGACAAGGGTTCGTGATAATGCCATGAAGAGGGCGGCTGAAACACCTTTTCCTGAGACATCTGCAATAACAAGGCCAAAACGCCCCTCCCCGATCGGGATGAAGTCATAGAAGTCACCCCCGACAAAGAGGGCGGGGATACTCTTTGCCGCAAGGTCGAAACCCCTGATGATCGGTGCCCTGTCAGGGAGGAAGCTCTCCTGGATACTGCGGGCAATCTCCAGCTCACGTGAGAGCCGCTCCCGCTCGGCAGTCGTCTTCTCGAGATCGGTCATCATTGCGCTGAGATCCTCTGCCATCTTGTTGAAGTTGCCTGCAAGTTCCCCAAACTCATCCTGTGTTCCGGTCTCGACACGGTATGCCAGATCCCCTCTTCCGATCGCATCTGCTCCTTCGCCAAGCCGCTTCAGCGGGCGGGTGATCGCCTGCGAAAAGAGTGCGGATCCAAGAACGGCGGCGGCGATGAGGACGACCATGGTGATGATAAAGAGATGCATTGAACGGGTGATCTGCTGGTCGATCTGATCGGCAGTTTCTGCGGTCTGCCGGCTGAGCTTCTCGCCGGTTAACATCGCGGGTTCGATAACCGTCTCGACCGGCATCACAATGGCAATACTCCAGCCCGTCGTTTTCACTGGGGCATATGCGATGAAGACATCGTTTTTGTCAAGAGAGATCCTGCTGATTCCCGTCTCCCCCTGTACCATCTTCTGAGCGACATATTTGATCTCACGGTTTGGCGCTTCAAGAAGGTTTTCGGTGGTAAAAGACTCGTCCCAGAGCTGATCCTCGGCGGTGAGTCCGGGGCGGGTGATGACATGACCATCGGACCCAATCAGCATGCCATATCCATCTCCCCCAAATGATGTGTCGAGGATCATCTGGTTGATCGTCTCGATGGTGACATCTGCACCGATAACCCATTCTTTTGTCTGATCAGGTATCCGGTATGAGCAGGTGACGGTGAGGCCTGTTCTCCCTGCATCGACATAGGGGCGTGACCAGACAATCCCATCCTGATTGAGTGCGTTTTGGTACCATTCCCGGTTCCTGGGATCAAATTCCGGCGGCAGATCATCTGCGTACGGGTACAATCTGAAGATCCCGGATCCGGTTCCGATATAGATCCAGGTGATGTCCGTATGTGTGGTCTGGACCGGGATCATGATCATCTCAAGGGCCGCAAGCTCCCTCCGTTCCTCAATATCAGGGCGGGCGCCGGGTGCGATCACCTCTTTTGTTCTGGTAGTGTCAATAGAGATGGTATCCGGCTGAATTTCATCTGCATAGATAGCAATGACCCGGATCGCCTTTTCCGCATCCTCAAAGTAGAGGGATGTATACTCTGCCTGATCGACTGCCATTCTGAGCAGATACTCTTCGGCATCCTCGATGAGTGCCGCAGTACTCTCGTCAACCGCCTGGCTGCCAAGTTTCTCGCTCTGTTCGATCGCTGTTCCGCCGAGGGTGGTGATTGCCGAGGATGCAATTCCCCCGGCGATAAGGAGAGATATAACTGAAATGGTGAGGAATGCGAGGAGAATCTTTGTCCTGACAGCCATCGGCGGGATCGGCAGGTTCATCTTATAAGAGTCATCTGGATGGAATATAAGTGCTTTCGTAACAGGGCACTGAACAGGATATTTTTCGTGGTTTGCTGGATCTGCGTGCGAAACGGATCACCGACGAGATGAAGATTGCAACTGCCCATGCCATTGCAGCATATATTCCGCATCCGACAAAGGAGTACATCCTCCCATCAGTCATTGATCGCGGAGTGAGCCGGGTGGTGGCAGCGGCAGTTGCAAAAGCCTGAACGCTCTCCTGCACCAGGGAGCCTTTTATCTGATTGCGCCAATCTTTTCTATAGCATGAATGCCGGTTATAAGAATTTCCAGATCTATCTTCTGGTGCTAGTGGCAGTCTTCATCCTTGGATCGGTCGGCCTTACCCATTTTGAAGGCCTTTCGTTCTTTGATGCAGTCTACTTCATCATCGTAACGGTGGCAACTGTCGGGTATGGTGATATCGTTCCGACAACAGATAGCGGCCGGTTCCTGGTGATGGTGCTAATCCTTGCCGGGGTGGGGACATTCCTGACGGTTGTTGCCTATACAATCGAGCTGATGATCTCAAGGAATGATCTCCGTTCAAGACAGAGGAAAGTTCGCATGATCATCGGTGTTTTCTTCTCTGAGGTTGGTGTTCCGATGATTCATCTCTTCAAACCGGGTGTTTCATCTTTTCAGCAGGATGACGATCTCCTTGTGCAGAATGAATGGGATAAAAAACAGTTTCTTGCAGCACGGCGGCGCCTTTTGGGAAGATCTTTTGGGGTCGATCTGATGAAGATCGATCGGGTTGCCCTCTCCGTGTTCCTGTCAGAGAAGCGTGGCTTTATGATCCAGCTCCTCCAGCATCCGATGCTCTTTGATGATGAGCCCTTCTCGGATATGATTACGGCGATGTCACATCTTCAGGAGGAACTCTCATCCCGTCGTGATCTGGTGCATCTCTCCCAATCTGATGCCGCACACCTGTCACGCGATTGCGAACGGGTATATCGCCTGCTCGTCACAGGGTGGCTTGAGCACATGGAATACTTGCAAAGCCATTACCCGTATCTCTTCTCGCTCTCAGTCAGGACAAATCCTTTTGATCCCGAGGCATCTGCTGAGATTGACTGATCGGATCCGGGTTATACCGGTATGCATTTTTTGGGATAATAATCTCAAACCGTGCCCCCCCTTTCCAGGTGCCGGTTTCGCTGATCGTCATCCCGGTAATTGAGAGTATCTCGCGGATCAGGTAGAGTCCAAGCCCCATCTTGCTTCCCCGGATATGCGAGAAGATACGTTCTTTCATATCATCCGGAATACCGATCCCATCATCTTCAACAGTCAGCACCCCGGTTTCTCCAGCCTCGTGGAATGAGATCTCAATTCTGGTTGCTCTCTCTCCATGAATGACGGTATTATGGAAGAGGTTTGAGAAGACTTTCTGGAGGAGCGGGTCAGCATAGATCTCAAGATCCCCGGTCTTTACCTCAATTGTGATCTCCCGGGGATCGATCTCCTGTTCGGCCCACCGGGCAGTTGTCTCCACATGCTGCCATACGGGTTCCCGGGCTCCGAGATTCTCATAATCGGCTGTGAAGGTGATCTGCCTCTCTATCGTCCTCACAGCTTCGGTGAGTTTCTCCATGTATCTCTGGATCTCCGGATCATCGGGAAGCTCTTCCTGAATGATGGAGCCATAGCCGAGGATTGAGGTGATCTGATTTAAGATATCGTGCCTCGTGATCGAGGAGAGGAGATTGAGTTTTTTATTTGCCAATTCGAGGCTCTGCCGTGTTCTGTAGAGATCCGTTATATCCCGGATGAAGATGGTGGTGCCGATGGCTGTCCCATTTCTGCTGGCAAATGGCTCTGTTCGTACCTCGAATATCTCGTCTCCATCATCACGATGGATAAGGTGCGATCCTTTCATGTCATGGATCCCCCATCGCCTGAGAATGGTCATCCCGTCTGTTCCTTCAATCTCCGCGAACGTATTGCCGGCGACGATTGTTGCAGCACGGTTCATATCAACCACCCGGTTGTTCTGGTCAAGGACGATTACACCGTCGTTCATCGTTTCGATGACCGTTTTTCTTGCCAGAGGTACGATCGTGAAGAGGCCGAGATTCGTATTGCCGCTGATAACGATGAGAGAGAGCGTGATCAGGAGTGCAAACGGTGTCAGATCAACGCCGGGGAAGGGGTCAAGGCGGAAGAGGTACAGGAGATTGAAAAGGATTGGTGTGATGATTCCGATAAAGAAAAGAAATAACTGCTCGCGGACACGGGGCGTGCTTGCGGTATACCGGTAGATCAGGATGCAGATCGAGCATGCGATCAGGAAGTACGAGTACAGGGTATGCAGCGGGTAGATTGGGCCGTATATGACCTCCCAGACGATCGTTCCAAGTACCAGCTGTTCGGTAACGCCGGAGTAGAAGAGGCCGTGGATACTGTTTGTCCCGATGAGAATGATATTTATTATGGGGATGATGAAGAGAATGGCGGCTCTCTGTGCGGTTGCAAACCACCGGATACCGGTAAAGGCACAGGCGATGAGGAAGAAGGTTACCGGAATCCCCGAGAACCCGATGGATGACAGGGTGGTGATGGCGAGCTGGGAACCCGGATCCGCTGCCATATAGAGACAGGCATCCCCAAAAGCCCAGATGGCTGCAAGTACCATAAAGAGCGTAACGGGTCCTCTCAGCTGGTCGCTCCATCTCTCCCGGAGATGGTACGCAGAAATGGCAAATACGAGGGCGACGATCAGGAGAATCGGGGTGAGGATTGAGAACTGAAATATCATAACGCTAATCTCTCAGAGTGTTCTTTATGAATAAAAAGGTTGTTCGTTGATTGCTTCCTTTCTGATTGCTTAAAATCCCAAACCTTATGGAGGGAATTCCCCGGAAAATGACTGCATTTTCATCGCCAGCCTGTTTCGACTGCAAGACGACAGGTTTTACACTCTCGTCATGAATTATACACTATGAAATGTCGGGGAATCGGATGCCTTTTACTCATCGCTCTTCTCCTGCTCTGCTCGGCAGGGTGCAGCGAGAGTGTCGGATCTCAGGGTGAGCCTGACCAGATTGGTGTGGTATCAGCCGTTGATCAGGAAAGAAGCGGGCTTCTCTTTATCAATGAATATGAAGGCGGCCATGCTTATCGGACGCCATCCGGCACCTTCCTGGTTTTGGTTCTCAGGGGATCATGGACTCATATGGGGCGTCAGTATGGCGGCCTTGCCGGGGAGGATCTCCGCCTCTTCCATGACAGGATTGTGGCGGATCTCACCAGCCGGGGTGTTTCGGGTGATCATCAACTGGCGACTGCACAGGAGTTATTTGACAGTCTCTCACCGGAATTGCAGGAACTGCTCAAGGGAATGAGCGAGACATCCGGCCTTACAATGGATGAGGTGATGGTTCTCAATGCCGGTGTGATCCTCTTAACCGATGCAATCCTTTCCGATCGGCTGCCGGGTCTGCCTGACGATGCCCCGGCAGGGTGTAGCGGGATCGGCGTCTGGGATCAGTATACAGAGGATGGCAGCGTAATCTTTGGCCGGAACTGGGATATCGATCGTGCCTCGATGAAGGAGTATATGGAGTTCCTCTCTGTTGTTGTGCTGCATCCTGATGACGGCTATTCTTATGCCAATATCCATCCGCTGGGAAACGTTTATCTCGAGACCGGGATGAATGAGTTTGGGCTCTTCATAGAACTGAATAATGGAGCTCATTCTGATCCGGCTGAACCTGCGGATCGCCAGAACACAGCCTCTGTGCTTGTCGATGTACTGAGAGAGTGCCGCGATGTCGAAGAAGCGGTTCTGATGCTGAAGGCTATCCCGGCAGATCTCTCCTACATACTCCAGATTGCAGATCCAACAAAAGCAGTCTCGCTTGAGCGGGGAACTTTCGATGCCAGGGTGCGTGATCACGATGACGAGGGCCTTGTGATCGCAGTGAACCACTTCATTCCTCCCTATCCGCCGGAGTGGAGTGCCTGGATTCAGCCGCCACGGACTGATGAAGATGATCCGAGATACAGCAATATGCTCCGCCTTGCACAGTCACCGGAGTATATGGGCCATTTCAATTTGGAACTGATGCAGGAATACCTGATGGTTCCTAGAGAAGAAGGCGGTGCATATCATGCTGGAACGGTGTACCAGGTTGTTGCGGTTCCAGAGACCCTGACCATCTGGTTGCATGCCTGTGAGTATGCCGGGTGGGAAGAGATACCTCTGGCATCCCTCCTTGGATAATTTTCACCCTGCGATAACAGGTACATTCATCCTCTCAGGGGAGAAGTGGAGTATATCCGGGTCTTCGAATGCTCTGGTTCCTCTTCGCACTCGGGGGTGCAGTCTCCCAGGCAGTCTATGCCGGCATGGTGAAACACCTGCTCACAGAGAAGCAGATCTATCCACTGGCAGGTATTTCATTCCTCTCGGCATCGCTTCTCCTCTCTGCAATAGTCCTTTTTGTGGGCGTTCCGGTAACGGGGCCGGGTCTGCTTCCGGCAGTCCTTGGAACGGTTATAATCAACATCATCGCAACCATCCTGCTCTACCGGGCACTTAGCCGAAGCGATCTCTGCCTCTGTATCCCGATGCTGGCGTTCACCCCGGTCTTCCTCCTCGTAACGTCGTTTTTGATCCTCGGGGAAGTACCAACCCCTGCCGGTGCCCTCGGTATGGTGCTTGTTACATCCGGCGCCTATATCCTTAATCTTGATCCAGTTGCACGAGGGCCTGCTGCGCTTGCAATACCGTTCCGAAGGCTCTTTTCGGATCGGGGGGTGCAATCGATGCTCGGTGTTGCCTTCCTCTTCTCAATCTCGGTGAACTTTGACAAGCAGGTTGTCGAGAACTCCGATCCCTTCTTCGGATCGGTGCTCGTCTTTCTCCTGCTTGCTCTCGCGTTTCTTATTCTTGCCGCCCTTGACAGGAGAGGGAAGAAGGATATTGTACCTGCAACGCCTTTGTGTCTCCTCCTCGCCTATCCGGCGGTTGGGTTTGTGCTTGTATGGGAGATTGTCATGATAAACCTCGCCTACATGATGGCAATTGTTCCGTATGTGATCAGCGTCAAAAGGCTTGCAATTGTCTTCTCGGTGCTCTTCGGGCTCCTGATCTTTCAGGAAGAATTCAGCTGGGGAAGAATACTGGGAGCGCTCATCATGGTCGCCGGTGCCGGGATGATCGCGGTTTTTGGGTGATCTGGGGAAACGTGTTGTGGCGAAAATTACCTTTTTGTGCAGATAATCGCCACAGCAAGACCTGTTATGGCAGCAATAATCCCAAAACCTGTCGCAGCCGGCGTTTCTGTTGTATCTTCATGGACAGGTAACGGGGTTATGGAAGATGGGATTGGAGTGTGTGGAGCCTCGACTATCTCTGCCTCTTCAAGGAGCAGAAACCGTGTCTGCATCTGCTGGCCGGTTTCGATCGACTCAATGGTAACCAGGTATTCATCAGGAATAAAGCCGGTTGAATCGAAGGTAAATGACCAGATATTTCTTCCCTCCACTTCCATGACCGTCGCCATACCGGAGGTTCCGGAGAACCCTGATGGCCTCTCTTTGGCAGTTGGCTGGAATGAGAGTGAAACAATCGTGATGATCAGTTCATTCCCGGCAGCGAGATTCGTTGTACCGGAGATATGGATCATCTCTCCCCGTGTGTATGTGTCCATCTGAGTGCCACTGTCAGCTGCCGAGCCTGTGGATGCCAGTAAGAGGCAGATCATCATAAGGATAACCGCACCCCTCATCACTCTGCGTGCTTTTTGTCGTAATTCTGATGATGTCATCTATGATCCTCCTCTCTTTTTCATCGAAAAAAAAGTGCCTGGTGGTCCGGGCAATTCCTGGTAATTGCCGGGTTACAAATCCTGCTCATGTACCGGGGACGTAAAGCCCGCTCACCACGATATACTGGTTTCCATCGCTCCCCTCAACAAGCCTGAAGTAAGCTGATTTCCTGTATATGCCGGTTTTTTCCCTGTATCTTCAATTGAGGGATGGGAAAATTCTGTTATTTAAAATAGGGCAACAAATATTATCTATTACTTCTGTCTTTACATGTAAATCAGGAGGTTTTGGATCATTCTGTCAGAGAAACCAGATTTATCAGGTATCTCATACCGATGGCTGCAGATTGGGGTGATCTTCCTGATCATCATTATTGTGACGGGTGTGATCCTCTATGTGAACTACTCCGGATCACGCAGTATGTATGAAGAGCATACTGATACCCTTCAGGAGAATTCTGAATACGCTCTCATCCAGTCGCTCGCTCTGGTTGACAAGGGCCTGATCCTCTTCGACCACTCACTTGATTACCGACTTCTTGAACCGATGGATATTTTCCTTTCTGAATATGAGGAGAGTGGAGGCGATCCATCGGCGATCGATCTGGATGCTTTAAAGACAAGGCTTGGTCCTGGCTATGAGCTGTATATCATTAATGAAGCAGGGGTGATCGAGTATACCACCTTCGCTCCTGATCATGGGCTTGATTTCTCGATATATCCCTCGTTCTTTGAGAAACTCACCGGCATCCGGGAAGGAGATGAATTTGCTTCGGAACGGATCACTGCTGGTTATGGTGGCACCGAGACGCGTAAGTTCGTCTACCATCCTACCCCTGATAACCAGTATATTCTTGAAATAAGTTATTATGATGACGAGATCCGGTCGATGAGGCAGGATCTGAAGTATACCGGGGCTGTGGAGACGATCCGGGAGATAAACCCGTTCCTCACCTCGGTCAGGCTCTTTAATGTCCTTGGACAGGAGATTGGAAATTCAGAATATGCCCCGGGTGAAGAGGAACGGCGTATTATTTCTGATGTACACCGTTTTGGTAATACATATGAGCACATCGATCCGTCGAGTGGAACCATAACCAGATACGTGCTTGTAGATTTCACTCATGAGACGAATCCGGAGGAGATGAATCTTGTTGCGGAACTGGTGTATACCACCGCCCCTATAGAGAGCAGGCTCCAGACGATCCTCCATTCCCATCTCTTTATCGGTGCACTCGCACTGATCATCGGAGGAACTCTTGCCTTCTCAACCACTATGTACTTTACCCGGCCAATCCAGGACTTAATGGAAGATACCGAGGCGATAAGGATGGGTAATCTGGATCATCCCATCCGTACATCCACCCTGCCTGAACTCAGGAGCTTCTCCCTCTCCCTTCAGGAGATGGTTCAGAGACTTCAAAAGATGATGATCAGTTTGCAGGAGTCAGAGGACCGGTACCGGACGGTTGTGGAGGATCAGACCGAGCTTATATGCAGGTTTCTACCGGATTCGACCATAACATTTGCGAATATGGCATTCTGCGATTACTTTCATCTCGACTGTGATGAGATACGGGAAACATTATTTTCCTCCACTGTCAAAGCCGGTAATATCTGTTTTTTTGATGACTTTGCAACATCCCTCTCAAAAGAGAAACCAGTGGTAACTGTGGATAACCAGGAGATTCTCCCGGATGGCACGGCACGATGGCAACACTGGAGTGTCCGGGCGCTCTTTGATGATAACGGAGTTATTAATGAATACCAGGCAGTAGGCAGGGATATCACCGAGGCAAAGAAGGCCGAGGCGGCACTCAGGGAGAGCGAGGAACGGTATCGTTTCATTGCGGAGAATACTGCGGACAATATCTGGATTGCTGATATGGAATTTAACCTGAAGTATACGAGCCCCTCAGTTCAAAAGTTGAAAGGCCTGACTGTCGAAGAAGCCCTTTCCCAATCTGTTGAGGAGTCCCTGACTCCGGGGTCCCTGCAACAGGTGATGGAACTTTTTGAGCGGGAGATGGCATATGAAGCAACAGGCGAGGCCGATCCGGAGAGAACTGTCATCTTTGTCACCGAGGAATATACAAAGGATGGAAAGGTCCTCTGGTTTGAAAACTCTGCAAAGCTCATGAGGGATCCGGATGGCAACCCGGTTGGTATCCTCGGCAGCTCACGTGATATTACCGAGAAGAAGCGGGCTGAAGAGGCATGGGAGGAGGCGTTTGCCCAGATTGAAGAGAATATCTACCAGGCTTCTATCTTAAACGATCAGATCCGAAACCCTATGGCGGTGATCATGGGGCTTGCCGATCTTGAAGGCGGGGAGAGGATGGAGAAGATCATTAACGAGGTGAAGAAGATCGATGAGATCATCACCCGGCTTGACTGTGGGGTTCTTGAATCCGAATCGATCAGGAAATTCATGCGTAAACGATATGAAAAGGATCGCTATGGGTATCGTCAGGATGAGGATGAAGAGCTAACCTGATCCTCACCTTTTTTTGGGATTGCATTCAAATGAACCCGGTCCAATACATGCCATTCTGTGCTTAATCTGCGAGAGGCGTGTCCCCTTCTTCTCATGGGCGGTAATTTCCGCTGCAATCTCCTTTTCAAAAGGTTTGAATAATGGCACAATCTTCTCAGAAAAAACATCCGCAATACCATATCGTCTCCCTGATGCGTCTGATATCTCCCTGATTTCTGAAACAACGTTTTCCAGGGCGAAGAAGAGGTCCGCACCAAAGGTGTCTGTCTGTTTATCCTTATTGACCAGCTGCTCCCAGTAATCGTGCTCCCTGAAGAATCTTCCCTCCAGTTCATCCTTTCTGCCCCTCAGAGGAGAAGCCAGACTCTCTTCACCCCGAAATCCCCCTCTGATGCCCCGATGACCATGTTTTTTTGATTCTTCCCGTTCTCCCGGCAATGCCGAGATCAATGCCCTGACGATCATGGTGAGGGAGATTACCCAGCGGGTATTCTGGTATTCCTCCTCCTCATCCGGATCGGGTTTGAAGAGTTCATCGGAACAGGCATCAAAAAAAGAGAGATATGCAGGGAGAGCAGCATGAAGATCGAGATTCCTTGAGATTATCTGCCGTAGTGTGGCTGTACCCTGTTCCATGTTACTAGTATAGCTGGCATGGTATGAGCGCTCTCCGCCCTCTTCTGTTGTCATGATAAAGGCAAAGATCTCCCACAGTCCGGACAATGTCATCCTGATCGGCTTTGCCGGGGCGCCTTTTTCATTCAGGATCGGTTCAAGCCTTTCGAGAAGCCCCTCATCAATCATCTGCTTCACAATACGGTGGACATATGCATGGTCGAGGCCGAGATTCTTTGCGATATCGTAGACGGTTCTCTCCCCGACCTTTGCCAGATAGCCCAGTACCAGGATCTTTTTGTTGATGGTTGTCATACTATGACTCAGCAGCTCATCTTTGCTTCACTCTCTCTGATATACGTTTCTGGTGGTGAATCAGGGGTATCAGGACCTGTGTGGTTCCGGGTGATCTGGATTGTATCGGGTGGTTCTGCCTGTTATCCGTAACTATCATCGGTATTAGGTGATGAGGGTTTTTAGAAGATGAGGATGCATCAGGCTATTTTGAGGGGGCAATCATCTCCTATGATCGAGCCCTCGAATCTGATATGGGATCTGCGGTTGCCTGGAATAACCGGGGTGTCGTCCTCGCCAGGTCTGGTCGGTATGAAGAGGCAGTCGAATCCTATGATCATGCCCTCGCCCTTGATCCGGAGTATGATCTGGAAGGGTTAAACCGTGCAAAAGCTATTGCACGACTGAGCAGGATGAAAACCTCCTGATCTATCTCCCTGATTCTTATGCAAGAGGCTTTCTTTGTCTTCCTGAACGCCTCTTCAGGTATTCTCTTTGATGTGCAGTTCCTCTCCCACAAATTTATAAACCCTGAGCCAATACAGTATCAAAAGGGGGATCTGATATGACTGATAATCGGGTATGGATCGTGGAGGATGAATCAATCGTTGCAATGGACTTGAAAAGCCGCCTCCAGTCACGGGGGTATGAAGTGCTTGGGATTTCGGGATCCGGAGAGGATGCGTTGGAGAAGATACGCCAGCATAAGCCGGATATTGTGCTGATGGATATTGTATTGAAAGGGGATATGGACGGAATCGCTGCATCGGGTATCATCAAGGAGGAACTTGGAATTCCCGTTGTCTATCTCACCGCGTATGCAGATACAAAGACACTGGAACGGGCAAAGCAGACAGAGCCATATGGTTACATCATCAAGCCGTTCAAGGAGTCGGATGTGATCAGTACTCTTGAGATCGCGCTCTATAAATCGTCCATGGAGAGGAAGCTACGGGAGAGTGACCGGTGGATCAGGACAATGATCCGGAGCACGGGTGAGGGGATCATCGCTACTGATACAAAGGGTCTTGTGAAGTTCATGAACCCGGTTGCGGAGATCCTGACTGGCTATAAGGAAAAAGACGTCATTGGTGAGCCTGCCAGTGAGATCTTCCACCTTACCATGGAAGGGAAAGGTACTTCCCCACTTGATCCAGTGACACAAGCCCTTGCTAATGAAGGCTTTCTTGCATCAGATGAAGATGAACGGATCGTCCTTACAGCAAAGGATGGCACAGAGCGGTATGTGGGATACATCGCCTCTCCGATCAAGGATGATCGTAAAAAAATCATGGGAGCAGTTCTGACATTCCGTGATCTGACCGAACGGATTCGTATGGAAGAGATGGTTAAGCGGGTTGTGCCTGGGATCAGGGATACTCCGTTCCGCGATCTCTTAAAAGATGAGATGGAGCGGACCGGCCGCTCGACATGATCCCAAACCCTCTTTTTTCTGCTCATATATCATAAGTAAGTCCTCAGAAATCTCCTTTATCCTCCTGTTCTGTCCGGCATGCAGTCGTTGGTCCTCTGATTGATGTGTATGGCGGGGATTGCCAGGAGGCTCTCTCGCTCTTTCCTGCCGTTCTCCCAGAGTGCGATATCCTCGAACTTGATTGTGGGGGATCTGAGATTGAGATCCTCCGGCACCCCTGCATCTGCCTACTAGTGATCATCGTTGAGATTCATCCGTTCCACTTCTTAGAAGAGCCCACATGGGTCTTGAACCGTCTACAGGAATTGGGTTACCTGATTGTATACCTGAGCGGGCATGATGGGAGAGAGATCGATCATGACGATTGCCTGGAGCTCCTCTCCCGTTCACGGATGTATGGGGGGATCATGCTGAAGAACGGGGCAAACAACTCCGGTTGTTGTTGCAGCGGTTTTGGATCTAAAGAGATGAGGGTTCCTGAACCCTGTTGACCCCCTCCTCACGCACCCTCTTCAGACGTCCTTCTTCTCCCTCGTTGAAAAGACGTCCTGAGCCGCTGCCATCCCGTTTAAGGCTGCCGGGAAGCCTGCATAGACTGCCATCTGGATGATCACTTCTTTGAGTTCTTCCTCTGTACATCCGACAGCCAGCGCCATCTCGATATGTGCCCTGAGCTGGACGGGGGCGGTGCCGAGTGCGGTTAAGGCGGCAACAGTTGCGATCTGTCGGGATCTGAGATCGAGGCCGGGCCGGGAGAGGATGTCTCCGTAGGGGAATTCGATGGTTATCTTTGCGAGATCCGGTGAGAGATCCTGTATATTGCCGAGCATCGACTGGACGGATTCGCCTCCCATCTTCTCCATTTGGGCAAGGCCCTGCCGGTACCGTTCATCCGGGATTGGTTCTGTATCTGACATGCCGGGAATATATTTCCTGAGAGGAGATAATGTGGAGGGGTGGGAAGGTTTTATTATGAGATATCCCCTTCATCATTTCTGACCGGGAAAAATGTAGGTTTTGACTTAGATCTGCCTGCCGGAGGCGATGATATCTATGCCGGATGAATCACGTGCGACGAAGATGGGGTGTCTCTGTACCTCAAATTGTATCATCCGTTTTCTTATTCCGATTATCCTCTTCCTGATAGTGGTCTTTTTTCTCTGTCCGCTATTATTCCGGGCTTTATAAGGGACTGGTGACAGAGGACGATATCAGGTTTTCTGAGCGGACAGAGACGGCATATCTGGAGTATGAGATCGGAGAATGTGGCTGAGAGTGATGAGAGAGTGAAACGACGCGGATAGCATGGTGAGTGATCAATTCTGATATTGATTGGTTCTGGGAGGATCATGTCTTCGATCAGGCAGAGGGGGATGCACCTGCTTTTAACTCACACTCCTCATGAGATCGATAATCTCAGGGAAGATCCCAGGAGGTAATACTTGATGCATGATGAGGAACAGAATGGAGATATCCAGATAATCCTCTCATTTACACAAGGATCTGATCCAAATGGCAATACTGTGGCCCCGCAAACTAACTCCGGATATCCTCGCCGATCCCGGCAGGAGAGCAGAACAGAAAGTGTACAATAAGCTCTCAGAGGTGCTCGAAGACCCCTTCACCGTCTTTTACTCACGTCCATGGCTTGGGACATTGAAGAACGGGAAGCCGATCGATGGAGAATGCGATTTTGTTGTTGCCCACCCTGACTATGGTTTTCTTACAATCGAGGTGAAGGGTGGCGGCATTGCCTATGATCCTGCATATGATTCTTGGACCAGTACCGACCGGCACGGAAACACCTGGGATATCAAGAACCCGGTGAGACAGGCGCTTGATTCAAAACACCAGATTCTGAAGAAATGCCAGGCACACCCAAAGTGGGGGTTCCGGCGTATTGGTATAAGCCACGGGGTTATCCTGCCTGATATCCCGGCAATCGAAGGTGTTCTTGGGGCTGATATGCCCCGGAATATCCTCTGCTGCATGGACGAGTTCGAATCTGATCTCCGGTTCTGGATTCTTAACCTGCTGGAAGGCGAGATGGCGAGCGACTACCGGGCCAAGCCGCTTGGCAGGGAGGGGATGGCAATCCTTGAGGATATCCTCGCCCATCCCTTCCAGCTGAATGTGCCTCTTCACCGGGTCATAAAGGATGATGAGGAGCGTATCCAGACTCTGACTCCGCTCCAGTACCAGATCCTGGCGGGTTTTGCCAATTTCAAGCGAGTTGCGATATCCGGGTCTGCCGGTACCGGGAAGACGATCCTGGCAATGGAGGAGGCACAACGATGCATACAGGCTGGGGAGCGGGTTCTTCTCACCTGCTACAACCGGCCGCTCTCCGAGTACATGAAGAAGATGATGGGATCACAGGATCTCCTCATGACCGGGAACTACCACAAAATATGCGATAAAATCTTCAGGGAGGCTTCAGTTGAGGTGGATATGGAGAAGATCGACAGCGAGCTCTTCCTGGAGAAGTACCCGGCTCACCTGCTCGAAGCACTTGAAAAGATTCCGGAGAGACGCTTTGATACCATCATTATCGATGAAGGGCAGGACTTCCCTCCCCTCCTCCTCAAGTCACTTGAGTCCGCACTGGATCCGGATGGTAAACAGAAGATCCGGCTCTTCTATGACAACAACCAGGATGTCTATCACAATCAGGGGAAATACCTCGAAGAGTTGTATGAGATCCCCTTCACCCTCTCTCTGAACCTGAGGAACACGCAACGCATCCACGAGATCGCCCGGCTCTTCTACAAGGGGCAGGATACAACGGCCATCGGGCCGGAAGGCCTTGAGGTTGAGTGGATCGAGGCCGGAACCCCAGCACTTGCACGGAAAAATCTTGAAGAATACATCCATACCCTTGTTGAGAAAGAACAGATTCCGCCATCTGATATCGCGGTCCTCATCTCAACCCGTGATGACAGGGAGAAGTACAGCACCGGCAGGGAGATCGGCGGGCAGCAGTACCAATTCTGTAACGAACGGTTTGTGAATGATAACACCGACTCGATCATATTTGACTCCGTCAAACGGTTCAAAGGGCTGGAGAGCCCGGTCGCTATAGTTGTGCTTGACGATGCACTGATCAACAGTGACGAGATGCTGTACGTGGCGTTCTCCCGGGCACGGCAGCTGCTTGCGATTGTGGGGAGCAGGGTGATGATGGAGAAGATCTGGGGGAAGATATAATGTATATAATATTAACTATAAAATTTTAATATTAAATATATATTTTAAATAATATTTTTAATGACTTGAATTATTTTTAACTGATTGATTGCGTATCTTAATGGTAATTGAGTTCTCATAGGGAACGATGGGATCAAATATGAAATTGCTTGATGCAGCTTATATAGTTTTAAAAGATGCTGGGAAACCGTTGAATTATAAAGAAATTACGAAGTTAATGATTGAAACAGGGCTTTATGTGACCGATGGCAAAACTCCTTCATTTACAGTCAGTTCAAGATTATCAGAAGATATTCGAAATAATCCCAATAATTCGCGTTTTATAAAAGTTAGTAACGGTCTTTATACAATCAAAGAATACGCTTTGGATTCACAAAATTACAGGGATATAGATGTAAATTCAACAAATATAGGATCATATAAATCCTTTGCAAAGGAAAATACAACTTTTTCTGGTTTGTTAGCAGAGATTGCCACTAATAGGAAACAGACAATTGAAGCACTAGTTGATGATATTAATAAAGTGGAAATAAATGAAAGGGAGGAAATATATCCAAAAATCCGAAAAATCCTGATGAAAGAAGAAATAAATAAAGATGATTTTGATATTATATTAAAATTATTGCCGGCTTCAAAATGGGATAAAATTAGTTTGAAAGGAGTATTTAGTGATCCAAATTTTTATAATGATGTTATATCTGAACTCACTCATAATTTTCCTTTAGATGATGAAAGGGCTATAATAAAAATTAATGACGTAATTAATAATATTTTGAGACTTGCATCGAATACCCACGATAATAAATTAGGTAAATCACAAGCAGGACTATTTTGCTCTCAAATTTTAACAACTCTCTACCCAGATAGATTTGTAGATTTTAGACAGGAAAGATGGAAAAGCCTGGCTGAAAAACTGGGGTATGATCTCCCAAATCCAGATGCATCATATGGTGAGATGATTGTTTGGGCTGGACATGTTGCACAGAAAATTGCAGAAGAACCAAAATTTCGCTACCATTGGAAGAATGACCATCCTTTGTGGGCAGTTGCTGGACTTGCATGGAATCTGAAATACTCGTCAATAAATGATGATATAATCGAAGAATCTGTTAGAGAAACTAAAATACAAATGCTTCTCCAAAAAAAACGCCAGATCATCCTGTATGGTCCCCCAGGAACAGGAAAAACCTGGCATGCAAAAAACCTTCTCCCCAAAAATGGAGAAACAAGTAATAAAATCGAATTTGTCACTTTCCATCCTTCATTTGGGTACGAAGAATTCATCGAGGGACTCCGGCCAAATACCGATGAAAATGGTTCTCTGACGTTTCATATCCATGATGGCATCTTCAAACAATTCGCTCAGGCTGCCTGCAATATCCTCTTCAAAGAAGCTGGAATTGATAAGCAATGGTTGCCTGATGGTAATATTCCAAAGCTGAGTGGTGAGGAGAAGATGAGAATCAGGGAAACTGCACCAGAGGTTCCCTTCTACCTCGTCATCGATGAGATCAACCGTGGTGACATATCCCGAATCTTCGGTGAGCTGATCACACTCCTTGAAGCCGACAAGCGGTATGGTGAGGCCAATGAGATTACAACTACCCTCCCCTACTCAAAGACATCCTTTGCGATCCCGCCAAACCTGTACCTTATCGGGACGATGAATACGGCAGACAAGTCTATTGCACTTGTTGATACTGCACTCAGGCGCCGCTTTGGTTTCATTGAGATGATGCCTGACTACGAGCTTTTACACAGGCTCTTTGCAGGTGTTTCTGACGAGGCAAAATCGGTTACAGACCTTGCAACCTCTCTCCTCGAAGAGATCAACACCCGGATACGAAACCGCTATGACCGGGATCACCAGATCGGCCACAGTTATCTTGTGCCGCTCAAGGATGCAAAAACCCGTGATGAAGCAGTTGAGATGCTTCAATCTGCCTGGTACTATGAGATATTACCGCTCCTTCAGGAGTACTTCTATGACTCACCAAGGAAACTGCATGAAGTCATAGGAGATGCGTTTGTTTCTGTCGAAGGTGATCATAGCTTCTGTTTCAGAGATGAGCTTGTAGGAGAGCAATTCCTCGTAGCTATTGGGGGTATTGCATTCCCCGATTCAGGTTACCGAAATGATGAGGGTTCGGATTGAAAGAGCCGGAATTGAGGAGACCTGATGGAGCCAATAACCATTTTTGAGTACGATAAACTTGAATTTACGCTCTCTGATGTGGCCGGGGGCGATTCATCCTCACTCCGGCTCACTGATAAGATGCTTGACGATCTTGAGGCTCTGAATAAAGGTCGGTACCTTGATGTCGGGCGGAAGACAATCCGGGCAAAAAACTTCGTCGGCATCATGCGGATTAAGGGGCTCTCAATCCAGATTCTCCCAAAAGTCCTCAAGGATGAACGAAATAAAGAACATCGGAAACTGGCTGCAACCAATCTCCTCGCGATGCTCTCCCACTCGGGTATGTTCCCGGATATAAAACCAAAAGCCTCTGATCTGGATTCTGAACGATATGATCTCTTCGAGATATTTATACGGATATTTGCAGAGGAACTTCATCGTCTGATCCATTCCACACGCTCAAGGGATTACATCCGCAAGTCCGATGAGCTGAGATTTGTCAAAGGAACGATCAATACACGGCAGTATACCAATCCTGCCCGGATGCATATCATCCCCTGCACGTACTATGATTTCTCAGTGGATACCCTGCTGAACCGTACCCTGAAATACACCTGCCACCTGATGGCACGGTCAATCAACGATGATCAGACCATCAGAAAACTCAGATCGATCACTGACATACTGGATCAGGTCACCCTCACGCCCGTCACCGTTCCCGAGGTTGACAGGATCTGTTTCACCCGGTTAAACAGCATTTTTGAGCCCTATATTCGCATGTGCAGGATCTTCCTTTCACATTCGACACTAACACTCCAGGCATCACATATTGAATCATTTGCCCTGATGGTAGCGATGGAAGAACTCTTTGAGAAATTTGTTGCAGCAATCCTGAAAGAGAATCCCCGATTTTTCTTCGGACCTGGATACACCGTCCACGAACAGGAAAAGATTGGTTATCTTGCCAGAACTGAGGAGGGTACGATCTTCCGGATGATACCGGATATTATCATCAGGGGAGATCCGTGTCCAATCATCATCGACACAAAATACAAGCTCCTCAAGCCTGATGAGAGGAAATATGGTGTTTCACAGGCGGATATGTATCAGATGTATGCGTATGCCACAAAGACCAATGCCAAGTCCTGTATGCTCCTCTATCCTGAGATGCTCCTTGAGCATAGCAGGGATTTTACCTTTGATACCCCGGATCAGGGGGAGATCTCACTCTGTATCCGTTCAGTGAAGCTCTCGCATAATCTGCTTGAGAAGGGTGGTATGGAAACTTTGAAGATTGAACTCAAAGGTCTGCTCAAACCTCTCCTGCCACAGGCAGAACCGGCTGAGGTGGGTGTTGCGACGGGTTGATGGGTTCAGAATCTCTCTCTCTCTCTCTCTCTCTCTCTCTCTCTCTCTCTTTTGTAAGCGTCGGTATAAAATCCCCCATTTTCTCAGTTGATTATTCCCGGCTCGCTATCAATCCGCCAGATTGGTCTCTCAATTTCACTCCACACAATCACTCCAGAAAAAAAAGCTCTAGTACTTATCGAGGGTATGATCTATGTGATCAGTATGATCTTTCATACACATAAAGAAAAGTCGTAAAAACGCTAAAAACACTCACAGGCTGCATACAAAGCTCTTATAATCAACTCATGAGAATGATAGACATCGAATATTGAAGAGAAGTGTTCAAAGGTATCATAAAGAGTGGACACTCTCAATCATTTCATCATTAAAACCAATTCCGTATGATCTTTCATACTCGTCATATCCTTCATACCTGCTCACCCCCCCTAAGGTTTTTTTTCTGCACTCTGTATGGATCTGGATCTGGATCCCAGAATTGTTAATGGTTACAGGGGCGGTGCCAATGGCGGTGTAAAAATGCACAGAAGTGGCGGTCTAAAAGTGCTCACCTCCCCCTCTCTCTTTAATCGGAGGGGGGGGTGGTACAAATCAGGGTGCATGAGGAAGATCCGATATACGGTATCCCGCTGGCAAAGGTTCTTGGTGCTGCCCATGCAAGAGGGTTTGACACACCATTGTGGTGAGAACCTGTGACCCCTATGACCTCTATGCCTCCTGACCGATCAACCATCCAGAAAATATTCATCGAGCTCTTTGGCCACCATGATCTGAAGATACCTGATAAGAACCTCCGTAACGGCACTCCCGGCTCCCTCCCCTATGGGAGCGGCCGGATCATGTTCGCCTTTGGAACTGATGCTTCTGGAACAGATGATACCGAAGAGGGAGCAGGGTTCATGGAATACTATGCCCATCACCGGATCGGCGGGGATGCCCGTGGCAGGATCTATGAGGATGGCAGGCATGTCCGGCTGCCCGAGTTAAGCACCATGATCTTCTTT
>NPIE01001026.1_pt1 | contig 22323 bp, 14 predicted proteins | sample 8637661 | NCBI WGS metagenome assembly NPIE01 (sample SAMN07420842, study PRJNA396082) | bioreactor metagenome | isolation source: sample BA12 brine-fed electro-methanogenic bioreactor BA | place: Japan: Kochi | collected 2016-12-09
CCTGTGGGCGTGGATTCTTTACTGGGTGGGTTGAAAATTTTTGAGCGTGAACAACAAAGGGGTCAGGCCGAAAAGCCTAACCCCTTTGTTTTGTGTATTGGAGCGGGAAACGGGATTCGAACCCGCGACCTTCAGCTTGGGAAGCTGACACTCTACCACTGAGTTATTCCCGCATTGTTGACGTGGAACCGGATTATAGGAACGCGGCTAGTCTTTGTCAATCTCTTTTTGAACCTGCAATTTCAAGAAATTTCGCGCATCTTCAGCGTTTTCGATTCGGCCTTCGATCTCGGCCTGTTTAAGGGCGTCAAGCAGCTCGCCCACCTCTCTGCCCTTCCCTTCGGGCAGCATCTCGCTCACCTGGTGACCGTCAAGCAGCGGGAGAATTCGATTGTCTTCTGCCAGATGGTCCCAGGCGTGCCAGACCTCTTCAAGGCGATGCCGGATATCTGCATGATCGCTGCATCGAAAATGCATCCACAACAGCGCGTCTTGCGCATCCCGGCCTAGCGTAGATGCCCAGAGAGCCAGGGCACGAGGTGTCCCGGCCACCCTGGTCAGCAGATCATGGCCGAACCGCTCCGGATTCAACCGCAGCAGCGACTGAAGGCGGGTGCCGGTGGCGTTGGAGAACGCCAGGGATCGTGCGAGATGCGGGACCTGATCCGCAGAGATCAGTTTCTGGAGCAGCGCAGCAAGCCGCAGCAACCCCTGGCGCGTCAGGCCCGATTCAGCTGGTTCATCCAGTGATTCCTTCGCCAAAGCGCTATGCTCAACCAGATGGCGGTCCAGATGTTCAACCCGGGCCAGCGCCTGCTCACACTGAATGCGGTCAACATTTGCCTGAAAAATGACCTCTATCGCGCCGACCCGGCCAAGAATGCGCAGCCCAGTGACGGGGTTTTCGCATGAAACAAGCGTGAAAAGTTCGGTCTTGATTCTTTCCGGTGCGATCGCTTGTAGCTTTGGGGCAGATTCGGCGGCGAGATCTGCGGAAGCCGCATCCATCGTCAAACCTAGACAGGAGGCAAAACGCGCGGCGCGCACCACCCGCAAGGGATCCTGTTGAAAGGATTCAGCGGAACAGGTACGAAGAATTCCCTTTGCAAGGTCTTCGCGGCCATGACAAGGATCATAGATGGATTCATGATCTTCAGAGGAAGGAGCAAGCGCGACTGCCATGGCGTTGATGGTGAAGTCACGCTCAGACAGATCCGCCTCCAGGCTGGCCGCGCGATAGGGGGCGAAATCGAAAAACCACTGGCGGTCTTCGCGGCGCAGAACCACCCGGCTCTGTCTGCGCGATTCATCGAGCCAGAACCAGCGCCCTCCGCAATGCTTGGCCCAGTCTTGCGCCAGGTCGGTCGGGTCCCCGGGAGTGATGAGATCGAAATCGCAGGGAGACTTTTCGAGCAGCAGATCGCGCACCGCCCCGCCGACCAGAAAACATTCCAATCCTTCAGGAATAACCTTTCTGAATTCAGATATTAGGGAATGTTTTCTGAGAAAAGACTTTAAATTTTTCACGGAGAAAAAATTTTTATCTCTATTAACCTCGCGGGATCGCATCTCCCATGTCAAGGGTGTTTGGCGCCAGGGAGGGCGCCAATCAAACGGCCAGGGATGGCGAAAAGTGTCCCTTGTCATGGGAGATGCGATCCCACGCTGAACAGTTTCAAAGGTTCAAAAAAAGGCCCGCCGAAGCGGGCCTTTTTGGACTCAAAATGATTCAGGTCAGGACAGATCCTCGACGGCCTTGTAGATCAGGTCGAACAGCTCGGCGATGTCTTTCTCCTCGATGCAGGAGAAGGCAATCCGCAGATCGGTCTTGCCGATGGAGATGGTGCCGACGCCGTACTTGTCGAGCAGATGCACGCGCAGCTTCTCCGCGTCGACGTTCTTGAGCTTCAGGCACATGAAGTAGCCGGAGTTGAAGGGATAATATTCCCAGGCCTTGTCGTACTTGCCTGAATCGAGCACCTCTTTGACTTTCAGAGCGCGCCCTTTCATCACCTTGAACTTCTGCTCTTTCTCCGCCTTGAACTTGGAGGATTTGAGCGCTTCGATGACGAAGGTCTGCGACGGATGGGGGCAGTTGGAGATGGTGGCGCGGATGATGCCCAGCGTCTTTTTCTCGAGCGCGGTCATAACCGGGGAGTTCTCGTACTCGTGACCATCGGCGAAAGTGATGAAGCCGGTGCGGAAGCCCCACACGTACTCTTCCTTGGTAGCGCCGTCGAGTTTCACCGCCAGCACCCGCGGGTGCATGTTGGCCAGCTTGCCGAACAGCGATTCCTTGAGGGAGTCCTCGTAGAACAGCCCGAAATAGGCGTCGTCGGTCACCGCAACTACGTTGCAGCCGCCTTCGGCCACTTCCTTGATGGCGGCCACAATGGCGTCGCCCTCTTCCACCGTCGGGGTGTAGCCGCTGGGGTTGTTGGGGAAGTTGAGCAGCACAACCGCCTTACCCTTCTCTTCCGCGCTGTTTCTCAGAACGGCTTTGAAGGCATCGACATCAAAGCCGCCGGCCACGGTGAAGGTCGGGAACTTCTTGACAATCGCCCCGCGACGGGTGGCAAAGGTCAGGTTGTAGTTGCCCCACATCATGTCGGGAGAAACGACGTGATCGCCTGGATCCATGAACAGGTCGGCTACGATAGACAGCCCGTGAGTCAGGGCATTGGTCACAACAGGCATGCTGAAATGCTTGCCCTGCAGGCTCGGGTTTTCCTCCAGCATCTTGTCGCGCCACAACTGGCGCAGCTCAGGCTTGCCGGCCGGCGGCGCGTAGGGGAAGATATCCTTGGGATCGAAAGCGGAGAGCTTTTCGTGGATGCAGGGCAGATACATGGGACCGTTCTTCTCGGTGGCGATCCCGATGGTGGCGTTGAACTTGTGCGCCTTTTCCTTGGCTTCGGCCGACTGAGTCAAAATTCCCTTGGGGAAAAACAGGTTTTTCCCAAGATCGGACAGTGATTCAAGCACATTGGCATTGTGCTGGCTGAGCATTTCGTTGAGTTCAGCGGCCAAAGGATTCATGAATTCCTCCCAGAAAAAGGTGAAAAGAATAAGCGCCGCAACAGGCGCGGCTTGAGTGTTTTCGATCAGTTCAGCCCGGTATTAAATCAGGATCACTAAAGGCTGTCAACGGCTATCGATTTGTATACTTGAAGATGGCTGGTATACACAGAAATCAACCCGGAGGCCAGGTCAGATCGCGTCCGCCGAGCAGATGAAAATGGAGGTGCCACACCGACTGACCGGCGCCTTCATTGCAGTTGTTGACCACCCGGAACCCGTCTTCGGAAAAGTCCAGATCGTGGGCGATTTTGCCGGCCACCTGGTAGATATGGCCGATCAAGTCGTTGTCGGCGGTGGTCAGGTCGAGGGTGGTGCGGATGTGTTTGAGGGGGACGATCAGGAAATGAAAAGGCGCCTGGGGATTGATGTCCTCGAAGGCAACCACCTGATCGTCACGGTAGACCTCTTTGGCCTGGATCTCTCCGGCGGCGATTTTACAGAAAAGGCAATCTTCACTCATATCGCACTCCTTTCTCTGCGGTCACAGCAGAAACAGCTGCTGCAGTTCCTCTTTCTTCTCAGGTGATTCATTCACCTGGGCGGCTTTGATCTTATCCAGCGTCACCACATGCCAGCGATCCCGGGCTGCACGCTTGAGCAGCCGTTCGTCGTGAGAGAGCAGGATCACCTGATGCTCGGCACTGATCTTTTCCAGGGTATCGAACGCTTCGGAAAGCCGTGTGGCATCTAGGTTGACCAGCGGATCGTCGAGGAGAAACGGCAGATTGCGCCCGCGCGACAGATGCCGGGTCAGAGCCAGCCGCACGGAAAAATAGACCGCGTCGGCCGTGCCGCGGCTGAACGACTCCACCGGCTGCCACTGGCCGGAGCGGGTTTTGATGAAGAGGTTGAAGTCGTCATCAAGACGCGCTTCGGCATAACGGCCCGCCGTGGTCTTGGAAAGATAATGACCGATATCGGCGGCAAAATTCTGCAGATAGGACTGGCGGAACTCGGTCACGGCCTCATCGAGCAGATCGAACCCGAGCTTCAACGACTGCGCACGAAAGGTCAGCGTCTTCTCCCGTTCCCGCAACTGCTCAAGTTCTTCCTGAAGATGCTCCAAGTCGGCAAGGGCACCCTGCATGGCGGCTTCGCTGCGGGTCAGCTCCAGCAGGCGCTTCTCCTTCTGCTGCAGCTCTTCGCCGAGTTCACGCAGTTTCTTTTCGGCTTCCGGCAGATCTTCGCGCGCCATCAGCGACTGGCCGTATTTGGGGCGTTCCTTCTCAAGGCTCTCCTCCACCTCGGCCAGTTCCTGCTCGGCGCTCTGTTTTTCTTCCTGCAGGGCATCCGGCGTATCAAGCACCCCGAGAGCGCTTTCCACTTCGCGCAGGGTATCGATCAGCTCTCGATGGCGCACCAGGTTGCGCTGCATCTTGACCCGTTCGACCGCTGATGACCTTATCCCCATCGCCTCGAACTGCCCGTCGATTTCCGCCAAACGCTCCTGGGCCTCAACCCGGCTTTGCTCCAGGATTTTCCCCTGCCCTTTCAGGTTGCTCATTGCAGAGCGGAAGCGCAGGAGGTTGGACAGGAAAGGCGCCCAGATGCAGACTCCGCCAACCAGGGCAATTGTCGCAATGGGCGGAAACCATTCGGGAAGATAGAAATAACCGCCTACAACAGCCCCCAGCAGGCCTGCAGTTGCGCCGGCACGCCATTTCCACCTGGGCGCAGGCATGCGTACCAGCCTGTCGCGCAGAGCAACCGTCTCCGACTGAACCCGGACCAGTTCCTGGCGAACCTCCTCGCTTTCTTCCAGCAGGCGCGGCAGCTTTTCAGGGATCTGGCGGGGCAGGCCGACAGCGGCGAATTCCTTTTCGATGTTGTCGCGCTTTTCCAGCAGGTCACTGACCTTGTCGTGCTGCTGCTCGAAGCGGGCAAGGTCCTTGCGCAGCCTTTCGGCTTTCTCCTCCAGGTCATGCTGCTGCCGCACCCAGGAAAGGTAGCGCTCGCCTTTTTCATAATCGCTGCGCCCTGCATCGATCCCGTCTTTAAGTTCGGCGATCTCGGCGCGCATTGCTTCGAGCTTTTCCACGTCGTCCTGCTCGCGGGTCCACTTCTCCTGCAATTCCTGCTGCCGCTGGCGGATCTCCTCAAGTTCGCGGTCGCGGTTCTTGTCGCGTCCCCAGGGGTTCTCCCGCGTGAGGGAGAAGTAATCCTCCTGAAGCGACTGCAGAACCTTGTCGTAGTCCACCTCGACAAATCCCGACAGCAGGGTCTTGATTTTTGCAGCCATGCCGCCCTGCCCGCTGACTTCGAGACTGCCCTGCCCGAAAAAGAGCGAGGCGCGGAAGATATCCTCGTCGGCGATGCCGAACAGGCGGCTGAGCTGTTCCAGGTATTCCTCCCGCTCGGAGGAGCGTCCCTGTGGCGAGGCCTTCCCTTCGAATCGGTAGAGGTTGTGGTAGAGGTCGTCACGCTCGGCCAGCACGACACGGTCGCTGGTCAGGTCGCGTTCGATCCGCACCGTGTGGCTGCGGCCTTCGAGAGAGAGAGCGACTCCGGGCGAGCCCTGCTTGCCCCACGGACGGAAACGCTCCTTGTCGCGCATTCCGAACAGGGCTGCGGGGATGGCTTCGATGAGGGTCGATTTACCGGCTTCGTTGGGGCCGATCACCAGGTTGAGGCCACGCCGGAAATCGACACTTTTCTCGCTGAATTTTCCGAAATGGCGGAGTTCAAGGCTGCGCAGAATCATGATTCACCTCCGCCAAAGGCATGAAAGCGGACCAGCACTTCGCGGAACGCCTGCTCCACGACATCGCCTTCAGTCTCTGTCGCTTTCGCCATGCACTCCCTCGCGCGCCTGACGAAAAGGCCGCGGACGGTATTCTCGTCTTCTATGCGGCGCGCAAAAGCGCTGTCGAACAGGCGGGTGCGGTCATGCAGTTCAAGATAGAAAAAATGGTGGGTCGTCAACCCCTGCAGCCGACCGAGATCGAAAGGAGCCTCGACCATGCCGGAAAGCGTCAGCCGCAGCAGCAGATCCCTGTCGGCCAGCTTCGCGATCACATCCGCCGCGTCCTGCTCGTCTGAGCACCCGGAAAGATCCAGGGTCCGGTCTTCGAGCACCCTGCTCTGGCATTCGATCTTCTCCACCTCGACCTGGCGGGGTGAAATATTCGCCAGGACAGAATAGCGGGGGCCGTTCTCACCGAAACGCTTGCCTTCCGGAGAGCCTGGGTAGCAGGCCCACGCACGCTTGTCATCGCTGAGCAGGTCGAAGTTGTGGTAATGGCCGAGGGCGACGTAATCGAGGTCCCAGGTTTTAAGCAGCGGCAGGGTAAAAGGAAGGTCCTTTTTGCGGTAATCCCACTCGGGGCTGCCTTCGCGGGAGCCATGAAGCAGGCCGATGTGAATCCCCTCTTCGCAGCGTCGCTGCATGCTAACCAGAGCCCCTTCCGAAGCGCTGCTGCGGTAGGCGAACCCGTAGAGGAAGACATCCTGTCCCCGCACGGTGATTCGGACAGGCTCATCCACAACGGGATCCTGCAGCACAAGCGCACCGGGGAATTCATGCCGACGGTAGACGCTGTCCGCGGAGACCACATTGTCGTGGGTGCCGGGAATAAGCACCGGCGTGATGCCCCGCTCGGAAAGGCGCTTGAACCCGGCCTGAACACGACCGATCAATCCGGTATCCGGGCGGGGATGGTCAAACAGGTCGCCGGCGACCAGGAACAGGTGGACTTCGTTCTTGATTGCCAGTGTCAGTAGGCGTTCAAAGGTTCGGCAGAAATCTTCTCTGCGCGTTTCCTGGGAAGCTCCGAGCTGCTTAAGGGGAGCACCCAGGTGAAGATCAGCGGTATGCAGAACTCGTATCATAAAAGAAACCCTTATTCGGCCTCGTAAAATTCGGGGTAGTAACAAACATTGGTTGAACAGGCGGCTCCGAAATGTTTCTCGTGAGCCTCGCGTGCCAGACGTCGGAATTCACTCTCATCCGTCATGGCCTGAAAGTCGTCCATGAATCTTCTCACCAGGCGGATATTGTTCGCTTTGAGGGCGGGCGGAGCCCCACGCCCCACCAGTTTAACACCGGAGATTCCGGCACGCTCCAGGGCTGGGAGCGCACACAGTCCGCACCCGTGGCGGCGGTCGGTGCGTGACCAGGAAGCCTGCCGCTCCATTGCCGCGATCAATTCCGGCGATGCGGGCGGCTGAAGAGGGGTGAGTGAATACGGAATCTCGCAGGGCCAGATCTTGTCCGGCGCGCCGTGATGAAAAGTGCACAGCCCCTCGGTGTTGGGGCATTTCCCGACCAGCATGAATGCATCGAAAACAACATCGGGCACGGCTTCCACAATCTGGCTGATTTCGGCAGTCGGCAGATGGCGCGGCAGCACCACCCGGTCAATCCCCTGGCGAGCGTAAAACCTGACGGCTTCTGAATTGCTGAGGTGCGCAAGGGTGCTTGCATGAAATTCCATGTGGGGATAAAGGGGCCTGAGTGCGCGCAGCAGGCCGAGATCAGCCAGAATGATGCCATCGATGCCGAGCCTTTCGACCAGGGCGACATGCTCGAGCAGCATCGGCAGCATGTCGTCATCATAGAAAGGGGCATTGAGCGTCAGGCTGAAGGTGCACCTTCGGTCATGGGCTCTGGCGACAATTTCTGAAAGATCTTCAAAGCGCTCGATCTGCGCACCGGCAAAAGTGCGTTGATTGATCGATGCCAGTTGTCCGAATTTCTCCTTCCACTCGGCTGGCACGAAACCGCCGTAGAGTTCGTCGGCGCCGGCCCGTAAAAGGGCATCCGCTTCTGCGGCATTGTCGATAGGGGAGATGACTTTCATCGCCATGGTTCAACTTTTATGATGCTTTCGTAATAAAGCATCACTGTGGATGGCTAAGCAAAAAGCGCCAAATGCAAGGCGCGCGATTGACGAACAATGAGGCGTACCATCGTACGTCGAAGCAGAGAGAGCGATTGCAGCAACGCAGCAGTTGGTGAGTTTTTGCGACGCCATCAGCTTTTATTCGTTGTCGCGGTAACGCCAGATGTGTTCACGCCGGTGATCCCACCAGGTGCCGTCTTCATGGGCAATCAGCGACTCCCCGACAATCACCAGGGTCAAAGCCGGCCGTTTGGTCTTTGCGCTGAGATTGAAAAAATCGCGCTCCCCCACCTTGCCTTCGATGTCGCTCAGTAATCCCTCTACGATCTCCTCACCCGGCAGTCCGAGGCGGTGGATCAGGGCGATGCCCACGTCGCTGCCATATCCTCCGCGCAGCTCCGCAACGAGATCGGACAGCGGCATATTGTTCATGTAGATCAGCAGGGTCGTGCCGGGACGGGCGAAATCGGCCAGGGTGGGATCTCCGGGACGATCCCCCAGCGTGCGGGGCGAAACGATGACGGCGCTCTTGCAGACCCCGGGCAGATCGAGGGTTCTCTTCAGACGCGCTGAGGCCGCATTGGCTGTTCCGACCCCTGGAATGACCTCGCAGCGCTCTCCCAGTGCATCGACCAGCCCCTGGAAAGGGGAATAGAAAGTCAGATCGCCCGGGATGAGAAAAGCGACGTCGCTTTCGTTGAGGAAACCGTCAATGCGCTCCAGAAGTTCGTCGAAATAATAATCGAACGGCACCAGAACCTGTTTGCCTGCCAGATGCTCCGCAAAGGTTTGCTCATAAGGGGTGGCGGCAAACACCACCCCGCAGTGCGAGAGAGCACGGGCACCTGCAAGGGTCAGCATTTCGGGGTCGCCGGGTCCGGCGCCGATAAAATAAACTTTATTCACCATCATCAATCACTCTCGACAGGATTCGGCATTTCGCCCATCTCACAGGAGACAGCGTCATTCGGCGCAGCGCCCACCTGCAGATAAATGAGAAATTCACGGTTGCCCTTGGGCCCCAGGATCGGACTTGGGCAGACACCTTTCACAGCACACCCCAGGGAATGGGCAAACTGGCTGATCTTTTCGATCACAGCCTCGTGCCGGTTGGGATCGCGCACAACGCCTCCCTTGCCCACCTGCCCTTTTCCGACTTCGAACTGGGGTTTGATCAGCGCCACCAGACGTGCCTCAGGCGCCAGCAGCGCCAGGGTGGGCGGCAGCACTTTTTCCAGCGAAATAAACGACGCGTCGATAACCGCCAAATCAGGTTTCTCGGCAAGCGCATCGGCAGAAAGCTCGCGAATATTGGTGCGTTCGAGGTTGACCACCCGGGAGTCCTGCCGCAGGCTCCAGGCAAGCTGTCCATAACCGACATCGACGGCATAAACTTTCGTGGCGCCGCGCTGCAGCAGGCAATCGGTAAATCCTCCGGTCGAGGCTCCAACATCGATGGCAATGCGGTCTTTTACATCGATGGCGAAAGTATCGAGTGCTGCAGCAAGTTTAAGCCCGCCACGGGACACGTAGGGCAGAGGCTCGCCCTTGATCCGCACTTCGGCCTCCAAGGCAACCCCGGCTCCGACCTTGTCCACGACACGGTCATTGACCAGAACCTGTCCTGCCAGGATCAGGCCCTGCGCCCTTTGTCGTGAAGAAATCAGTCCGCGCTCCACAAGGAGCTTGTCAAGTCTTTGTTTTTGTGACATTATTAAAGGCAATTAAGGGGTAGCAAGTTTAACCTTCACGGAGCACAAAAGATTAACATGGCTGTCGCAGGCGGGCAAAGCATTTCTGAGAGGGATTGGCAGCCCGGCCCGTTGAGCATGAGCAGTCTGAAGTTCGGCTGGAAAGTGCTATAATGGCACGTATCTGGCAGCAATTTCCTTCTCACGCCAATCCTCATCGTGACATGCTGGTATGAATTATCTCGTCCAAAATCCTCATCCGAAACATATCCTTCATCATCTTGCACTGAAACAGGATGAGAATGATGAGGCGGAAACATTTCGCCCTATAGACCTGCATTGTCTGCACCCGGAACTCACCGCGCCCTGCGACCTCTATCTCAAGATCCGCCTGACGTCGCGCTACACGCTTTTTGCCCGCAAGGGACTGGCGTTTTCACCCCGGGACCGCCAGAATATGCTCGATAGCGGCGTTGAAGAGCTCTATATCCGGGAAGAAGATTCCGAAATCTTTTATCACTACCTCAAAGATGCGCTGTCGATGGTGGTGCGTGACCCGAACTGCCCGTCGGAAACCAAAGCCCATTTTGTACATTCGGCATGTCGCGATATCATGTCCAAGGTGTACACTGACCCCCGCGCCAGCTTTATCACCCAGGCCCATGAGATGCTTGAGCCGGCAGTCGACCTGATCGTACACGACGACCGTGCGACTCGCTGCCTGGTTCAATTGACGGCACATGACGTGAGCACCTACACCCATTGCACCAATGTCGGCATCTTCAGCATTGCCCTGACAAAGATCTTGTATGGCGATAGCGCCGATCACGACCTGCACAAATTATCAGCGGGATTTTTTCTTCACGATCTGGGGAAATGTAAAGTTCCGTTGAAGATCCTCAACAAACCGGGAAAGCTCGACCAGCAGGAATGGGAAGTGATGCAGACACACCCCCAGCTGGGGTATGAGCTGCTTGAGCAGACCGGACACATGACCGACGAGGCACGTATCATCATCCTGGAGCATCATGAAAAAGATGACGGCACCGGCTATCCCAATGGGCGGGGAGCCAGGGACATCCACCCCTATGCCCGAATCTGCCGCCTGGCCGATGTGTATGAAGCCCTGACTTCAGACCGTCCCTACCATACCCGCAAAAGCACTTTCGATGCCTTGAAGTTGATGAAAAATCACATCCTGGCCGATATCGACCAGCAGCTTTTCACCCATTTCCTCAAACTTTTCAGATTCTGAACCAATTTAATAAAAAAAGGGGCGCATGGCCCCTTGCTTTAGACAGATCCCTTCTGAGAAATTCAAAACATCTCGACTTTTCCTCCGAAAAACCCCGCAGTGAATCTACCCCAGAAAATATTCCCGGTTTTCAGAAAAAGTCCTGCCGATCTCTTTCTCGATCTCTTCCAGGTAACGACTGCTGAATTCCAGGATCAGTGCCCCTTTGGACTCGGCAACGTCAAGATGCGGGGCGGGCTCGCGCTGCCCGATCCCCAGCCTCTGGCACAGGCATCCGGCCACATTGACAACAGCCGCCAGATGCAGGATTGCAGGTTCCTCCTCGGCATCAATATCCAGGTCGGCATGATGCAGCGCGGACTGGACCAATCCATCGGAGAAATTCCACTTGTTAAGCACCGCAGCGCCCACCAATGCGTGTGAATAGGGGAAGTATATTCCCTCCAGATCAAGAAGCGAACCTTCGCCGTTGTAAACGGCCTGCATCAAAGACTGGAATTCCTGAGGATGGCTGTAATTCAGGACCACTTTGCCCAGGTGTCTGAACAGGCCGGCGACGAAGGCTTCTTCCGTATCCACCTCTTCCATGTGCTGGGCAATAATTCTTGCTCCGATCGCGCAGCCGATGGAATCCTCCCACAGCATCTTTTCCAGCAGGCCGAAACTCTTGTTCATCCCCTTGAGGCTGGCGGCCAGCACCAGGCTGCGCAGGGTTTTTTCACCCATGACGACAATCGCGCTCTCAAGGGTCCGCACCTGACGCTTCATGGAATAAAAGGAAGAGTTGGCGATTTTGAGAACCCGCGCAGAGAGTGCGGGGTCATGGGCAATGGTGCGGGCGAGCCTCCCGGCGGAGGCATTGGGATCCTGCAGCAGCTCGATCAACTTGACCGCAACCGCAGGCATGGGAGGAAGATCGCCAACGGAATTTACGACTCTTTGAAAATCTGTGCTCATGGATTGAGTTCACCTTGCAAAAAATTGAAACCGACAAATCAAGGGTAACAAATTTTCGTTGAGAGTGGGAATTTTTTGTTCCGGCAATCTTTCAAAAAATTTCCTGAGCGGAAAAATCCAAACCGACGTTTTACAAAAAACTTGAAATGAATAATCAATATAGCTATTTTGTGCCGATATTTTGAGTTTCAGAATTTTTAATTTATCCTTCTGGAGGTCTTCACCCATGCGCACTCTGTTCGTTTTTCTGGTTTCGACTTTTTTTATCGTCATGGCGCAACCAGCATTTTCCGCCGGGTTTGCACTGAAGGAGCAGAGCGCCTCGGCGCTGGGCAATGCTTTCGCCGGCGCGACCGCCGCCGCGGAAGACGTCAGCTACATGTTTTTCAATCCCGCCGCCCTCGGGCAGCTCGAGGGCAACCAACTCAGTGTAGTCGGCAGCTACATCGCGCCTTCGTCGGAGATGAAGGACGGGACTGCAACCACCATTCTCGGGACGCCTATCGGAGGGAACAGCAGTGAAGGCGATGCGGCCAAAAATGTGGTGCTGCCGGCGGGCTATGTGTCCTGGGCGCTGACCGATGAGTGGCGCTTCGGTTTGGCCGTTACTGTCCCTTACGGCCTGGAGACCAATTACGACAGGGACTGGATCGGACGCTACCACGCGGTGAACTCACGACTGCAGACCATGAACATCAATCCGGTGCTGGCCTGGAAAGCCAACGAAAAGGTGACCCTTGCTTTCGGATTCCAGGCTCAGTATGCCGAAGCTGAACTGACCAACGCCATTGATTTCGGCACCATCGCCATGGCGGCTAAAGCCAAGGCCCAAGCCGATGGAAAAGATATCGAGCTTCCTGATGCAACTCCGGCCGGCCATGACGGCTACGCCAAGATGGAGGGCGATGACTGGGGCTTCGGCTACAACCTGGGTTTAATGATCGAACCTCGAGAAGGGACAAGAATCGGCCTCGCCTATCGCTCCAAGGTGCATCATAATCTGCGCGGCGATATCGATTTCAGACTGGACAATGACGGGGTGGGCGCTGCGCTCAGTCAGGCAACCGGGCGCTTTGTCGATTCACGCATCACCGCCGATCTTACCACGCCGGAAACAGTCTCCATCGGTCTGTATCACGAAATCACCCCCCGCTGGGCCGTCATGGCTGATGCCACGCTGACCCGCTGGAGCCGCTTCGATGAACTGCGCGTGCAGTTCGACAACCCGGCCGAAGAGGACAACGTCACCATCGAAGACTGGAATGACAGCTGGTTCTACGCCCTGGGTCTGACCTGGAAACCTTCAGAAAAATACGCCTTGCGCATCGGCGTCGCCCACGACGAAACCCCGATTCCCGACCGTACCCGCACCCCCCGCATTCCTGCCACAGACCGGACCTGGCTGGCACTCGGCGGGCATTACAAGCTGAATGACTCCTGGGGATTCGACGCAGGCTACACCCATATCTGGGTGGAGGATTCCTCGATCGAACTGGAAGCGACCCCCACCAACGATACCTTCCGCGGCAACCTCGACGCCGATTATGAGAACGATATCGATATTGTAACCTTGTCCGCCACGTACACGTTTTAAAAAATAAGGCTTTGGGCTTGGGGCTTTGGGTTGCCCCATGCCTTAAGCCCTCAGCCTAAAGCCTTCTTTCGTCTTTCGCGTCCTGCGTTCCGCGTCCCTCGTCCCGCACTTCTCCGCCTCCCCACAACTTCTCCATCAACCCCGTATGCCGATGGACCCGCGCATCAACGGTCTTTTCAAAGACCTCGCGCGTACCGCGAATCGTTACGCTGTGCCGGGCGCGGGTGATGGCGGTGTAGAGCAGCTCGCGGGTCAGCAGTTCGCTGTGGCGGTCGGGGAGCAGGAGAAGCACACGGTCGAATTCGCTGCCCTGGCTTTTGTGCACCGTCATGGCGTACACCGTTTCGTGGGCAGGCAGCCGCTGCGGCGACAAGGCGCGCGGCGGCCCGCCCTGTCGCGGGAAAAAAGCCCGCAAGGCCCCTCCTGCCTCATCATCCGGCCAGATCAGGCCGACATCTCCGTTGAACAGTCCCAGACGATAGTCATTGCCGGTGATCAGAATGGGGCGTCCGCGATAAAATTCATGGCGCGGCACGATAAGCCTCCGGCGCGCCAGCGCCGCCTGGGTCAACCGGTTAAGTCCTTCCACCCCCCAGGGCCCGCGGCGCAAGGCGCAAAGAAAACGGAACTGATCGAACCGGGCCAGCGCCTCGACGGCAGAGGACGCGGATAGGTAGGGGCGGAACGCTTCGTCGATCAGCGGCTCGAACACTTCGGCCATCTGCTCGGCAGGAGGCAGATCCTCCCAATTGAGATCCTCCTGTTCAGGCTCAGCCAACAACCTGAGCGCCACCTGCGCATCGCCGCCGTTGACGGCGCGCGCCAGCGCACCGATGCCGCTGTCGTCACTGAAACGATAACTTCTGCGCAGAAAAACGACCGAGTCGCTCAGGTTCGAAACGGAAGCAGCGGGAAGTTTATCCCCGGCCAAAGCTGAGACCCTGTCCACATGAGGCGGTGAATAGGCGGCCTCTCGCGACGGGCCGCAGATATTGGCCAGCACCGCTCCGGCCTCCACCGATGCCAACTGGTCACGGTCCCCCAGTAAAATCAGCCGGGCATGAGGCGGCAATGCCGCAAAAAGAGCCGCCATCAGCGGCAGATCCACCATGGAGGCTTCATCCACGACCACAAGGTCACAGTCGAGGGGGTTTTCCGCATCGTGGACAAAGCCCCGCTTGCGGGCGGAACGTCCCAGCAGACGGTGAAGGGTCAACGCCTCTGTCGGAATCGCGTCACGGATCTCTGCGGGGACATCGAGCCGATCGCGTGCGGCACCAATGGATTCAGCCAGGCGGGCAGCGGCCTTGCCGGTGGGAGCCGCCAGGGCGATTCGCAGGGAAGACGGATTCTGCTCCAGCAGCAGGGCCAGAATCTTGACCACTGTGGAGGTTTTTCCTGTGCCGGGACCGCCGGAGATGACGCAGAAGCGATGCGTCAACGCCGTGACGGCGGCAACCCGCTGCCAGTCGATCTCCAGGCTGCTGCTTCCGAACAGCCGACGAACCCCGTCGCGCACAAGCTCCACATCTGCAGGTGCCACAGGCTCCGCCGCCCTCTTCCGGATCTCCCGGCACAGCGATTCCTCCTGGTTCCAGAATCTCTGCAGGTACAAGCGCCGGTCCGAGAGTATCAGCGGTCGATCTGTTCCCGGGTCGCCCACCACCGAAGTCTCCCCCAGGGTGCGAGTCCAGGAAGCGACCTCGGGCAGGCTCAGGCCGGGAGAATCTTCGCCCTCTTCCTCCAGATGCGGGACCAGGCTTTGCGCATGGTCCAGGTCGAGACAGACATGCCCCTGCTCCGCCGCGCGGCACAGCAGCGCTGCCGCCCATACCAGTTTCGGCGACTCATCTGCGGCCAGACGGCAGATAAATTCAGCAAAGCGACGGCTCATGGGTGAGAGGGAAGAGAAAACGGTATCATTTTTCATGTCAGCTTCTCCCCTTCCCTTAAAAAGCCATCCAAAGCCGTCAGCAGGCGCGGGCTCGGACGATCGTAATAGACTCCGGCGCCGGGCATCTCCTCCGGCGCAACGCCCCGCAGGAACAGGTAATAGACCCCGCCGAAATGCCGGTCGTACTCATAGCCGGGCAGGCGCGCGCGCAGCAGGCGGTGCAGGGCGACGCTGTAAAGATGGTACTGCAGCAGGTAATGATCGCGAACCATAGTGCGGCGCAGGGCCCCGGGGTGATAGTGGACGCGGCGGTTGCCCAGATGATTGGACTTCCAGTCCACCAGGTAGTAACGCCCGTCGTGAACAAACACCAGGTCGATGTACCCTTTGATAAAGCCCTGCACCGGTGCGAACTCAAGCCCCCCGAACAGGGGACCGCTGACCGCCTCCACATTGAGATCGCCGGAAGCGAACACCTGCCGCAGACCTGGAGCGGATACCCGCCCTGCGGGGAAATGAAATTCCATCTCGGCCAGGCGATCCCCGGCGGACAGGGAGCCCAGGCAGACCGTGCCGAAGTCCCCCGGCAGCTCGGCCCCCAGCACGCGGCGGACCATGGCATGTACAGCATCCCCCCATTGCGGATCGAAACCGAACAGGCGCAGCTTGCGATCGATCACGTCCCGCGTCACACCGTCATCGGGGCGGGTGAAGTCGATCTCCTCGAAGATTTCGTGCAGGCAGCTGCCAGGTCTGGCTCCGCGAGGGAAATAAAGGATATCGTCGAAGCGTCCCCCGGCCGGTTCTTCATCCTCCTCGCCCGTTTCCGGCGCGCTCAGCACCAGCGGGTCGCGATCGGGGAGAAGGCGCTCTTCGCCCTGCCCCGCCACCAGCGAAGAGAAACTGGCAATACGCCAGTCCAGGGGGATTTCTCCCCTGAATTCGCGACAATTCGGCGAACCTCCTTCTGCGGGCGGCGCCTGCCATGAACGCTCGTCCGGTTGCGGCAGATCGGTCAGGGTCAGATTGCCGCCGCTGCCTGCCACCAGTTTCTCCAAGTGTCGGCGCATCTCTTCATCATCCATCCCCTTGACCATCCGGACCTGCTCTTCCAGCGCCCTCTCCTCTGTCTGGTCAGCGGTGTGAAACAGGTAGGCGGGTGCCGAGGATTCACTCTGGTTGATCGCCCCCCACAGCAGGTAGCAGCGATTGCGGGCACGGGTCACGGACACGTACATCAGCCGTAGATTTTCAGCCAGGTTTTCCTGCAGGGTCCACTGGTAGTGCTCGCCCTCTTTTTCCGGATCGAGATCCAGGGTCAGACGCCCGCTGTTCTGGTCGTGAAAAAGCAGGCTGTCGTCGGAGCGCGGCCTGGAGTGCTCCCAGGCGAAGGGGCAGAAGACGATGGGATATTCCAAACCCTTGCTGCGATGGATGGTGACGAGTTTGACGGCCTCTTCGTCCGTTTCCAGCCGCATCTGGTATTCCTCGCGGGTCGGCTTCTCGTTAAGCTGGTTGTCAAGCCAGCTCAACACCCCTTCCATCCCCAGATGCCGCTCCAGGCCAACCCTGTGCAGCAGCTCGATGCCATGCAGCAGGTTGGTCAGCCGGCGCTCTCCATCCGGGTAGGCCAGAAGCCGCTCGCGAACACCCTCACGCGCCAGCATCCGGTTGGCCATCAGGATAAAACCGCGGCGCGCCCAGGCATCATGGTCGGCTACAAAACGATCGAGGCGTTCGTTCCAGGCGTCTTCATCCGCAGCGAGATGTTCAAGCTCCCGGCCGTCAAATCCAAGCATCTCCGTCCCCAGGGCGGCACGCACGGCACTGTCGCGCACCGGGTCAGCCACCGCCGCCAGCACCAGTCGCAACTCCTCCATTTCGTGAGATGCGAACAGGCTCTCACTGCCGTGCAGGACGCTGGGCACCCCGCGGGCGCGCAGACATTTCTGCACCAGCGCAGCCTGCGCGTTCTTGCGGGTCAGTACGGCAATATCGCCGGGACGCACCTCTCGCCCGTCGAGAAGCAGACGATCGGCGCGCGCCTCCTCCAGCAGGCGGACGATCTCGGTAGCGACCGATTCGGCGATCCTTTCCACTGCGGTCTCCACCGCGACAGGCTTGCCATCCGCCCCCCGGGGCATGAACCACAGGTGCAGGCTGGCATTGTCTGCCGCGCCCTGATGAACGAGGGACAGTTCATCGCGACCGGGCGCCGGGTGGACATCGGTGAGTCTGATCTGATCGAACCAGAAAGGCCGGGGATGATGAGCAAACAGGTGCTGCACCGCCTGAACGAGGGGGCCGTCGGACCGGTAGTTGGTGTCGAGGGTGTAATGGTGATCGATTTCGTGGGTCGCCTGAAGGTAGGCGAAAATGTCCGCGCCTCGAAAGCTGTAGATCGCCTGCTTGGGGTCGCCGATGAGAAACAGCAGCGCCGATGTGTCGGGGTAAATACTGCGGAAAATGCCGTACTGCACCGGATCGGTATCCTGGAATTCATCGATCAGGGCCGCCGGATAGCGCATGCGCAGGGTGCGGGCGAGATAATCGCCGCCCTCCTTTAACAGGGCCTGGCGCAGATCCCGCAGCAGATCGTCGAAAGCCCGGATGTTCTGCTTACGCTTGCGGCGCGGCAGTTCAGTGTCGACAAAAGTCAGCAGCTCCCGGCGCAGTTCGATCAGGCGTTGCCGCCAACACTGCTGCAGATCATCCAGGGCTTCGCTGAGTTCCTCCACCTGCTCGAAGAAAGAATGCCGGAGAGGATATTCTCCTTTTTTTACAGAAGTTTGGATAATACTCTGTGAGAATTTTTCGAGCTTTTCAGGGGGTGGAAAAAGATCTTCTCCGGCAAGATACTGATCCAGATCAGCGATCCAGTTTGTCAGCCAGTCTAACCGGTACTTCCCCCGATTGAGAGCCGGACTGTTCATCAGCAGGTCGCTGATCGATTCCCGCTGATCGCGCCAGGTGTCCGCGGTCCGTTCAAAAGAGCATCGGGCGGCTTCGAAAACACTTTCGTCGTCGGTTCTTTGTTGTGGCGGCGGAATGATCTCAGGCGCATCGAAGGCATGATGATCCCGGGCGAATTGGTACAACGCGCCGGGGGCCGCCCCCTGACGCTGAGCCCAGGCGGCCCACTGCGGCCCCGCTTCGATGAATTGATTCCGCCAGAAATCATCCACCGTCTCCCGCAGCAGGCTCTGCTGGTCGGTGACCAGTTCGGTGTTGAACAGCGCCCCGCTCTCGAAGGCCTTCTCCTGCAGGGTGCGCTGGCAGAATCCGTGGATGGTGAAAATAGCCGCCTGGTCGAAACTGACCAGCGCCTCCTGCAGCCGCCCCAGGTCGCGCTTTGGATTGCGGCTCATGCCGTGCAGATGCGCGAGCAGCGGATCGGGGTCGTCACAGGCGTCGGCAAAAACATCACAGGCTTCACGCAATCGCCTGCGGACGCGGTCGCGCAGTTCTTCGGTCGCGGCTTCGGTGAAGGTCACCACCAGGATCTGATCGACGCGCAGTCCTTTTTCGAGGATCAGTCGTACGAAAAGCGCCGCCAGGGTGTAGGTTTTGCCGGTGCCGGCGCTGGCCTCGATCAGGTTGCGGCCATGCAGCGGGCTTTTCTCAAGGTCGAATGCAGTCGGTCGATGTGTCATGCCAGTTTTTCCCGCACCGCAAGCAGAGGCTGAAATATCTGAACAGCCAGGTATTCGAAGTCTTCATCGAACGGCGGCGTGTCTCGCAGGGCATACCGCAGCCAGTTGTCATCCCCCTCGCCGGGCACATGGTAGCCGCCCTTCCATGCTTTGACGGCGGAGCTGAGCGCCTGCGGGGGCGAACTGCCCTTGTGGATCTGTTTTGCGTAAGCAAGCGAGCTGTCCGGGTAGAAGTGCAGCAGGCGGCGGCAGCCCTCTCCATAGAGGCTGAGCAAAGCTTCAAGCGGAGTCACCCCATCATCCGGCGGAGGAATTCGCCATCCTTCGTCACGCCCCACAAGAACGGTTTCGCACGCGTTGCCGCAGCACGCCATGATCAGATGACAGATCCACGCTTCCAGAAGGTCGCCCCCGCGGATTCTGCCGAAGCGGCAACGCAGAAGACTCTCCCGTCCGCCAGGATTCAGGCGCCCATGCAGACGATACCCGCCCAGACTAAGTTCGATGTCGAGCCGGGGGGATTGTTCGTCTCGCCATGACTGCAGCCGTTCGGAAAACTGCTGCGCCTGGCGGGAACATCGGGCAAACAGCGCTTCACCGGCAGCGCCCGGCGGCAGCACACCCTGGGCCTGGTAGTACCGCGTATCGTGGGCATGGGCCCGCTCGGCCAGATGATCTTCAACCAGGGCATTCATCAGGCGGAAATTTTCGAGTCCGTCAAGTTCCAGCGGTTCACGCTCGTTCAGCGGCGCCTGCGCCTCCCCCAACCTGATTCCCAGGCGGCGGTCGAGGAAAAAGCGCGTCGGGTGACGAAAGAAGCGAACCAGGTCGTCCACCGAAACATCATTCGTGTCATCAGTCACTTCCAGGGGATCGCCGACCAGCGACTGCGGGCTGCGGGAGGCGGAGGAACGCGCAACACGGGCGGCTGCATTTTCCCGCGAGTAGCTGAATAACCCGCTGTTCTCGGCGAAATAGGCAGGATGAAAGGCCTGCAGCCGGTGCTCAACCACCAGCTGATCGAGCAGGCGGCCCTCTTTCAGTTGAAAGCCCCGCTCGATCACATCGAGCAGCTCGCTGACCAGCACCGAGGGCGGAAGGGAACTGCCGTCACGCACGCTCTGCCCCACGTAGGAGATCAGCAGATGTTCCCGCGCGGAGACCAGAGCTTCGAGAAAGAGGTAACGGTCCTCGGAGCGCACCGAGCGATCCCCGGGCCGGGGCCGCCGCGCAATAAGATCGAACCCTGCCGGCTGGGGCGTGCGTGGGAAAACGCCGTCGTTCATTCCCGCAAGAACCACCACTCGGAACGGAATGGCGCGCATCGGCAGCAAAGCGCAGAAGGTCACCCCGCCGGCCAGAAACCCATGCGCGGACGCACTCTGCTGCAGCGCCTCGTCCAGGCAGTTGCGCACCACCTCCAACGGGATATCAGTCTCGTACTGGGCCGCGCCGGCATGCTCACGCAGCCGCCGCACCTGCTGCCGCAGCGCTTCCAGCTCTTCCTCGAAATCACGGCTGGGCTGAAAAAAGAGATCAAGCACCTCTTCAAGAAAATCGGCCCACTGCGCGGGAGAGCGTAACTTATGCAGATCGCCGGCGACGGCGAAAAGTTTTTCAGCGTAATCGACAAATGAACCGAGCGGATGGGCCTGGCCTCCTTCAACCGGGGCGAAGGGAAGAATCCCGTCCAGCAGGCGATCCCCATCGCCGCAGGCATAACCGAGCAGCAGGCGATCGAGGCCGGCGCGCCAGCTGTTCTGCTCATAGGCGGGGACGCCCTGCCGCTGCCGGTCCTGTGCGTCGATCCCCCAGCGAATGCCCGTTTCACGCACCCAGCCGCGCACCACATCGAGGTCGCCAACGGTCATCCCTGCCGAATGCAGCACCGCAGGCGCTTCCAGAATATCAAGCACCTGGGCAGCGCCGCAGCGTCCGCCGGGCAGAGCGAGAATCTTGAGAAAGGCATCCGCCGCCTCGTTCTGCCCGCGCATGCCGCGGTCGGCGATGCGGAACGGGATGCGACGCTCATCGCCCATCCCCTCGAAAACAGCGCTGATATATGGCCCATACGTCTCGATGTCCGGAATCATCACCACGATATCGTTGGGTTTCAGGTCGGCATTGCGGTTAAAGAGATCAAGCAGCTGATCGTGCAGAATCTCCATCTCCCGCAGAGGGCTGTGGCAGGAGTGAATCCGCACGGAAGGATCGTCAGCGCCGATCGTCAGCCGGGGAGCATTGCGGCCGGGACGCTCCCGCAGCATGAGGATGTCGGACTGCAAGGCGTGCAGGAGACTGTTCTCGACGGGTTCTCCGAAGCAGGAATGCTCCTCTTCGAAATCGAGATTTTCAAGCAGCATGCGGAAAAAATCCCGTCCCAGCCCGCCCAGGGAAGCCAGCAGGGGATTGCCCGCGCTTAAATAAAGATCGGACTCGATGAACCCGTCGAAAGAAAGCTGACGCTTGCGCCTCACCGCCTCCCTGGCGGAGACGATATCCCCCCAGTACTCCCGGGAGGGATTGAGCAGAAACAGGTTGATTTCGACGTAATGCGCCAGTGCCTGGAAGACCGCCAGATGCATGGGGGGCAGCGAAGGAATGCCGAAAATGGCAACCCGGGCAGGAAGCTGCTCCTGTGCGACAGCGCCCGACTCGGCCATTTCCAGAAAAGTCTCCAGTACCGCGCCTTTGTGCGCCGGGCGACCCTCTCCCGCCAGGCGGCGCCATAGAACCGCCTGCCAGGGCTCGTCCTCATCGCCGCCGCCCTGCTCCCAGGCACGCAGCATTTCCGGTCGATAAACCGTGTACTGATCAAAAAGATCGGCCATGCGCCGGGCGAACTGGTACAGCTTGAGAGGGTCGCTGCCGCTTCGGAAATATCGGCGGGGGGCATCGAATCCGCCCTCTTCGATCAACTCCGGCAGGGCCGCCATGATGCGCCAGGTCAGGGTATCCGGCTCGAATGCGCTGCTGCGCGGCAGCTCGGGCAGAAGGCGACGGAAGATATCCCAGATAAACGCATTGGGGAAGGGAAAGCTTTTCTCGTCGTTGCTCCACACCCCGAAACGCTCTGCCAGACGCAGAGACAGCCAGCGCTGCATGCCGCGGCTCTGCACGACGATCACTTCCGGGGTCAGCGGCGAGCCGGCCGGCACCGCCACAATTTCGGCCAGGCGGTCGAAGAGGGTTTCGAGGCGATTACTGGTATGGAGGCGAAAATGCGACATGGGCACCTGTGGGTCGTGAGGGGTGAGGCGTCAGGAGTGAGGGGTTGTTGTCCCTCACGGCATTAACATAGGACAGATTCATCTGCCTTGCAAAGAGCCTTTTACTCAGTGCTGACGCATGAAGCGA
>NPIE01001825.1_pt1 | contig 22315 bp, 27 predicted proteins | sample 8637661 | NCBI WGS metagenome assembly NPIE01 (sample SAMN07420842, study PRJNA396082) | bioreactor metagenome | isolation source: sample BA12 brine-fed electro-methanogenic bioreactor BA | place: Japan: Kochi | collected 2016-12-09
ACCACTTCCGGGGACGTTAACCGTCGCGTCGCTCCCAACTTCCTTCCGAGACGCCAATCTACTTGCGTAAAGCAGCGTTGAGCGCTATCTTATGAAAGTGAAATGGCGATTCAAGACGTGACAGCCCCTGAAGACGTCTCGGCGTTCGTCGAACAGCTTCAGGCAACGGGGATCTACACGTTCTCTCACGCGGATGCGCGAGCCGCACTTCCGACGTCTGAGATAGCGGTCGACAACGCCCTTCGCCGGCTCAAGAAGCGTGGTCGCATCGTGGCGCCGCGTCGCGGCTTCTACGTGATCGTGCCCACCGAGTACCGCACGGCTGGCTCTCCGCCGCCCTCGTGGTTCATCGACGACCTGATGGGCTTCCTCGGCCAGCCCTACTACGTGGGATTGCTATCCGCAGCAGCCATCCACGGCGCTTCTCATCAGCAGCCGATGACGTTTCAGGTCGTCACCGACCGTCCCACCCGCGGGGGCGTGGCAGGACGCGCGCGCATCACCTTCCACATGAGTCGTCAGGTCGGGGAGACTCCCGCCACCCGGGTTCAGACGGAGACCGGCACCATGCTCGTGTCCACGCCTGAATCGACGGCGTTCGATCTCGTGCGCTACTCGGAGGCCTGCGGTGGCTGGAGCAATGTCGCCACGGTGCTGCTCGAGCTCGCTGAGCGCCTCGAACCCGAAGCTCTCGGCGCGGTCGCGCAACTGCGCAAGACCCCCGCGATCCAGCGCCTCGGCTACCTGTTGGACCGAGCGGGTCAGCCCCGGCTCGCCGACTCGTTACTCCGAGTCCTCGGCTCCAAACGGTATCGGACCGTTGCGCTCGCTTCCGACGCGCCTCGGGGCGCCGCCGATGCCGTCAGTCCCTGGCGCGTGATCCCGAACCTGGATGTGGAGATCGATCTGTGATCCCCCGGGCCCAGATCACGGCTTGGAGAGCTTCTGCGCCGTGGCCCCAAGACGAGCAGGTCGAGCAGGACCTGGTCTTGTCGAGAGCCCTCACCGCGATCTTCGGCCGCCCTTCCTTGCGAGAGGCGCTCGCCTTCCGCGGCGGGACCGCTCTGCACAAGCTCCACTTCGATCTTCCGGGGCGCTACTCGGAGGACCTTGATCTCGTGCAGGTCGAGGCCGGCCCGATCGGTCCGGTGCTTGCGGAGCTGCGCGAGGCGCTCGACCCGTGGCTACTCGATGGAGGTGGATGTCGTGGAGGCAGCACGCGCGGACCGCACTAAGGTCGCTCTCTGCACCATACTGGTGGCGATGCTCCTCATGGGTTGCGACCCTGTGTGGAGCATCAACTCTGCTGCGGATGAAGACATGAACGCGGCGATGGAGGCGCGGGAGGCGAAGGAGCGCGCGGCGAAAGAGAGTGACAGCCAAAGCACGCAGCCTCAGGAGACTGCTCCTTCTGACCAAGAGGAAGGCGCACTGACCGGAGCGCAAGAAGATCCTGCCACGGGACCCATTTCAGCCGAAGAAATGGCTGGCACCTATAGCGCGAGCGCAGCACTGCAACATCTGGAAGAAGACGTGGAGTCTCCAAAGAGCCTGCCGGTGACACTGCAACTCAACGAAGCCGGGACAGGCACAGTGAACGTGAACGGCTATGGCGGCGAAGCACAATGCGCAGGCAGCGCTGTCAGTTTCTTCGTGAGTATGGAGGAGGATGGCACAGCGGTTCTGTGTCAGTTCAAGGGTACGGCGAGCAGGAGCGGCAGCCAGATCGTGATCACCGGGAACATGGACTTCTCCATGGTGGGCGTTACCTTCGCCTCCTATTCCTGGACGGCGCAGAAGTAGGCCATCTGGTCGCCCCCTGCAGCATCGGGTCCAAGCGGCCCGCGCTGCATGCATCAGGTTTCGTCGGCATCCTGCCAGCCAGGCGTGAGCGCTGACCTCAGAGCGCTCGGTGACTGAATGCTCTTCGTGGACCTCGAAGGTCACGTTGAGGATCCCCGCATGCGCCTCGCACTCGACTGCCTGCGCCTGAATCTGCGCGAAGTGAAGGTGCTCGGCAGCTATCCCGTAGAGCGGTAGGCCGGATCTCCCCGTTCCCAACTGGGGCCCCACTGTGATACAAGGTATAAGCATATCGGAACAGCCCGATAAGGAAACTGAGTAGCAGGAGGTTCCCAATGAGCGATCAGTCTGTCGACTATCATCCGATGTGGGCCGAGCTCGGCCTCGACCTGCCTTCGCACGACGCGCTGCTCGGCGCGGTGGGCCAGCTGTTCGGCGATGCCTACCTCACGCAGGAGAACCGCCCGAAGGGCATGGACTACCTCAACTTCGTGCTCTCCGAGGTCCACGGTCTTCGCATCAAGGAGCTCGACGACTTCCGCAAGGCCGGCGGCAAGGTCTTCGGCACGTTCTGTCTCTACGTGCCCGAGGAGATCATCCGCGCGGCGGGTGGCTGGTGCGTGGGCCTGTGCGCCGGCGCGGAGTTCGCCTACGACCAGGTCGAGCAGATCATGCCGCGCAACACCTGCGCGCTCATCAAGAGCTTCATGGGCTTCAAACTTGCGAAGGTGTGTCCATACATCGAGTCGGCGGACCTCGTCATCGGCGAGACCACGTGCGACGGCAAGAAGAAGGCCTACGAGCTCCTCGGCGAGATCCACAACACGTGGGTCATGGAGCTTCCGCAGATGAAGCGTCCGCAGGACCTGGAGATGTGGAAGGGCGAGATCCGAGAGCTGGTGAAGAAGGCCGAGGAGATCACCGGCAACACCATCACCGCCGAGAGCCTACGCGCGTCGATCAAGGAAGTGAACGACAAGCGCCGCGCGCTACAGCGCATCGCCGCGGCGTGCAAAGCCGACCCGGCGCCGATCTCCGGCAAGGACCGCCTGCTCGCAACGCAGGTGGCCTTCTACGATGACGTACCGCGTTTCACCCAGATGATGAACGCGCTCGCTGACGAGCTCGACCAGCGCGTCGCTGCGGGCGAGGGTGTGGCACACAAGGGCGCCAAGCGCGTGCTCGTGACCGGAACACCGATGGCGCTCCCGAACTGGAAGCTCCACGACATCATCGAGAAGGCCGGCGCCGTGGTGGTGGCCGAGGAGATGTGCACCGGTAGCCGCTACTACCAGGACCTTGTGGACGAGAACGCGGCCACGCTCGATGAGATGATCGATGACATCGCCGAGAAGTACCTCGACATCAATTGCGCATGCTTCACGCCCAACAAAGGCCGCATCGACGATGTCGTTCGCATGGCCAAGGAGTACGGCGCAGACGGCGTGATCGACTATTCGCTGCAGTTCTGCGGTCTGTACGAGATGGAGAGCAATGGTGTGGAGAGCGCAGTCCGCGAAGCAGGGCTGCCGGTCCTGAAGGTCACGACCGACTACTCGATGGAAGACGTGGGTCAGCTCGCCACGCGTGTCGAAGCGTTCCTCGAGATGCTCTAGGCGGATGCGGGTACTCGGGCTTGATATCGGTTCCAGAAGCGTGGACGCCGTGTGGCTCGACGATAGCCGGATCGTCGATTGGGCGGTCGCTGACTCGGGGTTCGACCCCGGGTCAGCCGCGGCCGCCTTCGTCGACCGCTGCGCGCACGACGTGATCGTGTCGACCGGGTACGGGAGACATGCCGCCAAGGAGCGCTTCGGCGGCACCGCGGTCACCGAGATCACCGCGTATGGCACGGGCGCCGCGGTGCTCTTTCCGGAGGCCGCCTCCGTGCTCGACATCGGCGGCCAGGACACCAAGGTGATCACGCTCGGCCACGGCGGACGCGTGACCGATTTCGAGATGAACGATAAGTGCGCCGCAGGCACAGGGAAGTTCCTTGAAGTGATGGCCCGTGCCCTCGGCTACTCGCTCGAGGAGATGGCTGAGTGCGCACTGGAGGCAGAGGCGGGCATCGCGATCTCCAGCATGTGCACCGTGTTCGCAGAGAGCGAGGTCACCGGGCTCGTGCATCGCGGCGAGGATCGGGCGCGCATTGCCCGCGGCCTGCACGACTCGATAGCCAAGCGCACTCTCGGCTCGCTCAAGCGGGTGAACGCGCAGGGCCCGCTTGTGTTCGCGGGCGGCGTGGCCAAGAACCCGGCCATGGTGGCGCTCATCACCGAGGGGTTTGCCGGTGAGGTGCGCGTGCCGGATGAGGCCGAGATCGTGGGCGCTTACGGTGCGGCACTGAGCGCCGCGGTTGAATAGGGGGTTCGCACAATGCCCAGAGCACTCGTTGAGTTCATAAACACGTGCCCGCACTGCGCGGGCTTTGAGCGCGACGTTCGCGAAGTGGCGGCCACCTATCCCGACAGGGTAGACGTGCACATTCACGTCGCAGGGAGAGACGTCGACTACATCAGGCGCTACGGCGTGGTCTCACGCGGAACGCTAATCATCAACGGGACCGATCGATACGAGGAGCCCAGCCGCTCGCTCATCGAGCGAGTCGTCGCCGAGGCTGTGGCAGAGGCGGGCGCGTAGATGACCGGCGCCGTCACCAAGACACTCACCGCAGCTCTCGACATCCTCAACGGGGCGTCCGTGTTGCTGATACTGAGTTTCGCTCTGGCCGGGCTGATCCACGCCCTCGTCAGTCCGGACAGGCTGCAACGCACGCTTGGGAACAGCCGCTTGTCGACACTGGCGAAGGCGACTGTCTCAGGCATGCTCCTGCCGATCTGCAGCTGCGGCGTCATCCCGATCGGGCTTTCGCTCTACTACTCAGGTGCGTACCTGGGGCCGACGCTGGCATTCATGGCCGCGACGCCCATCATAAATCCCGCGGCGGTCATCCTCGCGTACTCGCTGCTCGGGTGGAGGATCGCGACCATCTACCTGATAGCGGGCTTCGTGGTGCCCATGATCATCGGGTTCGTAGGAAACCGCCTCGGCGGCTCAAGCCTGCGCGCGCCCGGACTTGAGGAGGGCGCACCGGCGGCGGTACCGGCGATTTCGCACATGGCACCTCTGAAGGACCGTCTTGCTGCAGGTCAGCGCTGGGGGTTCGCCGAACTCGGACTCATGGTGAGCAGGTACGTGGTGGTGGGGATGCTGCTGGCGGGAGCAATCATCGCGCTGGTGCCCCAGAGCCTCATACAGGCATACCTGGGCGACCCTGGGGCGCTGTCCCTGGGGGCAGGCGCCATCCTCGGCGCCATCATGTACGTCTGCGCAGTCGGCCACATACCGTTCACCGCTGCCCTCGTGGCGAGCGGCGCGGCACCGGGACTGGCCCTGACCTTTCTCATGACGGGTGCCGCCACAAACGCACCCGAGCTTCTGAGTATCTGGAAGCTCATGGGCCGTCGTCCGGCGATCATCTACTCAGGCCTCCTCGTACTCGCCTCCTTCGCGGTTGGCGCAATCGCGAATGCGCTGCTTGGGCCCGGCTTCGTACCCACGTTCGACACCTCTGGCTCCGAAGCCGCAGTCGGCTTCGCGACCGCGCTCTCGGGATGGTCGCCCGTGGCGCTGGAGTGGGCGTGCTCGGCTGCCGTCATCGCGATGGGGGCGTACGCGTGGTGGACCTGGGCGACGACACTCGTTCGCGGGCGCGCAACGGTGGTGGCGTGATGAAGCGGTGGCCGCTTGTTGGCCTGGCAATCTGCGTATTCGCCCTCGCCGGATGCACGCCAGGTCCGGGAGTCGGCCCATCGCCAACTACCGAGGTGTCCGACGAGCAACTCCTCGCGGCGTTCGGGACGCTGCGCCCCGGCGCCGAGGTCATCGCGAGTGCCGCGGGAGACGTGAGCGGCGATGGAGTGGGCGACCTCGTGGTGATCTTCGCGAAAGGCGACGGACGCAATGGGTTGCTCGTGGTGCTTGGCGGCGACGTTCCAAGCCTCACCAACGATCTTCCCGCGCCGGCTGAGAACCAGTCGATCACACTCCGCGACATCGACGAGGCGGCTCCAACGGAGTTCACCGTTCAAGGCTCCAAGGGAGCGAACATCGGTTATGCCATCTACCGGATCGAGGACGGCCGGTTGAGCGATTTGTTCGGTGAGGGGATGGAGGACTGCTGCTGAGTGAGTGGTTCTGCGTTGGGGGGTGCCCCAGGGGGGCGACCCGGTGGATAGGCGGACCGTGTAAGGGCTCGAATCAACTAGGAGGAACGATGAAGTACAAGAAGATGGTGGCGCTCATGCTCGCGGGCATGCTCGCCGCCGCCGCCGTCGGCGGATGCACTCCGAAGGCGGAAGAGGAGTCGGCTGTCGAAGAGCCGACGGTTGAGGAAGAGACCGTTGAGCTACCGGCCATTCCAGAGGCCGACAAGGACTACGTGGTCAGGATCGGCTACTACAACTGCGATCACATGACCGCGGCGCCGATCGCCCTGGCGGCGGGGCTCTACGAGAAGTACGGACTGACGACCGAGGTTGTGGGCAACGGCAACGTGCCGCAGGCCATGACCGCCGGTCAGATGGATGCGGGTTACATCGGCGTTGAGGGTCTGATGAAGGCGTTCTCGAAGGGCGCTCCCATCGTTGTTGCGGCCGACAACCACCTCGGCGGTTCGTACTACCTGATCGCTTCGAACGACATCACCGATGCCGAGCAGCTGGTCGGCCAGAAGGTCGGCTTCGGCACCAATCCGGAGTCGAGCTCGTCGTGGCTCGTCATGGCAAAGGAGCTGGGGCTTCCGGTTGCTGGCTCCAACTACGAGTCGTTCGACATGTCCGACAAGGACGAGTATCTCGCGATGAAGACCGGGCAACTCAAGGCCTACACGACGTGTGATCCGTGGGGCTCGATGGCTGTCTATGAGGGAACCGGCCATGTCCTTGCGATGGCCGACAAGATCCCGACGACCGGCGACTGGGCGGCGTGCTGCCAGCTCTCCATGAGCCAGGACTTCTACGACAACCATCCCGAGCTGGCAACGCGTGTGATCGCCGCTCACGTTGACGCGATCGAGATGATCTACACCCAGCCCATGGAGGCCGCGCGCCTGTTCGCGACGGCCTACAGCGTGCCCGAAGAAGTCGCGCTGATGACGATCTGGCGCAAGACCGTGGCCGAGGGCCGCACGATGGTCTGGGAGATCGATCGGCAGCGCTTCGAGGACGAGGTCGCCTGGGATCTTGAGGCGAAGTCGATCGACGTTGCGCCCGATCTCGACGCACTGCTGCAGACCGGGTTGCTCGAAGCCGCACCCGTGGATGACTTCGCGACCTTCATCAAGGAGGAAGTGGACCCGGTGTTCCCAATCGGCATGCCATACGAGGACTGGAAGCTCAAAGCGGCAGAAGTCGACAAGGGGTAGCGCAAGACGATGAGACGGGTGATTACCGCAGGTGCCATAGCGGCTGTCCTTGTGGTGATCGCCCTGATCATCGCCTCTCCTGGCGAGAGCGTCCCCGGCGGGCTGAGGATCGGTTCGCCGGATGACACGTCGGGCCTGATCGTCGATCACATGCTGCGCACTGCGACCGTTGACGGCGAGCACGTGGTCGAGGATCTCAGTGCGCTCGCGATCAAGGACTGCTGCACCTCTCGCGCGGAGTGGGCGCTGAGTTCGGAGGCGCTGGACGCTGCAATCATGTGTCCGGATGCTGCTCGGCGCTTGGTGGAGAAGGACGCCAGGTTCGTGATCGTGGGACCGTGCCTGGCGAACTCGGACGTAGTGCTGGTTAGAGGGGACTCAACACCACAGAGGGTTGCATTCACGCAGAACCGTGACTACCAGGTCGATGTGATCGCCGATCGATTCGGCGCCGCAGCGGCAGCGACGCCGATGGTGACGAGCGCGATTCCGTACGCGTACGAACGGGGGACGGTGGGCGGGGCCGTCATCGATGCACTCAAGGCCCGCCATCTGGAGGGCGAGTGGCTTCCGTCGACGCTTGGCGACGGGGGGGACAGAGTGACGTACGTGCTGGTGGTGAGCACGGAGTTCCGGGACAGCGACGCATACCCGGGCTTCATCGGCGCGTTTGAGCAGTCAGTGACGGAACTGAACGATCCTGCGACTCTGGCGGACGCGGTGGGCGCGTACAAAGGAGATCGACTCACGGGAGAGGAGGCGGAGAAGTGGAAAAGGCAGCAGATAAGGTTTCTCTCTACAACACTCGCGGTGGATGGGTGAGCCGCGACATGCTGGCTAGCATCACCGACCGGCGGCGGTACACATGGATCGTCAGCGTGCTCGCGCTCATAGGGGTGTGGCAGGCGGCGGCGATGCTCTACGGCAACACATTCATCATGCCGACGCCGTGGATGGCGATCAGTGCGTTCGGCAAAGACGCCATCGACCCCTGGATACACGAGAACCTGCTGCTCACGATTCGCCGCGTCATGACCGGGTTCGGCTACGCGCTCGTCATCGGCGTTCCCATCGGCTACCTCATGGGCTACTCGATGACGGCGCGTCGCTACATCGACCCGCTCATAGACTCCTTACGGCAGATCCCGATGATGGCATGGGTGCCGCTGACGATAGTGTGGTTCGGCCTCGGTGACGGGCCAACGGTCTTCCTTATCGCATTCGTTGGGGTGTTCGCGGTGATCCTGAACACGACCGCCGGGGTCGAGGGGATCTCGAAGGACTACTACAATGCCGCACGCAGTCTCGGCGCCAAGCCCTGGAGCATCTTCGCGCATGTGATCGTCCCTGGCTCGTTCCCCGGCATCCTGACGGGGATGCGCGTCGCCCTCGGTGCTGGCTGGATGTCAGTCATCTGCGCCGAGTTCGTCGCGACAAGTGCCGGATTCGGCTTCCTCATGGTAGACGCGCAGACGCGCATGGAGACCGACCGTCTGATGGGTCTCATGATCATGGGCGCGCTGGTGGGTTTCACGATCGACAGAATGCTGCTTCTGACGAGCCGCGTTCTGGCGCGGTGGAAGGTGGCATGACCATGCGACTTGCGATGAAGAACATCAGCAGGGTGTTCGACAACGGGAAGACCAAGCACGTCGTGTTGGAGAACGTCGGCTTCACCATCGGCACCGGCGAGTTCGTCACGCTGCTGGGTCCCTCAGGCTGCGGGAAGACCACACTGCTCAATATCATAGCGGGGTTCCTCCCCGCGACCGGAGGCACGATCACCCTGAACGACGCTCTGGTCACCAAGCCGGGCCCCGATAGAGGCTTCATCTTCCAGGACTATGCGCTGTTCCCCTGGATGAAGGTCAAGGACAACATCCTGTACCCAATGAAGCGCCTGGGTGTGCCGAAGGCCGAGCGCGAGGAGCGCCTGGGGCAGCTCATGGCATTGGCGCAGCTTCAGGGCAAAGAGAACCTCTATCCGCACCAGCTGTCCGGAGGGATGAAGCAGCGCACGGCTGTCATCCGGGCCCTTGCCGCTCGTCCCCAGGTCCTGCTCATGGACGAGCCGTTCGGTGCGGTCGATTTCCAGATGCGCATGATCATGCAGGAGGAGATGGAGGCGCTCTGGCTCAAGGACCGCACTACGGTCCTGATGGTGACCCACGACGTTGAAGAGGCCATCTACCTGTCGGATCGCGTGATCGTGATGTCCTCCGACCGCGGTCGGATCCTCGAAGACATACGCATCGACCTCCCGCGTCCGCGTCAACGCAAAGGCGATGCGTATCACCACTACGAGGACCGCCTGATCGATCTGCTCAAGACCGCCCTCGGCACAGGGCCCGCCGAAGAGGCTCGAGGGGATTCCCGCGCAACGGTCGCCCTCGCGAGTGCTGCACAGTGTGCCGCAGAGTACACCGGTTGCGCGCCTCAGGAACTGGCTGCGATGGGAGAGCGCGCATGAGGTTCAAGGAGTATCCCGAGGAGCGCTTGCGCATCGCGAGCATCTGTTCCCGGCTCACGGAGGATGAGCGGGTCCTGCGGCACGCCGTGATGGAGGGCATCATCAACGCCGGAGGTCCGGTGACGCCCTCCGACATGCGCGGCGTGGTGGCTCTCGATGACGAGCGCTTTGCTGCTGCCGAACGTGGGCTGGACGAAAAGCACTTCCTCGTTCGTGGAGCCGGCGGCGAAGTGAACTTCGCGTATCCGGTCTCCGGACTGCCCACGACACACACCGTGACCCTGGCTGATGGTCGCTCGTTCCATCCGATGTGCGCGATCGACGGGCTCGGGAGCGCGTTCACACTCGGGCAGGATATCGTCCTGACCTCGAAGTGCTCGAGATGCGGGGAGCCGATCAGAGTCGAGGTCACAGACGGGGCAGTCACCTCCGCCGTGCCGGCAACGGCGCACGCCGTGCACGCGGATCTCAACAAGGATGACAACTGGGCGGGGAGTTGTTGAAACGTCATGAACTTCTTCTGTACGAAGAAGCACTACGAGGATTGGGTTGCCGAGTCGGGCACGGACACATCCGACCTGTTCATTCTCGAGGTCACCGAGGCGCTCGTGGTGGCTCGGTGGCTCTTCGGCCTCGAGTAGACGGGTGAAGGTGCACTCCGCATCAGCAGGGACTACCGCAAGGGAGGCGTGTGGACTACTCACTACAGGAGCTCACGGGGGGTGCGCCCTGGCGGTTTGCCTGGCGCCAGCCGGTCGTGGGGCTGGACATCGGATCGCGTGCGTCCAAGGGCGTTCTGCTGACGGGCGACACGATTCACACGACCCTCATTCCGACCGGCCTGTACATGCAGGAGACCGCTGACGAGCTTCTCGGCAGGCTCGTCAGGCTCGCGGGCCTGGGCCGCGAGGACATCGGCTACATCGTGAGCACCGGCTATGGGCGGATCTCACTCTCGTTCGCGGACATCCCCTTCGAAGTCGTGACCGAGATCTCCTGCCATGCCATGGGTGCGCACGCGCTTCACCCGTCGACCAGGACGATCATCGACATAGGCGGGCAGGACTCGAAGGCGATACGGGTGGACACGGCCACCGGCAAGGTCGTCGATTTCGTGATGAACGACAAATGCGCCGCCGGAACGGGGCAGTTCCTCGAGAAGGCCGCAGTGCAGCTCGGCCTCGACCTTGACGAGCTGGGCGCGGCATCGCTCCGAGCCACCGACCCCGCTCAGATCAGCAGCCAGTGCGTGGTCTTTGCCGAGTCGGAGATGATCTCGCTCCGGGCCAAGGGCGCCCGCCAGAAGGATGCTGCGGCTGTGGCGAACATCGCCGCGGGGATTCATCACTCGGCTGCCCGCCGCGTGCGGAACCTGCTGGGACGCGTCGAGTCAGAGCCCGACTTGCTGTTCACCGGCGGTGTCTCGAACAACCCGGGGATGCGCCAGGTTCTGGAGGAACTCATCGGAGAGCGCTTCATCGAGACTCCGTTCGACATGATCTACGCGGGCGCGCTCGGGGCGGCCGTCTATGCCACGCAGCATGCGGCGCGTTCCCGAGGGGCCGAGGACACGATCCACCAGTTCCGGGGCGTCGACCTGTCGTCGGTGGCCGAGCTCATCGAACTGCAGCGGGAGGCGTTCATCGAGAACAAGAGCGACGATTCCCAGGTCGGCTACGTGTGCGCATACACCCCGGTGGAGCTGCTCAACGCGGCCGGCGTAAAGCACCTTAGGCTCTTTAAGGCCGGGGGGGCTGAGATGGTGGCAGCGGGTGAGCGGCACACGCAGAGCGTGTTCTGCGACTTCAGCAAGTGCTTCGTCGGCGGGTTCGCCGCCGGCGATCCGGTCCATGCGTCGATCGACAGGCTCTACAGCTTTCACACATGCGCGAGCATGAAGCGGGCCAGTGAGGTAGCCGAGCAGTTCGTGCCGGTGAAGCTCTTCAACCTGCCGAAGCTCAGGAACTCGGAGGCATCGCGCGCGTTCTTCCGGGGCGAGATGCTCGCCCTGCGAGACGACCTCGTCACGCTCACCGGTCACGACGTGTCTGACGAAGCGATCAGGGAGCAGATCCGCCTCTACAACCGGCTTCGCCGATTACTGAAGGCCATTTCCGAGCTGCGCAAGCGGGAGCACCCGCCGCTGTCCGGCACGGAGTTCGTCGACCTGGCGCGCGCCTACTACTACGTCCCCGCCGAGGAACTGGTCTCCGTCTATGAGGATGTGCTTCGGCAGCTGAGCGACGTTCCCGATTCCAGCGAGAACACTCGGCTGCGCGTGATGGTCGCCGGCAGCATCGCGGCGGATGGGGACCGGCGGCTCCTCACGCTCCTCGAGGAGGAGATCGGGTTGCAGGTCGTGGTCGAGGACCACTGCGCGGGGCTAAGGCCGTTCTCGCACACGATCTCGGAGGAGGGTGACGTCTTCCAGGCGCTCGCCGACGGCTATCTTGACCAGGCGCCCTGTGGCCGGATGAAGACACTCGACGACTGCGTTGACTTCTCCGGCCGACTCGCGCGCGAGTACGACGTGGACGGGGTCCTGTACGTCTACCTGAAGTTCTGTTCGTGCTACGGAGTCACCAAGAAGGGATTCATCGATCACTTCCAGAATCTTGAGATCCCGGTGCTCGACGTCTCCAGTGACTACTCCGAGAGCGATCACGGTCAGCTGAAGACGAGGATCGAAGCGTTCGTCGAAGTACTCGAGGTCCGGAGAGGTGATGCTCATGACCGCGAACTCGTCATCGCCCGCTGATTGCCGCGCCGTGGGGGAACAGCGAGATGTCTCGGAGGCCCGCGTCGCGCTCGAGGCCCTCGTGGTGTCCTACTCGCTCGAGCGCATCGAGCGACAGGTGGCCGAGGGTGCGTCTGCGGTATGGGGTGGCAACTCTTGGGACACACCGTTGCTCTACGCCTGCGACACGATCCCGGTCGGTATCGAGGGCTTGTGGCGGGAGGATAGCCGCACGGCCGAGTCGCTCGGCGAGAACATGTTCCAGATTCCGCCCGAGTACTGCTCGATGGTGAAGACGATCATCGGTCGCATGCACCTCAACAAGGAGTCGCAGATCAGGCGCGTGTTGTACTTCGGGGCGACGTGCGAGCCGATCAACAACGTCATGGAACTTGTCAAGATGGAGGGTTACGACACCTTCTGCATTGAGAACGTCACCGCGTTCACAGCGGAGGAGAAGCGCCCAGAGGTCGTGCGCTTCCTTGCGAGCGAGCTGCAGCGAGCCGCGATCTGGCTGACCGGCAGTCCGGTCGATGAAGACCGGCTGCGCGAGGAGATCCGACGGAAGAACGAGATCTCGCGTAAGGTGCGGCAAGTCCTCGACCTCAGGTTGCGCGACCCGTTCGTCCTCGGCAGCGTGCCCACGCTGCACGTGCTGCTGGGTACGAGCCACCTGTACGGCGATCCGGCGGAGTTCGGCCGGGTGCTCGACCTCCTCATCGCAGAACTCGAGGAGGCGACTCGCGTACCGACAACGCGCACGTACATCCCGCTGGTGCTGGCGGGCGGAGGCGCGGGAAGCGCCGACACGCTGCGGGTGATTGATGAGTCCAACGCAGCCATCGTGGGTTGGGTCATCGCCGGGACCGAGCTGTACTCCGAGGACATGCCGCCACTGGAGGCCGTTGCGCACTACGTGCTGGATGCGCAGGCTCGTGGTGAGCTCGGCGAGGGCGCCGGGACATCGGCCACGTATCGCCGGTTCCATGTTGAGAGGATCTGCAGGGCGACGGGCGCCAAAGGGGTCATCGCCTCGGCGATCACTGGCTGCCCGTACGGAAGCGTGGTACAGCAGACCGAGCGCGACTACTTCAAGGGGCTTGGCATCCCGATCATCTCTCTTGAGAACACCATCCACAAGGAGCGCCCCACCGAAGAGCAGATCATGCGGGTTCGCACGTTCGTAGAGATGCTGTCGTAGAATGCCGCTCACGCCTGGCGCGGTGCGGCACACAACGAGGAGGGACTCGTCCGGTGAGTGAGTGTTGCGGTCCTCCCCAATCGTGCTGCTGTGACGCGCCTCCCGAGTACGCATACTCCCCGCAACTGTTCGTAACGGGCACTGTCGACACTCTCGCCGGGCCAGTGGAGCGCATCTCCACCCAACTTGGCGCATCGGACAAGCGCGGGGCCGTTCGCGTGCGTCTTGGCATCAGGCGTGGCGACTATCGTGTGCGGCCCGCGCTCTATGCGGTCGGCTCACCAGACGACACCTCACCGGTCCTCGTCACCTGCAACTACAAGCTCACGTTCGACGTGGTACGTCGCGAACTCGCCGGTCGGGATGCGTGGTTACTCGTCCTCGATACCCGTGGTGTCAACGTCTGGTGTGCGGCGGGCAAGGGCACCTTCGGCACCGCCGAGGTGGTCCGCATGGTACGCAAGGTGCGCCTCGACCAGATCGTCGGCCACACGCGACTGGTGCTGCCGCAGCTCGGAGCAACTGGCGTGGCGGGCCACGAGGTGCGTTCGCGGTGCGGGTTCTCGGTCAACTGGGGTCCGGTGCGGGCGAGTGACCTGCCGATCTTCCTTGATGCAGGGATGACGGCCACGCCTGAGATGCGGGCCGTCCGTTTCCCGCTCGCCGATCGGGCGAAGCTCGTAGGCGTGGAGATGTCGGTTCTCTGGCGCCGGACGTCCCTCGTCCTGCTCGGTCTCGCAGCCGTAATTGCGATCGTGCTCTCGCAGGTTGCGCCTGAAATGCTCGGCAGGTTCGGGCTAACGGTACTCGCCTGTATCCTCGGCGTGCTTGCCGGCGCGGCAGTCGCGCCGCTGCTGCTGCCGTGGGTGCCCGGTCGTGCGTTCTCCCTCAAAGGCGCCCTCGTTGGCGTTGCGGTCGTGGGCGGCACGGTGGCGGTCGTGACGGCAGGTGACGTGCCGCTGTGGGACTGGGGGCTCGTCGCCATCGGCACTGCGATCGCCTCGTACACCGCGATGAACTTCACCGGCTCATCCACGTTTACGTCTCCCTCGGGCGTTGACTGGGAGATGCGTCGTGCGATTCCCCTGCAGCTTGCTGCTCTGACTGCGGGCATTGCCCTGATCGTCGTATCACTGATCGCCGGCTAGGGGAGGACGAGATGTCCACGCCGCGCTACATCAAGGATGTCGTCACGCTGAGGCTTGATGTCGAGAAATGCAACGGTTGCGCTCTCTGCACGCAGGTCTGCCCGCACGCCGTCTTCGCCATGGAGGAGCGGCGCGCCCGCATTGCTGACCGCGATGCGTGCATGGAATGCGGCGCGTGCGCCAAGAACTGCGCCCAGGGCGCGATATCGCTCAGTCCCGGCGTGGGCTGTGCTCACGCGATCATCAGGCAGTGGCTCAGTGGTGAGGAGCCCCGCTGCGACTGCTGAGGCCCAGATCACTTTCAGCCATAAGCATCCTGGATGACCAGCATCAGACAATACGATAGTATGGTGCTGGACCGCGAGCTGAGGGGCCCGTGCACCATGCATCCGTATTCCGCGACGCTCATCGACCATTTCCGTTCGCCTCGCAACGTCGGCGATCTCGAGCCGTGTGACGGGATGGCCGAGGAGACGAAGGACAACGTCGTCGTTCGTGTGAGCGTGCGCGTCTCGGGCGACACGATCGACGCCGTCGCCTTTCGCTCGAGCACCTGCGTGACTATGGTCGCCGCATCCAGCCGGCTGACCGAAATGGCGACAGGTCTTGCGGTCGGAGATGCCCTCGCCATCACGCCCGAGATGCTCGCTTCCGATCTCGAACAAGTCCCGGCCCACCGGAGGGATCGCTGCGAGCTCGCGGTATCCGTCCTGAGGGCGGCGCTGGCGCAGGCCAGTCGCCGCGGTTCAACCCGTCAGCACGAGTCACAGGAGGCCACAAGATGAAGATCGCGTACGTGTTCGCCACGACCACCAGCCAGAAGATCCTCGATACCATGATCATCCCTCAGATGGAGGAGGGCCGTCATGGAGTGGAGGTTGTCGGCATGTTCTTCTTCGTCGACAACACGTTCTTCCTGCTCAACGGTACCGAGATGGGCCGCAAGCTCCAGGCGCTTCAGGAGAAGACCGGCATGCTGCTGATGGCGTGCGATCAGTGCGCGTACGAGCGCCACATCGCAGACCAGCTGATCCCCGGCGCGAGCATCGGCTGCTTCCCGGATCTCTACGCAGCGCTCGCCCCCGCCGCCCCCGACCAGGTCATCACCCTCTAGCATTCGCCGAGCAGGGCCCGCCTTCGGGCGGGCCCTCCCGCCCATCCCGGTGAGAGACAAAGTACTCATCGAGTTCTTCAGTACCTGCCCTGACTGCCGCGCAAGCGAGCAGCTCGTACGGGAGGTCTGCGCCGGCGCCGAGTGGCGCGCGATCATCGAGGTCGTCGTCTACCGCCTCGATGAAGACCCCTTGGCCGGCACTCGCTACCCCGGTTCGATACACGGGGCCGCCGTCTGTGTTGACGGTGTGCCTGTCGTTCCGATCGGCGCGTATGGCTTGAGGCGAGCCCTTACCGAAGCATCTCGACGAACGCCTCGATTCGAACCCTGAGCTGGTCGAGATCGGACTCCGCGTAGTCGGTCTCGAGCTTGAGGTGCGGGATCTTGAGGTCGTTCTCGCATGCTCGGCCGACCACCACGGACTCCACGTTGAACGTGTGGCATGCCTGCCACACGTTCTCCACGACTCCCTGGATGCGGTAGCGCTCGACCGACTTGGCGAGCAGGTCGATCCGTCCAGGATTTGGGCTCATGCAGGCGCACGGCAGACCCAGGGTGTAGCGCGTCAGCGACTCGAGCGGGTCGCCGGTCTCGTCAACCAGTCTGTCGTACATCTTCACGCCGCTGCAGGCGTCGTGACACACGACTCGGCCCCCCGCCTCGTCGATGAGTCGCATGACCTTGTTGGTCGTCGGAGCTATCGGCGTCCCCGTGAGCAACACCCGTGGCCGCCCGTTCCCGGCCTCCGTGACAAGGGGCGTTGCCCTGAGCGCCTCGGCCAGTTCCCTCAGCTTCTCTTTGTACGTCGACCGGTCGGTGAGGAAGCCACCGGCGTTCTGGACGACCAGCATCTCCTCCCATGACAGGAGGGGATGCTCCGCCTCGAATGTGGAGGCGACATCCGCCAGCAGCGCGCGGACTTCGTTGGCGTCGTGGATCTCGCGAGAGAGCGATTCTGCGGTGATGGTCGTTCCGGTGACGCCCTCGATGAACCCGACGACTCGATCGATCTCGGCGCGCCACTGCTCGTACGCACGCTCGGTGTCGGCGTCGTACGGCAGCTGCATCACATGGGTCGGCTTCATCTCGCCGAACAGCTCGAACGCCTTCTTCTTGCCGTCGCAGGTGGTCTCACCGATGAGCGCGTCGGCGAAGTGGAAGTACGGGCACGTATCGGTGATGGCGAGCCCGTAGCTCGACTTGATAAGTGGGCAGAAGTTGCGGGGCAGTGTGACTTCGCCATCGGCAACAGCAGCTGGCGTTGAGCCGCACAGCCCAACGGCGAGCGCGCCGGAGGCCCTGATGATCTCGGAGGGGATATAGCCGCAGTACAGGCCGATGATCGGCGTTCCTGCCTCTGACGCCTCTTTGACGGCCACGCGTGCCCACGCCGTTGCCTCGCCGAACCACTCGACCAGTTCACGAACCGATTCCTCGCTCACGCGTGCCCTCCCATGGGTTCGCACCCTCGGTAGATGGACGAGAATAGACATGGATGATATGGATAATAAGCATAGCCGATAGGCGCAATCATGTGCGGGCAGTGACCTGTGTCTGAGAGGAGCATCCGATGGCAAAGCGCATCCTCATAACCAGCAACACATTCGGGAAGGCGGAGGCCGAGCTCGGCGCCGTCCTCATGCGCAGCTTCCTGGTCTCACTCGCGCGTGAGGAGCAGACGCCGGCAGCGATCATGCTCGTCAACGAGGGCGTGCTTCTCGCCTGCGAGGGCTCCGACGCACTTCCTGAGCTGCGCTCGCTTGCCGACGCTGGGGTGACCATCACGGCGTGCAGCACCTGCCTCAAGCACTTCGAACTGACCGACAAGCTGGTTGTTGGCGCCGAAGGCACGATGCCAGGGCTTGTGGCAGCCGCATGCGGTGCCGATGCCATCGTGACGATCGGGTAGTGGTGCTGCCCAGCGGCGAGGTTCAAGCCTGAACTGCACCATATAGCTCTCTTCTTCTCATGAAGCGCCCCGGGTTTGATAGAGGCACTCACGCCGGATCGCGCCCCGGAGTTGTTGCCCGATTTGTTGCCCAAATACATGGTGACTGTTGGTACTCGTTGGTACCTATTGGGACTCACCGCAGCTCTTGAGTACCAACGAGTCCCAAGTAGTCCCAATAGTGACAAGCACTATCGGGATTCGAATTCCCTTGGGGGCACCATAAAACCGCAGGTCAGCGGCCTGAAATTCCCTGTTGTGTGCTTGGAATCGGGCACCAAATCATGCTCTCCCGAGAGGCACGCAGAGGCGAAAAGCGCAGCTCAGAGGCCATTTCGCTCGATTGCGCTCCATTTTGGTGCCCAGAAATCCCTGTTGCTGTGGATCGGCCTTCGACGTCGCCTTGTTGCCCGAAGTGGGTGGCATATCCCGACATATGCTGGACACCCAGTGGACGCGAACAACTGGCACAAACGGGTGTGGGCTCCCCAACGCGCGAGAAGGCTGGACTCCCAGGTCTGCGCATCCATGGCGCTAGTGCCCACCTGGCCTCGGTGCTTCTGGGTAGTCGTCGCTCCGTGAAGTTCGTGCAAAGTACGCTCGGGCATGCCACGGCCTCAGTCCTCTTAGACTGGTACGCGTTCGTCACCAAGCATGAGGTGGGCGAAGTGGTCGGCGGATCTTAAGCGTTGGTTCGTCGAAGAACAGGCCGCCCGAAATGCCGCGTAGCAGCGATGCGGGAGGCAATGGCGGGTCATCCGTCGGACTCTGCCAGTAGTGAGCTGCATAATCGTTGTGACACGCAGTACTGAGGTCACGACTTGATGCAGGGACGTGGAATCCCCGTGTCAGGGTCGCAAGCCAGTTTGGGGCTAGCGCGTGGACATGCGGTCGCCTAGTCTTCGGTTGAGGAGGTGCCGGTGTCGTGAATGACGCAGATATTCGGTGTGCTTACCATCGCGTGCGCCTGCGGCGCCAACATCTGGATCCCCGCACGCTCGTGGTAGATGAACTTGGGCTACAGCACGGTGCTTCTCGAGCGGACATCGCGGTCATCAACGGGCACATGGTCGGAATCGAGATTAAGGGCGATTCCGACACTCTTGATCGGCTTGAGTCGCAGGTGCCGGCATACTCGTCAGTCTTCGACCAAGTGGTGTTGGTCTGTACCGAGCGGCACGTGGATCGGGCGGTCCGTTACGTTCCTTCGTGGTGGGGCGTAGTCTGCGCAGATGAAGGTCCACGCCACGGCGTTCGGCTTCAGACAGTCCGCGCTGCCGCACCCAACCCTGAAGTGGATCCATACGCAGTCGCTCAACTGCTTTGGCGCGATGAGGCCATTGCGATACTGCGGAAGCGGGGGGCTGCCGCCCGAGAGCTTCGCGGTAGTCGGGCAGTGCTGTACTCCGAGATAGTGGATCGCCTCGGTGCTCGAGACCTTCGCTATGAGGTCAGGGAGGCCCTCAAGTCACGTTCTGGTTGGCGAGAATCCGCTGCATCTTCGTGAGGTGTCGGTTTGTGCCAACCCAGCGCCACGTGGTTGGGCTACCGGTCGATTCTGTTCCGTCAGCGCACCCCGCAATGTAGGCATCTGCCGCGCTGAAGTCGACGCCGTCATACTCGGGTGCATCGACGATTGTCTGACACAGAGTGCGGTACTGCTCTTTCGGATAGCGCCTGACATGGCGCCCCTTGGCAATGAGCCATTCGGTTTCCGTTGCGTACCTTACGCTCGCTGCCGGCCCAATCTTCCGGAAGTCCATTCGCAGGACGGCGGGATGCGCCACAGCGTAGTCCCCGAAGAGCACGTCTCGTACGCCACGACTCGATAGCCGATCTTCGACGAGTTGGTAGAGACCCCACTCCCTGCGCTCAACGCGATTCAGTCCTCGATCGATCTCTCCCATCGTCGATGGGAACGACGTGCCGAGCAGTGTCACAGTCCTCCAGGCGGCGAGATGCGGTACTCGCAGGAGGGTGTTCTCCACCAAGGCGGCGAGGCCGTGCAGCGGTTCGAAGTTGGGAGCATCGAGATCCAGGATGAAATCCACGACATCCGGAGTGATGCGGTTGACCGCGAGGAAGTCATCGACCGCGTCGGGGAAGCTGCGGGAGGTTGCCTCCACCAAACTCGCTCGGAGGCAGGCTCCCGTGCCTGCCTCCTGCACAGCTGTGGCGAGTGCCTTCTTCGCATCGTTATCGTGGGACAGACGAAGCACGGGGACGGCAACGACGCCAGAGTGACCAAGCTGTGAGAACACGTGCTCGGCGGGGTGCGTGCCATCTTGCATGCGCAGAGGCCCATCGTGAACGAGGGAGGTATCAACGAGGCACACTGCGTTGCCCCACTTGCGTTCTACTCGCTTCGCGATTGGCGCCAGGTGCTCATCAATCGTGTGAGAGAGAGCTTGTCGCTCGAAGTCGTATCCGATTTCGGGGATTTCGATCAACGGCAGCAGTGCTGAGCGCACTTCCGGTGTCAGCCGGAATACCGCTTGATACTCGCCCAACTTCCAACGGAGACACGGGACGTATCTTCTTGGTAGTCCTGCCATTGCGGCCTCCTAGAGGCTGAATGCGACATCCGGGAACTGCCGCCGGACTCTGCCTGAGCCAACCAGATCGGAAAGGATGATGAAGTTGTTCGCCTCGTGGCGAATTCTTCCGGCAACGATTGCGGGGCTTCGCTTGAGTTCGTCCGCGAGGGCTTCGACGGTGTCTGGTGTGCGCACGTATCTGGCAACGGCCGTCTCCCAGGCTGAGGGCGGGAGGAGCGCATCGCCAGCGAGTTCGTCCGCTTCCACTTCCAGCGCGTCGACTCCGGCTGAATCGAGGTCGTCAAACGTACCTGTCAGCCTGCCCTTCTTGAGGTGGCGGACGGCGTGAAAGAGCTCGTGCAACAAGACGAACCAGAAGTTGTCCACTCGGTCATACCTCAGGGTCAATCCGATGACCGGCGTGTCCTCCAACAAGAGGGCGGCGCCGTCGAGGTGAGTCCCCGGGAGGTGCGGCTCAACTACCAGCGGAATCCCGACGGTTGCCAGTAGTTCGATCGCCTGAGCCGGGCCATCGTCGCGCTCGCTCAGCCGGACCAGCTCCTCAATCCATTCCTGAGTGATTAGATCAGGGGAGTACTTGGTCTCGAGCATCGCCCTTGACGCGAGGTCGAGTACGCGACATTCCCATGCGAGCAGGGCGTATTCATCTACAGTCGAGCCCGTCCTGATGTGCTTGCGATGGAGGGCGAGGGCAGGTCTACTCGCGAAAGCTCGAATGTAGCTGCCGACCAGCTCATCCGCATTGCGGATGGCAGCGTCCAACGAGCCCTGAAAGTCATCAAACCAATGTCGCCTATACATTTCCTTGATGGGGAACTTGGAGTAGTCCACCTCGCCGTCCAGCACGTTGGCGCACTGTTCCGGTTCAACAGGGGGAGAGAATGACGCGACGTCTAGGCCGAGCAACGCAGCGATTTCCAACATCCTGCTAACGCTAGCGCCCTTATACTCCGACGCTTCGTATCGCTGAACCTGCTGTTCCTTCAAGCCAAAGGACTCCGCGAGATCGCGCTGCGACATGCCCCGTGCGATTCGGGCCCGAATGAGGCCGCGGGGCAGATCGGCAAGGCTGGCGATGGTAAACGCCGAGGCGTCCCCAGCACGCAAGCGTTCGTACTCATCGACTTCCGCTCGGAGCACGTCTATTTCGCTCCGCAATGCCTCCGCCGACAGCTGTGCAACCTGATCCCTCGGTCCGACTGCAAGTTCGGAAGCCGCAGTCGTGAGCTTCTGCAGTGCGTGTCTGGTGATCTTGTACTGTCGCTCGTTGGTGATCATCGCTGTTGCCTCCTCTCAGCGAAGTCGGATTGCGATGACGCCCTTCGGGGCGCCCGTTTCTCGGTCCACCTGGAAGAACTCGACGAAGGTTCGCCGCCCATCGGCGAGCGCCGGGGACGGGAAGAACTCTCCGTAGTACTTCTGCTTCTGGGACTTCCTGGCCTCAGAGAAGTCGAGCAGAACGGGGTCGAGGGTCGTGAGGTCGACGCCCTGTGGGTCCCAGCACGCGTCGAAGTCGCCGGGGAGCGGCTTGCCCGTCACAAAGCTCCCATCAACGAACACAACGGCACATCCCGCGTCAGCGAGAACGGCACAACCTTTAGCAAGTCCTCCGAACAGCCGTCTCCGGCACTCGTTGGTTGCAAACGTGGTCTCGACTTCCGCAAGGGTCGCGTAATGTATCCCAGGTGGCAGCACCTGCCATGGTGCACCTATGTCGACAGTATGTGGAATCACAACACAACATTATAGTTGGGTTGATTACGCGTCAAGCGCGACTGGTGCCACGAACTCCCCCGATGACGAGAATCGCGACGTCAGATGGCAGACGTCGCGTGCAGATGCGAACGTCAAGGGAGCAGATGCTCCCCTCAGAGACGGCGGGCTGAGGCCATGTCCCGTCAAGTGGTG
>NPIE01001307.1_pt2 | contig 22298 bp, 23 predicted proteins | sample 8637661 | NCBI WGS metagenome assembly NPIE01 (sample SAMN07420842, study PRJNA396082) | bioreactor metagenome | isolation source: sample BA12 brine-fed electro-methanogenic bioreactor BA | place: Japan: Kochi | collected 2016-12-09
AATCAAACTCCTTCTGCAGAGCTTGCGGATGATACTTAACCTGCAGGAACAGGTTGGTGAGTCTGCTATCCAGATCGTTATAAACTTCCAGCTTTGCCCATTTCTCTTTGAGAAACAGCAGCCAGCCTGCACCACCGAATGGTTCGATGTATCCTCTTATATCTTTTGGGATCAGTGTTGCCAGCTTCTTTCTGAGAAGCCGTTTCCCACCGATCCAGGCTATTATACTATCCATTATTTTTCCTTTATGTTTTCAGCTTGAAGGCAGTAGCGGAGATACAGCTCCGGAAGTGTCATTTCACAAAAATCCATTTGATTAAATCCCATATTCCGCAGTGCCATCTCTAACCTTTCGAGGTGGTAGTCAGCTTGGTTTCTACCTTTAATCCTAAACCGGAAAGCAGTGGCTTCAACTTCTGCCAACTGGCTTTGATAGAGCAAAAAAAATCTGCGAACACTCCAATGGCTTCTTCTGCCGAGATCTCTGCTGTTTTCTTCTCTGTTAGAATTTCCAGAAGCTCCACATCAACCTGAGATTTATCCAAGAGATCCAGAAAGCCAAGTTCATCCAGCTCCTGTTCTTTGCCTTCTATCAGTTCCTTTATACCATCTCTCAGGATTGGATTCTTCAGAAAGAGTGTGAGGACTTTTCTAAGTTTTGCATAAGTAAGATTCATTATTATTCTCCCATAAACACTTTCATGGCAATGCTGACCAAAAGGAAAAACTGGCTGATAGAAATTGATGTAAGCACTTTGATTACAGTCTCCAGTTTAGCGATCCTGCTGACCATTGATTTGGAAGAATCTCCATTGCCATAGATCTCTTTATGAACATCGCAGATTTTCTTCTCTATTTCCTTCTCCATCTACACTCCGGCTGTTTCAGGTATCTGGTTGAAGAATACTACCTTCTCATTTGTTTTACCGATAAACTCGGTAGTAACTTCCTGAGTGTAAAGACCATCAGCTTCACCACTCCAATCCACTGTCCAGCGACAGCCATTGATCAGGATTGCCTGAGTTTTATCTTTTGATAAGGCTATGAAGGTAAGCTGTGTCATTCCGGCACTCTGGTCTTCCAGCCAGTTCTTTTTGGCTTCGGATATACCAACTATAGTGACGGTGGTCACGTTGGTTCTCTTGCCTTCTAACTGGTAATGACGAGTCTTCAACTTCTCAGCTTTAGATTCTGCTTTGAACGGCTTCTCAGACAGCTCTCCGATCTCTTCGAAGTTGCTATCCAGTTCTGTATTGATTGCTTCCTGAGATTCGAATATTGAAGCAATTTCTGCAGTAGTTAAACTGCCTACTCCGGCATATATGTTATAGACATCTACCTTGCCGATCTGGTTCAGGAGATCGGCAAGATCTCCTGAACTAAGACCAGTAGGAAGTGCTGGTTTCTGTACTGGCATTCTTTCTCTCCTTATGCTGCTTTAGCGATCTTATCGCAGTGAGAAAGAATCCAGCCGACAATGGCTTCCTTGAACTCTTTGAACTTTTCGACAAAAGCATCATCGATGGTGTTGCTGGTCTTGGCAGCTAAATTTTCCAGCGCAGCAATGATCGCATCAACAATAGGTTCTGCCAATGCTTTAACAGCTTGTTTTAGTATCCATTTCCACATGTTTTACCTCCTTATTTTTATGCGTCAGTGAGATGGAATATTTTCACGAAATTGGGAACGTAGGTTATGCCCGGTCTGATCCTGATATACCAATGGTATTTCCAGTCAGAACCATGATGTTCTACTTTCAATTCGGCATCGGTACGATAGCCGATGATGATAAACTTGGTGAGACCTGCTACAATGTAGTTATCAGGCATCAGGCGAGCTTTTACAGGAATTCCGGAGAATGATACTTTGCCGCCTTCCAGAAGCAGTTTGTCACCCTTATTGGTTTCTCGCTGTCCCAGCTCAGTTCGAATGCGGATCAGATCTTTATGGGAAACGTAGATTTTGAAGTTTTCCTGCTCTTCCAGCATTTCATCAGAAAAGAGAAGCAGAGTCTGTTCAAATCTCTCTGTCCACTGCTCATAAGTTGTTGGACTGATATCTGTGATGTCGGTTCCATCGGTAGCCAATTTGATAACACCATTCAGCGCTTTCAGTTTGGCAGTTGCAGATGCTCTATCACCTCTGAACAGAAGTAGCCGAATCGCTTTTTCAGCTTTCTTGGCAATGTGCTGTTCAACATAAGCTCCGAAGGCATCTTCACCGTATTTGTCTTTATAGAACTCAACTACATCTCTTCCAAGAGTGAACTCAGCATTGAGGATACCAGTCGGGCAATCCAGATCTGCAGTTCCCACATCCTGTGCTGTGAGAGCTCCATCCAGACTGTTCTTGAAGATCAGATCTTCAACAAGACCAACATCGATCTTTTCATCTTTCAGAAGCGGAATTACAGATACATCTGCCAGAGTATCAGATGGTTTTGATCCGATTACTTCATCGATGAAAAGTGAAGTATTGTTGGGAGTCAGGATGTTCATTGCTTTACCGGAATCTACATCAGCTATGCCTTTGTAAATCTCACGATGAGCAGCTTTTACTACTACCTTATCTCCATTGATAAACACTTCTCTATCGGAATCGTCTTCTCCAGGCTCTCCTTGTATGGATTTGGAGATCGCTTTGTTCATGGTGATTGAAAGATTAGAAAGAGACTTCTCGATGCTTTTTACAGCTTCACGAAGCACATCATCTCCCAGACCAGATTCCAGTTGTGAGAGCTTAGTTTCCAGCTCTGTTACAGCAGATTCCAACTCAGATTTTCTACCTGTATCTTTTATTGATTTCTGTAGGTCTTTCAGATTTGCCAGCTCTTTGCGGATAGCTTTTAATGTCTCTTCTGCAGCTCCCAGATCATCAGCTCTGCCGTAGATGGAAACACCATTAAAATCACCTTTCTCGATCTTTTTCCAGAGTGGTGATTTCAGGTTTTCGCATTTGAGAACCTGCACCCAGCTTCCCACTTTAGTATCAGGGAAGTGAGCTTCATCTTTGGTCTTTAAGATGTAGTTCTGAGAGACAAAGAAGTCTTCTACAGGATAGTTATTATGATTGATATCGTTCTTACCAACCATGCCATGTTTACTAAAATACTCACAGGCTTTTTCGATTTCTGCTTTATTGTAGAAATCACCTTGAGCATCTTTTACCTCAGGCTCCATTAGTGTTACATAGAGCTTCCCTTCTGTGCCCACGGTCTCAGATTTGAACTTCTGAGATGAGCCTTTTACTACAAAGCTTCTACCACTGGCTGACTTCACAATGAAGCCTTTCTGGTTTGCCGGAGTCATATCATCAAACAACAACGAAACCAGATCTACCTCGACATTACGAAGCTCGCCTTTCTTCAGGATTTTTCTGAATTTCAACTTTCCCTCCTTAGTTATTTCTGTTGGTTTTAAATAGCTTCTCATCATCAGTTTCGAAGATGGTAGTAAGATCGCCAAAATCGAAGTCTGATGCGGTTAATTTCCAATTAAACTCTTTATTGAACTCTTGAGCTAAAACCTGACCCAAGCGGTGCTGTAGCGGTTTGATGGCGAAATGATAAAAGATTTGCATATCGGATTTGTTATCGCCGCCCAGTTGTCCCGGAATCAGTTGTGAAACGATCCTTGCCGGAACTCTATGATAAGCGAATATCCCTTCACGCAGGTCTTTTTTAAGAACTGTAAATCCGCCGTCTCTGTCCTGCTGACGCAGCGGTTCTAATCTGATTTTAGCATCTTTGTTCTCTGTTTCGATAAGAACAGTAGTGTGTGATTTATTGTTGCCTTTAGCTGCCTGCAGAGTTTCCTCAATAACAGTAAAAGCATCTTTCAAAACTTCATTGCCTTCTGCATCTTCAACCACATCATCTTTCAGGCTTCCGCCTTCTACGATCATGAAGTAATCTACCAACAGACCATTTACAAAGTTGTTATAATCGAAGGTTTTAATCTGCTCTAATATCTCGATATTGATAGCTACAGGCAGACAAGCCAATCCCCATGCATTGCTTTTATGGGTAGGGTTCTTCAGATGGATAACATCGTCTCCGGAAAAGAGCTTTTTCTTACCGTTTTTTACTTGGATAAAGTCTGGTTTGAAGAAACCGAACTCATCATAGTTTTCTACGATCTGAGTCTCTGTTGGCAGCAGTCTTTCTAAGCCTACCCATTGGTTAGAAGTGTTGCGCATTTTCAACAGAAATCCATTCCCACAAGCGAGGAAGTATTTGAGGAATTCATTGAGTGAAAGTGTGATATCATCATTGCCCGGATATTCAGCTTCAAGCAGCCATTTCTTGAGAGATGAGTTCTTAACTTCCACCTGCATAAGACAGGTGTTGATCTTAGCTTCAATACAGCCGGAATGGTATTCATCCTTCTCCAGCATTTTGAGCAGATTGCCCATCGAATATGGAGCAGAGACGACTTTCTTCTTCTCAGTAGATTTAGTAAGTTTTCGTTTCCCAACCCATTTATATGAATCCAGATTTACAGCAGAAGCAGCATAGTTTTTGGAAAGCAGTTCTCCTGTATCTACGATGCCGATCTGGTATCCGCCAATCTTTTGAACTCTCATTCTGCCACCGTATAGACCTTGGCTATGCGGACTTTCCTGCCGGAATCAGCTCTTGCCGGATAGTAATCGATCTTGGGAATATCACTGCCGAGAATAGCTCTAAATTGTGATTTAAAGGTATTTGCTAATTCCAGAATGTCCGCATCTGGATCAGTTGATTTATTTACATCAACAATCAGGAAAACAGTGATATCATAATCAAACTCACAGAATCGTTTAGATGTAGGCTTTATGCCTTTTTCGCCTTGCAGAGTAACGATTGCAGCAGGGAAATCTCTTGGGATCTTATCTTTTTTGAAGGATATATTTTTAGTTATGATTCCAGAGCTTTCCAGAGCAGATATGATCATTTGACGTTTTTTAGAGAAAGTCATAAAATCACCTCGATGCTGTCTAACTGGTTGTAAATCCACTGCTGTTTATTTTTGATCACTTCTGCAAAGACATTGCGCTCAGGGATACCTTCCCTTTTGATCTTAGCTTGTATCATATATGCGATTTGCTCAATTGAAAGCTGTTTTCCTGTTTTCTTATCGACCCAAGTCAAGCCTTTGCGTTCAACCCATGCTTTGAGTGGTTCTATGGGAGTCCAAGAAGGTACTTTGCCACCTAATACATACTGCTCATGAGGAACATTAGATCCCACAGCCAGATCAATAGATGAATTATTGAATTGGACAGCATATCCGGTATTCTGCAGGAAATCTCCTTTGTCTTTGATATCCTGCTGGAGAATCAACCTACGTGCTTCACCTTCGATAACACTGCCTATGCGATGCAGCCTGCTTTCGATTGCTTTGAAGATTGCTCTGGGGATTTCTTTATCGATATTGCTCATATTACTGCTATTTTGATTCCAGTTTGGTTGATCTTAGATTTTCCGGTTTTAAGCTCTTTCAATCGATCAAAACCTGCTTCATTGAGATATTCTGAGATAAGCTCTAAAGCTTGGATTTCAAGATTCTTCTTGAATGCTTTAATCTCACTTCCGGTAAGTAGTTCAGTTGATTGCTGATCAATCCCAGTTGATTTGATTATGCCTTCACCCAGAGTCTTCAGGTTCAAAAACTCAACTGCTGAAACCAGTAGATAATAACTATATGCAAACTTGAAGGAGTTTTGAGTATCTTGATTCGCAATATCTGTTTGTAGGACATTCCAGATATCTTCATCAGTTATTCGCTTTAGCAGCAGAACTACTTTGGGAGCATGCTGATCGAAAGTAGCAATTATCCTGTCATCAGAGTTCAGGTTAAGGATTGAGATTGCTGTAGCTGTATCGATGGGAAGCATTACTTGCCTCCGTATAACCACAAGTTGTTAGGTTTGGTTTTATCTATGTCAGCATGTATAAAATCTTTGCCGATGCCGATTCTACGGAAGCCAGCTATGATGAGACCACGAAGGATATTGAGTCTTGCTACATTATCAGGAACTGCGATATCAACAGCCAGACCAAAGACATGGGCAGAATCTTTGACTCCTCCCACTTCTTGGTTGTGTTTAGGACAGCGGTATCCACTGGTGATAACAAACGGAGTTTCTGCTAGTTCTCTCGCTAAATCCAGCTTTAAAACCAGATTTACTGAGATGTTGCTTGCTCCGCAGCATCTGCAATTAAATTCTTTTTTTTTAAAAAACTTAACTCTGTCCCAATCAATAAATTTACTACTTCTCATGGGGGTATTAAGATTACGTAACAGTATTAAGCAAATCGAGTTGTGATGGTTTGCCATAGAATCTTATTGACGGATTCAGGATTGCAGAATCTACTGCATGACCATAAAAAGAGAACTTGGAGAGGCAGTCCTAAAATCAAAACATGCCTTTCATTTGGACACAATGAATTTAAAGTGAGGTAACTTAAATGAAGTTATATAATGAATTGTTAGATCAGCTTAAATTAGAGCCCAACTACATATCTGATAAAGGGGAATTAAAAAAGTGGGTTGTTATAAACAAAGCTCAAAATTTTGATTCGGAGCTAATTGAGCTACTTTTGAATAATGAAATTCTTAAGGAAAAATTCTTTATCAAAATCAAAGATGTTTTAGTCTTTAAGCAAAATCTGTTTGTTCAATTCCTTGAACAAAAAAATTATCTCAATGACAGTTATACTCATTATAAAAATAAAGTAGGTCTTACAATCGATAGTAAATACCTGAAACAACGAAATGAAGTATCACTGGTTTGGCCTTTCAAAGATTGTATTCTGGAAGGTGGACAAAATGAAGAGGAGCAAAAGAGAGAAGAGATATTCTTCAATGAGATATTAGCTCAAGATGAAATTACCCAACTACTGGAACCCAAAGTTTTGACCAACGCCAAAGTGTTTGATAAAGATGGTGAAAACGCTTTTAGTGGTTTCACTCGTGATGCTCAACTAAACAAAAAAAGAGGATTTCCCGAAGACACCATTACGGATAATCTTATCATTAAAGGCAACAACCTGTTGGCTTTGCACTCACTGAAAAAAGAATTTGGTAAAAAGATAGATCTTATTTACATAGACCCACCATATAACAGTGGAGGGATGGGCGATACTTTTCAGTACAACAACAATTTTAAACGCTCTACTTGGCTAACATTTATGCAGAATCGTTTAATCGCTGCAAAACAGTTAATGAAAAAAAATGGAGTACTTATCGTTGCAATCGATGAAAATGAACAAGTACATTTAGGAGTATTACTAAAAGATTTGTTTCCAGATTCAGAAATTCATTGTATTACAATAGTACATAATCCGAGAGGTGTTCAAGGCACAAACTTTTCTTATACTCATGAATATGCATTCTTTGTGATCCCGAAAGGAATTAAAACTATTGCAAATCAAATAATTGATGATACAAAAATAAAATTTAGAGGACTTAGAGATAACGGTGGTGAAAGCTTAAGAACAGATGCCAAAAATTGTTTTTATCCATTCATTGTAAATCCAGAAAATGATGAAATTCTTGGATTTGGGGAAGTTGAATCAGATGATTTTCACCCAAGCCAAAGAACGATAGAAAGAGATGGTAAAGTTTATGTTTATCCAGTTGATAATCAAGGAATTGAACGGAAATGGCGTTATGCTCAACAATCTGCAAACAAAGTATTACACTTAATGAGAGCAAAAAAGGTAAATGGTGTTTATGATATTCAATTGGGCAAAGATTTTCGACAATACAAAACGGTATGGACTGGTGCAAAATATGATGCCAATGAGTATGGTACAAAGTTGATAAAAGCATTAGTTCCTAATTCAAAATTTTCTTTTCCAAAATCTTTATGGAACGTTTATGATTGTTTATACGCAGCTGTTGGTGATAATCCTAATGCGATTGTTTTAGATTACCACGCTGGTTCTGGTACAACAGGTCATGCAATATTAGAAATGAACAAAACCGATGAAGGAGAAAGGAAATTTATCCTCTGTGAACAAATGGACTATATCGAAACAGAGACTAACATCAGACTTAAGAATGTAATATCTAATAATAATCTAAAAGCAACCTTTAAGTTTATTGAACTCAAAAAATACAATCAAACCTTTATTGAGCAGATTGAAGAAGCCAAAGACACAAAAGCACTTTTGGAAATTTGGGAGCAGATGAAATTGAAGAGCTTTCTAAATTACAATGTTGATATTAAGAAACAGGATGAAAATTTAGACGCCTTCAAAGCTTTGACATTGGATGAGCAGAAAAAACATCTATGTGAAATTCTTGATAAAAATCAGCTGTATGTCAATTTATCATCACTCAACGACTCGGATTTCGAATGCACTGATGAAGAGAAGAAAGTAACTCAAGATTTCTATCAGATCAAAGGATAACGGAAATGGCTTATTTACACGAAATATTCAATAATCCATTTGCTCGGAGAGCATTATCCCAGATCGTATTACCTAATTGCATAATTGATAATTTAAAATTTAAACTTCGCCCATATCAAGAAGAAACTTTCAGGAGATTCATATATACCGATACGGAAGATTTTGAAGAAAAGCCTAATAGACCAATTCATCTTTTATTTAATATGGCAACAGGAAGTGGTAAAACTCTGATAATGGCTGGTTTGATTCTTTATATGTTTAAAAAAGGATACCGGAATTTCCTATTCTTTGTAAACAGCAATAATATCATCAAAAAAACAAAAGATAATTTTTTAAATTCCCAAGCTAATAAGTATCTTTTCAGTAATAAATTAGTAATTGATGGTCTTGAAATTCAGATAAAGGAAGTATCTAATTTCGAAGAAGCTGATTTGGAAAATATAAACATTAAATTCACGACTATTCAGCAATTACATCTGGATCTTAATAATACGAAAGAAAACAGTGTTACTTATGAAGATTTTATAAATAAGAAAATTGTTTTAATAGCAGATGAGGCTCATCATTTAAGTACTGCTACTAAACAAATGGAAGTGTTTGAAATACCAAGTTGGGAAAATACTGTTGCAAAATTATTAGCAGCTAACTTAGACAACATATTGTTAGAATTTACAGCTACACTCGATTATGAAAGTCGTGAAATTGCAGAGAAGTATCAGGATAAAGTTCTTCACAAATACGACTTAGCTCAATTCAGAATGGATAAGTATTCTAAAGAAATTGATCTAATTAGATCCCTGTATGACGAAAAAGAGAGAATTATTCAAGCCCTTATCCTGAACCTTTACAGACAGGAGTTAGCTACTTCAAATGATGTTAACCTGAAACCAGTAATTTTGTTTAAAGCTAAAAGGACAATAAAAGAATCTCAAGCAAACAAAGAGAAATTTCATCTACTGATTGATGAATTATCTCCTGATATGATAGAAAATGTGAGAAAGACTTCAACAGTTGATGTCATTCAAAAAGCTTTCAATTTCTTTGATAAGAAGGAGATTTCTTATAACGAGATTGCATTACGATTAAAATCACATTTCAGAGAAGATTATTGTATTAGTGCAAATAACGACAAAGAAGCTGAATATAATCAGATCATGCTAAATACTCTTGAAGACGAGAATAATCCTATAAGGGCGGTCTTTGCAGTCCAGAAACTTAATGAAGGTTGGGATGTTCTTAACCTTTTTGATATTGTTCGTTTATATGAAGGAAGAGATGGACGTGCTGGCAAGCCCGGCAAAACGACAATTTCTGAAGCACAATTAGTTGGAAGAGGAGCGAGATATTTTCCATTTACATTAGAAGAAGGACAAGATCCATATACACGTAAATTCGATTATGATATTTCTAATGATCTTAAAATCTTGGAAGAGCTATATTACCATACAAAAGAAGATAGTCGTTATATATCTGAGTTAAAAAAGGCACTGATTGATACTGGAATCTATGAAGATGATGAGAACCTTGAGACTAAACAGTTAACTTTAAAGTTAGATTTTAAGGATACAGATTTCTATAATAGAGGTAAAGTATTCTATAATAAAAGGATCGAGAAGAGTTATAACAATGTAAAATCATTTGAAGATCTTGGAGTTAAGAAAAAGAATTATGATTTTACGTTATCATCTGGAATAGGTAGAATTTCTCATATCTTTACACCTGATCAAGAAGTAAATGGTACAAGCAAAATGGTACAAAAAGATATTCCGCTACCTAATATTCCGCAGCATGTTATCAGATTTGCATTAACTCAGAATCCGTTTTTCTATTTCAATAACATAAAGCGATATTTTGGTAATATTGATTCCATTTCAGATTTCATAGCTAAATATTTAAATAAATTGGAAATTACTATCAATGGTACAAATGACAGATTAAAGAACATTGATAATCATGATTACTTGTCAGCGCTACAAGGAATGTTGTCATCCATTGAAACTGATATAAAATCCAATCTAACTGAGTTTGAAGGATCGGATTATATAAATGATTTTGTGTTTAACGTATTTAAGGATAAAGAGATCAGAGTGCCCAAAAACAGTGTCAGAGCAGACGGACAAGAAAGCGTTGTTGCAGATGAGCCTTGGTATGTATTCAATGCGAATTATGGGACAAGTGAAGAGAAGGAGTTTGTTAAAATGTTTGCCCGTCGCTTTGAACATTTAGAGAAGAAGTATTCTAATATTTACCTGATAAGAAATGAGCGTGAGTTAAAGATCTATGATAAACTTGGGAGAGCTTTTGAACCTGATTTCCTGTTATTCTGTAAACAAAATGATGGAGATGAGATTACCTATCAAATATTTATAGAACCAAAAGGTGGACATTTAGCACCCAAAGATAAATGGAAAGAAGATTTCTTAGAAGAGATCAAGAAAGAGAAAAGAACTATCAGTATTCATTCTGATAAGTATCTTATTACCGGAGTGCCTTTTTATAATAATGCAAATGAAAATGAATTCAAGAAAACACTGGAGGAGACTTTAGCTTTTGAGTGCTAACTTAGGAGGTAAAAATGCTTAATGGAGTAATCTTCGAAAGCAATTTACCAAGTCAGTCTTCAATTTGTATCGTTGAATCTTTGTCGGATCAATTAAAAGAATTAATAAGGGACAATCTATCATCTATATGTCATGGTGAATCAAGTGGTGAAAGTGGCAGAATCGTTTATTCATATAGAAACACTTTACGTGAGTTTTTAAAAAGATATGATTCAAAAAATGAAAATCTAAGAAAAGGTATGATCGGTGAGTTGTTAGCACATGTTTTATTTATTGAATTCTTTGATGAATTTAATGCTGTCAGCCCTCTTTTTAATTTAGAAGAAAGAAATATTAAAAAATCATTTGATGTTATAATGATTCATACATCTTCTAATGATCTCTATTACACTGAAGTAAAATCTGGTTCGGTGACCAATGGTGATAGTAACAGTAAAAACAGTTCATTGCTAAGTGCCGCAAAATCAGGTATTCTGGAAAAACTATCTGAAAATAATGATAATAATTGGTTGAATGCTATTCACGGAGCAAAGATAGCACTTGAAAGTAGAAATATAAAAGATGAAGTTGTAAAGATTTTAGAAGAGTGTCTATCTGATTCTCAGAATGTATCATCAGATAGTAAAACTAAGAATGTGATTCTTGTATCAGTTACTTACAATGATGTATCTGACAAAATTACGTTAGCAAGAGTTTCAAGCTATAGATCAAATATTGGATCTGATGACTTTAACAATTCAATTATCTTTTCTATTCAAAAACATACATATCAGAGTGTTGAGCAATTCTTTCGAAACGAGGTCAGTGGTGACTAATTTAACACTATCCAGAATACGTAATACTAATCTTTTAACTCTATATGAGAAACTGATAAGAGAAGAAGCACTTTCAGTTATTGAGATACAAGCCCTTTATAAACTTTCATTAATATTTATTAATAAAGGGGATAAGCACACAAAGAAATTTGGATACAAAATTTTACTAAAAACTGCTTTTTATGATAGAGTAAATAGACCAATATACGATGTTACGTTAAATCTTGGCTATTACCCCATAACTAAATTGATTGAGAATCAATATGATGAGAATAGTCATTTCATAAACTTGTTTATCTCAGCTTTTTTGGAGAATTTTAAGGAAAAGGAAATTTACCTAACAGAGCAACAATTAAAAATGATAACTGAATTTAGGGATAACAATGATGAGACCGTTTCAGTGATTGCGCCTACATCTTATGGAAAATCTGAACTGATAATGAATTTGATCGCTGATAATACTGACTCAAATATTTGTATTTTGGTTCCAACTAAAGCTCTTCTATCTCAGACAAAAAAAAGAGTTTTAAAATCAGACTTTTATGCATCAAATCGAAAGATAATAACTCACCCAGATATGTATCAGACATCGGATTCAAATTTCATAGCAATTTTCACACAGGAGAGATTAACAAGACTTCTTGAGAAATATCCAGAGTTGATTTTTCAAATTGCGATAATTGATGAAGCTCATAACTTATTTAACGATGATTCAAGAAACAGGTTGCTTGCAGCAACTATAGCAGTTTTGTATAAAAGGAATCCTGAGATAAAGTTTAAATTTCTTTCCCCTTTTCTTATTGATAGTGATAATCTTAAAGTATCATTTAGTGATTATGATGTTGTTGAACAAAGAATAACTGAGAATCTAAAAATAAATAATTTTTATTGTGTTGATCTAATCAGAAAAGATGGAATATTTCTTTATGATCAATTTTTAAATAAGTTCATTGCTATCTCAAATGAATGTAACTTAACAGATTTGGACTTTATCCAAAGAAACGCAAGTGCCAAGAACATAATTTATCTTAATAGCCCACCAAAATTGGAGAAAGTAGCATTTGAATTATCAAATGAAGCTACACCGGTTACTTCACAAAGACTGTTAAATGCATGTAATCAGATTGCTGCTTATCTTCATAATGATTATAATTTAATTACCTGTTTAAAGAAAGGAATTGTATATCATCATGGTTCGGTACCAGATATAATCAAACTGTATGTTGAAGAATTATACTCCTCAGAAACAGAATTAAAATATATTGTTTGCAGTAGCACTTTACTTGAAGGTGTAAATATCCCAGCCGAGAAATTATTCCTATTAGATTATAGGAAAGGTCGAGGTAGGCTTTCACCTTCACAATTCAAGAACCTAAGTGGAAGGATTTGTAGGTTCAATGAGATTTTCAGTAATAGTAATTCTAACTTAAATCTATTAGAACCAGAAGTTTATATTATAAAATCGCATTATGTTAGAGTTGACGCAAATATCAGAAAATTCCTTCAAGACAGTGTGAAAGAAGATAAAAAGCTCAATGACAAAATGACGAATGTTCTTTTACAAAATACTCAAAGAACCTCGACGAATAGTACTGATTTTGATAAAGAAGAAGAATTTTTGGTAAATTTTGAACCTGGATTCGAAAATGAAAATGAACAAGCAACAGCAAGAACAGACATAGGTAAATTATGCTTTAAAAATAACATAAAGGAAGTAAACATAATCAATAATGAACATCAGTTGAATGAAAGAGTTCAAGTATTATTAGGAGCAGATTCAAAAGCGGTAACAGCAATAGAAATAATAGATATGATAACTTTCGTTTTCATTGATGTGATAGAAGAGAAAACAGAAAATAATAATATCCTAAGGTTACAACATCAAAAGGCAAGAACATTCTACTCAATGTTTTTAAACTGGATTATGAGAAGTGCCCCATATAGTGAATTGATAGCCCGATTTTTAGCTTATTGGGAGAGAATAGCAGAAGACAATACACATGACGGAATTGTTTTCGTAGGTAAATGGGGAGATTTAACAAGAGGTGGACATAGACATTTGTGGGTAGATATACGAAGAAAAAGTCACTCTCAGAGAATCAATCTTGCGATTTTAAGGATAAAAGAAGAACAAGATTTTGTTGAGAATACAATTGTCAAATTTGTGGAAGTTTTAAATGATTTAGATCTCATTGAAGATGATATATATAAAAAAATTAAGTACGGTACTGCTGACGAAAATCTGATTATCATGATAAAAAATGGTTATAGTATAAGTTTAGCCAAATTATTATTAACAAAATACCCTGAATACATTTCAATCAACCTACCTGATAACACTATCACTACAAACCCTGCTATTTTAGATGCTATGGTAAGTAATAGTGAAAATGATATCTTGATTTTTGAAGCTAAGTATAATATAAAACCAGCTACTTAATCAATTGGCAAAGTTTATAAATATATTAGTTAACAATCTCCGTAGTCGTCCTGCACTTCCAATGAAACGGCGGAAACGGTGTATGATTTCCGGATAAACCAATCGCTTTTCCATGTGGATCATATTCGATCTGCTTCTCCGATACCCAAGGCGCAATTTCCTTAGTCATTTCTCTTACTGACTCTAATGAATGCTTCTGAGTATCAATATTCATAAGCTGTTCCATTGTCTCTATCGCATCATTCAGTGGATAAACCTTATCCTGAGCAGCCAATGCTCTACAGATCTCGGATGTCCGATCATCCAGGACAACTACTAATCGGTAACCAACAGCTCCGGCTTTCCTGTAACCTTCCAGCCTGCCAAATTCTCGAACTCTGAGGGCTGTATGCTCTGCCAATCCCTGCCAGTAATGAGCTGATTTCTCACCTAAGTGCTGAAACTGCTCTTTGAGCTTATCTGCCAGCATCTCTCTGGTATAACCAGAGGACACAGCTTCTTTGAGAGTTTCTTTGAATCCTGTTTCAATATCAGTTCCGTATCTGTTGTCAATCCAGAAGAGATTCTGCTTGGTTATGAGTGATTCCAGCTTCCGTTCCTGAATTCCATACAATCCAATCGAAGTATTATGCGGAACCTGCTTCTGAACATCATTAATACCAAGCCTGAGACTTCTTTGAATAAAAGCCTTCGTATCCTGCCGTACAAGCGAGGAAAAGTCTTCACTAAGGTTGGAGTTGATTATCTCCATTATATCGTCAATATGCTTGATTTTGAGCTTCTCACTCTTGGGAAGATCGGATAGCATCTGGATAGCTTGTTTTGCAGAATCCTTCACTTCCTTTTTCCAAGCATTATTGAGGATGCGATAGTACTTATACATTAATTGATCATAATAGTTCAAAAGGAAAAGCTCCTGACTCTTACTCTATTTTTGCCAACATCATATTCCGGAAATCTCTCAAGACATCCGGCAAGAGCATCTGGTCCATCTACATAACCATCAGGATAAGTAAGAAATTGATTGATCAGAGTAGGAGTATCCTGACCATCCGGAAATTGCACCTTTCCGGTTTCAATAACGGTGTCGGTGCGTTCAATCCTGAGTCCTTTGTTCTTATCGTTATTGATTCTTCTGATACGGTGAGAGATGGGATTTCGGTTATTCTCCTTACACCAGCGATCAAAATCTGAAAGGATCCTGTGCTGACCGAAATTGGTTTCTATTGCAGATCGAAAGTGAATACCGTATCGTTTTGAAAGCTCAGTGTAGGCATCATAATAATAACTGAAGAACTTACTGTTCTCAGTCTGCCTGATCCAGACATGAATAATATAAAAGCGATTACCATCATAGCCAACAGATATGATTGCTTTGTAGCAGCCTTTCTCTCCCCATGCCGGATCTGCATACATCCATACTTTCTTCATTCGTTTGGGTAACCTTGAGTATTTTGAGAACCAGTGAAATTTGAACATATTACCTTCAATCACAGGTTTACCCAAAAATTCTCGCTGGTAGCCAGTCAGACCAAACTTCTGTTTGAGCTTCGGCAGCTCACTGGTGGGATACTGATTTTCCCATGCGGATTTGCCATTCTTCAGCTCAACCGGAAATCTGAGTAATCTTCTGCCATCAGTAAATAGATGCTGTATTTTATCAGGATTGAATCTTTTCTTATTGGATTTGATCTCATCAATGATGCCTTGCTGGAATTGGCAGATAGCATAATTGGGATGCACAAGGTTACCCAGCCAGATGATCTTGCCATTACCTTTGGGATCTAAAGCACCACCAATCTCCTGCACGATCTTATCCATCTTCTTTCTACCAATACTCTGATTGCCGATGTTCTCTTCTTTATCGATATCATCACAGATTACAAGTCCAGGACGAGTTGAAGTTCGAGGATTGATAGAGCCTCTGAAAGATTGCTTTATTCCTCTGGCTCGGATTCTGGTTCGGTTCTGCAGGTAAAAGTCAGATTCATCTTTATCGATAGGAATAAGACCTTCAAAATCTGATTGCAATCTTTTATTGTTGGTTAGCTCATTGTAGGTAAAAGCTGTTCTTTCCTCTGCCAGATCAGCATCTGCTGCTGTATGAATAACATACCTTTCACCTTTGATGATTTTCCAAATGGGATAGACAACACCCATAAGAACAGTCTTACCCAATCCTCGATAGCCGGTAATGGAAGTAATGCCATTGTAATTCTCGGTAGTTTCAAACATCTCTTTATGGTCATCAGCAAAGGGAAGCTTGAATATATGCGGAAAGTAGCTTTTACAGAAATATGAAAATGCCTGCCAGCTATCTCCAGTAGCCTTTTTGATCCTTCTGCTTTTCTTGGCAGGAGTATCATTGATAAATGGTTTTACGTTTGTAGTCTTAGCAGCTATTAAAGAAAAATTCTTATAATCTGCCTGCGTAAACTTAACCACTGGTTGCTCGCATCCTGAAGTATTCTACAATGCCATTTGCTCCTAATATCTCCCTCTGGATTGCCATAGCTGTCTGCTCATCATTACGTGCCAGATAGAAATCGATCAACCAATCCAAAAACTTCTTCATGTATTCAATGAAATCTCTGGTAGGTTCGATATTCTTGGAGTATTGACGCAACAGTGAAACCAGCGATTGCAGTGCTGTATCCTGCGGAGCTCTGGAATATTCTCTCAGAGCCTTGATTAAAGCCTTTTTCACAGCTATCCGAATCTCATCCTCAAGATTGGCTATCTCATCCAGCTCAGCATCCCAATCACCTTTCTTCTTCCAATTGCGGATGGTTTTATCGGCAACACCATAGATACGAGCTAAAGCTTTTATATCGGTTTCACCTTTGAGATAGAGCTTTTTGGAGGATTCTCTTTTAATCTTGTATTCTCGGCTGTTCATAGTTTTCCAAAACTTTAATCAAAGCACCTTTTTCCTGCTTGGTTAGATATTTGATACCGGATTTACCAAAATGTTGAGCAATGAAGCCGTACAGCTTCTCTTTTGTCCAATCCGACAGTTTATACAAAGCCCAGATTTTTTTGCCCTGAGCATCGAGTATTTCGTAAATTTTCGGAGTTTTGCCATGCAGTGTAGTGTTGAGGTTAATAAGGGAAGACAGGCTGAGTTTTCTTAAGGAGATTCCATATCCAAGATCATGCATTTGATCATGAAGCTGATCTATTGTCATCCGGAGATCATTTTTAGCGAAGATGACAATATTTCTTCTCAGCTTCTTAGCATACTCAGCCTGTCTCTGGGTCATCATTTCTATTCATTAAGAGGATCTACTTTGTGATCTTCAAAATATGTATTTAGATCCTTGCCATGCACTCGCAATTGCCCGTTGTTTTTGAGCCGGAATGCCGGAAGCGGATCATCAATGTCTCTGATCAGTCTATAGACTGTACTGATATCAACCGAGAGTATTTCAGAAACTCTCTGTGGTGTGTAGCATCTCTGTTCATTAAAAACCTGCATCTTTCTTCTTCTCCTGTATTCAGATAAAGCAAATGGGCATCAGCGTCAAACAGTGATGCCCACGTATGCCAATGATATTTATTGGAACTTAGCGCAAAGAGAAACACTCCGGAAACTCGGAGTTCATTATTATCTTCCTCTACCAGTTATATCGCGCTGAAATTGAGTGATATGAGCCTGAACGGTTTATCATTTGCCGGGCGTTCATAGAAGGCAATATACTGCTTTGTAGAAGTTATCTGGATTGCTTCGTCTATCAGATCCATCGCTTGCTTCCACTGCTCATCTTTAATGTTATATCTGCGTAATCCCAAGATTCTGTTTTTGGCAATCTCGCCTTTCTTATCTACTTGGAAAGCCTCCAGAACCACAGCCTGCAGGTTTATATTGGAATCCTCTGTCCAGCGTTTGAGGCAATCATCGATCTTCAGTTTGGCTATCTGCAGCTTTTCACTGAACTCAATGCATTCTCGATGTCTAACTTCAATTTTATATTTTCCATCAAAGGAGATAAGCTCTGCATTGCCTTTCCAGTTTTCACCATACTGCTCTGCTGTTTGGGATAAGTACCGATCAATATCAGATGTTATTCTGTCTTTCTCATCCATGATTTTTGTATGAAGCCTGAAAGCTCGCTTCATTACACGGTTCACTACAGTATCTCGTTTGACCAGTTGCGGATCAATAATCTTAGCAGGATATTCTCTGCCATCTGCATCTTTAAGGACTTTTTCTTTTCTTGCCATTTTTCCTCCGGAATCGTTTTCTCTTAAAATTATTAAAATATCATCTTCTACATTCTTACCGACCAAAGCAAAGTCAGGCTCGAAGTTTATAACCTTGTAATAACCCAATTCGAGAGTGATGATCTTGATTGATGCAAAAGCTTTTAAATATCTCAAGATTGCTCTGCGATGAAAGCCAGTCATCTCCTCCAGTTTTCTACTACTGCTAACTTTTTTGTTCTTAATCAGGTTATACATCTTCTTCATCATTCGATAGTTGTAGCCATAATCGTTAGTAACAGGTTCTTCTTTATAATCGGGATTTTTAACATAAATCTTGTATTTCCCGTCTTTGCTGATTGCTTTAATAGCTTCTTTCTTAAGAAGTGCTGCTATGACTCGTTTAACTTGAAGCAGATCAAAGCCTGTTTCATCTGCGATCTGCTTGGTAGTAAAAGGTTTATTATTATATTGGATATAATTTTTTACAGGTTTTGTATAAGAATCGTTCATATCTACCTCTATATGATTTCAAGTGATTTTAACTGCTCAATACCAAATACTGAAAGGTTGTTGTTCTTAGCATTGGTTTCAATTGAATACAAAGCTTTGATCAGCTTTCTGATGTTACCTTTGGTTTTCTGTCTGATCACTCTGATAATAGAATCGTCAATCTTCACATCAGAGATCTGGGAACAGATGCTTTTGATATCGGATTCGGTGATTTCTTTAAATTCACAGAAGTAGTTGCAGCGATCAAAATAGTGAGAATCGGCAAGCAGCAGCTTTTCTTTGGCATCGGTCATGCCTACCAGAATAACTACTGATAATGTCTCATCCACTATATCTCTGATGCTTCCTAAGATTTTCTGTGATCTGAAAGCATAATCAATCTCATCAATAATGATTACGATATTGTCATAATTTTTGAGGATATTGAGAGTTCTATTGAAGATCTCGTTTGCAGTTCCTCTGATCTTAACCTGCGACATGCCGAGATGGTATCTGATTACTTCCAGTAGTTTGATGGCAAAGCTTTTAGCTGTCATAGTTGCTTCCAGTCTCAGATAAATGTAATCTTCCATGATGGCTTTCTGCTTAGCAAATCTGCTTTTACCAAGACCGGGAGGTCCATAAATAAGTCCCAATCCTACCATCTCTGTTTTTGGTCGGTTGAGCAGATAATCGATAAGCTTATCCGCTTCCTTAACATTACGTGTTTGAATAAGTGATAGTTCTTTCATGATTTCTCCTATTACAATCCTGTATTCATAAATATTTTATCCAGCTTTCGAAGTGCTTCGTCTTCCTCTGACGTTTCTATCGGTGGTTTGATCAGCTTCGCTGTTTTATGTGCTAATTTCTCAATATCATCATCTTCGTTATGGGTAGCTTTATGTTCTAATAGACTGGAATCGTTAAAAGCTGATTCTGATAGATTCATCAGTGGTAATTCAAATTCTGATACTGCTTCTTCAACCTGCTTGCGAATAGCAGCAGAACTTTCCTGCAGAGTTTTCTCCAATTTACGCTGGTGTGCCAGTTGCTTTTTCCAGGTCTTGCGAGCCATCGGTTTATCCTTTGCCAGTTTAACAAAGGGATGTGTGGATTTACGAGCCAATGCCTGACAGATCAGCTTCTCATGCTCATCATAGACCAGTATGGATCTCATATCCATCAAATCGTATCGCAGGTAAACCTTCTTACCAACATAGTTCATCAGGTAGTCATGATAAAAGAGGATATTGGCAAGCTGGACTCCGTTTGCCTTTACGGTTCGCTGCTCTACCTTGAGCATCATGAAGTTAAGCTCGGAAAGTTCAATTCTGCGATCTTCCGGTGCTGGTTCTTTTTGAAATACTTCCAGAGGAGTTTTACCTGCCAGACCACCATGAGGATTTCTGCCATAGAATTCTTGAAAGTAAACTGCCATGAGCTGTTTTGCCTGATCCAATGTGAGAGGTTCTCGTTTCCTCAGTGATCGAATCCAATCCTCGTTACGCATCAGGAAGGCTGGTTTATCGGCTATGCTTGCTCCTCTGAAAGTTGCCATGTATCTTTCAAAATCTTCCTGGAAGGTTCTGAAGAATCTCTCAATCACTTTAGCTCTGGCATTATAAGCTTTAGCAAACTCAACTTCGATATCCAATCTTGGGAATATACCACAGAGTTCTTTCTCAAGATCGTGGTTTTCCCACTTCTCATGAAATAGGCTTGCCCGAAAGGCTTTTCCATTATCCAGATATACAAACTTAGGTCTGCCACCCCAGTGGATGATGCCATTTCTAAGAGCTAATAGGATATGTTCTGAATCTTCTGTATTCGCAATCGAAGCTCCTACAGGATATCTTGATGCCCAATCAAAGAATAGAATCAGCATCATGCGTTTCGGTTTACCGGAGACAGGATCGATGATATCAAATGCCAGTTTATGACCGTCTGCTACCCAGACATCGCCAACCTCAAGAGCTTCTTCACGCAGGAGACTCATTACATAATGGTCTTTAGAATATTTCTTACCTCTACGCAGGAGTTTCCACTGCTGGATATGTTCATCTCTCCAGCTTTCTACCCATCTGCGTAATGCTCTTTCGCTGGTTGGTGATTCGATCACTTTCAATCTATGTAACTGCTTCAGCTTTCTGATAGCAGAACCGATTTTAATTTTATTGGCATCCAGTAGAAGTCCCAACAGGAAGTTCTGCTCCACCTCAGTTGCCTTCTTGGAATTGGATGCTCTGGATAATCTGGTCAGTGCTTTGAAATCTTTATCATTCTCCTGATAGATACTTAACCATAACCTAAAAGTTCGAAATGCTCTTTTACCTTCTATCTTTAACAGGTCTGGAATCAAATGTCCGGAGTTATACAATTCCAACACAGTCTGAATTGCTTCTTTCTTTACTTTGCAGATTTCATATTGAATCAACATCTTCTCGCATAACTCGGCTTTTAATTGAGCTCGATGCAGTTCATACTCCGGTAGCTTAATACTGGGAAGCAGATCCGGTATAGTTGGATCATATTCCACAACTTCTGCTTTAACAACTTCAGGAAGTGATTTGTTTTTAGTTTTAGCATCACCTTGAGGTATCTGTTTCTCAGGTACAAGGTAATAGTTTCTGCGACCACCTTTGGCAAGTGGCTTTGTTTTGCAATCCCATCCTTTACTCTTAGCCATTCTATAAGCAGAGGATTGGCTGACCGAAAAGCTCTTCTGGATCCCTTCGATAGTTAGCTCTCTGCACTGCATAATCATCTCACTTCGCAATGTTGAAGTTTGCGTCTCTTAATTTTCTTTGTTACTTTGCCTATTTCAGCTAATTCAGGCTGCAATTTTTGTAACAATTCTTCTCCTCGACTCATTCCCATTTCGCCATTTAGAAAATAATCGAGAGTCCTTCGGGAAATACTCATTTCATTGGCTAACGCTATTGTAGTAAGGCGTTTAAGCGCCATTGCCGCTTTCATCTCTTCTGGTGTGTAAGGTGATCTCACCGGAACCTCCTGTTTTTTTTGTTGACATGCTTCGCAATGTTGCAAACCATGCCACTTGCAGGTCTATGAAATTATTTACCTGCGAAGTTGTCAAGGACAAACTGCCAACACTCGCAGTCCCTTGCAATAGCGAAATTTAGCTCCACAGGGGGCTAAAAAGGAGATCAATATGGATATGAAAGACAGGCTCGTAGCCTTCATAAATGTGCTCGGGATAAAGAAATCCGAGTTTGCCAGAGCTATTGAAGTGACACAGAGCAATGTTTCCGATTGGGTAAATCGAACCAAGCCAAGCAAGCCTTCGTCACCAGCTATGGCTCGCATTAATGAAGTTTTTGGGTTGAATCTCAACTGGTTGATCACCGGAAAAGGCGAAATGT
>NPIE01000109.1_pt1 | contig 22289 bp, 29 predicted proteins | sample 8637661 | NCBI WGS metagenome assembly NPIE01 (sample SAMN07420842, study PRJNA396082) | bioreactor metagenome | isolation source: sample BA12 brine-fed electro-methanogenic bioreactor BA | place: Japan: Kochi | collected 2016-12-09
GTTTCGACCCTGGCGAACTGTTTTTTATCGTGGCATTGTGAGCCTTGCATCTTGCGGGACCAGAGATCGAAATTGGCACATCCTGTTCATTCGTGCGGTCGCATTTTAGGTTGAGCAGATAGCGTATCTTCTCAAACACCATCAGGAGAGCGGGGTCAAAGTCGTCGCCGTTACTCCCGAATCCACACCCGCATCGACACTCTGTTTCGTGAGGTGAAAGGTGTTCGCTTATTCGGCCCATGTTATTGCCTGAATATCCTCAACCGTTTCTGCATTCGCCACCAACGCCTTGAGCGTTTCTTCCTTGACAAACAACCCCGCCACATAAATCTGATACGCCAGTTTCAGCGCAGAAAAATCAGCAGGGGTCATCGGAATCCATACACCTTCGGCAGTCTTCCAATTCAGCGACATTTCCGATGCGATGCAGTTATTGACCTTTATCTGCGATGATGCAGAGGTGTCGAATGAATAGCCTTTATCTGCAAAATAGAATGGTGATGTTTCTGCCTCCCACCTAACATTAGCTATCTCTGCCAGTTTCTGTGCCCTGATAATATCAATATCAATAACCCATTTAGTCCCGTCCCACGTGTGCAATGCGCTCGGCTGTCTAGGAACCATTTATCATCGCCTCCGCTTCAGCAACACTTATCCCCAATCGTGCGAGTTTGCACCCGGTGTCAAACGCCCACGTTAGTTGATACCTGTCGCCGTTATCATCTATCCTGACACAATGAGTTGCATCTTCTGTGCCTGTATCTTCTGCTTCGAGTTTCACAGGGTCTACCCAATTCTCACTTTGGTCGATACACTCCTGCAAAAATGCTTTCGTTTCTTCAGGATACAACTCCAGTAAGTTTTCGACATCCTGTTTAGTATTTATGTGTTTCGGGAATCCTCGCATCTATATACCCCCTATCTCATTCTGTAGCTTATTGAAACCGCGTAAAACGTTATTTCGGCTCCGCCGCCCCCCGCGCCCCGATAAACGTATCCGTATGCCAGCGATAGTAATGAGCATTCCGACAACGCGAACCGCAATTCGCGTCATGGCTCCAATAACCACCCGCCAGGAGCTTAACGTCCCCGTATGTACCTTGACGATACAAACTGCCCTTGGAGCCGGGCAAGTCTTTCCATGAAAACGATGCACTGGAATCATACCTGTACGATTGGTCAGACAGCCATTGGTACATTGCGCCAGCGCAATCTTCTGCACCGTAATCGGAAATCATCCTGCGGCTCGCGGTATCGGAGTGTCCTCCAGTTGTGCCGGGGTCAGCGGAACCTGCAATGTTGGTTTCCTCATTCGAGCCGCCAGCAAAGACTTGGAATTCCATGTCGTTCGGCAGACGTTTGCCAACTGCCGCAAAATCATCCACGAAATCCAACCACGTTCTAGTATCTGAAATTGTGCCACCGTAGGCGGATTCGGTAGATGCGCCAGTGCCGGATGCAAGGTAGATATCAAACCACCGATACCCAAGCGGCGGGCAGCAAAACATCCCGGCAGGGTCTGCATATTTCGGGCAACGATTCAAATCCCAGATAGAGTGGTACAACACATCCCCAGCCAAAAATCCGGTGTAATTATGCCCGGCGATTGTACCGACGTCTTCACATTCACAGTGAAATCCGCCTATTTTCCGGCTGTTTGACGCCGTGTAACCTGTTGGGGTTGTGGAATTCGCAGAGCAGAGAATATCCACCTCATACCCCGAACCCGGCTCGCAAGCGTAGATATAAAAATCCACTCCGGCGCGGGTAGCGGCGACTCGATAGTCGGTTGTGATGGAATCCCAATAAGCACTGTCAGATAAGTCCAACGTCTTTTGCGTTGTCAATTGCCAACCGGAACCGTTGATGTTCAGTCCAATACGGTTTGGCGTCAGTATTTTATATCTGTCTGCTGCGGTAGATTTGCCCGCAATCTCGAAAAACTGGTCACGCTCAAAAACCGCAGGGAGTGCGCAAACCAGCGAGAGTGCGGGGCGTCCGGACTTGATAGTTTTGCCATCGGTCCCGTCAAAATACACAGGGTCACCGTCAGTTGACGATGCTGGGCCGGTAACATCGCCGGAACCACCACCGCTCCCGTTGATCTTGAGAACGAGTTGACCAGCCGCGCAGCAATGGCCTATTTCAACCTCGGTCGGAGTGCTCCCCAGCGAACCGTCGCTCTGGCAGTAGTACCTGGTGTCCTCAGTCAGACTGTCATCGACATAGACCCCGCCGACTTTTACCTGCCCGGATGTATCTGGCGATGCCACATAGGTCACGATTCCGATAACATCCGTTGCCGTCAACGCAGCCGTGCCGTCACATGCTTCCCAGCGGTTGTCCGTGGAATCATATTTGACCACCGTGCCGACTGACAAGCCTGTAATCAGGAGTGCGGCGTCGTCTACCATTTGATTGCCGAGCGTGTTCAGGCGTAACCGTTCAAGAACCGTGTCAAGTGCATCGGCATTATTCGCTGTAGCGTAATTTACGTAATTACCAGACATACAATTCCCCCCTTCCCCTTAGAAACCTTCTGCAATCAAATCAAATTTCCCTGTTTTTTTGACACCTGCCTCGTCTAGGTAAACCGTACATCCGCTCCCGCTTTTTGAAGTTATTGGTATCGACGGCGTTCGGTTTGCGTCATCGGGAGAGCAGACTATCGCCGGGTTGTTGATGAACGCAGGGGTAAACGTGATAGCCAACCCGTCCGCGGCAACGGTAATTTCCTGATCGACAAACTCAAGCCTCTGTTTTTTCGCCGTCATCGTTATGTCGATATCCTCAAGGATTCCGACATTGGACAGGCCACGAAGCGACACCCTCAACTGAACATATCGCCCGGAAACGTATCCCAATGGCAATGTCGCCCAATCCGAAAAGGCCACGTTATCGTCGGAAATCTTGTATTCCCAAAGGCTCTGCCGGTCAGGAGTGTAACGCCATGTTTCAACAGGCGTGATTATGAACGTGGCGATTTTTCCGACATCCATAACCTCTGTTGTTGCCGTACCCGTTCCTAAAGATGCACCATAGGGGTAAATACCCGAAGCATCGGCATAGGTGTACCCCGACATATCGGAGTAAAGTAATCGGTGATGCTGATAAAGTACCCCACCCTCTTTGCTGACGTAATCCGCAACCGTTGCCGCTTCGTCTACGTCGGAAAATGCAATAATGTTCGACCGTTCGGGCAGGGCAGTTATCAAGATTGAATCATTAGTCGGATTAGCCGAATAACCGTATTGATTAAATGCCGCTATCCAGTAGACGTTTGTTCCTACTGATGCGGTTCCCGCTGTTGTGCTAGATGCAAGGCGACCAGTTACACTTGCAATAGTCTGCGCCGAGGCCCATGCCGAACCACGTCGTATTTCATATCCGGATACCTGCGCCCATGACTCGTCAACAGGACTCCACGTAAATTGCAGTTCATCCCCAATGAGGGAAACGGAGAAATTGGAAACATCCGGAGCGACAATCGGGTCTCCGAGCGTGGAGTCAACCTCGACTTGCTGATAATCCGGCGTTGTGTCTGAATAGACATTTGCGTTGTATTCACAACAAATAACCTGTGCGGTGTCATTTTCGGAGTCAGTCACACTGATAACCCTGAAAAGTTTTTCATCCCAACCAGGAAGGTCGTGCGAGAGAGCAATAACGTCATTGACCTCAACGTCGGAGTCCTTCACCCCGAGATTGAATGAACACTGGTTGACCCCGTAGACATACTGGTTGAGCAGATATTGAGCCATTCGCGCCGCTTGCCCCGCAGATGTAATACCCTGCAATTGGAAGGTTTTCTCTCTGACCCCATTGGTGGTGATGTCATCGTCATCCTGAACGAAGATGTTGCTTGCCTCGTAGGAATCATCAGGGTCTGTCCATGCCACGACCACTCTGTTTGCCTTATCCTCATCAGCCAACTGCCACCAACTGAACGACCCCTTGACTATGTTGTCCATTGTGATTGCCTTGTAAGCGGATACAACCGGCTGGTCAATGTAGACCTTGATGGTGTCGCGGGTGACAAGGAACCCACGGCATGTCGCAAGCATGTCTTTCAGGTGATCTAAAATAGACTGCTGACTGTCAACGACGTAATCCAGACTGAATCGCGGCTCATCATCAACGAGAACGTCACAATAGGCAGCCGCCGCCTTGAACGTGACATCATCTATCCACGCTTCGGCAAGGCCGAGCCCGTAACGGGAGTTCGTCAGAAAGTCCCTGATGCACCATATCGGGTTGGTCGAATACCCCGTAACCCATGCTGAAGTGTCCGTATCCCATACTTTTACCTTGCGCCCTTTGACGATGGATGAAATTACGGGATTGCCCGAAAGTCCGTCCTGTGCTTTGAGGGTCAGGGCAACATAAGCCGTGTTTCTGTAGGCTATTCCTTCGGGGTCACGGGTATCTGCTGTCTGTGTCGCCGTTCCGAGGTATGTATTCACCGAACATCCCGAAAGCGTCAGAGGGTCAACGTCATTCGCAAGGACAGCGGAAATACTTTCAATCGGCCCTTCGGATATGCCAACGAACATCTGAACGTCCTTGCGATCTTCGGACGGGTAATACTGCCTCATAATGTTTCCACCGACTCGACATTCCCCGTAGACCACGGGAACGGGAATCAACTGTGATTTCGTGTTCGTCAATGGCCCGAAGGAATACGTCGGGGAACTACTACCCATTCCCGAAAGGTCAGGCATGTCAGGGTCAAAGACTCCCAACATAGAGGCAGTGAAAAGAACAGCTTGCCAGACCGATATCGTTGCGCCAAATACAGTGAATGTGGATGACAGGAAGCCCACTACTGCTTCTACCATCTACTCACCCCCAATTCTGTAAAATCCATGCAAAAAGCCGCCCAATCTCCCGGATAAGCGAGTCAGACGGCTTCTTTTTTCGCTGAATATGTGTAACAACAAATCCATGTCCACGTAGGTTGCAATGTGCAACGACGAACGGAACTTGAGTAACACAATGTCACCTATTCGCGGGATGTCCACCGGAACAGTAAACTTCGTTATCTCTTTCAGTATTGTTCTGCTCATGCTCAAAATGTTCTCTTCCTTATATATGTAAGAAAGATTCACTTCTTTGCCGTACAAATCGCGTTGTGCAAGGTAAGCAAGGCCAAGACAATCCACACCGCTATAATCACGACCGCCCACCCTCCACGGAATACCTGTCAGGTCTGAATAGATCATTCGTCAAGTGAATAACGAGGGTCTTTAGCCGATGGAATATACGGGAACCCGCCGTAATTGACGATGTTATCCATTGTGTCCCTGCAAGCGGCGACCGTATGGGGACACGATGATTCGGCCCCCGAATATCCGCATTCCGTTGACTTGAAACCCCACGAACAACGGGGCCAGTACAGACGGCGCGGAGTTTTGGTGGACAGGTCAAAATCCGTTGCTACCGTCGCCTCGATGAAGGTCTCTGAAAGGAGAATATTCTTTATCTTCCCCTTGAACAGCGTCTGTGCGTCACCGTCTTCAAGTGCCTCCCTGAACGCCCTCAATACATGAACTTCGACACCGTGCAGACGGTAATTGACCGCATAGGCGGAAAAAACCCTGTCTACGTTGTCGATCTTGAGTTTGCAGGAATCTACCGTGTTGTCCTTCGACAGTTCAACCTTGTCGTAGGTCAGGTAACAACCCGTGTAAACCTGCGCGTTGCCGTCCTCATCGTAGTAGGCGACATCTGCCCCGCCGGTCAATGGCGAACCGTTTCCAGGAGACCCGCTATACATTGCCGTGACAACACCGGAACCGTCATTACCGGATTTGTTGGCGACGGTTATAAGTTCGTTTGCCTGTTGATGAGCTTCGATTGCGGTGTGGATATCCAAAGCGGTGGACGTAATTGCGCCTGCCCCACCTGTAGCCAATGAAACCGTAATCGCCTGACCTGAAACGGTAACGGCTAATTCTTCATCGTTCCCCACGGGGTCAAGGTATTCAACGGTCGTATCATTTCCCCATGCACCACCACGCCGTGATGTAAAAACGAGGTCATTATTACTCCCCGTCAAATCAGTCGAAAGAGTCGCCTGAACACAGTTGACGATATCGGTCAAGTAAAGGGAAACATCCGCGCCCTCTCCTAAATGAGGAATATCCAGAATGCGGACAAGAATAATCGGACTGACGGTTGAAGCAACCATTTGGGCGTTATAATTCGTATTCCCCCGCCCAGGCATTACAGAACTTCCTCAAAGGTGATGGTGAACTCAAAATACTTATTCGCCGTGTCGGTATATTCAATATCACTGTCCACTATCCTGACCGTAGGCTTTTCGACATACCTTCCGGACGTGTTGGTCAAATAAGGCTCTACCGTCACATCATAGAGAGGGTCGGTAATCAGAACGTCGTTTACTCCCCACTCCGCATCGTCAATAAGGAACGCCCGGATAGCCTGATAGTCCGTCTTGTTGACCTTGAAGACAAACTCCCATTTCCGGGGCTTATCCGCCTTTTTTCTTCTCTGAACCTTCCCCGATTCATATTCCGTCGTGATAAGGTCTATTGAATCAGTCGCCTTCGTTACGACGTAGGGCGACCATGTAAATTCAGGGGTAGGCATTGTCTATGCCCCCTTTACTGCCGCACGAAGCGGCCCGTTTCGTTTGATGGACTCGACTGCGAGGGACTCAATTACACCTCTTTGACCTGAAAGAACTTGAGATACATCCTTACTGTCAAGGGCTTTGATAGTCATGTTGATGTTGTAAATATCTCCGCCGCCACCACCAATTGCCGTACCGTTAGGAATGATGGAACCACTTGATGAAGGGGAGAACAGTTCAGGCCCCTCCTCACCGACAATGTACGATTTCCCTGCTGATACAGGGCCACCGGACGCAAGACCGGGAATTGATATTGATGCACTTGCCCCATTGCCTACTCCTGCACTGGCAGCACCTATGCTTCCACCGAACAGGGAGCCAACCCCACCGAACAGGCTCTTGAGTATCCACGCCTTGACGATGGTATAGACGATATCCTGCGCTAGACTTTTGAGGGATTCACTCAAGTTTTGCCCGTAGACTATCGCTGAAGCGAACGCACCGGAAAGAGTGTCGGGGATAGCCTTCAACTTCTCCGAAAGAGCGTCCTTCATCGTGTCGCCTAGTTTTTCGGTAGCCTTTTCCGCCTGATTGGTCTGCTCTGTGAAGTCGGTGATCGCATCGGTAACAACTTGCCACTCTTCGGACAGTTCAGGAAGGGTGGATTTCATTTCCTCAAGAACATCAATGAAAGACGAGGCTGATGCAAAGCCGTATTTCACCTTGTCCCTCATAAGGTTGACTTGAGCGATAAGGGCGGACTTAACATCTTCCGTTTGCTGTTCAAGTATTTCCTTCTGCCTTGCGGCGTGAGTCTCCTTGAGTCGCGTCACGTCTGTTTCGTAATTCTGATTCGCGCTCTTAACAGCATCAAGTGCGGCAAGTTGATCTTTGAGCCAAATGTCATTCTGTTCCAGTGCTGTTTTCGTACTTGATATCCAGTCGGAACGGATGGACTTGCTTAGGGATTCGACGGTTTTCTTGAGTTTTTCGTATGCCGCCTGTCGCTCTGCAAGTGCGGCTTCCGCAGCGGCTGCAAGAGCCTCTTCCGCTTCGGACAATTCCCTTGCTGACGCCATGCGGTCTTGAACACTTTTTGCTTTCCACGCCTTGAGGTTTTGTGTTCTCTGGGAATCAATGTCTGGAACATCTGAAGTACCCTGTACCCCCGGAAGGTTCTTGAGTAACCCCCCACCAGTACCTATTGCAGAGTATGTACTCCTGATCGACTTCTTTACCCTTTCGGATGCTTCATAGAACTTGTTTAGCGCCCAAATGAATGCGAATAAAGAGGTTGTAATCAATGCGCCGTTCAGTGTCTTAATTGCTCTTGCCGTTGATTTAGTCGTTCTTCCGGAATCCGCCATAACCTTATTGAAGGCTTTGACAAGAATCGTTATCTTGCCGATTATCTTCAAGAGTATCCATTGTTCTATAAGTACCTTTATCAGCCTGATGATCGTGTCAAAGTGCTTGCCGAGGAAGAACAAGACTCCAATTACCTTTTCGAGTGCCCCCACCAGATTCTTTTGCCACTTCTCTATAAATACCGTATAGTCTTCCGTCCCCGCCCAATTTTCCCAAGCCTGTCTGACCTCATTGGCCTTGACAATCATGTACGTGAACGGGCTGCCAGATTCCCCCGAACCCATAACATCAGAGCGGAACTCCCACCACAAAGACCGCATGATAGCCATAGTCCCGGCCCATTGCCCTTTGGCGAGTTCCATTCCATGGCCAAAATTGTACGTAAGAACTTTCTTCAACGCCGCCCGGACAGCATCAAGGTTGTGTTCGGTGACAATCTTGATACCCTTCATGGATACTGACCATTCCTTACCAACACGGTTTATGGTCACACCCATGCGTCGCCAGACACGTTTTTCAAGTGAAACAACTGCGGTTGCAACGTCAACAATATCCTTGTTCATAACGTAGGCCGCATCGCCTATCGCTGTCATGAATCCCTGAACGCCCTTAATACCCGTAGCCGTCATTATGTTGAATGCCTGAACGACATTAGCTGTATCATGCGGAGTCTGTCTTGCAAAGTCTCTCGCCCACTGGAAAGCGGCGTTGCCAGCTTCGGCAGACTTCAAGACGGTCTGCAACTGCATTCGGAACTTTTCTGTTTCCTTTGCGGCTTGCAGGAACATGCCACCGAGTTTTACTCCGGCGTAAACGGACATAAGGGACATCAGAGAACGCCTTACATCCCTTACAGCAGTATCAAAAGCATTTACAGAACCACGCGCCCCGACCATACCCTTGCGGAAACGCGAACTCTCCACATCCAGAATTACCAGTAGCCTTTCCATGTTTGTAGCCACCGTGTCACCCCCCCCTGCAATAAAAAGGGGGGTGGCTATTCGCCAACCCCCTACTCTGGCACTTTCAGTCCCTTCTTCCGGGCGAGATCCTTCAACTCCTCAACCCCCGGTTTAGGCGTTTTCTTCTCAAGCACTTTATCCCTGAATTGCTCGTATGTCCCCACAAAATCCGTGGGCTTAATCTTCTGATTCTTCTTCAGGTGCGGAGCGAGTAACCAACATGCCTGTGTCGCCATCATGTGATACTCATGGTACGTTTCCGCAATACCTTTCTCTTCTAAAACTTCCCATAACCCCCACATTTCAGGGTATGTCAATTCCTGAACTTGCAGAGGATTAAGGTTTATTTCTGCGAATCTGACCGCGAGGGCTGGGCTGTAGAGCGGGCCGCGTAATCGCCAACCTTCGCCCAAATCGGAAGAAGTTTCTCCACCAGTTGTTTCACCCCAGTAAAATTTACGTTTACAAATGCCTTCGCTAATTCCTCAATGTCGGATGGGTACATTTCCTCAAAGTCTTCTTTCGTCAGGCCGGGGAAAAACTCCGGGCCTTTCTCACAGAAGGACGCAAAGGCCGCATCAAACAGGGTTGAAACATTTGCCTCCTTGTCGTCAGCGGCCATGAACGCCTGAATATCGCTAAAGAGGGACAAACCCTCTTCCGTAATCAGGGGTTGAATCTCCCTGATCTTCCGCTCTCTGACCTCATACTTCTTGTTGTTGATGTTGACTATCTGCTTTCTCATCTCAAGTTACCTCCCCAGGTTTGTTTATCCTTCTCTGTAACGTAACTGTTCCGTACCAGTACCCTGAATGGAAATGGACTGACTGATAATGTCGCCCACCGAGGCAGACGGATTGATGTTCGATATCCTGCCGAATCCCTCATAGCGGTAGTCATTTGTGTCATCAACGTAGAAGACACACACAAGACGGTCTCCGAGATCGCTTGACAGTTCATTGCTTGCAACACCTGTTTCGGTATCCGCTATCCAGTACATCTCACATTCGCCTGTCCAACCTTTGTTCCCGGCGATGTAATTCTTGTGCCCGGAATCAGCAAAGTCGGTAACTTCGTGCATGTCCACTTCGACAGAAAGTGACCAGTTGAACGCCCCGACAAGTTGCGTTGTAGGTAGATATTTACCCGTGACTTGAATTACATCATCGGCCCCGTTCGCTTCATCGAACACCACGTAGCCGCCCAAATACTGGATGGTGTACCCGCTCGAAACGGTTGCAAACTCCCCTTCTCCATTCGTCTGCTTCTCAACAACAACGGTCGTGTCGGGGTCGATGTACCGCTTTGTGGCGGATGTGATGTAATAATTCTTATGGTCGCCGGAATCTGTACACGCTTCATCGGTCATTGCCGTTGCCGTGCCACTCTGTTTGTAGAACGCGGCAATCTTGCCGCTTATGGCGTTAGTTGCCACGTTATCTCACCCCCTAATTGTAACTGAGCAGGCCAGTACCCTGGAAATCTGCGGAAATGGATACCTTGTCCCCCACAGCCGCGCCTATCTGCAAATTGGACACGAACACCGATCCGCTGTAGTAATTACTGGTATTGACATACAGTTTGATCGTGAACGACGTACCGGCGAGTGCAGCCGTGTGCATTGCCAACTGTCCGTTGGTGTCACCCAGATACCAGTTACCCGAAAAACTTCCGCTCCAACCGTCAAGCACAGCAATGAACTCCTTGTGGCCGGAACTCCCGAAGTTAGTGCCCTCAAGCATGTCAACCTCAAATGACAGGCTCCATTCGTTGATGTCCGCAATGTCAGCGGAGGCATTCGCAATTTTTCCGCCATTTCCGGCGATTGCATTAGTTGCCATTTCGCATCACTCCTTTGTTTTTGGCATAAAAAAAGACCGCCCCCTTCGGGACAGCCTGTTGGACAATTTTGCAATTGGATTGCAGATTAGCCGTTACTTAGATAAATGCATGAAACGACAAGACCCCGTGGTAGATTGTCGTATCGTCTGGATCTTGAAAACTTTTGTAATCGTCATAGAACAGGAAACACGTTTTTGCGGGCGAAGTGGCTAACGTCAGCGTCTTGTTACCGATGATTCCCGTTATCGCCTTTGCAATTGAATGGAGTTGAGACTTGCCGAGATACGAACTCCAAATATGCAGGTCAATATATGTTTCACGTGAATCAGACGTGAAATACGATGAATCTATATCAGTCACGTCGCCTATAACGATGTACGGGGTAGCCGTATTCGGGGCAACATAGTCGTAAACCCCAGTGATGACCGCCATGAGTGCAGTATTGCCCGTCAGAGCGGTATAAATCGCCGTCTGCAACTGCGATGTTTCGGTTATACTCATGGCTTACTCACCTCTTTAACCATGTTTTCGAGGGCTTCCTTTAGACTGCGTTTCCAGACTCGTCTAACGGCGTGCCTGATGTGTGGAAACGCCCTTGTTCGGAAAGTGCCGTATTCGACAAACCAACCTGTCCACTTACCAAAGATGCCTACACTCGCTTTCAGTTTGCGTCCGAGAAACAATTTACTCTTGAATCCACCCGCACCCGTGTTTGTATCGGGGTCTACCATTTTGGCGTGGAGGGAATCAGCATATTCGCCTGTTCCCTTACCTCTCGCACGTTCGGCGGTTGCCGCCATGTCAGCCGCTTCCTTCATGCCGCCAAGCATCGTGTTCATACACTCCGCCATTGCCCTGTCACCGGCCGCCGTCATCTTCTTCCGCAGTTCCGCAAGGCCGACAATTCGCATGTTCCCGCCACGACCGGTGTAAATCCGTCTCCCGCTGTCGCTATATTTTGCGCCCATTACTATGCCGCCTCCGGCACACATTCAAGGCTCATAAAGCGTTTTCGTCCGTCATGGGTTATCCCCCTGATGGGGTAATTCCCGCCATCGTAGACAACATAATGCCCGATGTTCACGCTTGAGTTGTAGCGGGTGGTGAAAACGTGAGTTCTTATCTCCGCATCAGCCATTGAAACGATGCCGGACTTTGAACGGGGAACCTCCACCTTCGCAAAGCAGGTCAGAATGGTTGCCTCAACTGTTGTGTAACCGCCCATGCCGTCAGAGGATTGAGTCAGTCCCTTGACGACAATCTGCTCCCGCATGTCTCCTACTTTAAAACTCACATCGGACACACCCTGTAATTTGCAAGGAGTGAATAGACGGACAAGGGAACTTCTGACAATGCTTCACCCCTGAACGTACTCAACACAGGCTCGCGGTATTCGTAGTAATGGGTCAGCATCAACTTGATGGCGTGAACAATGTTCGGCGGGACATTCGCCGCTGCGTCTCCGAATCCTGCGATAAAACGCACAACAACACCGTTCATGTCCCGCAAGGTAGTGGTCGGGGTGTAGCAACCATAGGCAAGGTCAATTCGGCCTGGAGTAGAAGCAATATCGACGGCGTAATCATCGGAATCCCACGTCGCTTCCGTATCGCTCGTGTCGTAGTATTTGATGCTTGTGATACTCTGTAAGGGGGACATTGGAACCTTGACAGGAAGATCCGGCCAATCATCCATTGTCCAGTCAACCGTCTGCGTTATCAGCGCACGGTTCGTGTAATTTTCTACCCACTGACGGGCAACGGTAATCAGAGCAGTAATGTAGGCATCGTCAGCCGTGACCGCTGACGGAATACGTAAATGTGTTTTTGCATCAGCGAGTGACACAGGTTCAGACTCGGGAGCGGTTACTATCGTCAGGGCCATCGGTTCTCACCTCATTTCTTTTTGCGTCCGCGTTTTTTGTGGGGTTTTTCCTCAACCACCACTGCCTCGGCGGGTTCGGGCACGGGTTCAGCAGAATCCTTTTCTGCTTCAACCTCGACATCTACAACCTCAATATCCACAACGGGTTCTGGCTCTTTGACGGGTTCGGGTTTGTCAATCTCGCTAACTACCGTTGAAACAACAAGTCCTTCACCCTGATTAATCATGTCCATTGCCTCGTTATGTCCCTTAACCACAACCTCACCTGTCCTTGCGAGTTTCACGTAATACTGTTTTTCCATGTCATATCACCTCAACCAAAGCACGACTGTGCCTTTTTTCGTATCTCCTGCATTCGACACGCTCAAAGTCAATTTAGATCCCGAAACTGCGCCCATTGCGGATGTAACGTATTCCGTGGTAGCCGTATCCCTGTCAGCACCCTTACCCAGAAGAACATCGATGCCGTCAGCGTCGTTGACCACTATGTCGTAATTGTCGCTTGGAGCCGAAGTACCGTCAGGAACGGTCATCAGGGCAACAATCGCGCCGTCATACGCATGGGTCGTAGTACCTTCGGCATCACCGTCGCCGTCAGAAGTCCACGCAAACGTGACCTTTTTGATACTTGTATGCTTAATCTCTGTTGGCGTTACAACTGCGTCAGCCATTATTCACCGCCTCCCTCCGTAATACAGAACAGGGGAGCGTTAAGCCCCCCTGTCATTGTGTGTTCTACTCTGCTATCTTCATGAACGGGACGGAATCACAAAGACCCGTTGCGCCCATCTGAATGTTTCCTGCGGCAAGTTGAAGGTTAAAGTCATATCCTGCCGTGGAAGTGCTAGTATCAATTTCTTCTCCATACGCCCGAAGGCGTTTCAAGCGGTGGTTCCGCTTGTTAAAAAGAAAGCCCCCGCCGGAATCCGACAGGGGCCTGTATTAAACGCTACCTACTAGGCTATTGCTGTTATCTGTGTTCCCTCTGCATAACGGGGAACACCGAAGTACATGACGCTTGCGAAGTTGGTTGCCTGACTGGAATCATCAATGGTGCAACCAAGCCAGTCAAAACTATTGTTCACATCCATGTGCGCTTCGGGGATGATCTCAAATATGACCATCATGTCCTTTGCCGCCTCGTCAACGTTAAGCGTCTTTGCGGCGGTCTGCGCCTCAAGAACATCGCTTGTATCAAGATCTTCTCCATACCAGATACGGCATGATTCAGAAAGAGCCTTTGCATCTGAACCCGCAGCCACGGTAGACTGTACGGGGTCAAGCCCAGTTGCATGAGCAACCGCCTGTGTAAGCAGTGCTACAATGTATATCTTGTGAAAGTTCCCCGCCTTGATGTAATCGCAAGTTACTCCACCGTTCGTAGTAACCGGGGAGGTTCCCGCAATCGGGACACAATTTTCAGGAATGTTAAACATTATAAAATTCCTCCTTTCCCTTTTCTAAATTAGTCCCGCGCCGCCAGAGCAACAAACGGGGAAAGCGTGTTTGTACCCTGATAGGGGGTAATCGCAGACGAATACTTGGGCTGGCCGTCAACACGGTAGGTAAAGCGCAGTACCTGTTCGTCATAGAGGAACCTGACGTGCAGGGAACTCGCCTGTTTCACTCCACCCTTGTCAGCCATGATGTAGCCGGCGTTAAGGTTGGCAAACACTATGTCACCGAGATCTCCGACGGTGGAAGCATGTTCAATCGGGGTTACAGGACGGCCCAGAAGAGAGCCGAACGGTGAACCCTGAATGTCGCGCATGTAAATAGGTACGCCACCCGTGCCTATTACGTGAGAAAGTTGGAATATCTGGGGCCAACAATCCTGGTTGATGAACCACTCCGCACCGGAAAGCATGGACGCGGGCATACGTGCGAACATCTTCTCGATGTTGTCGGCAAGGATGGTATCGGCGGCCTGTCCGGTCTCTTTGGCAACACTCACGAGGCAAGGTGCATTAAGCACGCCCATAGGCTTGCCAACACCGTCGCCACGGAATATCACGTCATCAAGAGTAAATCCCATTTCCGAGTTGAATCCCTTTGTAACGAAGGACTCAAGAGCAACGGTATCCTCAAGAAGTTCGTCGGTAAGGTAACATGCGCCCATGACCTTTTTGAGTTTCAGTTCAATCATGCGCCACTTGGTCTTGGAAGCGGTCAGCGCATCAGCCTCACCCTCCCAGTAGACTCTTATACCGCCCCCACGGGAACCAACTACGCGACTTGTTTCGTCAACGCCAGGTATCTTTATCCCGTTCGATTTTGCGGAAAGCGGAAGTCTGTCAACCTTCGGGGCAAGGACTGAACCGTTTCCGGCGTAAATGCTCTCAATGAGCGTGTTGGACTTGTCGGTCTCGACAAGGAATCCACCGTCGGCAGGGGTAGTCTCCCCAAGACCGGATGCGGCGTTCTGCACCTTGTAAAGACGCTCGTCAACTATGCCGTTCTTGGACTCCGCAAGAACAACGGCTCTTATCTGCTCACCAAGGGAGGCAAATATAGGCTTGTTATCCTTCGGCTGTGCGGGTACTGTGTCAGCAACCTTTCTTCCGACTACAGGCTCGGGTGCGGCATCAAGGAAGTTGTCAAAGTCTCCCATTGTCTTTGCCCTGTTCTCGGCATCCTCTATCTTCGTCTTGAGTGCCTTTGCCTCATCCTCAACTTTTTTGTACCCGTCAGCGTCAAATGTCTCCGCTTCGTTCAGTTCCTTCATCTGCGCTACAAGAGCCGCAAACTTTTTCTTCATCTCTGCGAGGTTCATTACGCATCACTCCCAATCATTGAGATTTCCATTGCCCTGATGCTTCGTTCACGCTCGGCGCGTTCGGCATCATCGGCTTTCTCTATGACGGGTGGAACATCCCCAGACACGACCTTATTTCCGTCAGAATTGGTCGTATCGTCTTCCGGTTCATCCTCTATCGGGAGAACTTCATCCGCTAACCCGTGTTCAAGTGCCTCATCCGAACCGAAGGAAGAGTCTCGTTTCATCAACTCGACCACCTCGTCCTTAGACCACTGCGTCTTTCGGGTTATCAAAGCCGCAATGCGGTTGTCCATGTGTTTCATCCGCTTTAGTGAATCCTCCAACGCCATTGAGTTACCGATGGCAAGACCCCACGCTTGGTGAATCAAATAAGTCGCGTTCGGATAGGCATATCGCCGCCACCCCGAAAGGACTATTGGAACTCCCATTGAATAGACCGCACCTGCCGCAAGGAATGACATTTTCACGTCCCGCTTGCGATTCCACTCCTGCACCATGTCAACAATTTCAAACCCGTCGGTAACAAACCCGCCGGGAGTGTTGATACTCATTACGATTTCGCTTACGTTCCTGTTCGCTATTTTTGAGTCGTAAAGGGATTCAATTGAGTGGAAGTATGCAACCAGTGTTTCGTTGACGAAGCCGTTAAACCTAAGCCGAATCTTTCCATCCAGGATCACGGGATTTTCAAGTTCGTTCTCTGCTGCTTTTCTTGCATCTTTCGGAGAATCCCAAAAGTCCTGAATATAATTCTGAACATCCTCAAGATGCTCTTTGGGAACCCACAAGGGGGAACCCCGCTCAATCGCCTGTTTTAGGAATTTCAATCTGTCCACCCCCTCCTTTCATCGCCAGTGTTATTGGAATCATGTTCCCGTTGACGAGGTATTCATCCCCGCCCTTTTCTTCGGGAATCGGGTCCATATCCTCACTTTCCCGAATGTCGTTTGCGCTCATCACGCCGTTCTGCCTCATCGTGTTGTAGTATTCAGCACGGGTCTTCGTGTCTCCCCGCATCAGTTTCCCGAGGTTGAATTTAAAGAACATTCTTGTACGTTCTTTGGGAGTCAATAGCACCCTTCGGCCTTCCTGTTCCCACTGTGTACAACGGGGTTCTAGGCAGTCCTGTACGTACTCAATTCCCTGATGCTCGATGTTGTTGTTTGTCGCCTTGTCCAACATGGCGATTTTATGAAGAGGAACACCGAACATTCGGGCGATTTCCTCAATCTGGAACTTTCTGGACTCTGTAAACTGTGCATTGTCGTTAGGAACGGTGAGTTGATGAAATTTGTTCCCCTGCTCAAGAAACAGAATCCTGTGGGCGTTCGATAGGCCGGAATATTCCTTGTTGAACGAATCCTTGAACCGCTTAAACGCCTCATCAGACAACTTCGCCGCGTGTTCAACGATTCCGCTTGCCGCTGCCCCGTGTTCAAAGAATTTCGCGCCGTATTCTTCAGTCGCCATTGCAAGGCTTATCGCGCCCCTTGCAAGTTCGATGAACCGGCTACCCATAACACCGTTCCCCAAACCCCGAAGGTGAAAAACGTTTGCTTCGGGCAAAATTACATCCTGGCCATCTTGTGTCCTGACGACGTAATACAGATCACCGCTCTCAGTCCGCTTTTTCTCAACGACATCGGGCGGGATAGGCCATAAAGCAACAGCCTCATTCCTCCGGTTGCGAACAATCTCCGCGTAGGCGTTACCCCAGAGTTCCCGGTATGCCTGCATAACCTTCTTGAAGTCCATAGCCGTCATATCCGGGTTCGGTTGCCATCGAAGAACGTCGTAAAGAGGATGGTCCTGCGCTCGCTCTTTCCCACGCCCCTTCTTCCGAAAAAGGTGCGTATTTATCGTTCCAACATGGTTGGAAATCAGGTTTACACAGGCGTAAACGGCGGCGACTTTGACCGCTTCGTTTTCGTCAATGCTCACACCCGCCCGCGAAAGGACGCTCATAATGTCATCGCCGTTTAGAAATGCCCTGATAGGGTCGGTACGCTCTGTTTTTGGCAAGACAAGATTCTTTGTCCAATCGGACAATCGACTTGTGATCTTCTTGAATGGCGTCAATCCCATACCCCCCTTCTCAAGGCATCAAAAAAGACCGCCCTGTTGCTTAGCGGTCTCAATTCTCTGCTTAGTTATTTGGTAATACTTTTCCTCTTTCTCAATCAGGATGTACTTTCTGTTTGTGCGAATACAGGCCACTCCGGTTGTGCCACTGCCAGCGCAATTATCCAGCACCGTGTCGCCTTCGTTTGTGTAGGTACGGATAAGGTATTCAAAGAGGGCAACGGGCTTCTGGGTGGGGTGTTTCTTTCCTATCTGTGAAGCATTCGGAAAATTAAGTAAGTTCTTTGGATAGTAGGTATTTGACTTTGACTTTATGGGAACTATCCCATAGTTTTCGCTTGCAGAATACCCACCCTTTAACCTTGGCTCCCCACGTTGTTCCATTTGAGGATAATAATTTACCCGATTTCTTCCAAAAACAAGCACGTCTTCACAAATTGCAAATGGTCTTATGTTGACAGTAGCGAATCCTGCACTATTATTTTTATTCCACACCCATTGATGACGATACATATTAGGGTTGCTCATTACCAGCGCACTCGTAAACGGTTGACTTGCGGTCAAGACTATCGCACCATTATCCTTAATCAGTCGCTTATACTGCGTCCACAGAGGTTCAAAAGGAATAATTGTGTCCCATTTGCAGGCAGTCGTTCCGTAAGGTAAATCGCAAAGTATCATGTCAATGCTCTTGTCGGGAAGAGTTGGCATCACCTCCAAACAATCGCCGTGAATTATCAACCACTCACCTCCCATCAAAAAAGACCGCCCAATGGACGGCCTCCGATTGCCAGTTTGTTTATTTCGTTCGCCAATACCGTTTTCCGTCAGCGGTCATGCACCAACCGCCCATTCCCTGATTCCATCTGAACTTCGGTTTCAAAACTTCCTTGACTTCAACTACCGAGGATTCCTCGTCGGTTGCTTCCACTTCGACCGCTACCATGCCACCAACGATGACAGGCTGACAGTCTGCTCATGTAGACCCCACTCATTCAACCCCTTTCATTCAATCTCCCAATCCGGCAAGGGACACCAATCAGGAAACGGCTCCTTATCAATGAATTGATGTACCTTCATGCAATATGGCCTCCCGTTTTGAACCACATGCCACGGGTGACAGTCACGGCATTTGTCCAGACCGATTTCGATCACGAGTTTTTTGAAGGTCACTTAATTTTCCTCATAAACTCTAGGGCAATCGCAGTCGAACAGATTGTGAACACGCTCCAAACTATTGCTTCGGGCCAGTTCATGCCTTGTCCACCTCCGGTGAATAATTAACTCCATTTCCAACATCACATCCACACCAAACCTTACCTAAATCGAATGGCGTGCCGGTCATTGAGCATGGGCACTGTTGTACCCAAGGCGCATTTACCCTTCCGCATTTAGGACATATCCAACCCATAACCAGACCTCCTAAGTTGTTGTGAAGCTAATTACCTAACGACCCTCAATAAACAGGGGTCGCCCCTTTCAGAACGACCCAAGATCTCCGCCTACGCATGGCAGGGGAGGCTATGTTCCGACGGCCCTCTTTGTCCCGAAGGACTTATCCCACTCTTGGGTGAGGACTCCATTTATATGGAGCGGTACTTGCGCGCACGATTCAACATCGCTCCGCATGTACGCAAGCCAATATAAGTTATTGCTTATATTCACCTCCATGAATGTAGTTTACAAACTACGCTATCATAGGCCTCTTCATGGGCCTAACACCCGCGCCCGGAGGCAACGGGGGCCATAGGGACAGTACCCTATGGGGATTATTACAGTCGATTAACCAACATTTACACCATTTCGGGTATATTGTCGGTTAGTTCGCTATTTCCCGTTAATCGCCTGTAAAACGATTAGCGGGACTTACTGTACGAATTGATGGAGGTGTGCGGAATTGAACCGCAGTCTCGGCGTCTCCGCTATGCTTTGAGGCCGGCTCACCTGTCACCCCCGTAAACACTATTTACCCATTACGTTTTTGCGCCAACTGATGTACAATTCCTCTTCATCGTCCTCCGTAAAGTCCTTATTCCAAGCGCGTTTCAGTTTGAGCGTTTCATCCCACGATTCCCAACCGAATGTTTCAGCCCAACAATCAAGCATCTTTCTAGTAAATCCGTTGTCAATATCAGCGTATTGCAAGCGTGCGCTTTTTAACTTAGCCCTTAACATTCTGTTTCGTAACCTTCGTTCGCAAGCCCACTTCCTGACAGGATTATGCTTCAGACTTCTGGACATAAGACTCCTCCAGTTCACCGGGGAATTTTAATGGTAGCCCCAACGGGATTTGAACCCGTGTCGCAGCCTTGAAAGGGCTACATCCTTAACCGCTAGACGATGGGGCCACGCTTATCACCTCTTCGGCGGAACTTTGGGTATAGACGGCGGAGCGGCTTTTTTTCTGCCGTTATTGTTAATCATGCGGTGCTTATTTCTTATTTCCTGAATGCCACCTATCGCCATCAACTTCAAATATTTTCTGTCTTGTGCCCACAGTAAATATTGCATCACCACCATGAACACTAAAAACAAAAGACAGTAAATAACCGCACCTATTTCAATGGGTATCATTCCAACGCCTCTGATTTGGGGTTCTCTTTGATGTTGCCGAGTTTGAGCATCGCGCCTCTAATGCACTAATTTTAGGAAGTATCTCGTCTCTTAATCTGCAATCTACTAGTATCATATCAAGTTCAATCAGGCGAATTCTACTTTCGATAAATTTTCTATCGTTAGAAGCCCTTGTTGCCGCTTCAAGTTTGGCCTCATCCCAAGCAGAAGCAATAACACATCCCCCAAAGAACGCCGCTATGCCGAGCGCAATATACGAAATCATTACTCTCCCCCCTTAGTTGTTTGTGCTCAAATGCTTAACCAGTAATATATGGTAAATTATAGCACATTATGGTATTTTTAAAGTTTATACCGCTAAAACTCCTCTCGTCTCATAAACGCTCGGTTCCTCTTCCTCAAAGTCAAACTGTGTCGCTTTCGCGTTAAGCAACGCAACCGCAGGGTCTATCCTCTGAATCGACCGCTTCTTAGACGGAGCCATGTTCTGATTCTCGTCATACCGCAAGACGATGTTGTCTACCGCCCACGTCAGAACAGGATTATTATTGTGCCTCAATGTTTTCCCCATCACGGCATTTTCAAACCAGATACACACAGGCGCAAATGTCTTCGGCCCCTGTATAACGGGACAGACAGGAACACCCTCTTTCTCAAGACTGATAGCCCACTGCATGGCGTTCCATGAGTCGTATCCGACAACCTGCAACAAGGGGAACTGTTCTTTGAGTTCCAATACCTTCTTGCCGATGTAGTCGTAATCCGTCACGTTTCCACCCGTGGTCTCAATCCACCCCTGATCGTGCCATAGGTCATACGGCACTTTGTCCCGCTCGACGTGTTCCTGTAACGCCTCTTCAGGAATCCACGTAAAGACAAGAACGTGTTCTATCCCATCTTCGTCAGGCTCAAAGACAAGCCCACATGCGGTAAGGTCTCGCGTCTGCGAAAGGTCAACGCCGGCCCAACACTTCAAACCCTTCAACTTCTCCATGAGTTCGCTGTCATATTCCATTCCGCACGCTTCCCATGCCTCACGGGTAAGCCACCGTGTATCCGAATTAGTCCAGATATTCAGGTGGTATCGCTTGAAAGCGTTCTGCTTCCGGGGAACCTCTAACGCCGCTCTGAAATCAGCCTCGAATGCTTCACGGTCGATGGTTATTCCCAAAGACGGGTTGACGCGCTCCCAAACCTTCGGGTCTTTCCAGTCGTCTTTTTCTTCATCCGCGCCCAAAATGAACGCAAAGAAGGATTGATCCTCAATAGTGTCCTCAAGAATCTGACGTGCGTATTCGTGCTGTTCCCAACAGATGGATTCCCTGTCATACCCCGCCGTGGTAATTGCGATTAGAAGCGGTTGCCTTCTTGCCGCGCCACCGAATACCAGTGCATCCCAAAGATCCCTTGTCTTCTGTGCATGTAACTCGTCGAACAAAAGACCGGAAATATTTAGACCCTCTTTGGTATAAGCATCGGCAGAAAGAACCTGATAGAATGCGTTGTTTTCCTCATAGGTTATGATCTTCTGTGAGGGGACAATATTGAGCCGTTTCTTTAGCGGTGGAGATTGTTTGACCATCGCAACGGCTTCCTTGTAGACAATGGCCGCCTGTTTCGTGTCAGCCGCGGCACTGAATACTTCCGCCCCCGGTTCGTTGTCCTTTGAAAGAAGGAATAATCCTATCCCGGCACAAATCGTACTTTTCCCATTTTTCTTGGGAATTTCTATGTACGCCGTCCTGAATCGCCTGTAACCGTCCGGCCTCTTCCAACCAAACAACGGCTTGATAATTCCATCTTCCTGCCAAGGGAGAAGGTGAAACGGTTGCCCGGCCCACTGCCCCTTTGAATGCCGGAGGAAGCGCGGAAAGAAACTCGCCGCTCTCTCTGCTGCCTCTATATCAAAAAAACAGCCCCGAAGGACTGCCTTTTCATCTGCTGTGCATTTTATCCACTCAGCCCAACCTTCACTCTTCGCCTTCTTTAACTTCCCCGCAAGTTTTGATGAAGTATGCAAGCAAGCCCACCCCTAAAATTCGTCAAATCCATCACTTCCTTCAGGCATCTTGACGTGTATCCTGCTCCGGCTTGATGGCGTGATGCCAAATTCAGAACAGATGTCTTTGACCGTCTTTGCCGCCTTATTCGCTATGGCAACCTCCGGTTTCTGCTGAATATACCCATTCCCCGTCACAAACGT
>NPIE01002839.1_pt1 | contig 22272 bp, 18 predicted proteins | sample 8637661 | NCBI WGS metagenome assembly NPIE01 (sample SAMN07420842, study PRJNA396082) | bioreactor metagenome | isolation source: sample BA12 brine-fed electro-methanogenic bioreactor BA | place: Japan: Kochi | collected 2016-12-09
GCGCTCAAACTTTTCCTTAGCCATGATGGCCTCCTTGATGTTGGATGGGAAAGCGGAGATCCGCTCTCCCAATTTCGTTTAGGCGTATTTCGCCTGAATTTCGTCAGAGATGTTCTGCGGAACCGGATCGTAGTGATCGAACTGCATGGTGAACTGGGCGCGGCCCGACGACATCGAACGCAAGGTGTTGATGTAGCCGAACATGTTCGCCAGCGGCACGAAGGCATCGATCGCAACGGCGTTGCCGCGCGGCTCTTGCCCCGAAACCTGACCACGACGCGAGGTGAGGTCACCAATGATCGAACCGGTGTATTCTTCCGGCGTGATCACCTCGACCTTCATCATCGGCTCGAGCAGTTTCGCACCAGCCAGCTTCAGACCTTCGCGCATACACATCCGTGCGGCGATTTCAAAGGCGAGAACCGAGGAGTCCACATCGTGGAACTTACCGTCGAGCAGCGCAACCTTGAAGTCGATCACCGGGAAGCCCGCCAGCGGACCGGAGTCCATGACCGACTGGATGCCTTTTTCGACACCGGGGATGTATTCCTTGGGAACGGCACCACCGACGATGCGGCTTTCGAAGGAGTAACCTTCGCCCGGCTCTGTCGGCATGATCTCGAGCTTGACCTCACCGAACTGACCCGAACCACCCGACTGTTTCTTGTGGGTGTAGGTGTGTTCGATCGGACGCGAGATGGTTTCGCGATAGGCCACCTGCGGTGCACCGATATTCGCTTCGACCTTGAATTCGCGCTTCAGGCGGTCGACGAGAATGTCGAGGTGAAGTTCGCCCATACCCTTCATGATGGTCTGGCCCGACTCGAGGTCGGTTTCGACGCGGAAGGACGGGTCTTCGGCGGCGAGGCGCGCAAGGCCCTGGGACATCTTCTCCTGGTCGTTCTTCGTCTTCGGCTCGACCGCGATCTCGATCACCGGATCGGGGAAGGTCATGGTTTCGAGAACGACAGGTGCCTTCGGATCACAGAGGGTATCACCGGTGGTGGTATCCTTGAGACCCGCCAGCGCGATGATGTCGCCTGCAAACGCTTCTTCGATCTCTTCGCGGTTGTTCGAGTGCATCATCATCATGCGACCGATGCGTTCTTTCTTGCCCTTGGTCGCGTTGAGAACGGTCTCACCCTTGTTCATGGTACCCGAGTAGATGCGGGTAAAGGTAAGCGAACCCACGAAGGGGTCGTTCATGATCTTGAACGCGAGGCCAGCGAAGGGCATGTCGTCGTCTGCACGGCGCGCGATGTCACGGGTTTCCGTCTCGTCATCCGGCGAGAAGCCCATGTAATCGACAACGTCGAGCGGGCTCGGCAGATAGTCGATCACGGCGTTGAGCAGCGGCTGAACACCCTTGTTCTTGAAGGCGGAACCGCCAAGAACCGGAACGAAGTGCAGCGCGAGCGTGCCCTTGCGCAGCAGGGCGCGCAGGGTCGGCACGTCGGGCTCGTTGCCTTCGAGGTATTCCATCATCGCGTCGTCGTCTTCCTCGACGGCCGCTTCGATCATCTTACCGCGCCATTCTTCGGCCATGTCCTTGAGCGAGTCGCGGATGTCGACCTTGATCCAGGATGCGCCAAGGTCTTCACCCTGCCACAGCCATTCCTGCATGGTGACGAGGTCGATCAGGCCTTCGAGTTCGTTTTCCGCACCGATCGGAATACCAACCGGAACGGCGCGTGCGCCGGTGCGGTCTTCGATCATGTTGACGCAGTTGAAGAAGTCGGCGCCGATCTTGTCCATCTTGTTGACGAAGACGATGCGCGGAACCTTGTAGCGGTCAGCCTGACGCCACACGGTTTCGGTCTGGGGTTCAACGCCGGCGTTGGCGTCAAGCACGCAGACGGCACCGTCGAGAACCGCCAGCGAGCGTTCGACTTCGATGGTGAAGTCCACGTGGCCGGGGGTGTCGATGATGTTCAGGCGATGCTTTTCGGTGTCGGCGGTTTCACCGTCTTCGGTGCGTTCCCAGAAAGTGGTCGTCGCAGCCGAGGTGATGGTGATGCCGCGTTCCTGCTCCTGCTCCATCCAGTCCATGGTGGCTGCACCATCGTGCACCTCACCGATGTTGTGGGATTTGCCAGTGTAAAACAGGATGCGTTCCGAGCAGGTAGTCTTACCTGCGTCGATGTGCGCCATGATACCGAAGTTACGGTAACGGTCGAGCGGATAGTCGCGTGCCATTGGTCAGAATTCTCTCTTGAGGATTACCAGCGATAATGGCTGAAGGCTTTGTTCGCCTCGGCCATCTTGTGAGTGTCTTCCCGCTTCTTGACGGCGGTACCGCGCGAATTCACGGCATCCAGAAGTTCACCTGCGAGGCGTTCTTCCATGGTGTTTTCGTTACGGTTGCGCGAGGCGGTGATGAGCCAGCGGATGGCCAGGGCTTCGCGGCGCTCGGGGCGCACTTCAACCGGAACCTGATAGGTTGCACCACCAACGCGGCGCGAACGCACCTCGACGGAGGGTTTGATGTTGTCGAGCGCTTCATGGAACACTTCGACGGGCGCGCGCTTGATCTTGGTCTCAACGCGATCCAGCGCGTTGTAGACGATCTTTTCCGCAACCGACTTCTTACCGTCGATCATCAGGTTGTTCATGAATTTGCTCAGAACCTTATCGCCATATTTGGCGTCAGGCAGGATTTCGCGCTTTTCAGCGGCGTGACGACGAGACATCTATTCTTATCCTTCTTACTTAGGACGCTTCGCGCCGTATTTCGAGCGGCGCTGCTTACGGTCTTTGACGCCCTGGGTATCCAGAACACCACGCAGAATGTGGTAACGGACACCCGGAAGGTCTTTCACACGGCCGCCGCGGATCAGGACAACAGAGTGTTCCTGAAGGTTGTGGCTTTCACCGGGAATATAGGAAATCACCTCGTAGCCATTGGTCAGGCGCACCTTGGCAACCTTCCGCATAGCGGAGTTCGGCTTTTTCGGGGTGGTGGTGTACACGCGGGTGCAAACGCCGCGCTTCTGGGGGCACTGCTCGAGGTGCTGCGACTTCGAGCGCTTGACTTTGGGCTGACGCGGCTTGCGGATCAGCTGTTGGATCGTTGGCATAAGGGTCTCTTCCCGTTTCCTACATGTGCTGCACAGAGCGCGCGCCCCATGCGGTTAAGGTGTGCTGCCCGCGCGTCCGCAAGCAAAAAACCCGCGAGCGTTCCCATTCCGAGGCGAACGACGCGGTGGGGTTTCAGAGGGTGCGCGCTTCAAAGCAGCACGGACCTTGACCACTACAGGTTTGAATTCGGCATACAGGGGCGGCCCCCTACCGGATGCTGCGGCGTATAGGGGGAGTCGCGGCGCTTGTCAACAGCATCGCCGGCGCCCTGACGGGTTCCTTCCCGGACCACGATCGCTTGCCTCTGTCAATGGGGAGTGCAATGTTGACGCGACTTGCGACAAGAGGCTCTCAATGGACAGCAAAGACATGCAGGTGATCGGGCTTTGCCGGTTTTCCTACCCGGCGCTCGGGGGGTTCCAGGTCGAACATGAGAGCGCCGAGACCCGCGCCGCCTATCTCTATGATCCGGCCCGGATCGACGACCGGTTCCGCATGTTCGAAGCCTTGACCCTCCCGGCCCTGCGCGCTCAGACGGATCAGGACTTTACCTTTGTCGTCGTGATCGGCGAAGACCTGCCGGCGCCGATGCGCGCCCGCCTCGAAACGCTTTTGGCGGACCTACCTCAGACCCGGATACAGGCCTGGCCCTCCGGCCCACATCGCGACGTCATGCGCGAAGCGATCAACGCCGCGCGCGACGACCGCAAGGCGCCCTGCCTGCAATTCCGCATGGATGACGATGACGCGGTCTCGGTGCATTTCGTCGCGCGCCTGCGCGCGCTCGCGCAGGATTGCCGCCCGCTCCTGCGGCACAACCCTCATGTCGCGTTCGATTTCAACACGGGGTGGGTCGCCTCGCCGGGAGCCGAAGGCATCCGCGCCGCGCAGGTGGTCGAGACGCTCTGGACCCCGGCACTGGCCATGTCGGCAAAGGGAAGGAACCGCAACACGATCATGAATTTCGGCCATACACGGCTTGGACGGTTCATGCCTGTCGTGACCATGCCCACGCCGCACATGTTCCTGCGCGGTCACAATGACCACAATGACTCACGTCAGAAGGAAAACATCCGCCGCTTCAAACTCACGCCGCTGGATGCAGAGGGCGAAGCGTTGTTTCGAACGGAATTCAATGTCGATGCGGATAAGGTCCGGGCGCTTTATGCCCGGCGCTGACGGCTGCCCCGCAGGATCGTGAAGATACCGGTCACCACGATGATCCCGGCCCCGGCAAGCGTCAGCGTATCGGGCCAGTCGCCGAAAATCACGAAGCCAAGCAACAAGCCCCAGAGAAGCCCCGTATAACGGAACGGCGCCACGAAAGAGACCTCTCCGACCCGCATCACGAGGACAGACAGGAGATAGCCGCCGATGATGAACACCGCCGCACCGACGAGAAGTGCTGCGTCGCGGGGTGTAACCGGCACCCATGTCTCGCCAACTGTCGCCACGGCGGAAAACAGTGTCACGCCAAGCGAGGCCGCAAGCGTCACGGTCATCGAGGGCACCACCGGGGAAAGGCGCCGCGTCGCCAGATCGCGCGCCGTCACACAGGCCACGGCGGCGAGCGCATAAAGCGCGTAGAGGTCGAACCCGTCCGGTCCCGGACGCACGATCAAGAGCATGCCGACAAAGCCAAGTGAAATTGCGGAAAGACGGCGCCACCCGACCGGCTCGCCATAAAACAGCAACCCGCCCAGGGTCACGGTCAGCGGCAGTATCTGGAGCACCGCCGTCACATTGGCGAGGGGAAGATTGCGCAGCGCGGTGATAAAGAAATAGGCCGCCCCAATTTCCGCAAGCGTGCGCAGGCCGATACGCCCCCAATCGCGGCGCGGCAGGTTGAGACGGATCGCCCCCATGCTGCGCGCCATGATCCAGATGCACAGGGTCGTCAGAAGGCCTCGCAGGACCAGAAGCTGAAACAGCGGCATATCCGCATTCATGAGCTTGACGCAGGCATCATTGAAGGTGAAGGCCGCCATGGAGCAGATCATGAGAACCGCCCCCTTCATATTGTCCGAAATCGCCACTCGCCTATCCCTGCTGCACCTGACCGATCGACATTAGACCGGGCATCAGGATGCGCCAAGCCCTCTCGCTTGCTTGGTTTTCATCTTGGTCGAAATACTCTCGCCAAAGGCAAGAAAGGCCCCCGGCTCGATGCCGGGGGCCTTTCTTTCAATTCACGCCGTGAGGCCGCGCATTATGCGTCGTCGTGGCTTTCCGGGGCCTCCCCGCGACCGCTATCGAACACATCGTCAGCCGATGCCTCTTCGCTCGGCGCCGCCAGCGCAGCTGCGGCTTCGGCCTCCTCGCGGCGGGCTTCGATCACGATATTGTCGCGGCTCTGGGCCACGCGGCGCACATCCTGGGTCGCGCCACCGGTGCCGGCCGGGATAAGGCGACCGACGATGACGTTCTCCTTGAGGCCCACGAGCTTGTCCTTCTTGCCCTGCACCGAAGCCTCGGTGAGAACGCGGGTGGTCTCCTGGAAGGAGGCCGCCGAGATGAAGGAGCGGGTCTGGAGCGACGCCTTGGTGATCCCGAGCAGGATCGGTTCGCCCGATGCCGGGCGGCGGCCTTCGGCCAGCGCCTTTTCGTTGGCAGCGTCGAATTCCTGCTTGTCCACGTGCTCGCCCTTGAGGAGCGTAGTTTCGCCGGAGTCGAGGATCTCCCACTTCTGGAGCATCTGGCGCACGATGACTTCGATGTGCTTGTCGTTGATCTTCACGCCCTGAAGGCGATAGACGTCCTGCACTTCGTTGATCATGTAATCGGCCAGGGCCTCGACACCCATGATCGACAGGATGTCGTGGGGCGCCGGGTTACCGTCCATGATGTAGTCACCCTTCTGCACGAAATCGCCTTCCTGCACCGGGATGTGCTTGCCCTTGGGCACCATGTATTCGACGGGCTCCATCGACTCGTCAGCCGGCTCGATCGAGATGCGGCGCTTGTTCTTGTAGTCGCGGCCAAAGCGCACGTAACCATCTATTTCGGCGATGATCGCGTGATCCTTGGGGCGACGCGCCTCGAACAGTTCGGCCACACGCGGCAAACCACCGGTGATGTCCTTGGTCTTGGCACCCTCACGCGGGATACGCGCAACCACGTCACCGGCATTGACCTGCTGGCCATCTTCAACCGACAGGATCGCGTCCACGGACATCGGGTAATGCACCGGGTTGCCCGCATCGGTGCGCACCGGCTCGCCGTTCTCATCGACAAGGATGATTTCGGGCTTGAGCTCGTTGCCCTTGGGCGCGGCACGCCAATCCGTGACGATCTTCTGGGTCATGCCGGTCGCATCGTCGGTTTCGTCGCGCACGGCGATAGCCGAGACAAGATCGACATATTTCGCGGTCCCCGCCTTCTCGGCAAGGATCGGCAGCGTGTACGGATCCCATTCGAACAGCTTGTCACCACGCGCAATGGTCTGGCCATCCTTGACGAACAGCTTGGTGCCGTAGCCGATCTTGTGGCTTGCGCGTTCCTCGCCGTTTTCGTCCTGGATGATGAGCTTCATGTTCCGGCCCATCACCAGCGCTTCGCCGTTGACGTTCTCAAGAATCTGCGCGTTCTCAAAGACGATCTTGCCGTCCTGGCTCGCCTCGAGGAAGGACTGCTGACCGCCTTGTGCAACGCCACCGATGTGGAAGGTCCGCATCGTCAGCTGCGTGCCGGGTTCACCGATCGACTGTGCGGCGATGATGCCCACGGCCTCGCCGGTGTTGACGATGGTACCGCGAGCGAGGTCACGACCGTAGCACTGGGCACAAACGCCTTCCTCGGCCTCACAGGTGAGCGGGCTACGGATGCGCATGGAGGCCACACCGGCTTCGTCGATCATGTCGGCCATGCGTTCGTCGATCAGTTCGCCTGCGGCCACCAGAACCTCGTCGGTGCCCGGACGCAGAACATCGTCCGCCGCGACACGGCCAAGCACACGCTCGGCCAGAGACGCCACGACTTCCCCATCGTTCACCGCCGCTTCTGCAGTGATGGCGTTTTCGGTGCCACAGTCGTTCATGCGCACGATACAGTCCTGCGCCACGTCGACGAGACGACGGGTCAGGTAACCAGAGTTCGCGGTCTTCAGAGCCGTATCCGACAGGCCCTTACGGGCGCCGTGGGTCGAGTTGAAGTATTCAAGAACGGTCAGACCTTCCTTGAAGTTCGAGATGATCGGCGTTTCGATGATGTCGCCGTTCGGCTTGGCCATCAGGCCGCGCATCCCGCCGAGCTGTTTCATCTGGGTAACCGAGCCACGCGCCCCGGAGTGGGCCATCATGTAGACCGAGTTCGGCTCTGCCTCGGCACCGTTCTCGTCGGTCTTGGCCGCCGAGATCGTGCCCATCATCGCTTCGGTGACCTTGTCGTTACACTTCGACCAGGCGTCCACGACCTTGTTATACTTTTCGCCCTGCGTAATCAGGCCGTCCATGTATTGCTGTTCAAAGTCCTTCACCTGATCGCGGGTGTCGTCGACGATGGTCCACTTGGTGTCGGGAATGACCATGTCATCCTTGCCGAACGAGATCCCTGCCTTGAACGCTTCCTTGAAGCCCATGGACATGATCTGATCACAGAAGATGACCGACTCTTTCTGGCCGCAATAACGATAGACAGTGTCGATGACCTGCTGCACTTCCTTCTTGCGCAGAAGCTTGTTCACGAGTTCGAAGGGCGCCTTGGCGTTCTGCGGCAGGAGCGCCCCGAGGCGCACGCGACCGGGGGTGGTCTCGAAGCGCTTCATGACTTCCATGCCGTTCTCGTCGATCTGCGGAATACGCGCGGTCACCTTGGCGTGCAGGTGCACGGCGCCGGTATCGAGCGCGTATTGCACTTCGTCGATCGAGGAGAAGACCATGCCTTCGCCCTTCATGCCTTCGCGCATGATGGTGGTGTAGTAGAGGCCAAGAATCATATCCTGCGAGGGAACGATGATCGGCGAACCGTTGGCCGGCGACAGAACGTTGTTCGTCGACATCATGAGAACACGTGCTTCAAGCTGGGCTTCGAGGCTCAGCGGCACGTGAACGGCCATCTGGTCACCGTCGAAGTCGGCGTTGAACGCCGAACAGACGAGCGGGTGAAGCTGAATCGCCTTACCTTCGATGAGAACCGGCTCGAACGCCTGGATGCCAAGGCGGTGCAGCGTCGGCGCCCGGTTGAGCATCACCGGATGTTCGCGGATCACCTCGTCGAGGATGTCCCAGACTTCGGGACGCTCTTTCTCGACCAGTTTCTTGGCCTGTTTCACGGTGCTCGACAGACCCTTGGCCTCGAGGCGCGAATAGATGAACGGCTTGAACAGTTCGAGCGCCATCTTCTTGGGCAGGCCACACTGGTGCAGCTTGAGTTCCGGGCCGGTCACGATGACCGAACGACCCGAGAAGTCGACGCGTTTCCCGAGAAGGTTCTGGCGGAAGCGGCCCTGTTTGCCCTTGAGCATGTCCGAGAGCGATTTCAGCGGGCGCTTGTTGGCACCCGTGATGACGCGGCCACGGCGACCGTTGTCGAACAGAGCATCCACGGATTCCTGAAGCATCCGCTTTTCGTTGCGCACGATGATATCCGGCGCGCGCAGTTCGATCAGGCGCTTGAGACGGTTGTTCCGGTTGATGACACGGCGATAGAGATCGTTGAGATCCGAGGTCGCGAAACGGCCGCCATCGAGCGGCACCAGCGGACGCAGTTCCGGCGGAATGACCGGGATCACGGTCAGGATCATCCACTCGGGACGGTTGCCCGACTCGAGGAAGGATTCCACGACCTTGAGGCGCTTGATGATCTTCTTCGGTTTGAGCTCGCCCGTGGCTTCGGCGAGGTCCGCGCGAAGCTGTTCGGCCTCGGATTCGAGGTCGATCTGGGAGAGCATCTCGCGGATCGCCTCGGCACCGATATTGGCGGTGAAGGCGTCCATGCCATAGGCATCCTGCGCGTCCATGAACTCTTCTTCAGTGAGCATCTGGCCGTATTGCAGGTCGGTGAGACCGGGTTCAATCACGACATAGTTTTCGAAGTAGAGCACGCGTTCCAGATCACGGAGCGTCATATCGAGCATGAGACCGATGCGCGACGGCAGCGATTTCAGGAACCAGATATGTGCAACCGGCGCAGCCAGTTCGATATGGCCCATACGCTCGCGGCGCACTTTCTGAAGGGTGACTTCGACGCCGCATTTTTCACAGACGACACCGCGATACTTCATGCGCTTGTACTTGCCGCAGAGGCATTCGTAATCCTTGATCGGGCCAAAGATACGGGCACAGAAAAGACCGTCACGCTCGGGCTTGAACGTGCGGTAGTTGATGGTCTCGGGCTTCTTGATTTCGCCATAGGACCACGAGAGAATCCGCTCCGGCGACGCCAGCGAGACCTTGATCTCGTCGAACACTTTCGGCGGGGTCAGCGGGTTGAACGGGTTGTTGGTCAGTTCCTGGTTCATTTTGATATCCTAAATCTTGAGCGGAAGGGATGATGGGGTAAGGGCGCGAAGCCCTTACTCGTCCACCTCCGCATCCAGGAGTTCCATGTTCAGGCCGAGGCCGCGGACTTCCTTCACGAGAACGTTGAAGGATTCCGGAACGCCCGCTTCGAAGTTGTCTTCGCCCTTGACGATCGACTCGTAGACCTTGGTCCGGCCAGCCACGTCGTCCGACTTCACCGTCAGCATTTCCTGCAGGGTGTAGGCGGCGCCGTATGCTTCCAGGGCCCAGACCTCCATCTCCCCGAAACGCTGACCACCGAACTGAGCCTTACCACCGAGCGGCTGCTGGGTGACGAGGCTGTAGGGGCCGGTCGAACGGGCGTGGATCTTGTCGTCGACAAGGTGATGCAGCTTGAGCAGATACTTGATCCCGACAGTGACAGGACGCGAGAACTGTTCGCCGGTGCGACCATCGAACAGGATCGACTGACCGGATTCGGAGAAGCCGGCCCGCACGAGCGCATCGTTCACGTCTGCTTCCTTGGCGCCGTCGAAGACCGGCGTCGCGATCGGCACACCGCGTGTCACGTTGCCGGCGGCTTCGAGAAGCTCTGCCTCGTCCATGTCGGAAATGCCTTCTTCGTAGACATCGTCGCCATAGGCCAGTTTCATCGCTTCGCGCACCGGGGTCAGATCGCCCGAGCGGCGGTATTCCTGAAGCGCCTCATCGACGTTCAGACCAAGACCGCGTGCGGCCCAACCCATGTGGGTCTCAAGGATCTGACCGACGTTCATACGCGACGGAACGCCAAGCGGGTTGAGACAGAAATCGACCGGGGTTCCGTCTGCGAGGAACGGCATGTCCTCCATCGGCACCACTTTCGAAATCACACCCTTGTTCCCGTGACGACCGGCCATCTTGTCACCCGGCTGAAGCTTGCGCTTCACGGCGATGAAGACCTTGACCATCTTCATCACGCCCGGCGGCAGGTCGTCGCCACGGCGGACCTTCTCGACCTTGTCCTCGAAACGGGCATCAAGCGCGCGTTTCTGGATCTCGTATTGCTCGTGCAGGGCCTCAACAATCTGTGCGTCGGCCTCTTCCGCAAGGGCGAGTTGCCACCACTGACCACGGGTCAGCGACTCGAGCAGCTCTTCGGTGATCTCGGAATTGGCCTTGACGCCTTTGGGGCCCTTCACGGCGGTCTTGCCGAGGATCAGACCCTTGAGGCGGGCATAGATGTTGCGATCGAGGATGGCGAGTTCGTCGTCGCGGTCACGTGCCAGACGTTCCACCTCTTCACGCTCGATCTGCAGCGCACGTTCGTCTTTCTCGACGCCGTGACGGTTGAAGACGCGGACCTCGACAACCGTGCCGAAATCGCCCGGTTTCACGCGCAGCGAGGTGTCCCGCACGTCCGAGGCCTTCTCGCCGAAGATGGCGCGCAGGAGTTTTTCCTCGGGCGTCATCGGGCTTTCGCCCTTCGGCGTGATCTTACCGACGAGAATGTCACCCGGCTCCACATCGGCACCGATATAGACGATGCCCGCCTCGTCGAGGTTGCGCAGGGCTTCCTCACCGACGTTGGGAATGTCGCGGGTGATCTCTTCCGGACCAAGCTTGGTGTCACGGGCGGAGACTTCGAATTCCTCGATATGGATCGAGGTAAAGACGTCGTCGCGCGCGATACGCTCGGAGATCAGGATCGAGTCTTCGTAGTTGTAGCCGTTCCAGGGCATGAAGGCGACGACGACGTTCTTGCCGAGCGCCAGTTCCCCGATATCCGTGGAGGGACCATCGGCAATGACCTCGCCCTTCTGAACCGTGTCGCCCACCTTCACCAGCGGACGCTGGTTGATGCAGGTGTTCTGGTTCGAACGCTGGAACTTGCGCATCCGGTAGATATCGACGCCGGCATCGCCGAGCTCGAGATCCTCGGTGGCGCGCACAACGATACGCTGGGCGTCGACCTGGTCGATGATGCCGCCGCGCGTCGCCATGATGGCAGCGCCAGAGTCACGGGCCACGATTTCCTCGATGCCGGTGCCGACGAGCGGCGCCTCGGCACGCAGGAGCGGCACGGCCTGACGTTGCATGTTCGAGCCCATGAGAGCGCGGTTGGCGTCGTCGTTTTCAAGGAACGGGATGAGCGAGGCCGCGACCGAGACCAGCTGTTTCGGCGACACGTCGATCAGGTCGACATTCTCGCGCGGTGCGAGCGTGTAGTCGCCGTTCTGACGGGTCGATACGAGATCGTTCTCGAACTTGCCCTCGTCGTTGAGATTGGCGTTCGCCTGGGCCACGGTGTGACGCATCTCTTCGGTGGCCGACATGTAATGCACTTCGTCGGTCACCTTCGCGTCCTTGACGACGCGATAAGGGGTTTCGATGAAGCCATACTTGTTGACGCGCGCGAAGGTGGCGAGCGAGTTGATGAGACCGATGTTCGGGCCTTCCGGCGTTTCGATCGGGCACATGCGGCCATAGTGGGTCGGGTGCACGTCGCGCACCTCGAAACCTGCGCGTTCGCGCGTCAGACCGCCCGGCCCAAGCGCCGAGAGACGACGCTTGTGCGTCACTTCCGAAAGCGGGTTGGTCTGGTCCATGAACTGCGACAGCTGCGAGGAGCCAAAGAATTCACGCACGGCCGCCGCCGCCGGTTTCGCATTGATGAGATCCTGCGGCATGACGGTGTCGATTTCGACCGACGACATGCGCTCCTTGATGGCGCGTTCCATGCGGAGAAGACCAACGCGATACTGGTTCTCCATGAGTTCGCCGACCGAGCGCACACGGCGGTTGCCGAGGTGGTCGATGTCATCCACATCGCCCTTGCCGTCGCGCAGTTCCACCAGCGCCTTGATACAGGCGACGATGTCTTCCTTGCGCAGGGTGCGCTGCGTGTCATCGGCATCAAGCGCGAGACGCATGTTCATCTTCACGCGGCCCACGGCGGACAGGTCATAACGCTCGCTATCGAAGAACAGCGTGTCGAACAACGACGACGCGGCCTCGACCGTGGGCGGCTCGCCCGGACGCATGACGCGGTAGATGTCCATGAGCGCGGTGTCGCGGTTCATGTTCTTGTCCTGCGCCATGGTGTTGCGCATGTAAGGGCCGACATTGATGTTGTCGATGTCGAGAACCGGGATGTCGGTGATGCCCGCGTCGAGAAGCTCCTTGAGCGACCCTCCGATGACGTCGCCATCCTTGTCGTATTCCATCGTCAATTCGTCACCGGCCTCGACATAGATCGCGCCGGTTTCTTCGTTGATGATGTCCTTGGCGACGAACTTGCCGACGATATGGTCGAAGGGCACGAGAAGGTCGGTGATCTTGCCTTCATCGATGATCTTCTTGACCGCGCGCGGGGTGACTTTCTTGCCCGCTTCACAGATCACTTCGCCCGTGGCGGCATCGACGAGATCATAGGTCGGGCGCGTGCCGCGTGCACGCTCGGGGAAGAACTTGGTGACCCAACCCTTGTTCTTTTCGAGCTTGTAGTCGACGGTCTCGTAATAGGCATCCATGATGCCTTCCTGATCGAGCCCGAGCGCATAGAGCAGCGTCGTCACCGGCAGCTTGCGGCGACGGTCGATGCGGGCGAACACGATGTCCTTTGCGTCGAATTCGAAATCGAGCCACGAGCCGCGATAGGGAATGATGCGGCAGGCAAAGAGCAGTTTACCCGAAGAATGCGTCTTGCCCTTGTCATGGTCAAAGAACACGCCCGGCGAACGGTGCATCTGGGATACGATCACGCGCTCGGTGCCGTTGACGACAAAGGTGCCGTTCGGTGTCATCAGGGGCATGTCGCCCATGAAAACGTCCTGTTCCTTGATGTCCTTGACCGACTTTGCCCCGGTATCCTCGTCCACATCAAACACGATCAGGCGCAGGGTGACCTTGAGCGGCGCCGAGTAGGTCATGTCGCGCTGCATACATTCTTCGACGTCGTATTTCGGCTTTTCAAGCTCGTAGTTCACGAACTCGAGCACGGAGGTCTCGTTGAAATCCTTGATCGGGAAGACCGACTGAAAGACCCCCTTGATGCCTTCACCGTCCATCGGGATCGCTTCATCGCCGGAGCGCAGGAAGAGGTCATAGGACGATTTCTGAACCTCGATGAGGTTCGGCATGTCGAGGACTTCGCGAATCTTGCCGTAATATTTACGCAAACGTTTCTGGCCAAGGTAGGTCTGAGCCATGGTCGGTGTCACCTTTCACTTCTCTTGCGAGTGTGCCGACCGTCGGGCCCCGGCCGCACACCCATCCGAGATGGTCGAGTTCAGATCAATTCCCGGCCGCCGTCCCGAGTGGCAGCCTCCCGATCTTTGAACCTCGCCTTAGAAAAGGCTTTGGGAAAAGCCCTCTCTGAGACAGGTTCGGCTGGACGCGGTATAACCCGCATCCAGCCTGATAAATCTGGTGGAACGCGCCGGTCGCCCGGTCCGTTCCAGCCCGATTACTTGACTTCGACTTCTGCGCCAGCTGCTTCCAGCTTGCCCTTGATGTCTTCGGCTTCTTCTTTCGAAACGCCTTCTTTGACAGCCTTGCCGCCTGCTTCGACGAGCTCTTTGGCTTCTTTGAGGCCCAGGCCGGTGATGCCGCGGACTTCTTTGATGACGTTGATTTTCGAAGCGCCGGCCGACTTCAGGATGACGTCGAATTCGGTCTTCTCTTCCTCAGCTGCGCCACCGGCGTCGCCGCCTGCGGGGCCGGCCATCATGACTGCGCCGCCAGCTGCGGGCTCGATGCCGTACTCGTCCTTGAGGATGGTTTTCAGTTCTTGTGCTTCGAGAAGGGTCAGACCCACGATCTCTTCTGCAAGTTTTTTCAGATCAGCCATTTTAGACTCTTTCCGTTTCTAGGTATGTGTTCCAACGTTGGGCGATATTCCCTACGCGGTTCCAAAGTTGCTTACGCAGCCTCTGCCTTTTCCTCGATGGTCGACAGGATGGATGCGATGTTCGAAGCAGGTGCGCCAATCGCGCCAGCAATGTTCGAAGCAGGTGCGCCGATGCAGCTAACGATCTGAGCAATAAGCTCGTCACGCGACGGCATTTTCGACACGGCTTCGACGCCGGCACGGTCAAGAGCGTTCTCACCCATAGCACCGCCAAGGATTTCGAACTTCTTGTTCGACTTGGCAAAGTCCTCGGCGACCTTGGCTGCTGCCACGGGGTCTTCCGAGTAGGTCAGAACGGTCATACCCGTAAGAAGGTCTGCCATGCTTGCGCAGGGCTTCCCTTCGAGGGCGATCTTGGCGAGCCTGTTCTTGGCGACACGAACAGCACCACCCGCTTCGCGAGCACGCGCGCGGAGGTCCTGCATGTCAGCAACCGTGAGACCGGCGTAGTGGGCTACCACGACGACGCCAGAGCTTTCGAAGATCTGGCCGAGTTCCTCGACCACTTTCTCTTTCTGGGCTCTATCCACAGTTTCACTCCAAATTTGGAAGGCTCTCACCTTCCGGCTCATGTTTGCGTGACCCCGAGGGCCCACGCGTTCAGGTCCAAACTTACGGGTAAGGAGTCCAGGATCGCTCGAAGGATGGCCTTCCAGAATTCTTGTCTCGTTCCCCATCTCAGGAAGGAATTATTCATGGCCAAAGCGCCGTGAACCCTCCGTCTTGGACAGGCCAAACCTTAAAAGGGACCCGTTTACACGAATCCCCTTCGGCTTGGACAGGGCTTCTCTAAAGGCCATGGCAAGGTTTGTCTATCGCCTTTTTAGTTTTCCTGCGGTGTAGGACCAAAAGGTGCGATGCACAACGTCCCGCGTCCAAGGCGCCATTTGCTGCAACGCATCCGCCTTGATCTCCTCCAGCGGGCGCGGCGTGCCGCGCCTGAACAGAATGCCGATGTCATAATCATCGAAGACCTCGACAACCTCGAAACCACATACCGCGCCGAGCGATTCCAGGCTGTAGCGAGAAAATCCAAGAGTATGCGCCATGTGAAGGCATCCGAACCCCTTGTAGAGGGCGTTGCTCATGTCCGGGACTTCAATGTAGAACAGCCCATCATCCTTGAGCCACCCCGCCACGCGCTCGAGCGCAGCGACCGGGTTCACGAGATGCTCGAAGACATGAAATGTCGTCACGACATCCACGGGCGCATCAACGGAGTAATCCTGCCACCCGCAATTGGCGACCGGCAGGCCCTTTGTCTCGCGCGCATATATCGCGTAATCCGATCCCGGCTCGAATCCGCGGGCGTCAAACCCCAAGGCGATCGCATCCTCCACAAGCTCGGCCGAGCCGCAGCCGAAATCCACCAGCCGTGCACCGGGGGCAAGGTGCGGCCTCAGGCGGGCGAGGCGCTTTTCGGCCTCTTTATGGCGCTTGGCCACGTGGCGCTCGGACGGGCCATTCTTCACATGCTGATAATCCGAGCGGTAGGTCGTTCGGTAATAGTCCGCAAGCTCGGCTTCGGAGGGCATGAATTCATGCCGGATCAGGCCACACTCCGCACATTTCACATGCGATAGCCGCTTGAAACGGCGGTCCCAGTTGCTCAGCGGTCCGGCCTTTTCGGAACCACAGACCGGACAGACCACGCGCGCGCCCGCAATCGGATAGCGGGTAAAGGGAAGATTGAGCACCGATGAGACCTCCTCAAGACGCCCCTATTAATAAGGCATGTCAGACGAGGTTGGTCTGATACAAAGGTCATGAAATGTCAAAAAAAAACGGGCGAAGCATTGCCTCGCCCGTTTCTAAAATCCTGTGTCGCCGCGGCTTACTGGGCCGATGCGTTGTCCACGTCGATCGTCACGCCCGGACCCATGGTCGAGCTGAGCGCGATTTTCTTGACATAGGAGCCCTTGGCGCCCGACGGCTTGGCCTTGAGAACGGCCTCCATGAAGGCGCGCACGTTTTCGACCAGCTTGCCCTCGTCGAAGGACACCTTGCCGAGACCTGCATGCACGACACCGGCCTTCTCGGCCTTAAACTGCACTTCGCCGCCCTTGGCCGCTTCGACAGCAGCCTTGACGTCCATGGTCACGGTGCCAACCTTCGGGTTCGGCATCAGGTTCCGCGGGCCGAGGACTTTGCCAAGGCGACCGACGATCGGCATCATGTCCGGGGTCGCGATGCAGCGATCGAACTCGATGGTGCCGCCCTGAACGGTTTCCATCAGGTCTTCTGCACCAACGATATCCGCGCCTGCGGCCTGGGCTTCTTCGGCTTTGGGGCCACGTGCGAACACGGCGACGCGCACGGTCTTGCCGGTGCCGTTCGGCAGGCCGACAACACCACGGACCATCTGGTCCGCGTGGCGCGGGTCAACGCCAAGCTGCACAGCGATTTCGACGGTTTCGTCGAATTTCGCGGTGGCGTTGCTTTTGATGAGTGCGACAGCCTCTTCGACGGTCAGGTTTTCCTTGCCTGCAAACGCTTCACGCGCTGCGGCAGTACGCTTACCAAGTTTCGCCATCACTTCACCTCGATGCCCATGGAGTTCGCCGAACCAACGATGATCTTCATCGCGGCCTCGATGTCGTTGGCGTTGAGATCTTTCATTTTGGCTTCTGCGATCTCACGCACCTGCTTGACGGTGACCGAACCCACGGTTTCGCGCGAGGGGGTCTTGGCGCCCGACTTAAGCTTGGCCGCCTTCTTCAGGTAGTAGGACGCCGGGGGCGTCTTGATGTCCATGGTGAAGGACTTGTCCTGATAGTAGGTGATCACGGTCGGGCACGGCGCACCGGGCTCCATGTCCTGCGTCTTGGCGTTGAACGCCTTGCAGAATTCCATGATGTTGATGCCGCGCTGACCCAGCGCCGGACCGACCGGCGGGGAGGGGTTCGCTTGACCGGCGGGCACTTGCAATTTCATCGTGCCTGCGAGTTTCTTGGCCATGAGCCTTTTCCTTTTCCAACATCCTCGGGGCGCGCCCTTCGGATTGCTACGTTGTGTGGTCTGGTCCGGACATCGCGATGCCCTCGCCTCCCACGCGGGGGTGGCGCCCGAAAGCGCCGATCACATCAGGCCTGCTTGGTGACCTGCGTGAATTCCAGTTCGACCGGCGTTTCCCGGCCGAAGATCGACACCGTGACCTTGAGGCGCTGGTTGTCGTCGTCCACTTCCTCGACCATGCCGTCGAAATCTTCGAACGGGCCGTCGTTGACCTTGACCTTCTCACCGATCTCGAAGGTGATGAGGGTGCGCGGTGCTTCCTGACCCTCTTCGACGCGGCCGAGGATGCCCTGCACCTCGGCGTCGCGCATCGGCATCGGGCGGCCCTGCGGGCCAAGGAAGCCGGTGACACGGTTGATCGAGTTGATGAGGTGATAGCCGCGATCGCTCATTTCCATGTGCACGAGCACGTAGCCCGGCATGAAACGGCGCTCGGTCGTGACCTTCTTGCCGCGACGCACCTCGATGACCTCTTCGGTCGGCACCAACACCTCGTCGATCTCGTCCTCGAGACCATTCTCGATCACCGACTGGCGGATCTGTTCTGCGATCTTCTTTTCGAAGTTCGACAGCACGCTAACCGAATACCACCGTTTCGCCATCTGATCGTTCTTTCCCGTCTTGCGCCGATCCCGAAGGACCACGAATTTCCAATTACATCCGGCCCTGATTGACCGGTCCCGAACAAAAAATCGGCGCGTGGCTCGAATCGCCGCGCGCCATATCCGGAGGATGCGCGTCGGGATAGTCCCGAACGCCTCCGATTTCAAGCGTTTTTAAGGCCCGGACGGATCACCCGAAGATCGACAGAACCATCTGAAGACCGCCGCGGATGACAATATCCACCAGCGAGAAGAACACGGCCGTCAACGCCGCCATGATGAAAACCATGACCGTGGTCAGTAGCACCTCGCGGCGAGTCGGCCATACGACCTTGGCGACCTCGGCGCGGACCTGCTGGATGAACGTAAGCGGATTGGTTTTGGCCATGATATGTCTTCTTAGCTTGAATCAGAGGCTCACATACGCGGGGTACCGGGGAATTTCAAGGCCGGAATGGGCCATGTCTGCCCCAACCTCCCCCAAAGCCTCAAAGAGCGGTGCGCACCCAAAGGTCAATCTGACGGCGCAGAGACATGATCCCTTTGCGCAAGACGACGATTTCATGTCGCCACAGGCCCGCGAAACGCCGGCCCAGGGCTGTGCTGAAATCTCGCGCTCGTTCCGGGCCGGCGACGACCGACACGACAAGGAACAGGATCACCGCCCAAACAGCGAGCCGCAGGAAAGGCAGGGGATTAAGCGTGGCCGAAACCATGAGAACAAGAAGGGCAAGGAGCCTCGGGCGCGGCCATTTGGCATTGTGATGCGCCTGCCTGCGGGCCTTGGCGGCGGCAATCTCTTCGGGCGATCCACCGGCCAGATCGGGCGCGTTGCGCCGCATCGCGCGTTCGACACGGGAAAGTGTCTTGGCGCCTTCGGGTTTTGCCGGAGCCTGCTCTGCAAACCTGCGCTGTGCCTCGGCCTCCAGCCGGGCGCGCTCTGCCTGGCCAATATCCTTGGCGCGCCCCCGATCCGGGCGCACCTGCCGTTTCGCCATGGATTGAAACAGCCCCATGCCATCTTGCTTCATGTCGCACCTGTTGCGTTCGCTCGGCCCCCGGCAAGGGCGCACAAGCGCGCCAAACGGGACCATCGCAGGAACTGTCACGCAGGAAACAGGTGCCTTGAGGGCGCAATTGAGGAAACCCTGGGGCGCGAAATGAGCAATTTGGCAGGAAATTGGCAGGGGCAGCAGGGTTCGAACCCGCGACCTACGGTTTTGGAGACCGTCGCTCTACCAGCTGAGCTATACCCCTAAAGTGGGTGGACTGTTACGGAATCGCTTGCGGGAATTCAAGCGCAAAAACGTTGTCGAGGGCCTGAGTTTTTCCCTTACGGCCTGGTCTTGAAACGAAACGCCGCACGCTGGCCGGGATTGGCCTTCACCGAGGCGATCAACTGGCGCATCGCGCGGTCGATCCTGAGCGGTTTGACGGCCTGTTTCATCGCGCGCAGATGCGCGATCATCTCGCCATCGCCCATCTCGGCCACATGAAGGGATGCGATCAAATCCGCGGGCAGTTCCTTCTTGTAGAGGAACGAGACCGAGTCCCGGTGCACATGTGCCACCGGTTCGAAATACTCGGCCAATACCGCCATCTGCACCGCAATCCACGGTTGCTGCCACCAGAGAAAATCCTGCTGCACGACGACAGATCGTCCCGGAATCAGTTGCGGAAAGAACAAGGCACTCATCTGGTCCATGGTCGCGGCGGTCTTTGAGGCATCCATTACCAGGATTTCGATCGCGCCTTGATGCCAACCGATCTCTTCGATCTGCCCCTTGTAGAGCGCGATCCCCGTCCCCCAGGGTTCGAGAAACCGCTCGGCAATCGGCAGAAGATCGGTGCCAAACGGCCCCGGAAGCGGCGGCGCCTCATGGGTGCTCTCGGATGCGGGTGGATTGTTGCAATACTGGCGATAGCGTTTGCGGAAGACCTCGAAATCGCCGACCTCGAACTTGTCATAGCCATGCACAACCTGATCGCGCCCGGCCTGCGCCACACCTTCGGCAAGGCACGCCGCCGAACCGCCCGCGAATGACCCGAGATCGACAATCGCCCCCGCCCCCGTGGCCCAATCCCGCGTCAAGGCGACGTAATAGGCCTGTTCCTCGAATTGCAGCATGGTCGGGATTTTGGCGGCTGGGCCAAGATCGGCTGCCGTGAAGGCATCCCATGGGCGGGTTTCGAAGAAACTGAGGGGCATGATGGATCTGCTTCTATAGGCTCTCTGCCATGATCCTCGGCGGAACGGTGCCAGGGCGCAAGCAGGATTGCAAGACGATGCGGTCCTACCTAAGACGGGTAAGGTGCAACAAGGCAGGCGCTGCAGGACATGATCGAGCTTCACTCCGTGATCCGGGAGATCAAGATCGTCGAGACATCCGCCGGTGGTATCGAAAACCTGCTTTTCGAAAGCCACACCTATGATGACAGGCACGGGCTAAGCACCTTTGCCCGCCATATCCCCGACGCTTCGCAGCCCTGGGAGAACAATACCATTCTCATGAACGGGCAAACACCCCTTGGCAGCGGCGAAGACCCGCGCGCCTTTCAATGGCGTGGCAGCCCATGCTGCACGGCGCTCACCTTTTCCCCCGATCACGGCTTCATCAACAGGCTCTATATCGTGGCCGAGCAACGCTGGATCACCTTGATCCCGCCCAAGAGCCTGACGCCCGGAAAGAACTGGATGCCATATGTCGTCGATGGCACCTTGTTCTTCATCCATGGCTTTTCCCCCTTCCGGGTTCTGCGGGCGCGGTTCTTATCGGACAGGGACAGCCACATGTTGCTCGACATCGTTGCCGAGCATCCCATGAAGCTTCCCACGTCCCGTGATGGCTTCTGCCAGTTTCGCGGCGGGGCGAATGCGCTGGCCCTTGGCGACCGGGTGGTGGGGATCGGCCATACCAATGAACCACTGCCGGATCAGCCGGGCCAGATTCGCCACAGACCCTTTGTGTTTCAATACAAACCGGGACAAAGCGTGGACATCTTCGCGTTTCCCCGTGACTTTCCCGTGAAATACAGGATCGTCGATCCGACCTCTCTCTATCTGCGCAATGGCCAGGTTTTCCTGACGACAAGCGAGACCGAAAACGAATGGCATTTGCCCCCACAGACGGGGCGCATGTGTCTTTATTCACTTAACGCCGAGGATGTTTCTCATGAGGACAGCATTGGTTTTAGGGGGCGGCGGCTTCATCGGTGGACACGTGATCAGCCGTCTCAAATCCGAAGGCTTTTGGGTGCGTGGCGTCGATCTGCACACAGATGAGCACCGCGAGACCGAGGCAGATGATTTCGTCCTTGGCGACCTGAGAGACGTGACCATGGTCCGGGAGGTCATGGACCGCGATTTCAACGAGGTTTACCAATTCGCCGCCGATATGGGCGGCGCGGGCTATATCTTCACTGGCGCGCATGACGCCGCGATCATGCACAACTCGGCACAGATCAACCTGAACGTCCTCGAGACTGCGCGTCTGCGGGGGATCACGAGACTCTTCTATTCATCGTCGGCCTGTATTTACCCCGAGGAAAACCAGTTGGACCCGGACAACCCGCACTGTGCAGAAGACAGCGCCTACCCGGCCAATCCCGATAGCGAATACGGATGGGAAAAGCTCTTTTCGGAGCGGCTCTACCTCAGTTTCAACCGCCAGTTCGGGCTGCAAAGCCGGGTTGCCCGCTACCATAACGTCTTTGGGCCCTTCGGAACCTGGTGCGGGGGCAAGGAAAAGGCGCCCGCCGCGATATGCCGAAAGGTTGCCGAAGCGCGCGATGGCGACGCCATCGAGATTTGGGGGGACGGGCAGCAAACCCGGTCGTTCCTCTACATCGACGAAGCCGTGGAAGGATCGCTGCGCCTCATGCGGTCCGATTTCCCGGGGCCGGTCAATATCGGGTCCGAGGAAATGATCACAATCAACGATCTGGCGCGCATGGTGATCGCGATTTCCGGCAAGGATCTCGGGATCAGGAACATCCCGGGCCCGGAAGGTGTGCGCGGGCGCAACTCCGACAACCGCCTGATCTCGGAAAGGCTGGGTTGGACTCCAAGCGCATCGCTGCGCGCAGGCATGGAAAAAACCTATGCCTGGATTTCAGAGCAAGTGGCACGGACCGCATCATAGCCACGCCCAAAAGAAAAGGCCCCGCCATTTGGCGGGGCCTCCGGGTCATCGGGATTGCGCCCGACTCACTCGATGATTTTCGAGAC
>NPIE01007268.1_pt1 | contig 22258 bp, 29 predicted proteins | sample 8637661 | NCBI WGS metagenome assembly NPIE01 (sample SAMN07420842, study PRJNA396082) | bioreactor metagenome | isolation source: sample BA12 brine-fed electro-methanogenic bioreactor BA | place: Japan: Kochi | collected 2016-12-09
CTTCTACACCGACCCCGCCCTGCTTGATTGGTCGACCGCCTCCGCCGAGGCGGGGCAGGCGAGCGTGGCGTGAGCAGACTTCGTACGCCGCCAGTTCACCTAATACGCCACTCTTGATTGCACGATCGCCGCAGCTACAGGCTCTGGCACTTAAAGAAAGGGCAGTGCGCCAGTCAACGATTGGGAGCTGACGTCGGGCGCGGCGGCTGNNCAACACCGGAGCCGTACGTGTTTGTACGCGACGAACTGGCCCGGGCTGTGAGTGTGGTCACGCTGGTCTGTACAGGACACCTGAAACGCGAGAAGTCTAGTGCGGCAGGCGACAACTGCATGAACCTCTGCTTTACTTCAGGAGATATGAAGATGAGTAACTTCCACAGTTGGCCATTTCTCTTGGCGCTCAGCGCTCTCGTGGCACCCCACGCTACATTCGCTGACCTTCTCGCTGTGAGATGGTGGACTGATCCACTCGACCAGTCCGATGCAGTTTTCCGCACAGACGTTGAATCACAAACCTGCGTCGGACTTCACCACAGAGGCATCCGGGGCATGAATTCAATGGCGATGCGCCGCGATTACGCCATCACAATCGCGAATAAGACTGACTTGTATCGCCTGGACCAGCACAGCGGTCTTGCGCAGCATCTTGTCCGTACCCCTTTAGCCGATATTCGCGCTCTCGCTTACTCCCCAGGAGACGTCCTGTATGCGATCAACAAGACGTCCTTCTTTGGACCTTCCCAACTGTTCACGGTGGACGACGTAACCGGCAATGCGACCTTCATCTCAGATCTTCCGGTTCGTGCTTCCCAGGCACTTGACTTCTCACCGCAAGGCGTCCTGTTTGGCTGGAGCCGGGATGACGGCCTACTCACCATTGATCCTGTCGATGGAACCTATACGCCAGTGAACCCAGGCGGCACTACCGGCAGTCCGTTTATGCAGTCCCTCGCGTTCACGCGAGACGGCCTGCTGTTCGGCACCGACGGCAATGACCTCTACACGGTTGACGTTGCCACCAGCGCGACGGCCTATGTGCCGATGGTCAATTTCCCATACGGGGTGCGTGGCCTGGCGGACTTGACTATTCCGGAGCCATCATTGGCAACGATTTTACTCGTTGTTTCTGCCGCGGTATTGCCTACCGCTTGCCGAAGAGACGTGTATTGAGCATCGCGCCACCGTGACCACTTGCGATTTCGTTTTCCCTTGAAACATCTGATCTGCCCCCCCGCCAGGGCCGAAGTCGGTGCCAGGGTGTCGGCTGACGGGGCCGAACTCGGTGCCGTACGGCAGTCCACCCGGGTCAACTCCTGTCAACTCGGGGCGGGTTGCGGGGGGTCGGAGCGGGTCGGGCGGGGTGGTCGCGGGCGTTCTAACTCGCGCGGGGGGCGCAAGATAGACGCCTCTGGTCAACTCCTGTCAACCAGAGGCGTCAAAGCGGGTGATGAGATTTGAACTCACGACATTCACGTTGGCAAAAGCGTGCGGAGGGTTCATAACGGTTTACCAGTGCGCGACTTGCGGGAAGCACCCCCTTCCGAGGGCCAGACGCGGTGACAACCCAGAACACCCACCCCCAATATTGTTCGGGTGCTGTCGGGTAGACAGCCTCACCGCCCCGGCCAACCACAAAACGGCCTACGACTTTCGCCCGCGGGCCGGATCTCCCCGAACGCAACCTCTTCAAAGGCTGGCAAGGTCCTATCAACGCCTGACGAGCAACGCGAATATTAACACGCAGATTGCGGTAACAAGCAGGATTGCTCCCACAACAAGCTGCGGCAATTCAGCAATGAGCATGCGTCAATCCTCGTGCGGCCCCTCTATCGTACGTCGGGTTCACCGGTATTGGCCTTGCGAAAGTCCACGGCGACCACTCGCCAGCCATTCGTTCAACCCTCGGTCGGCGTCCGCCGGGCAACCGGTTCCCCCGGGGGATCGACAGCATTCCAAGTTACGGGCCGGATGCGATCGAACGCAATGGTCGGGGGACTTAGAATGCCGCCGGACATGAGCATCTTGACCGCTTCTTCGACCGTCCAGCCTGTTTCCGACACTTCCTCAAGGGGAAGGATCTGCATGTAGCCGGTCGTCGGATTGGGCGTGGTCGAGATGAACACGGTGGCCATTTCGCGCCGCGAGTCCACGTCTTCGATTACGGATGTAAGAAACCCGATGCACTTCATTCCTGGCCTGGGGAACTCGACGAGCACGACCTTCTGGAAATCCGCCGAGTTGCGCCCGCCCCCCAGCGTGAGGATAATGCGCTTGGTCGATCCGTACAGCGTCTTCACCAGCGGCAACCCTTCAAACAAGCGTTCCAACAGCAATACGATGCGCCGACCCAGTACGTTAGCGGTCAGCAGCCCCAGCAGGTACAGCGAGAACAAGGTCAGCAGTACCGCAATCACCGGCACCGCCCAGCCCACGTAGGCCGGCATTTCCGACTGTTCACGGCCGCCCGACTGGTTCACCCACTGGATGCCGTACTCGACGATCGGCTGGGTCGCTGACCGCATCGCATCGAAGAGGAACTTGACTACGACCCACGTGACCCACAGGGGAATGACCGTCGCCAAGCCTGCGAAGATCCGCGTTCGCAGCAGAGTCCGCAGCGTAGGCCAGACACCGTTGGGTCGCGCGGCGCGCGCGGATGCGCCGGTCTGAAGCAATTTATTCCTATCTTTCGAGGCCATGGTTACCGGTTCCTTGGCTACGCTGGGTTTCGCTAAATCAATTTCGACGGCGGCTGTCAGGCGTTGGCATGACGCGAAGACGACGGCTCCCGACCCGCCCCCCAATCTGTGCAGACGCTGCTTTCTTCAGGAAACTACGATCCAATCGCATCATCGTCGCCAGCCCCTCGTCTGCCTTCGATTTCATGAATCTGGGCGCGAATACTCTTCAACCCCGCGCCGATCCCATCCAGAAAACGATCGATCTGGCCTTCGGCTTCCACCGGCGGCAGCGTCCACTCTGCGAGCAGATCGGCAAGTTCCAGCACGATTGCGCTGAACCATTCGCCGTCGCACGCGTCCACCCGCTCGATCGCACGCCGGTACTCTCCTTCTGCTCGTTGAAATATGTCGCTCGTCTCGGGCAGCGCGCACGACACTCGGTGGAATTCACGCACACTTGCGCTGAGCTTTTTGATTTCCGCGGCGATGCTGCGTTCGCGATTAAGCAGTTCCCGCATGACGCGTCTATCCTGGTGACCCTCGTCAGTTGCCCTGGCCACGTGGCGACGAAGCGCCTCCACCTCCGCTTCTTCCAGTAGGCGCGGGTGTGCCGCGTGGATGGCCGCGAGTCGTCCCATCGATCGGGCGAGGTCCTGCGGCGTCCCTTTGCGGGCCGCCAAGATGACCTGCTCTTTCAACCCCCCAATCTCCGCCTCGAGATTCTTGATATGGCTGCGCAGTTCGCTGACGCGCCGCTCGTACTGGGCCAGTTCCGCAATCGGAATCACTTGCGGGCCGCACTTCTGCAACTCGCGCATATGGGCTATTACTTTATGCGTCTGGGCCTCGTCCCGCGCCTCCAACGACGCGGCGACAAGCTCCGTCTGGGCCTTGAACGCCTCATGTATCTCGGCGGGGGACATCTCCTGACTACACGCCGCAGGTCGCGCGGGCCCATCGGCACTTAAAGCTGGCGAAGCTGAAGGCAAACGATCACCTTGTTGTACTTGCTCAAGTTCGTGCCGGCGCTTCTGAATATCGCTCTGCAACAGACCGTCCAGGCTGGAATCGGCGCGCACATCCCGGTCCGCGGCGATTCGGGCGCTGGCCATTTGCAGCCTGTCGAGATCCCTGGCTTCGTATTGAATGACTCTCCGCCAATGCTCATGGATGACATCCCGCTTCCGATTGTTCATTTCATTCTCCTACGCGAACGACCCCGCGACCAGGCGACAGGTAGACATTCACTCCGAGCTGCCTCCCCCGGCGCCCGAGTCCACGTGATCACCCGTTGCATTGATCCTGGCGGGAGGCCCCCCAGCGCCTCCGCCAGTCAGATTACCCGAGCGGAACGCGCCGGCCATCGCCGCAGGCACAGCCGCTTCTGCGCGCATCACCTCTGCATAGTTTTCCTGAACTCGGGCGCGATGTTCCGCCGCTTCGGCGAGCGCCATGGCCCGGCGTTGTTCGGCTTCGGCCTGGAACCGACGCTTATCTGCGGCGGCCTGTGCGAGTTGGAGCCTTGCCCCGATGTTCTCGCCCACATCCAGATCGGCGACGTCGATCGATAGGATCTCGTATGCGGTACCCGCATCGAGACCCTTGCCAAGTATTTCTTTGCTGATGCAGCCGGGGTTTTCGAGCACAGCCTGGTACGTCCTTGAGCTTCCGATTGCACTAACAACCCCCTGACCCACGCGCGCGATGATTGTCTCTTCCGTGGCGCCACCGATCAGTTGTTCGAGATTCGTGCGAACGGTCACACAAACCTTGGCCTTGATTTGTATGCCGTCCATTGCGACAGCATCGATGAACGGCCGCCGCCATGCCGGGTCCGGCACGACAATCACACGCGGCGTCACACTCGTGCTGATCGCATCCACGAGATCACGCCCGGCAAGATCGATCGCGCAGGCCTCCCGCCAGTTCAGTGCCAGGGCGGCGCGATCAGCGGCGATGAGGCTGCGTGCAAGGGCCCCAACATGACCACCTGCCAGAACGTGGGTCTCAAGATCTCCGACCGTCATGTCGTAGAGGCCTGATTTCACGAGTTGAATACGTGCAAAGACGATTGTGGCCATGTCCACTTTGCGCAGGTACATTCCTATCAAGTCGATCATGCGGACGCTTGCGTTGTTCAAGTATGCCGGCAGCCAAAGTTGGAAAAACCGCGCAATGACCAGCAGGGCGGCAAGGACCACCACGATCACAACACCGGCAACGATCCACCAACCGCCCCAGAGCGCGGTCTGGGCCACCACTTCTTCGCCGAACATGCTCATGCCGATTGTAGTCTCCCAAGGGCCGGCCTAGGCTTTCGCTTACCTGGTCCTGGCTGCATAGGCCCAATTCGGCACGCGCATACCCAAAAGATCGCTTGCGGAGAGGCCTTCTGACGGCTGCAAGCGAACACTTGGCCTTGCGCTCGTCCAGGTTGCACCGCAAGGCGGATCAGGGGCTGAACCCCGTTCTCGCAATCAGCCCGTCCCCCCCTCATCCTGGTTCATGCTCCGCTGCAGCAACGCAACTTCCTCCTGCCCGTGCGACTGAAGATCCTCCAGGAGGGTCACGAGGTCCGCGCAAATCTGCTTGAATGCGAGCGCATCGTCCCAGGAAACCTGATCCGTTCGCTCCGCGAGACCCTCTAATCGTGTGCGCAGTGCTGCACGTCCCTCCCAAAGCGAACGCACGTGATTGACCAGGCGCGGAGTGCGTTCAGTGATCCAGTGCATGTATCCGCCATGATCGGCAAGCGCATGAACACGGGAGAGGTGACGTTCAAGAGAGAATGTGTGAAATCGCAATGTTGAGAGTTTGTGGCGACTTCCAGGATCCCGTATCATCCACTCCAGTGCCCTGCGCAGCGTTTGATCAATAACCAGGAGCATCTCCACCTCGACACTCGCCTGTTGCGCAATATCCCGTGCTTCAGTTTCGTTCACTAGCGTCAGCTCATGCTCCGTCATAGTGCCTTGCCTTAATTCCGAAGGCCAACTGACATCCTCAATCGCCCGGCCTGGCGAGACCGGCAGCGGTAAATTGCTTTGCACCAGGAAGCTCGACACACACAAGTTAATCCGGCAAGAAGGTCAACCACGCGGGTTGACGCCGCGGAAATTCGCCATCCGGCGTCTGCTACTCAGCATCTTTCTCTCCACCAACGCCGTCCACTCCGGCATGACTCCAGGCCTCCGTCGGCACGCTTTGCGCAAGCTCGTATACCTGGACCAAGGTGCCGGTTGCAAATATCTCTATGATCGCGCCGGCCTGCGGTTCCATTTGCGCGGAAACGCCACCCAGTGCCACTCCGGTGATGCGCACGATGTCCCGACACAGCGACGCCGAACCATTGGCAAACAACTGACGGTGCAATTCCAACACCTGGGCAGCTCCGCTTGAACTTTGGGCCAGCGCTTTTTCCGCCTCCGACAGGGCCCCCTGCAAAGTGATCACCAACGTGGAACCGGTCAGTATCACCGACACGGCTTTGGGCTTGAGGCCCGTGCGTTGTTGCTCGAATGCACTTGCCGCGGTGGCGATCTGCTCTGCCATTGTTCCACTCAGCTTATTCATGTCACTCTGCCTTGGCATGAAGTCGATCGAACAGCGCAGAAAAGCCGACGTGGCCAAACACGAGATCGTGCCTGGCCACGTCGGCATACTCTTCAACGAGCCACCCGGGAATGGCCGGGCTGCCCTTCATCAAGTCGTCCGAAAAAAAATGTCCGATGCTGCCGGAAGGCCGTGCAGCACCGAACTGCCATGGTATCATATCACATCGGGACACTGATGGTTGTCGGATTCCAAATAAATATGCGGTCGGGTGTTCGCTACCGAAGGTCCGGCCCCCGGAATGCCGCGATCAAGCACTCGTCAGTCCAAACAGACAAGGCCCAGCGGCAGGGGCAAAGCTGCGCAGGTGAACCGGGGATCGCTCGGAGGTGACCATGAAAACGCAGGGCGAAATCGAAGCGGCCATTTGTGCTGGCATCCGGCGTTTTGAGCAGGAGTTCATGGGCCGAGGCCCAACGGATGTCCATTCACACTTGATCAATGATCTCGTCGTCATACGCTTGGAGGGGGTCCTGACCGCCGCGGAACAGCAACTTGTGCAATCGCAGCCCACCGAAAGGGGCAGAGACCTGCTCAAACAGGTGCGCACTCAGTTGGTTGAAACAGCTCGACCAGTTCTGGAATCGATGGTCATGGAGGTCACAGGGGTCAAGGTGGTGAGCCTTCATCACGACATCAGCACGTCCACAGGCGAAGAAATCGTGGTGTTCACCTTGACCGAATCACCTTTGGTCCGCGAAAAAAAGAAGCGGTAGTCGCCCACAAGACGCCGGGCATACCAGCCGATGACGACAAGATCACTGATACGCACGTTCGTTTGATTTCCCGCGGGTAGAGACCTACAATCGGGATATCGGAAGGGATCGTCTCGACACACGCTCTGCGCGCGGATCCTTGCGAGGCTGTGAATCGGAAGACTGGATATGGAGCAACCCGGTTTGGCCGGGGGGCTTGATAACAAGTAAGCCGACGTGGTCCAACACTTTCCAAGGCGTTGGACCACGTCGGCTTTTTTACGGAGTCCGACGATGCTTGTGGGATTCATCGGCTGGATCGTGTTGGGGCTCAGTATTGGCAGCATCAGCAATGCCTTGGCGAATAAGCGCGACCGCGCGATTATCTGCTATGACTTGTACCATCTGGGTATCCGCTATCCATTCGCGGCCACGCGCAGCCGGGAGTTCAGCTCTGACATGCTATTCGGCGCCATCGGTGCTACGGCCGGCGGCGTGCTCGTCAGCCTTCTGAGCGCTTCCAGCGCGCGAGGTCTCAGCCTTGAGAGCCTTTTGGTCGCGACCGGAGGATCGGTCCTGTTTGTCTCGGTGTGGCAGGCAATGCGTCGTCCAGCCGATGGCGCAAGGCTCCAGCCACATTGATGACCCGGGACCGCTTGACCGATCCGACCCTTCGGTGGGCGTACCCGCCCCGCATGGGCAACAGCCGTACGTGAATATCCAGCCGGTGCGCACGGAGTCGCCATGGATGCATCGACAGCCTGGACACGCCTGTCCGGGTTATTGTGAAGGGCGGCACTTCCGCCATCGGTGGATTTTCGAAAGAATCCAATGCATCGCTGGCGAACGGAGACCAGTTGGCAGGCAAGGAGAACACGGATGGCTAATACGAATACGCAACCGGGCGGCCACGCATGGTTTGCCTTGGTGGACGCAACACAATGCCGACTCATGTGTTGCCGCCTGACAGAGCAGGGGTCGCAACACGTGGATGAGCTTGAAACGCTTGAGAACACCTTCCCGGACCATGAACGCCTGCGGCCGCAGACCGGGGATGGCATGACCCATGACGTCGAGGAGAAGGAGCGACGATTCGCGGGTGAGATTGTCGCGATGCTACAGGCGAGCGTCACTCGACACAAAATCGATGATCTGGTCATCTTCGCACCCCCGCGCATGCTCGGCCTGCTCCGGAAGGATTCGTCGGGACTGCTCGCGGGTCACCTTGACGAACTCCAGGGCAATCTGATGCGTCTCGACGCCGGCCAATTGGCCGATCATCCCATGGTCCGCGAACTGGTTCGGAATACATCCGTGCGAGGATAGTGCGGCGGTTGAACGGCTACCCACTCGGCAAACGCAGGATGCCATTCATGATTCGTCGCTCGTTCAACGCCTGTCTATGCCGCCCCGGCGACCTGCAACCGTCGCATGCTGATCTGGAAATCGTCGGCGCCTTCAATCCCGGAGCGGTTGCCTTCGGTGATGAGGTGATCTTGCTCGTACGCGTGGCAGAGCGACCCCGCGAACGACGCGAGGGCTATACCGCTCTGCCGCGTTGGCAGACCGGGATCGGCATTGCCGTCGATTGGATCGCCGACCATGAAATCGACCGCCCCGACGCGCGGGTTGTCCAATGCAAGAGCGATGGCCTGGTCCGCCTCACGTCGGTATCGCACCTCCGCGTCCTGCGCAGCGGCGACGGCCGGTCGATCAGCGCGGACGACGGTGTTTTGTTCGAACCGCAGGGCGAATTCGAGGAGTTCGGCGTCGAGGACCCGCGCATCACGCTAATCGGCGATGAGTACTGGTTGACGTACGTCGCCGTGTCACGCCACGGCGCCGCCACCGCACTTGCGTCCACGACGGATTTTCAGACCTTCGTACGCCACGGCGTGATCTTCCCTATTGAGAACAAGGACGTGGTGCTGTTCCCCGAGCAGATTGGGGGTGAATACCTCGCGTTGCATCGCCCCGTCGGCGGCACGCGCTTGACGCAGCCGGAAATCTGGTTGGCCGCCTCCACGGACAGGGTTCACTGGGGTCAACACAAGGTTGTGCACGGCAGCACTTGCGACTGGTCTGCCAGTCGCGTCGGCGCGGGGCCGCCTCCCATCCGCTTGCCCGAAGGCTGGCTTGCTATCTATCACGGTAGCACGCGACCGAGTGGCGGCGGGGTGGGAACCTACTCCGCGGCGGCGCTGCTGCTTGACCTCGATGAGCCCTGCCGCGTAATCGGCCAGACCTCGGGACCGATTCTCGCACCTGAAACCGATTTCGAACTGCATGGATTCGTGCCCAACGTCGTATTCCCTACCGGAATAGTCGATCGCGAAGGCACCGTGCTGCTCTACTATGGCGCGGCCGACATGGTTTGCGCTGTCGTGGCGTTGCCCAAGGCCGCTATTCTGGCCGCCATGCATTAACGCCTGCGCCCGACGAACGTCGGAGCCCAATGAAACGCCCCTGGTGAGGGGCCTGTTCTGCCGCCTTGGTGGCAACGGCCAGGGACCGAGTACTTCCCGAGAAGCCGTCTTCAGGCGTCCGGCCGCGCCGCCGCGCTCCGCGGGTGGCGCGGCCTACAGGAGAAACCATGGCAACACAAAGCAAAGCCTCGCAGCGCACCAAACCCAACACCTCGCGGACTTCCGTGGCTTTGGTCGGTTCGTACGTCCCGCGTCGGTGCGGTATTGCGACGTTTACCCACCATCTCGCTTCGGCGCTTGCCGAACGGATCTACGACCAGCCGCTGGCATCCACCGAGCGGGTAGGCATCATCGCCGTCAATGACCAGGACGACGCGTACAACTACGGCCCCGAAGTCGCGTTTGAAATCGGACAGCACCGAAAGTACGATTACCGCAACGCCGCAGATTACCTCAACGACAGCAAGTTCGATACAATCAGCCTGCAGCACGAGTTCGGGCTGTTCGGAGGCGAGGCCGGTGTATACCTCCTGGAACTGCTGGAACGGCTTAAGAAACCGGTCGTTGCGACGTTGCACACCGTGTTGGCCGAGCCGAACGACAGTCAGCGCGACGTTTTCAGACGCATCTGCGATTGCAGCGCAACGCTGGTCGTGATGGCCGAACGCGCCCGCGCGATCCTTCATGACTGCTACGGCGTTCCGGAAGAACGCGTTCGGCTCATCCCCCACGGCGTACCCGACATTCCTTTCGGAGACGCGGAAGCATTCAAGGAGCGCTTCGGAACGGCTGGAAAATCAACCATCCTGACCTTCGGCCTGCTTAGCCCGAATAAGGGTGTCGAAGTCATGCTGGAGGCCCTGGCGCAGGTCGTACTGGATCATCCGGATGTCGTATTCACCGTCCTGGGCGCCACGCACCCGCATGTGAAGCGTGATTCCGGGGAATCCTACCGTCTTTCGCTCGAGCACCAGGCGCTCGAGTTGGGCATTCAGAAAAACGTCATCTTTCACAACCGGTACGTCTCCGAGGAAGACCTCTGCGCGTACCTGGCGGCTGCGGACATCTACGTGACGCCCTACCGCAGCCGAGATCAGATTGTCTCCGGGACATTGGCGTATGCGATTGCCGCCGGAACCGCCGTCGTTTCGTCGCCCTACTGGTATGCTCAGGAAATGCTCGCCAACGGGCGCGGGCGGCTCGTGGAATTCGGCGATGTCGATGGATTCGCCTGCGCTATTCGCACTCTCATTGACAATGCCGACGAACGGGGACGGATGCAAGCCGCAGCATACGAATCGGGCCGGTCGATGATATGGCCCCGCGTCGCCCTGCAATACCACGAGACCTTGACGGAGGCGCGTACGGACGCCGCGGAACAAACCCGGGTCCGGGCGCGCGAGGAAAGGCGCGAGTCGCGTATGCGGCTTTCGTTGCCGGAGGTGCAACTCGGCATTCTGCTCGGGATGACTGACGACGTGGGTATTCTGCAGCACTGCGTATACGCCACCCCGGATCGACGCCATGGCTATTCCACCGATGACAACGCCAGAGCGGTTATTGTGGCCGCCATGCATTGGTCGCACTTTCAGGACGAAGACGCACTGGCGCCGCTGCAGACCTATTTGGCATTCCTAAACCACGCGCGACCGGGCGGCGGGGGACGCTTCCGCAACCTGATGAGTTATGACCGCCGCTGGCTGGAAACGGATTGGAGCGACGACTGTCAGGGTCGCACGCAATGGGCTTTGGGCTACCTGATCGCCCATGCGCCACACAAGTCCATGCTGCTGCTTGCCGAGAATCTCTTCCGGTTGTCACTGGGGAACTTCGAGTGCATCGCGAGTCCGCGAGCGTGGGCGTTCGCCGCACTTGGCCTGTACTATTACCTCCGGCAGTTTCCGGATGACCAGGCGGCGCGCGGCGCGCTCGCGAACCTCGCTCAACGCCTGGAGACCGCCTTCCAGGAGCACGAGACCACCGACTGGCCGTGGTGTGAGGATGTGGTTACCTATGAAAACGCCCGCGTGCCCCAGGCACTCATCCTGGCAGGACTGGCGCTCGACGCGGAGCGCCTGACGCAACGCGGATTACGCGTGCTGAGTTGGCTGCTCGAAGTTCAGACCGCCGTCGATGGACATCTCTCGGTGATCGGCAGCGACGGCTGGCTGCATCGTGGCGGGCAGCGTGCCCCTTACGACCAGCAGCCCGTCGAGGCGGCGGCCCTGATCGAGGCCTGCAAGGCCGCCCACCGGGCCACCGGCGAAGAAAGGTGGTTGATCGAGATGCGGCGTTGTTTCGCCTGGTACCTGGGGCAGAACGACGCCGGCGTCTCACTCATCGAGTTCAGGTCCCACGGCTGCCATGACGGACTGATCCGCGGCGGCGTGAATCAGAACTTCGGCGCAGAGTCTTGCGTATCATGGCTGCTTTCATTGCTGACGATGTACGAGATGCAACCCGGGGAGGCGCCGGAGCGATCCCGGCAACCCACCGTCGCCGACGGTGGAGTAGAGCTGATTCTCCGCAAGTAAGATGGAGTTATATGCCCAGCAGTCATCAGTTGAGCGTCGTACGAAGGCCGGAGCGTTTCCTCGCGGATAAACGTCGGGTGATCACGCGACCGTTCTTTCCCACGACAGACAAGCACCTCAGATCGGTACTGGATCGTGCGCTCGAACTCTCGGACGCCGATGTCGGCATCCTCTTGACCGAGGCAATTGCCGATTTCTCGCCGCGCCATCGTGACATCCTGAGCGCGTTTGAGACCCACTTTGACATGATCAGCAAGCACCTCAACGGCCGGCGTGTTTCCCGGGAACGACGCTTGTTAATCGGCGCCTATTTCACCAAGGAGTACTCTGTCGAGGCCGCCGCGCTCTTCAATCCCTCAATTGTCGCGCATCCCGATCAGGGTGACCTGGCCCCGGGTGACTGCCGATTCATCGTCAGCCTCCGCGCCACCGGCGAAGGGCACGTGTCGTCTATCGCTTTCAGGTCCGGTGTGATCCGCGCGAACAACGACATCACCATCGATGCCGTCAGCCGCTACGCCAGAACACCGGAGATCATCAGCGCTCCGATCTTCGACAAGCATACCTTCGATCTCAAGCTCTCGGAAATGGGCATCCACAACGACATCGCCGAGATCGTACTTGCAGACCTGCCGCCGCAATTCAGCGCCGAAGAACTCGGGCAGGGCATTGAAAACCTGCGCCAACAAGGCATCGCCCCGAGGAACTTCCGCAAAACCGTCAATGCTATTGCCTGGCTCGCGCACAGCAATTACGTGGCCGTATTCCCACCCGACTGCCCTGTCTCCGAGCGGGTCATCTTTCCGGTCAGCGAAAACGAGAGTCACGGAATCGAAGACGCCCGTTTCGTCCGCTTCGTCGATGACGATGGCGCGGTAATGTATTACGCGACCTGCACCGCTTTCAACGGATTCGAGGTGCTCCCGCAGATGATCGCGACCCCGGATTTCTGCTCATTCCGCGTGTCGACGCTCAATGGCCGGTATGCCACCAACAAGGGTATGGCCCTCTTTCCACGCAAGCTGGATGGTAAGTTTGCGTGCATTGCACGCGTCGATGGTGAGAATCTTTATCTCATGCAATCCGACAACATCGACTTCTGGAACACGGCCAAGAAGATCCGTGGCCCCCGGCATCCGTGGGAGCTTTTCCAAATCGGCAATTGCGGCTCCCCCATCGAAACCGATGCGGGCTGGCTCCTCCTCAATCATGGCGTTGGCCCGATGCGCCGCTACGCAATCGGCGTGGATCTGCTCGCCAAGCACGACCCGTCGCGGGTGCTCGCCCGGCTGGCGGAACCGATCCTGATTCCCGAAGAACATGAGCGTGACGGCTACGTGCCGAACGTCGTGTACTCCTGCGGCGCGATGGTGCATGGTGACCAGTTGATCATCCCTTACGCCATGTCCGATTCAAGCGCCGGGATTGCGACGCTTTCGTTGCCGGAACTGATGGGGCAACTCGCGCGTAGCGGAGAATCTGAATAGGCGTTCAGGAGACCCGCCAGCAAAGGTGGCACCGCGACCGGTGCAAATGAACCCGGGACGCGCCTTCCGCAGCGCCGCGGCGATCAACGCGGGATGGAAGCGCCCATGGCATCGAACTGTTCGGCGCCGTCGCGGCATCTGCGAACACGGCAGGTCAACCGCGCGCCCGCCCGGTCATTCCTCCCAACGCGCTCCGAATCGAACGAGGCGTCAGGATGACCACCAGCATCACCGTTTGAGCGCGCTGAGATCTACAACGCCGAAGCCACGCGTCGGAAATGGTACCCGATGATGGCAAGCGTCATCGCCTCCGGGAATGCACGGCGGTGGAGGAGCAGCGTTCTTACAAAGAACTTCCAGTACTCGCGCCGGCCGCGGCTCAAGCAACCCAGGATCCACAGCGACTTCAAGAAAGCCTTCACGTCACACCAGGAGAGGTGCATGCCTTGCCCCCGCGGATGATACGCACGCAGGAACGTAAGGATGCGCTGATAGTACATCTTCGGCGTGTAGAGGCGCTGGACCAGCGCGCGGTAGCCTTCAACCAGCGTTTCGCGGTCGAGCCGGGGGACGAAATTCAGGCTGGCGTCGCCGTTGTTTCCGCTCGCGTCGTGGAGGATCCGGCCCTCCTCGGCCAGCCGGGAAAAGAGCCGCGTGCCCGGCAACGCCTGGAGCAGCCCCACCATGGCGGTCACGACCCCGGCTTCCTGGATGAACTTCATCTGCCGCTCGAAGATGTTGGGCTTGTCGCTGTCAAAACCGACAATGAAGCCACCCATCACCTCCAGCCCCGACTTCTGGATGGTCTTGACGGCGGTGAGCATGTCGCGTTTCGCGTTCTGGACCTTCGCGCATTCGAGCAGGCTATCCACCTGCGGCGTCTCGATCCCGACGAACACCTTCTTGAAACCCGCCCGGACCATCAGGTCGAGCAGTTCCTGGTCGTCCGCCAGATCCAACGAAGCCTCGGTGGTGAACTGCAACCGGATGCCGCGCTGCTGTTCCCACATGATCAGTTCGCGGAGGAATGCCTTTACTCGGGCCTTGTTTCCAATGAAATTGTCGTCCACTATGAAAACCGGGCTTGTCCACCCCGCATTCACCAGGCTGTCCAACTCGCGGATCATCTGCGCATTGGTCTTGAGGCGTGGGACCCGGCCGTTCATCACGATGATGTCGCAGAACTCGCAGTTGAACGGGCAGCCGCGTGAGAACTGCAGCGGCATCACGGCATACTCCTTGAACTTGATCAGGTCCCATCGGGGCACTGGCGTCTGCCGGATGTCGGGCCGCCCTTCGCCCCGGTAGATCCGCTTGAGCTGTCCGGAGATCATGTCGGCCACGAGTGCAGGCATCAGGTCTTCCGCCTCGCCGAGTACGAAGTGCTTCACCTCCGGAAATCCCGCGTGACCGGTGGTGAACAGCGGCCCGCCCGCGACGACTGGTTTGCCCAGCTTGCCGCACCGCGCGATCACGTCGCGCGCGGAAGCGACCTGCACGAGCATGGCCGAGACGAACACGTAATCCGCCCACGCGAGTTGTGCGTCGGTCACCGATGTCACGTTGAGATCGACGAGCTTGAGGCTCCAGTGTTTGGGGAGCATGGCCGCCACGGTCAACAGGCCCAACGGCGGAAAGCACGCCTTCTTGGAGATGAACGACAGGACGTGTTTGTAGCTCCAGAACGTGTCCGGCGTAGCGGCGGAGATCAACAACACTCGCATCGCACAACACCTCATCCGAATCAAGACTGCAATCCAAGCCAACCCGAAGGTCACCGTTGGCTTGGTGCATCACGTACTGCGGCCCCGGCAACCGGGACCTCAAATCGCTCGCCGGGAACATCCACGGTCGCTTGCGGGAGAGGGTTTATGTGCGCCCGACCCAGGACTTGTGACCTGGCGCAGCCGTGAGCCCCATTTGCCGGTTTACGGATCGAACATCAGCGCGGGTTCAGTCAGCCGAGCACATCGAGTAACCCCTGGACGGTTCCGTCCAGGCGCTTAGGCGTCAGAAAGGTATCGGCCTTGATCTCGGCATGAATCTCGAATAGCCCGGGGGCGACCTGCAAGCAGAGTTCGACGTTTGCCCGCGGCAGCCCTGTTTCCGCTGTGGATGGCTCCCCCGTATCTTCAATTGTCGAGTTCGATCGCGGCTGCCCAGAACTTGTCCTCCTGATGCTCAAGTCAGCCCGGGTCGCGACTTTGCTACGATCGATTCCTGACGCGGCGTTTACTGTTGTGGGGTCCATGCACGTCTCCCTTCATCCTTGTTACCGGCATCCCAGAGACTATGACCCCGGTGCCTCCGCTGCACTGCCCGATCAACCGAACACGCTCGTCGCCAGACGAACCAGGCAGCAAGCCCCCTGCTGCGTATCAAGGGTCATGACGGTCGGGGCAATCCTTGGCGTCTTGCCCGAAGCAAACCCGCTCATCAGCTTCGTCCCCAGCGACACAGCGGGCGCGCGGCGCACCACGCACAAAAAAGCCGACGTGGTCAAACACCCAATGGTGCTCGACCATGTCGGCTTACCCTCTAACGAGCCGCCCGGAACGGCTGGGCTGCCCTTCATCAAGTCATCCGAACACTTCGACCGGACCCGCCGCAAAGCGAGTCGCGCCCCCTGTTGCCCACTGCACTATACCACACGGACGTGCGGAGTGCGACCGAATTCCAGGCCACTTCGCGAATCGGTCAATGGGTGGATAAAGCAAGGGAGGAGGCGGCCGAACGAGACGGGTCAACCGGTACTGCAATCGCGGACCCCGGAGGCATCACCATTGTGACAATGCAACTCAACCACGACTTTAGGGCTTATTTCGAGAATACAGCGATCTCAACCGCTTGGGGGCATACCCCGTACGCTACGACTTCATGGATTCACGCACGTGCGGCGACGCGCTCAACGTAAAGATCATCACTTCTTCGCCCGTGGTGGTGCTGACGTCATGATGTAGACTCACCACTGGGACCCCGGTCACTTCCCGGAACATCGCCTCCATCATCGGCCGCGCCGTTTCAATCAACTGGGTTCTCACTTGTTTGACCAGGTCTCGCCCTCGATCGCCCGAAAGCGATCGGACCAAGTGCTGTTCGGCCGCCGTCAGTACTCCCAGGAGCCGGACCAGGAGAAGATCGCCGATCAGATGGGTGCGAATATCCTTGGGTCCCCGTCCCATGTATTCCTGCTCGAACCGGCTAATGCCCTCGGAGATCGCGGCCTCGATTTCACCCTTCGTTCTCATGGATAGATCTCCCGGCTCAGGAAGATGCGGACCGGGCCCCTCCTCTATGAACCCGCACCCCTTGTTGCGCAGTGCTCGTGCAAGGCGCTCCGGGGGCGAATACCCCGGCGCACATTCGAATCGCGATTATATTGGGGCTGTGGGTGAAGTCCACTTGCTATTCCCACAGCAGCAATCTACACTCATACCGCTGAGTGGGGTGGCCTGTGAAGGCGGCTCCGATCAGGCGGAAATCGGATGACTGAGATAGGGCAACCCGGACTTATCGGGGGGCTCGATAACAAGTAAGCCGACGTGGTCGAACGCCGACAGGCGTTCGACCACGTCGGCTTTTTTCTTTAGGAGCTCAAACATGGTCATAGGTGTCATTGGCTGGATGGTCTTGGGACTCATCGCAGGCTACATCGCCAGCATGCTGGTCAACAAGCGCGGCGAGGGCCTTGCATTTGACATTCTCCTCGGCATGGTCGGCGCGGTTATTGGCGGCTGGCTCTTCAACGCCGCGGGTACGGCCGGCGTCACCGGATTCAATCTCTGGAGTCTGCTGGTCGCGGTCGTCGGGGCGGTAGTACTCCTATTGCTCTGGCACGCCCTCCGGCGCTCGCCGCGGCGGGCATAACGAACAAGGTCTCGAAGTCAAGGAAACGTCACATGCATCCAATCGCGTATGCCACCCTCGCTGTCGTTGCCCTCGGCATTGTGGTGTCTCTCATGGGCATCCGGATTGTCCGTCCCACGCATCGGGGACTGGTGGAGCGCCTCGGCCGCTACCGGCGTTTCGCGAACCCCGGATTCAATTGGATCATACCTGTCGTTGACAGAATGATCCAGGTCAACACGACGGAGCAGATGGTTGATGCCCAGCCGCAAGAGATCATCACTAACGATAATCTCAATGCCCGCGTTGATGCCCAAGTCTACTTCAGGGTGAAGAACGACGAGGCGAGCGTCAAGTGCTCGCAGTACAGCGTCAACAACTACCAGCGTCAGATTGTCAGCCTGGCTCGTACGACGCTCCGCAATATCATCGGCACGTTGACGCTGAAGTCTGCCAACAGCGAAAGAGACAACATCAACGGCGCGCTGCTGACCACGTTAAGCAAGGAGACCATGAGCTGGGGCATGGCAATTGTCCGGACCGAGTTGAAGGAAATCGACCCCCCTACGGACGTCCAGGAGACCATGAACAAGGTGGTCAAGGCGGAGAATGAAAAGGTCGCCGCCCTGGATTACGCCAACGCGGTCGAGAGACAAGCGGATGGAGAAAAGAGAGCAGAGATCAAGAGGGCCGAGGGCATCAAGCAGGCCAAGATCCTCGCGGCCGAAGGCGAAGCGGAGGCCATACAACTGGTGAATGAGGCAGCGAATACCTACTTCGTGGGGAATGCGCAACTGCTGAGGAAGCTGGAGGCCCTCGAAAAGGCCTTGGGCCAAAACGCCAAGATCGTCGTTCCATCCGGCTGCGAGCTGATCAACGTCATCGGCGAAATGGCTGGGGTTGTACCTCTCGCGGGTGGAAATGGAACCCGCCCTGCCGACGATGCGCGACGTGGTCTGCCTGCGCTTGGGCAGGTGGCCCCGCGGACGGGCAAACCCCCGGTCGCGAGAGAGGGAGTCGTGTTGTAGCCAGGCGCGGTGCACCGCTCGCGGCCGGCCAACGCGCAGGATGCGTCAGTGCGGCCAGCGGGCCCGCCGACGTCGTGATCAGGAATACAGGAACGCATGGGCAGGTGTGTTCCCAACGCGATTCGAATCGGATGACCAGACGAAGGGCAGCCCGGCGTGACCGGGAGGCTCGTTGAACGGTAAGCCGGCGCAGTAGGACGCCCCATGGTGTTTTACCGCGCCGGTTTTCACGTATTGGAGCAGTTCAATGGCAGCCGCGGCCGGAGAGAAACCGATGAGTGAACCCCATTCCACAATGGCGCGCGAGATTGCACGAGCAGCCAGCATTTTCGAGCAGCAGAGAACGGGCAACACGCCCCGATCCGTCACCGTGGTGCTAAGCGATACCACGCTGGTGATCACGCTGCACGGCGCCCTGTCCGAAGCCGAAAGGGCCCTGGCGAAGAGTCCTGAGGGTGCCGCGCAGGTGCAGAGTTTTCACCGACAGTTGTTCGCCAACGCCTCGGAGTGGCTCCGGCTGGAGATCAAGCGGATTACTGGCGTGACGGTGCGCGAGGCCACCGCGGAAATCGAGCCGACCACCGGCGCCGTCGTGGGCGTATTCACAACCGGCACGACCGTGCAGGTCTACCTGCTCGCCGAGAGTGTGCCCACAGATGCGTGGAACGCGTGCGGGAAAGACAACGGTTCATGAATGCGCAAATGCGACGATGTGGCGCCCCTTAGGCAATAATCCGGGCGTCAGTGCAGGCCGGGCGCGCAAGGCGGTGTCCGCATCGTTCGCGTCACCGTGCGGGATGGACAGCTACGAAACCATTACTGCGTTTTCAACATTATCTTTACAGGAGCAGTGACATGCACAGGTTCTTTGCAGGCGTTCTCATTGCAGGTCTGGCCCTCGCGGGCTGCAGCAAAAGCAGCGAGAAGGGCGGCCGAGCCGGAAACGACACGTTCAAGGTCAGCGTGCCGGCCATGGCTGCCAACGTCAAACAGGGCGAACTTCAAACCGTTCGGGTGGCGGTCGAACGCGGCGAGGGGTTTACGCAGGTGGTCAAGGTGCAACTGCAGGCCCCGGCCGGCCTCCAGGTCGATCCAAAGGACACCACCGTGCAGCCCGGTGACAAGGGCGATATCCAAGTGAGGATTACCGCAGCCGCCGATGCCCCGCTGGGCCAGCACACCATCCTGGTGAAAGGCACACCCGACAAGGGGGAATCAACGGAAACGCAGTTTAAGGTCAACGTCAGCGCGCAGTAACGCCGTCGCCACGCGGGAGTTGGAGAAGTGAATACAACAAGTTCCACTCTATGAAAGGGCTATCGCATGAAGGTAACAATCATGATCGTGATGACGCTGGCTCTGACGGCCGTGTTCGGCTGTCTGAGTCCACGTGGTGGAGGGATGTCCGGGGAAGGATTCAGGATCGCCGCCCCGACGTTTGCCACTGAAATCCAACAAGGCGACCGAAAAACCGTGACCATCTCTCTGCACCGGGATGAGTCCTTCAAACGGGATGTGGCTCTGCAGATCAGGGCGACCAAGGGCATTAGCGTCGAGCCGACAACAACAACGGTCAGGGGCAGCGACACACCGGAAGTGCAGCTCCAGATTGCGGCGCCCGCGGATGCCGACATCGGGGAGTATCGCGTTTACGTAAAGGGAACACCAGAAACCGGCCAGCCCACCTCGGTGGAATTCAAGGTGATGGTCGTCAGTCCGTAGTCCGGCTTAAGAAATGGGAGGTGTACGATGTTATGGACTCTCGTAGTAATACTGATCGTGATGTGGTTGCTTGGAATGACCACGTCGTACACGATGGGCGGCATTATCCACATTCTGCTGGTGGTGGCCCTCGTCGTCGTGGTCGTCCGGCTGATCCAGGGGCGACGGTCGTTGGTCTGAGCCTCACAACAACTGCCCCGGCGCCAACCGCCGCGCCGGGAGTCGGCTTGTCGCCGCGGGCAGGTTTCCTTGACCGGAGTGCAATGCATATGAACAAGTCCTGGCTCGGCGCCATCGGCGGAATTGCAGTGATTCTCGTCGTCGTGTGGCTGCTCGCCGGCAGCCGAATAAGCTGTCACGAAAGCTTCTGGGATAAGGACAAGGAAATCATCGAAATCGAAAAATGACCGACCGCACCGCCGGCAATGGCCGGGCGCTTCCATCGTTCCGCGATGATCGAGACTGCAATCGGCCTGTCCGGCGAGGGCGATTCGGGCACGCAGCGTTTGCCCGGCCCACCGAAATGGATAACTGGATTGCGTGATGCGGGCCTCGTTGTGGCGACCTTCACTCTGATGTCAGTGCGTGCGCCGCTTGGGCGAGGCGAATGCGACTGAGCCCCGGCGTCGCGCTCGCCTGCCGATTGAAGTACTATGACATTCCCATTGGGCCCGCAAGGCCACGGTGGTGGAATGTGACGCATGAAAGCGCGGCGGAAGCGCTTGCCTGCTTTGCATTGTTACTTTTTGCGGACGTCGGCGTTGTCTTTTTTTTCGCGGTTCGCAGCAGAGATGCACCTTCTTTCAGGAGCAATGACCCATGGGATCTACTCTCAAACAACAACCCAAGAACACCAGTTTGGCTGCCATCGCGGTGTCCGACGACATCGCCCGGCAACTGGCAAGTGAGGAACTCGTCCGCGTCCACGCGTACTTGCTCTTCCAGGCGCGCGAGCGGGCCGGCGCGCCAGGCGACGCCGCATCGGACTGGCTGTGCGCCCAGCGTGAACTGAGTCAGACAACGCAGGAGAAGCATCCATCGCGCCCGGACTGAAACACAACGCGCGATTGGCCGCGGTAGTTTCCTCCACGCCTCGCGGGCGGCGGAATGTTTCCGCTGCGCGAGCGCCGGAGCGTATGGATGAACGGAGAATCGGTCATGAAAAACATTCGAGTATTGGCGGTCGCCACGATCGCGGTGGCGGCATTGAGCGTGGCGGCCTTTCCGGTCTGGGCGCAGGTGATCACGGGCGCTGCCCATGCCCAGGACATGTGCAAGATGATGGCTGAAGGCAAGGTAACGCTGGTCACGGCGATCACCACCGCCGAGGAGCACTGCAAGGGCAAAGCATTGCAGGCGGCTGTAGAGATCCGGGACAAGTCGCTCACGGTCGACGTGTACTGCCTCGAGGGCGAGACGATCATGCTGGTGGAGATCGACGGCAAGACCGGCAAGGTGGCCGATGCCAACGAAGTCCCAGAGATCGGAGCGCGCCCCGAGGCCACGCATGCCGCTGTGTCGAAGGGGGTGGACGACAACAAACCGTAACCTGGGGCGAAATGAAAGGCCTTGGGGCCAAGTGGGGTGTCAAGGGGAGCGGGCCGGCGGCGGCTCCGATGGGGTCGGCGTCGGCCAGTCATCGCGAGGGTTGAAGATATGAACACTATGGAATGCGCTATAGAGGAAACGCGGGAACGGCTGGCGCTTCGTTTCTTGCACATCGGCAACCTGATTCGAGGAGCCGGTAAGAGATCGAGGGTGATTGGCACAATCAGTCCACGACGGTGCGATCAACTCCATGACGAAGCGGAGTGGATCAGGCAGCGCCTGGACATGCTTGATCGGCTCGACGCGGAAGCAAAGGAACCGCACACCCGCAGGTATGGCCGCACGTCGCACGCTGTCCGACCCTGAGCATGCCTGGATTGTCGCCCGGCAATCGTGGCAAGGGCGCAACGCAATCGCTCAGGTGACCGCGCGCCAACATGCAAGTAAACAGATGAGTTTATGATGAATGACGCAAAAGACACCACACCCGCGCTGACCGTGGGCATTGGCGCTTCGGCCGGCGGGATCGAAGCACTGAAGGCTTTTTTCAAGGCCATGCCATCCGACAGCGACATGGCCTTCGTGTTGATCCAGCATCTCGAACCCGACCATGCCAGCCACATGGCGGAGATTCTGGGCAGGTGCACGAGCATGCCGGTCGTCCAGGCCGAAGACGGCA
>NPIE01031578.1_pt1 | contig 22258 bp, 22 predicted proteins | sample 8637661 | NCBI WGS metagenome assembly NPIE01 (sample SAMN07420842, study PRJNA396082) | bioreactor metagenome | isolation source: sample BA12 brine-fed electro-methanogenic bioreactor BA | place: Japan: Kochi | collected 2016-12-09
GGAGTACGTCACCGGCAACAACGATGCTGACGGTCCCTTTCTGATTGAGTGGGCCAAAGAGCATTACCCGGACCAGGTCGACGCCCTCACCCAGCGGCTGACCAACTGGGGCGGCAACTCCTCCGGCGTAAATATCTCCAATATCGACAACCTCGGCGTGGTGCATCCGGACACCTTCTGGTGGGATCACAACCTGGGCAACGTGCGGGAAACCCCGTTTTCGAAGATCTGGTCGGAAACCACCGATCCGCTGATGCAGGGCTTCCGCCAGCATCCGCGCCCGGTAAAAGGGCGCTGCGCAGACTGCAAATACCTGAATATCTGCAACGGCAATACCCGGGTACGGGCTTACAACGTGTCTGGCGACTTCTGGGAGGAAGATCCGGGCTGCTATCTCACCAACGAGGAAATCGGGGTAGTTGATAACACCCCGCGACGGGTCGCCGCTCCGGTGATCGAAATCCCGGTTCACAATCTTTAAGGAACGCGCCATGACCACAAACCCGCGAAAAAAATGCCTGGTGGAGTTCCAGCTTGCGGAACAACCTCTGCGGCCGGGAGAAGTTGCTATTGTCGGTGCCGGGCCGGGTGACCCAGGGTTACTCACGCTGCGCGCGCTGATGCTGATTCAGCAGGCCGATGCCGTTGTTTATGATCGCCTGGTTTCCCCGCAGATCATGGAACTGGTGAACCCCCGTGCTGAACGCATTCATGTGGGCAAGGCCAGCGGGTGCCACTACGTACCCCAGGAAGAAACCAACGAACTGCTGGTGCAACTGGCCATGAAACAGCGGCGGGTAGTGCGCCTGAAAGGCGGCGATCCATATATTTTTGGCCGCGGCGGAGAAGAAGCTGAGTTCCTGGTGGACAATGACATCGATTTCCAGGTGGTGCCCGGCATTACCTCTGCGGCGGGGTGCGCCTCTTACTGCGGCATTCCTCTGACCCACCGGGATTATTCCCAGAGCGTGACCTTCGTCACCGGTCACCGTAAGGCTGACCAGACTCTGGAACTCAACTGGCCGGTACTGGCCGCACCAGGGCAGACCCGGGTGTTCTACATGGGCCTGCACAATGCACCGACCATTGTTCGCGAACTGACGGCCCACGGCCTTTCAGAAAACTGCCCGGTGGCTCTGGTGGAGCGCGGCACCACACCACTGCAACACATGACGGTCACCACCCTGAAAGACCTGGTAGACACCATTGATCGGGAAGACTTCCAGCCCCCCACCCTGATTATTGTGGGCGAGGTGGTGCAACTGGCTGACAAGCTGGCCCGCCCGGCCCAGGCAGGATGGAACAGCGCCCTGACCAAGCCTGCCGTCACAGCCGGCCAACGGCCCGCCTGAACGAAAAACGTTATCTGACCAACCGGGAGCTGTAGCTGGTGAACCTGAACCAAGCCCGAGCAAACCTGACCACAACCCTGCTGATCGCTGGCGCCCTGATCGCGGGCCCGGCCCTGGCCGAACAGGCCAATAACCACAGCACAGAGACCCTTTACCTGCAGCAATGCGCGGCCTGCCACGGCCCGGACAGGCTCGGTGGCATGGGCCCTGCGCTGCTGCCCGAGAACCTGGGCCGGCTGAAAAAAACCGAGGCCGAACGGGTCATCCGGGAGGGGCGGCCAGCCACGCAGATGGCGGGCTATAAAACCATCCTTAACGATCAGCAGATTGCGGAACTGACCGATTTCATCTATCAGCCCCCGAGCCACGAGCTGAAATGGGGTGAGGCGGAAATCCGCAACAGCCGGGAAGTCAGCCACCCCCAGGGCTCACTGCCGGATGAGCCAGTGTTTGAGGCGGACCTGATGAACCTGTTCCTGGTGGTAGAAATCGGCGATCACCATGTCACTCTGCTCGATGGCGACAAGATGGAGCCCATCCACCGCTTTCCCAGCCGCTTCGCCCTGCACGGCGGCCCCAAATACAGCCCGGACGGCCGTTATGTGTACTTTGGCTCCCGGGATGGCTGGATCACCAAGTACGACATCTACAATCTGAAAGTCGTGGCCGAGGTTCGCGCCGGCATCAATATGCGCAACATCGCGGTTTCCGCTGACGGCAACTATGTGCTGGCAGCCAATTACCTGCCTCACTCCATGGTACTGTTCGATGCCGCCGACCTGGAAATGCTGGACTTCATCCCGGTCGAAAACGATGCTGGTGAAAGCTCCCGGGTAAGTGCCGTCTACGCCGCACCGCCCAGAGACAGCTTTATCGCAGCCCTTAAAGACATCCCCGAAGCCTGGGAGGTCACCGTCGAAAACCGTGAAGCGAAGGTGCGCCGGATGACCACCGACACCTTGCTGGACGACTTCTTTTTCGACCCCGGATACCAGCACCTGATCGGTGCTGCCCGGGATGGCAAACACGGCGTGGTGATCGACCTGGATACCGGCAAAACCTCGGCTGAACTGCCGCTGCCCGGCATGCCTCACCTGGGTTCCGGCATTACCTGGGAGCATGAGGGCCGCCGGGTAATGGCCACCCCCCACTTCCGGGCCGGCGCCATCTCCATTATCGACATGGAGACCTGGGAAGTGATCAAGACTCTGAAGACCGAAGGCCCGGGCTTCTTCATGCGCAGCCACGAGAATTCCCGCTACGCCTGGGCAGATGTGTTCTTCGGCCCCAATGCTGACAAGGTACATATCATCGACAAGCAGACCCTGGAGATCGTCAAGACGCTTCAGCCGGAGCCAGGCAAGGTAGCCGCTCACGTGGAATTCGACCGCCATGGCGAGAAGCTGCTGCTGAGCATCTGGGATAATGATGGCGCCATCATTGTCTATGACGCAGACACCCTGGAAGAGGAAAAACGCATTCCGATGAACAAGCCGTCCGGCAAATACAACGTCTGGAACAAAATTCATTACGAGGAAGGCACCAGTCACTAGTATCCAGTCTGGCCTTATCGACTGAGTAACACAGGCTTAATGGTTTAAGTCATTTAGAATGTAGCTTTCATGGTAGGATAATTGACCTAAGCTAATGCAGCCGGGGTCAAGATATGAACAGCAGTTTCAGGCCGCCCGCGGCCTCCGCACCATGCCTGCTGGGTAGCGACAGTGATGATCTGATTCATTACAGTGTCGCACCCGCCGAAGTGGCACTCCTGAATGGCCTGAGCCACGCCTTCGGTATCTGCCTGAACGAAAATCGGGATAACCCGGAGGCCCGGTTTCTCAATCATCTTGCCAGCCTGTTTCAGCAACAACGGGTAGACCCGGAAACCCCGCTGGAAAAGCACGACCGCCCCTGGGCCAATGTCTATCTGGTTCAGTACGGCATCCTCCGGTTATTCCGGGAATCCCCGGCCGGCAAGGTCGCCGTCCACCATTTCTTTTCCGAAGGTGACCTGATCTGGCCAGTCTTTGGTCGCAGCCGTACCGTTAGAAACACCTTATGCCTGACCAGCGTTCTGCCTGCCACCTTGTGGGTGGCCGATTTTGCGGCTTTTCGCTCGGCCATCCAAAGCTACGGCGATGGCCAATGGCACAAGTTTGCCCTGGTACTGACAGAGGAAATCGCAGAGCTGACCAGCATGCGGGAGTACCGCAAACACACCATGTCGGCCCGGGAACGGTATCAGCTGCTGCTGGAGGAGTATCCGGAGCTGATCAAGCGGGTGCCAGACAACCAGCTTGCTTCCTGGCTCGGCGTGGTGCCAGCCACTTTCTCCCGTCTGAAAACCGCCTTTGCCAATCAGGATAAAGCCCCATAAAAAAAGCGGCGGAACTTCATCCGCCGCCAAAACCTGAGTTAGCTCCCTGGTACAATTATCCGTGCAGCTTGATCGCCAGCTCAGCCACGTGCTTGCCCTGAAAACGGGCAATGGCCAGCTCCTTTTCGCTTGGCTGCCGGCTGCCGTCACCGCCCGCAATGGTCGAGGCGCCATAGGGCGTACCGCCATTCACTTCTGAAATATCGAAAAACTCCGGTATGCCGTAACCCAGCGGCACCAACACCATGCCGTGATGAGCAAGAGTGGTCCAGAACGAGGTAATCGTTTGTTCCTGGCCACCGCCGGTGCCGGTAGAAGTGAAGACACTGCCGACCTTGCCATGCAGTTTGCCCTCAGCCCAAAGGCCGCCGGTCTGGTCCAGGAATGTACGCATCTGGCCCGCCATGTTGCCGAAGCGGGTCGGGGTACCAAAGATAATAGCGTCGTAGTCCGCCAGTTCCTTCGGGTCCGCCACCGGGGCGCCCTGATCGGCCTTGCCACCGGCATTCAGAAAGGCTTCATCGGCCATGGTCTCCGGAACACGCTTGACAACAACATCGGCCCCATTAACACCGCGAGCGCCTTCGGCCACGGTATTGGCCATGGTCTCGATGTGCCCGTACATGGAGTAATAAAGAACAAGAATTTTCGCCATCGCAACAATCTCCTGTGTGTGCGTTCAATGATTCAGAGCCTAACTGCTCTGTCGGCAAGACAAAAACGGAAGTTTTCCGGCAGGTCTTTCAGTTTTTCTGAACGAAGTCACAGAATGTTCATGGGCCACGATTTGCGTACACTTGTACGCTGAAATACCCTATACTTTCGTTGAATCGCAATTTCCCCATAAGGCAATTATCCAAACCATGACGCACAGCCAGCCAGATTCCGTTCATCACAGGATAGAAGAGTGGATTAACAGCGCCACCCACGGTATTGGAGCCCTGCTGAGTGTTGTAGGGACGGTCGCCCTGATCGCAGGCGCCAGCCAACTGGGGGATGTCTGGAAGATTGTCAGTTTCAGCGTATTCGGTGCCTCACTGATTCTGTTGTACATGGCGTCCGCGCTCTACCACGGCGCCCGCCATCCGCGCCTGAAAACGGCCTTCAAGACCCTGGATCACTGCGCCATTTTCCTGCTGATTGCCGGTACCTACACACCCTTTCTGCTGATCAACATGCGTGGCACCACCGGCTGGACCCTGTTTGCCGTCATCTGGTCCCTGGCGCTGACCGGCGTGGTACTGAAGGTGATCTTCAAAAACCGTTTCAAGCTCGCACGGGTAGGTATCTACATTGCCATGGGCTGGCTGATCACCTTCGCGTCATCCGACCTGGTGGCCAACCTCAGTGAAACCGCCCTGCAACTGACCATCGCCGGCGGCATTGTCTATACCGCCGGCGTTGCGTTTTACCTGGCCGACCGCATTCCTTACATGCACGCGATCTGGCACCTGTTCGTGATTGGCGGCAGCGCCTGTCACTTCAGCGCCATTTATTTTGGCGTATTGCCACACAGCGTCTAGAACGCCCAGACCATCGCCATCAGGACACCCCAGGCCGTCAGCGAGGCGGCCATCACTGTGTAAGTGGCCGACATGGCCACCACATCGTTATCTGTGCGCTGGCACAAGGAACGAACTCCCTGATAGATAAGCGCACAGGACAGAAACATACCGGCAAACACAGCGATTACACTCACCGCCAGCACCGGAACCAGCAGCGCCAGGGATGACAGCCACAGTGGCAGTGGTGCAATGGCGGCCAGCAGGTAAGCATCCGGGTACTCAATCTGTAGCTGATGACCATCAAGTACCGCCTTGATCAGCCACCCCATTACGAAGAACGTCAACAGCTCTGCCAGAAACAGAATGGTGGTTATAAAACGCCATTCCTTATCCGCAAACCCGTTAATGAAACTGTCACCGTAGTGAGTTCCCGCGTAATACAACAACACCGGTGGCAGAAAAGACATGGGCACTACAATCACCCAGGCCAGAAACGGGATGGAGAGGTTCATTCCCTTGAGTTCGCGCCAGACACCATTCGCAGAGAACGGCAGGGTCAGGAGTTGTGTCATTGTCATGGTATCCACCTGTATCATGCTTTCTTAATCTCACTTTTAGTGGAGCACCACAACGGCTTCAAGGTCGCCAGATGACCTTGAGCAAGTCTCCCCCCACTGCCGGAGAGCGGACGATGACCACCAGGCCCCTGAAGCCCATCCATACGTTCTGGTTGTTCTTTCCGGCGGCATCGCTCTGGGCCGCCGCGGTGGTTCCGCTGTCGATATATGCGGTGCTATCCGGCTCCGGCTGGCCACCCGGGCTGATGGGCGCCGGCCATGGCCATGAGCTGATTTTTGGTTTCGCCCTGGCACTGATCGCCGGTTACACACTTGGGCCTCAACCCTGGCGCGTACTGGTTCAGCTCTTTGGGCTCTGGTTAGCCGGCCGGCTAGCCTGGCTGCTGGCGCCCGAAACGCTCTTCGCACAGTTACTCAGCCCGGCNNTAGTGCCGCGGTTTCAGGCTGCCAAGAAATGGCGCAACAAAATTGCCGGACCGCTGATTCTCGTGCTCTGCCTGATGGCTTTGATCTACTTTCTGACACAAGCCGGCCTGCCGTTGCCAGACACCCGCCGCCTGCTGCAAACCACCATCCTGGGCCTGCTATTACTGATGACTTTTATGGGCGGAAGGATTATTGCGCCGGCCGTGGCCGGCACGCTGGAAAAGCGGGGCATCCCCCTGGAAGCCAGGGTACAACCGCACATAGAAGGAGCACTGCTGGTCGTCCTGCCGATCGCCATGACGTTAATGCTGTTCAGTGCCACCGAACAGCTGGCCGGACTTCTTCTTGTCTCAGCCAGTGCGCTGGTGGTTATCCGGATCGCCCGATGGAAGCTCTGGCACTGCAGCAACCGGCCCGACCTGCTGGTGCTGGCCCTTGGCTATCTGTGGCTGGCCATCGGCTCGGCGTTCGCAGCCACGCACCTCCTGGCCGGACGGCCGGTTCTGCCCGCGCTGCACCTGATTGTTGTCGGAGCGCTGGGGACACTCTCGGGGAGCGTGATGCTTCGCCTGGCCTGGCAGCGGGCACACCGGACATTTCCGCCAGCATGGCAGGTCATCGCCATCGCGATACTGGTCGCAGCCGCCGCCATCAGCCGCTACCTGGCGGGGGACACGCCTTACTCACAACCCGTTCTGCTGTGGTTCTCCGCCGGCTGCTGGACCCTGACCTTTGCAGGCGTCGCCGGCCAGGTACTGGCCCTCTATCCCGGTGCTCAAAAGCCCCATACCGCCCGCAATAACCCCCGGAAATGATTGGCTACCTCCACTGCGCCAACTCGAAAGGCAACTACTACCTACGGCATACCACCACCATAAGCAATTGTTTTTGAACGACTTAAAAGCCAAAAAAACCTGCCGCCGAAGCAACCGAATCGCGAGATCATATTGCAGATAACCTTCCTTGATATTTATCAGGATTGAAACACCTGCCTCGTTTGCAAAATGAGTCCAACGCCGTGACAGCCACTGATTCAGGTGGCTCCGGGTCGAGGAAACGAGGAGCTTAACCATGGCAAAAACCAACGCTGACATTGAACACTGGGATGTCGAAAGTGAGGAGTTCTGGGAGCGGGAGGGCAAAAAAGTCGCCTCCCGCAACCTGTGGATTTCCATCCCCAGCCTGCTGATGGGATTCGCCATCTGGCTGATGTGGGGAATGATCACCACCCAGATGAAAAACCTGGGCTTTTCTTTCACCGTTGAACAGCTGTTCACGCTGACTGCCATTGCCGGCCTTTCTGGCGCCACCCTGCGAATTCCGGCCTCGTTCATGATCAAGATTGCCGGCGGCCGCAACACCGTTTTTCTGACCACGGCATTGCTGATGATCCCGGCCTTCGGCACCGGCGTCGCCCTGATGAATCCAGACACACCGTTCATCGTGTTCCAGGCGCTGGCACTGCTGTCCGGTATTGGCGGTGGTAACTTTGCCTGCTCCATGAGCAACATCAGCGCGTTTTATCCCAAGAGTAAACAGGGTTACGGGCTGGGCATGAACGCCGGCCTGGGCAACTTCGGCGTGACCACCATGCAAATTCTGATTCCACTGGTAATGACCGTTGGCGTGTTCGGTGCTCTTGCAGGTGATCCCATGCAACTGCAAAGCCCCAGCGGCACCCTGATCGGCCGTATTGAGGCCGGCACCGACACCTGGATCCAGAACGCCGGCTTCATCTGGCTGGTCTTTCTGATTCCGTTGGCCTTCGCGGGCTGGTTCGGCATGAACAACCTCAAGGTGGTGACTCCCAATCCTGGCAGCCCAATATCTGCCTTCGGTAAGATTCTTGGTCTCTATGGCGTTGGCCTGCTGACTTCTATTGCCGGCGTCTGGGCCCTGTCAGTCATGAATATGTGGCTGGCCCTGCCCATCACCATTGTGCTGACCGTGGCGCTGCTCAGACTGATCCCCGGTGACATCAAGCCCAACATCAAGAACCAGTTTGCCATTTTCAGCAACAAGCACACCTGGTCCATGACCGTGCTTTACATTCTGACTTTCGGTTCTTTCATCGGCTTTTCTGCCGCCCTGCCGCTGTCCATCAGCGTCATCTTCGGCAACATGATGGAAGTAGGCGCCGACGGTACCATGACTCGTGTAGTCAATCCGGAGGCGCCCAGCGCTCTGACCTGGGCCTGGATGGGGCCGTTCGTTGGCGCCCTGATTCGTCCGGTCGGCGGCTGGATTTCCGACAAGATGGGCGGTTCCATCGTTACCCAGATCATCTCGGTGGTGATGGTTGTCGCTTCGGTCGCCACCGGCTACGTGATGATGCTGGCCTACAACTCAACTGATCCGAACAGCTATTTTGCCCTGTTCCTGATCCTGTTCATTGTGATGTTCGCCGCCAGCGGTATTGGCAATGGCTCCACCTTCCGCAGCATTGGTTTTATCTTCAACCAGCAGCAGAAGGGCCCGGTACTGGGCTGGACCTCAGCAATCGCCGCTTACGGCGCCTTCATCGCCCCTCGCGTGATGGGCCAGGAGATCCAGGCCGGCACGCCAGAAGTGGCCATGTACGGGTTCGCAGTGTTCTATGCGGTGTGTCTGGTGGTTAACTGGTGGTTCTACCTGCGCAAGAACGCCTACATCAAGAATCCGTAACAGCAAGAATCCAAGCGTTAGACCTCTGCTCGCCGGCCCCACAAGGGCCGGCTTTTTTATGGCGGCAGGGAACTGCCAACGATCAGCGCTTCTCCACAGCTGCGGGCTCACAGCCCAGGGCATTGATTACCTGCTGCATGGGCTCCCCCTCCCCGGCACTTGCGGCCAGCGCCAGATCTCTGGCGCTCTTTCCCGATTTATTAACCAGCTCCGGGTCTGCCCCGGCAGAGAGCAGCAATCGAACCAGTTCCGGATTGCGGTTGCGCACCGCCATCATCAGCGCGGTCTGTCCGTTCTCGTATTCCTGGATGTCAGGATCGGCACCTCTGGTCAGTAGCAGGCGTACAGCCTCCGGGCGGCTGGCGATCACCGCTCCCATCAGAGCGGTATAGCCGGTTTTTTCCGTATGGTTTATATCCGCGCCATGATCCAGCAGGAAGGCAAGAATATCCGTATGACCACGGGAGGCAGCCCTCATCATGGCCGTCCAGTTGCAGTCATCCCCTGCGTCAACCCTGGCCCCACGCTCGACCAGCTCGGCAACCCGATCAGTCTCGCCCTCTTCCGCTGCAACAATCAGGGGTGTTCTGCCCCGGCTGTCACGGGCTTCCAGATCCTCGCCTTCGCCCAGGAGCTGCCAGAATCCAAGTAACAGGGCCAGCGCCAACATCGCCCCCAGCAGCCCGGACCAGCGTTCCCAGAACCCCATGGCCTCTCTCCTGTTGCGACCACTTTCCTCCGAGCATACAAAAAACCCGCCGGGATTGCTCCGCGGCGGGTTGTCACAGCTCCCGTTGTAAAGGGAGCGTTTTTACCGTGCTGTCTGGCCCGCCAACCGTTGGCGCTCCTCTTCTTCGATCTGCAGATCGACAGAAGACACGTGGTATTCCTCGGAGAAACCGCTCTCGGGTTCCTTTAGCCACATAATACACAGCACCCAGCTGACAAAGGCCCCAGCGGCGATGATGAAGAAGAACTGGGTCGGGGTAACGAAGGTGAAGATGGTCAGGTAGACCACCGCACCGACGTTGCCATAAGCCCCTGCCATACCGGATATCTGACCGGTTAACCGGCGCTTGATAGACGGGATGATGCCAAAGGTGGCGCCTTCTGCCCCCTGTACGAAGAAGGATGTGAACACAGTGATTGCCACAGCCACGATCAGCGGCCAGTTGGAATCCAGCAGGCCCATCAGGCCGAAGCCTACGGCAATACCGAACATGTAGCTGAGCATCACGAAGCGGCGGTTCCCCATGCGGTCAGATACCAGGCCGCCCATCGGACGGGCCATCAGGTTCACGAAGGCGAAAGAGGCCGCAATCAGCCCGGCTGCCGTTGCGCTCAGACTCCAGGTCTCTTCGAAGAACATTGGCAGCATGGAGACCACAGCGAGTTCCGCGCCGAAGTTGGCGAAGTAGGTGCTATTCAGGGCTGCCACACTGTTGAACGGGTATTTGTCGTCCTCAGGCACGCCTTTCTTAAGGATGGGGACGTTCACCCGCAGGATCTGAATAATCTGATAGCAGACAATGGCGAAGATTACCGCGTAACAGATAGCGGCCCCGGTGGCAGACAGGTACCCCATGTTCTGGATACGCCAAACCAGAATAGCCAATACCCCGACCAAAGGAATGGTCCACAGGATCAGCTTGACCATATCACCCCAGGTGCTGACTTCCAGTGCCACGGCCTTACGGGGTTTACGATGCACGGTACCAGCAGGGCCGTCGGTAATCGCGAACCAGTAGTAGACGCCGTATGCCGCCATCACGATGGCGCTCTGGGCGATGGCCCAACGCCAGCCGTCTTCACCGCCGTACATGGTAATGGCAATGGTTGGCAGTGACATTGCCGCCGCCGCAGAACCAAAGTTGCCCCAGCCCGCATAAAAGCCCTCTGCAAAGCCTATGTCCTTCGGCTTGAACCACATGGCCGTCATATGGATACCAACCACAAAGCTGGCACCGATGGAGCTCAGCACCAGGCGACTGACCAGCAACTGAGACATGGTGTTACCGAAAGCAAACACCAGTGCCGGTATGGCCATCACCACCATCAGCACCGAAAATACCCGCCGCGGTCCGAAGCGGTCCAGCGCCATACCCACGATGATGCGGGCAGGAATCGTCAGCGCCACGTTACAGATGGCAAACAGGCGCAGGTCGTCCTTGGTCAACCAGTCCACGCTTTTGAGCATGCTGGACGCCAGTGGCGCCATGTTGAACCAGACATAGAATGTGATAAAGAAGGCAATCCAGGTCAGGTGCAGCGCCCTGATCTCCGGATTGCGGACGCGGAATACGTCAGCGACTTTCATTTCAGCCTCCCGGGGCTAAGACAATGGAAACAGGCATTCCCGGCCATCAACGGCTGGGCAGAATCAGGAGCGGACACTGGATACGGCGCGCCAGAAAGGAGCTGACGCTGCCGAAGGTCATGTAATCCAGTTCGTCCACGAAATAGGTCAGGGATCGGGCGATGAAGCCTCCGTCGGGCTCATGGCTGTGGCGTGCGATGACCAGCATGTCTGGGCGCACCTTCTTCTCGGCCGCAAACAGCAGGCTCTTGCGGGCGTCGCCTTCAAGCATCAGGCTTTCAGCACTCACCTGCTCGCTTTCGCACACTTCCAGCGCTTCTTTCAGATGCTGTTTCAGTTCGCCCACCTCTTCCTGGAACAGGTCTTCATTACCAGAGGTGATGTCGCGGGGGTTTTCTGCCACCGCAACCAGCGTAATCTTTGGCTCCAGCCGCCGAAACATGGTGATGGTCTGGGCCAGCGCCAGTTTCGCGTTTCGGGAACCGTCGTAGGCAATCATGATGTTCATGGGGTTCTCCCGGTATCACACCCCCCAAGACGGAGGCATTCGAGTTGATATCGGTCAGCATTACCCCATAGCACCCAACTGCCATAATTGATCTTGATCAAGCCTGAACTCGCGTACCCCACCAGAGAAAGCCCCGGAATATCACCTTTCCCGGGATAGTGACCATTGACCTACCCCCTTTGCACCCAGCAGGAGGTACCTCCAATGCGCCGGCCCGAAAATCCGGCTTTTTGGTATGGTTTCAGAGGAGTATTTTCCGGCCAGGAGAGACCATGACGAGCACGCCCGCCAAAGCTCAGCAATATCGGGCGCTGGGCCTTTCGACCTTCGCCTTCACCCTGTGTTTTGCCGTCTGGACCATCTTTTCCATCATCGGCATTCGCATCAGTGAAGAGTTGGCGCTGTCCGATACCCAACTGGGCTTGCTCATGGCCACGCCGATTCTTACCGGCTCCATCAGCCGTTTATTCCTGGGCATCTGGACCGACCGTTACGGCGGGCGCTGGGTGTTCGGCATCCTGATGCTGACCACCGCGGCCTGTGTTTACCTGCTGACCTTTGCTACGACCTACTCCATGATGCTGGTCGGCGCCCTCGGAGTGGGGCTGGCCGGCGGCGCTTTCATTGTCGGGGTGGCCTATACCGCGGCCTGGTTTGAACCGGCTAAACAGGGCACCGCACTGGGCATTTTCGGCGCCGGCAATGTCGGTTCTGCTGTGACCAACTTCGGCGCCCCGTTTCTGCTGGTGGCTTTCGGCTGGGAGAAAACCGCGCAGATATACGCCACGGTGCTGGCCATCATAGGCATTGCCTTCCTGCTACTGGCGAAAACCGACCCGCTGGCCGAACAACGCCGCAGCGCCGAACAGAAATCGTTTGCCGAACAGATGGCACCGCTCCGGGAGCTTCGGGTGTGGCGCTTTGCCCTGTACTATTTTTTTGTGTTCGGCGCCTTTGTTGCCCTGGCGCTCTGGCTTCCCCATTACCTGATCGGCGTTTATGGTCTGGACATCAAGGCCGCCGGCATGATCGCCGCGCTCTATACCATCCCCGCTTCCCTGTTCCGCATCCTCGGGGGCTGGCTGTCGGACCGCTACGGCGCCAGACGCGTGATGTACTGGACGTTTATTGCCTCAGCAGTCTGTACCTTCCTGCTGAGCTATCCACCAACCCGCTATGTGGTACATGGCATCGAAGGGGATATCCATTTCACCCTGGCCATGAGCCTGCCCATGTTCGTGGTGCTCACCTTTATCCTCGGTTTTTTCATGTCGCTCGGTAAGGCGGCCGTCTACAAACACATTCCGGTGTACTACCCGATGCATGTGGGGGCCGTCGGCGGCGTGGTAGGAATGATCGGGGGCATAGGTGGTTTCATTCTGCCGCTTACCTTCGGCGTGCTGAACGACATAACCGGCATCTGGCAAAGCTGCTTCATGCTGATGTTCGCCATTGTGGCGGCAGCCCTGGCCTGGATGCACTACGCCATCCGCAAGGCGGAACGGGTGGAATGGGCGGCCCAGACCGAGCAGACCGATCTGCCGGAACTGGCCTCCCCGCAGTTGTTCTATCCCATGAACCGTCATCCGGTAGCAGATGCCGCCATGCGGAACTCCGACCAACACGGGTAAATGCCCCGGCCACCGTTTCGTGCTTTATGCCCCGCCTGCGGGGCTTTTTTGTATACTGGCCCGACAATGATCGAGTGGAGTCCCGCTGGTGGCAAAATGGCTGGTTAAAACCGAACCCTCTGAATGCGGCATTGATGATTTTGCCCGTCAGCCTGAGGGTGTTATTCCCTGGGATGGTGTGCGCAATTACCAGGCCCGCAACTTCCTGGCGAAGATGCGGGAGGGAGATCTGGTCTTTATCTATCACTCCAGCTGCAAGCGCATAGGCATTGCCGGTATTGTTCGCGTAGTGAAATCCGCCTACCCGGACCCAAGCCAGTTCAACCCGGAGTCTTCATACTACGACCCGAAAAGCACTGCGGAAAAGCCTCGTTGGCAAGCGGTCGACCTGCAGTTTGAACGGAAACTGCCGGCATTGATCTCCCTGGACACACTCAAAGCCATGCCGGAGCTCAGTGAACTGCCTCTGGTGCGCAGAGGCAGCCGACTCTCGGTCATGCCGGTCAGCGATGCCGAGTGGCAGCAAATCCTCCACCTGGTCGATTAAACTCAGATCACAGACCTACCACCGCCGGCTCCGGAGCTTTAGAATTGCCGCGTTTCAATTCTCCCGGAGCCGTCGAGATGTCCATGGACATGAATCCCGCCAGCAGCTTTGCCCAGCTCAAGCGCATTGAATCGAGCAAGGTGTTCCAGACTGTTGTTATCGCCATCATTATTCTGTCTGCCCTGACCATCGGCGCCAAAACCTATGATCTGCCACCTCTGGTGGAACAGAGCCTGTCGGTGATGGACAACGCCATCACCCTGTTCTTTCTGGTGGAGATCCTGTTCCGGTTCGCCGCCTGCCCACTCAAACGCCGCTTTCTCATGGATGGCTGGAACCTGTTCGACACCATCGTGGTTATCGGCAGCCTGATCCCTCTGGACAATTCCGAGGCGGTGTTGCTGGGCCGGCTACTGCGGGTATTCCGGGTGCTTCGACTGGTATCAGTGGTGCCCGAGCTGCGCTTTCTGATCAACTCGTTACTCAAAGCCATTCCACGCATGGGCTACATTGCCCTGCTGATGTTCATCATCTTCTACATCTACGCTGCCATGGGCTCCATGTTCTTCGCCAGCGTTGACGAAACACTCTGGGGCGATGTCGCCATCGCCATGCTCACGCTGTTCCGGGTTGCCACCTTTGAGGACTGGACCGACGTGATGTATGCCACCATGGAAGACTATCCCATGAGCTGGTTGTACTACCTGACCTTTATCTTCCTGACGGCCTTTGTGTTCCTGAACATGATGATCGGGGCGATATTGGAGGTAATGAGCGAGGAGCAGAACGCCAAACAGGCCCAGAAGGCCCACGATGAGCGGGATGAGATTGCCCGTCAGCTCCGGGCTGTACAGGAACAGCTGCAGGAACTGACGAAGCAGGTCAGCGAGAAACGCTGATTCAGAATGGCTTGGCCATGGCCAGATGGAAAATAGCCGTCACCTGCACCAGGGCAAGTACCGCCGCCACAATGCGTGCGGGCTTGCCCACAGTGGTTTTCAGCGCAAACACCCCGGCAATGATGTAACCGAACAACAACACGATCTTGGTGATCAGCCAACCGGGCATGGCAGAGGCATAACCGGCCACAAACACCAGCGCAATGGCCGCGACCAGAAGGATGGTGTCATTGATGTGGGGAATGAACCGTAGTGGCGTCTGGCGCCAGCCTGGTCGCCCGACCGCATCAAGCAGTAGCCGCAGGGCAAACAGCGTGATGGTCAGGTAGGCGGTGGTCATGTGCAGGTGCTTCAGGATCATGTACGACGTCATGGAAGTTCCTTTGTTAACAAACGGGTTGCGGCCATTGTACGCAAACTACCCCCAAGCAGGTATGGTTAATACAGGCGCGAAGGTTTAACATATACTCAGAATACATGTATATGGGAGACATCTATGCAGGCCATACCGACTTCCCCTGAACGGGCGTCTGCCAGCCTCAGCCAACTCTTTTCCTATCCTTTCCGGATTTTTTTCCTGTCCATGACGGTACTGGCCATTGTTGCCATCCCGGTATGGGTCCTGGAAGTCACCGGCGTGGTTCAACTGCCACTGGCCCTGCCCGCCCTGTTCTGGCACCAGCATGAAATGCTGTTCGGATTTTTGTCGGCCGCCATCGCAGGCTTTCTGCTCACCGCCGTGTGCGTCTGGACCCAGACCAACCGAACCCACGGTGCACTGCTTGCAGGTCTCTGGAGCGTCTGGCTGGCCGGTCGCCTGTTGCTGGCCTTTGGCGGCAACCTGCCGGACTGGCTGGTACAGGGCGTAAATCTGGCGTTCCTGCCCCTGGTGATGATCGATGCCGGCTGGCGAGTGTGGAAGGCCCGCCAGAAGCGGCAGCTGATGATTCTGCTGGTCCTCGGACTGCTCTGGCTGATGCAGATCGGCTTTGTTACCCGCCTGGATATGGCGTTCAGCTACGGAGCACTGATCATGGCCATGGCGCTGATCAGCATCATCGGAGGCCGGATTACCCCTGCGTTCTCAGCCGGATGGCTTCGCCAACGAGGCGGCAATGCCGAGGCAGTCAAGATGATTCCGGCACTGGATATGGCGGCACTGTTCTCCATGATCCTGCTGATGGCATCCCTGGTGACTGGCTGGCAAACCGTCACCGCCGTCATTGCTGTGGTTGCTGCATCGTTGATGCTGGTGCGCCTGTATAACTGGAAAGGCTGGCTGGTGCGCAAAGATCCCTTGCTCTGGATTCTGCACCTGTCCATTCTCTGGGTGCCGGTTGCACTGATCCTGCTGGCAGGCTCTTTGGTGGCCGGATGGCCAACCAATGCCTGGAGCCATGCCGCCGGTACCGGCGCCATCGGCTGCCTGATTCTGGGCGTGATTGCTCGCGTGTCACTGGGCCACACCGGCCGCCCTCTGGTGCTGCCAAAGGGCATGGTTCTCGCGTTTGTAGCCATACAACTGGCTGCGGTTGTTCGAGTGTTGACTGCCTTGAACCTGATTCCCTGGCACCCCGGCATTGGCACCAGCACCCTGCTGTGGATACTGGCCTATGGCCTGTTTCTCGTACGTTACACTGGCATTCTGGCCAGCCCCCGGCCCGACGGGCGCGAAGGCTGATCCGGTTGCAGATACAAAAGGCCGGCTCGGGGCGTAACCGAGCCGGCCTTTCTGTTTTCAGCGACAGAACTTTAAGCCGCCAGCTTCTCTTTTAGCAGCTTTTCAAAATGGGAGCGCGCCGCACGGAACCGGGCAGCCGGTANNTTCAAAATGGGATCGGGCCGCACGGAACCGGGCTGCCGGAAAGTGAATGCTGATGCCCTCCAGTGCCGCCATCAGCATTTCCAGATGGGCATCCCAGCCGGCGCAGGCAATGGGCACCACCTCATCGTCCGGTAACGACAGCGTCAGGCAAAGCCGGGTACAGACTCCTTCCCGCAGCAATTCCCAGGTCAGCGGCCGCTCGGGGGCATCGCCGGAACTCCAGGAGTAGGACAACAGCCGGTGAGGCCGGCAGGCGGTAATGGTACAGTCGATTGGCATGCCACTGTTGCCAAAATCCAGCTGAACCCGGCCACCTTCACGAGCCTCCAGAGACCCGGCAGCCAACCAGTTGGCCAAATGCACCGAATCGGTCAGCATATTCCAGACAGCCTCCGGAGGATGTTCCAGCAACCGTTCCAGGTGTACCAATACCCGACCCGCCTCGAACCGGATTTGTCCATCGATGAATTCCTCATCCGCAGACATAGGCCCTCCCAAATATGGCGAACTTCACAGATTCGACGAAAGTATCAAACCGGACAAAAATTGGCCTTGATGACCATCAACCGGCTCTGGCTGCGGGTCCGGGGAACTTCTGGGCGGCAATCATCCACTAAAGGTCAATAGCCGTTCCCAGAACAGGCGCTAAAGTAGAAGAAATCATTTTGCAACAGAGACACAGGCAACATGTATCCTGATCACTTTGACAAAGAAGACCTGATCCGCTGCGGCCACGGCCAGCTGTTCCCGGGCGCCATGCGCCTGCCCATCGACGAAATGCTGATGGTCGACCGTATTACCCATATCGGAGCCGATGACGGTGAATATGGCAAAGGCAGCCTGGTGGCGGAACTGGATATCAACCCGGATCTCTGGTTTTTCAAAGTGCATTTTGAGGGCGACCCGGTAATGCCCGGCTGCCTCGGCCTGGATGCCATGTGGCAGCTGGTTGGCTTCTTCCTGGCCTGGAGTGGCGGTGAAGGCAAGGGGCGTGCCCTGGGGGCCGGAGAGGTGAAGTTTTTCGGACAGGTTTTGCCGGAAAACAAAAAGGTCACCTACTATCTGGATATCAAGCGGTTGATTCGCCGCAAACTGACCATGGCCATCGCAGATGCCCGTATGGAAGTGGACGGGCGGGAAATCTACACCGCCAAAGACCTTCGGGTCGGCCTGTTCACATCGACTGATGACTTTTAGGAGTTAGCACAATGCGTCGCGTTGTAGTTACCGGCATGGGGATCGTCTCCAGCCTTGGAACCAACCAGAAAGAAGTGGCCCAGTCACTTCGCGAATCCCGTTCTGGCATTGCCTTCAGCGAAGAAGCCCGGGACAACGGCCTGCGCAGCCACGTCGCCGGCAAGATCGACCTGAACCTGTCAGAACTGATCGACCGCAAGATCTGGCGCTTTATGAGCCCGGCCGCCGGCTACTGCTACCTGGCCGCCAAAGAGGCCATTGAGCAGGCTGGCCTGACCGACGAACAGCTGCGTGCAAACACCACCGGCGCCGTATTTGGTACTGGTGGTGCTTCCACCGTCGAACTGCTGGATGCCATCGACACTCACCGCGACAAAGGCCTTCGCCGGGTGGGCCCGTACCGGGTACCCCGCACCATGGGTAGCGCCATCAACGCATCCATCACCACCGCCTTTGGCATTACCGGCATCAACTACGGCATCACTTCTGCCTGCGCCACCAGCGCCCACTGCATCGGGCACGCCGCCGATCAGATCGCCCTCGGCCGCCAGGACGTAATGCTGGCCGGCGGCGGGGAAGACATCCACTGGACCCTGAGCCTGATGTTCGACGCCATGGGCGCATTGTCCACCAAGTACAACGACACGCCGGAACAGGCCTCGCGCACCTATGACGCCGACCGTGACGGTTTCGTGATTTCCGGTGGCGGCGGTACGCTGATACTGGAATCCCTGGAACACGCAGAAGCCCGCGGTGCCACCATTCTGGCGGAACTGGTCGGCTTTGGCGCCACCTCCGACGGCGCTGACATGGTTGCACCCAGCGGTGAAGGCGCCATTCGATGCATGAAGCAGGCCATGGCCAACATCGACGGCGAGATCAACTACATCAACACCCACGGCACCAGCACGCCGGCAGGTGATGTAACCGAACTGAAAGCGCTCAAGGAAACCTTTGGCGACAAGATCCCGCCACTGAGCTCCACCAAACCTCTGTGTGGCCACGCACTGGGTGCCGCAGGCGTACATGAGGCCATTTACAGCCTGATCATGCAGCGGGAGAGCTTTATTGCCCCGTCCGCCAACATCCAGACCCTGGACGAAGGCGCCGAAGGCTACCCGATCGTTCGTGAACGCATGGACAACCAGAATCTGAACCTGGTAATGAGCAACAGCTTCGGCTTTGGCGGCACCAACGCCACCCTGATCTTCAAGAAAGTCTGATCAGGACAAGCGAAGCGAGCGGTATTCAGCCGGCGGCGTTCCCATCCAGCGCTTGAACGCCCGGCTGAAGGCGCTCAATTCCGAAAATCCGAGCTGCTCGGCAATTTCCACCAGCGGCTTGGATTTATCTTTCATATAGGTGATCGCCTGCTCCCGGCGAACCTGCTCCAGCAGAGCCGCAAACGTCAGCCCCTCCTGGCGCAACTTCTTGTGCAACGTATACCGGCTCATATTCAACTGCCCGGCCACCGTCTCAACACCTACTTTCCCTCGCTCCAACTGAATCCGGATCAGCTTGCTGACCCTCATACTCAGCGAACGCTTTGAATTTTCAGGCCTTAATGGCTCTGATGCCATGCTGGTTCCTCCTGCCTATCGTCCTGGCCCAAACTGCCAACTCCATCAGCGTACACATGTTAGCCGAAATCAATCAATACGACCTTTGAGCAAGATCAATGGCGCAGTGGATTATTTGCGGCACAATGCCCGCTTTCAGAATGCCCTACCTGCATCCATCCGCTTTTCAGTTGATACCCGGAGACACCATGACCACCCCGGAACTGCTTGCTCCCGCCGGCACCCCCGAACACCTTGAAACTGCCTTCGCCTATGGCGCAGACGCCGTCTACGCCGGCCAGCCGAGATATTCGCTGAGAGTAAGGAACAACAGTTTCAAAGACGTTGCAGCCCTGGGCGCCGGCATTGAACGAGCACACGAACTGGGAAAACAGTTCTATCTGGTCTCCAACATTGCACCCCATAACAATAAAGTGCGCAGCTACCTGAGAGACCTGGAGCCGGTCATTGAACAGAAACCCGACGCCCTGATCATGTCTGACCCCGGCCTCATCATGCTGGTAAGGGAGAAATGGCCGGATCAGCCCATCCACCTGTCGGTTCAGGCCAACGCTGTCAACTGGGCCACCGTGGAATTCTGGCGCCGCCAGGGCATCAGCCGAGTGATCCTGTCCCGGGAACTGGGCCTGGAGGAAATCCGCGAAATCCGCGAAAAAGTCCCCGCGATGGAACTGGAAGTGTTTGTACACGGCGCCCTGTGCATGGCCTACTCCGGCCGCTGCTTGCTGTCTGGCTACATGAACCATCGAGACGCCAACCAGGGCGCCTGCACCAACGCCTGCCGCTGGAACTATAAAGAAGTCCAGCACAGCCATGACCAGACTGGCGATCTGATCGCCACCTCTGCAGATGCGGTGGAAACCTGCGAGCCCAAAGAAATCCTGCTGGAAGAACCCAATCGCCCCGGCGGCTTCATCCCGGCCTACGAAGACGAACACGGCACCTACATCATGAACTCCAAAGACCTGCGCGCCGTCCAGCACGTGGCGGAACTGGTCAAGATGGGCGTTCACTCTCTGAAAATCGAAGGTCGCACCAAAAGCACCTACTATGTAGCCCGCACCACCCAGGTATACCGGAAAGCCATCGACGACGCTCTCGCCGGCAAACCCTTCGACATGCACATGATGGACGAACTCGAAGCCCTCTCGAACCGCGGCTACACCGAAGGCTTCCTGCGCCGGCACGTGCCCCAGGAATACCAGACCTACGAACAGGGCTCCTCGTATCTCGGCACCCAGCAGGTGGTAGGCACCATTGCCGACGCGGATGACCGTTGGCTCACCATCGACGTAAAAAATAAATTCGCCCCCGGCGACCAGCTGGAGCTCATCACCCCGGCCGGCAACCTGCGATTCTCTGCCAACACGATGGAAAACCGCCACGGCGAGGCCATGGAGTGCGCACCAGGCAGCGGCCACATCGTCAAAATTCCTAAACCCGCGAACGTGCCGGAAAAACTGGACTTCACCTATCTGACCAAGATTTTTCCCGAAAACACCTGCCGTTAAACTCGAGGGGGCGATCTGTACGCCCCCTTAGTGCCCCAAAGGCCGATTAAGGTATAATCCCTACACAACCGATTTAATACCTGACTATTTTACTCTGGTATTGTATAATCGCTCGCCAGAAGCAACGGGAAACCGGCCAGCAGCCATTCCCGTCATCCAAAAACCGATTGCAGGGCGTACTCACGGAGAGAGCGACCACTGCGACACCAGCAAACCGAATACACCCATCCGCCAGCCCAAGGGCTGCCGATGACACAAAGGGCGCAAGCCCTGGATGAGAGAATTACGGAGCGACGATCATGGCGACCACCGACAACGAGGTGAAAGAGCTGATCAAACGGGAATACGAACACGGTTTTGTGACAGAAATCGAAGCCGACACGTTCGAACCCGGCCTGAACGAAGACGTCATTGCCCGCCTTTCCGCCATCAAGAAAGAGCCGGAATGGATGCTGGAGTGGCGCCTCAAAGCCTATCGTCGCTGGCTGGAAATGGAAGAGCCAGACTGGGCTCATGTCGGCTACCCGAAAGTCGACTACAACTCGATTTCCTACTATTCCGCGCCCAAGCGCAAAGAGGATATGCCACAAAGCCTGGATGAAGTGGATCCGGAGCTGCTGAAAACCTACGAAAAACTGGGCATTCCCCTGCACGAGCGCGAAAAACTGGCCGGCGTTGCCGTGGATGCAGTCTTTGATTCCGTCTCCGTGGCGACCACCTTCAAAGAGCCTCTGGCCAAAGCCGGCGTGATCTTCTGTTCGATTTCCGAAGCCGTTCGTGACTACCCCGAGCTGGTCCAGAAATACCTGGGCACCGTGGTTCCCCACGGCGACAACTTCTTTGCGGGCCTGAATTCGGCGGTGTTTTCTGACGGCACCTTTGTGTACGTACCCAAGGGTGTGCGCTGCCCTATGGAGCTGTCCACCTACTTCCGCATCAACGCCGCCAACACCGGCCAGTTCGAACGCACCCTGATTATCGCCGACGAAGGCAGCTACGTAAGCTACCTGGAAGGCTGTACCGCACCCATGCGCGACGAGAACCAGCTGCACGCGGCCGTGGTTGAACTCGTGGCTCTGGACGACGCCCAGATCAAATACTCCACCGTACAGAACTGGTACCCGGGTGATGAAAACGGCAAGGGTGGTATCTATAACTTCGTGACCAAGCGCGGCGCCTGTATCGGCAAGAACTCCAAGATTTCGTGGACCCAGGTGGAAACCGGCTCCGCCGTCACCTGGAAGTACCCGAGCTGTGTACTGCGCGGTGAGAACAGCGTTGGCGAGTTCTACTCTGTCGCGCTGACGCATAATTACCAGCAGGCCGATACCGGCACCA
>NPIE01000752.1_pt1 | contig 22241 bp, 22 predicted proteins | sample 8637661 | NCBI WGS metagenome assembly NPIE01 (sample SAMN07420842, study PRJNA396082) | bioreactor metagenome | isolation source: sample BA12 brine-fed electro-methanogenic bioreactor BA | place: Japan: Kochi | collected 2016-12-09
GCCTATATAGCTTTGTCAAGGTGCTTTTTGCCTGCCCCGGTTTTACGGGGCGAAGGTTATGATACCGTGGCTGACCCATTGTGTCAACAAATACAGAAGGTAATCCCTATAATTAAATAACAACACCTGGATATCTTTTGCTTACTTTTAGATTTTTTTCAGAGCTCCTGGAGGTCAAAAGGCCACCTCTACCAAGTCTACACCTGTCAAATTAAAGCCCCGAAGAAAAAAGGGGTTTACTGATCATCGTCAACCTTTATGTCAAGTATGCCTTCCTCTATCTCCAGTTCCGCTTTCTGCAGAAGATCATCACCGTCATCATCTGAAATATCATCCTGAGGGACAGAAAAACCAAGGCCCTCGGAGGCTTTTGCCTTGACTTCCGCGACCACCTCGTTAAGCAGTTCCGGGTGCTCCACGAGGTAAGTCCCGACACTCTCCTTGCCCTGGCCGAGAGTCTCACCCTTGTAGGCGATCCAGGATCCTTTGCGCTTGAGAACATCATGATCAAGTGCTATGTCTATCAGAGAAACCTCCATGGGGATCCCCTTGCCGTAGATCAGAGAGGCATGGGCGGTTCTGAAGGGTGGAGCCTGCTTGTTCTTGACGACCTTTATCCATAGTTCATGGCCTATTGCATCGTCGCCTTTTGATATGGATTTGCCCCTCTTGACCTCGATCCTGAGGGAACTGTAGAACTTGAGAGCCCTCCCTCCGGTCGTGGTCTCCTGGGGACCTCCGTAACCGGTGGTAGATATCTTTGCCCTGAGCTGGTTGATAAAAAGGACGACACAGTTGCTTTTGGAGATTGCCGATGTGAGCCTTCTTAACGCATAGGACATCAGCCTTGCCTGCAGTCCGACCTGGCTGTCCCCGATCTTTCCGTCTATCTCGGCCTGAGGAGTCAGGGCTGCAACAGAATCGACTACGATCACATCGACGGCTCCGCTCCTGACAAGGGTCTCGAGTATGTAAAGGGCCTGCTCTCCGCTATCCGGCTGAGCGATGTAAAGATCCTCGATCCTGACTCCGAGGGAATACGCAAGGCGCGGATCAAGAGCATGTTCGGCATCAATAAAGGCCGCGATGCCTCCCTGTTTTTGTGCTTCGGCAAGAGCGTGAAGAGCGAGAGTTGTCTTTCCTCCCCCTTCGGGGCCAAATATCTCGACTATCCTTCCCCTGGGATATCCCCCGATCCCCAGGGCGATATCGAGAGGCAACACTCCGGAGGGTATCACTTCAGCCACGGGTCCGGCCCCTTCTCCAAGGCACATTATGGCACCCTCTCCAAATTTGCTGCGAATATCGCTTAAAGCCTGGCCCAGAACATCCTCCCTGGTCATGGAACCCTTGCGTTTCGCCATTATTTATCGCACCTCCTGGTCATTTGTGAATTTGAATACTGAAATGGGTGTGTACTTTGCACCCTGGGGAAAAAGTTCGCTTCTCATGAGCGTTACAGAGCGAACGGTCCACTCTCCCCAGGTATCGCTTCTTGAATTAAGTTCGCTGAAAACCCCGATGGGTAAACTGGCCGTCGGAGGGACCCTCGCAAGGGTCACGTGGGGATGAAAGGGCCTTCTCTCCGGATCAAGACCAGCTGCTGTCGCGGCCCTTTCGACCACGGACGCGACCCTCTGGACCTGGTCCTCCTCTCCTTCAATACCAGCCCATAGAACCTTTGGCTGACGTATCCCCGGAAACGCCCCTATTCCGGAAAGTTCAAGCCTGAAGGGTCTCAGCCTCTTGAAGGCAAAACCGTCCTCAAGGGCATTCTGGATTTTGCAGACTGTTTTAAAAGGAATTTCTCCGCAAAATTTCAGAGTCAAGTGAAAGGCCCCGTTTCTGATCCATTTAAGGCCCGGGGCAACGGTCTCCATCTCGGCGACCCAGTTCCCCAGGTTTTTTATTATTTGATCTCCAGGTTCAATACACACGAAACAGCGGATCATGTCATCCTTCAGACGGATCACCCCCGACCATATCGAGCATGGTTTCAACAAGGAGATCTGCGGCACACCTGCGCACATCGGCTCTCTGGCCGCCTAAAATCCTGTAAAAGACCTTTTCCCCACCGGGAAAAGTTACGCAGAACCATACCAGCCCCACGGGCTTAATCTTGCTTCCCCCTCCCGGGCCTGCAACCCCGGTTATGGCTCCTGCAACATCAGCCCCGAAAAGTTTTTTTGCGCCCCGGGCCATCGCAAGGACACACTCCCCGCTCACGGCTCCGAATCTTTCGATAATGCCGGGATCCACCCCAAGCACCCTGATCTTTGTCTCATTGGAGTAGCATACAGCACCGCCGACGAAAGCCCTGGAGGAGCCTTCCGACTCCGTCAGCAAAGCCCCGGCCAGACCTCCTGTACAGGACTCGGCAACACATATCTTCCATCCCCTGACACAGGCTTCGGAAACAAGAGCAGCCCCGGGTGTAATTTCCATGCCCCGGTTCCGGGTTATTTTGTCCATCATGGCCCCTCCGCTTTCAGCCGAGTATCCTCGAAAGACCCCCTGAAAACAAAAGCCAGGAGGTTCCCCTGAGAATCAGGTTCGCCATAATGCCGGCCACTATATCGTCCGCGATTATCCCTATTCCGCCCGGAAGCTTTTCGGCATTTCTAACGGGAAATGGCTTGATGATGTCGAGAATCCGAAAGAGACCGAAGGCAGGAACATAGTACCCCGGAGCAAGACCCATAAGGGCTATCCACATTCCAGCCACCTCATCGACAACTATCTCCCCGGGATCATTTTTACCTGAAAAGGCCGCGTACTTGCCGGAAGCTATCGTCCCGACGACTATGACCGAAAGAACAAGCAAGGGAGAAACAGGGATAAAAAAGGCGGCAACGACTGCCGCGATGGAAGCCACGGTGCCTGGCATGGGGGATACATACCCCAGGCCAAAGCAAGTACTGACGGGAATATACCACTTACCTGGGTTCAAACGATGGCGCCACTTCTCCGATAAGGTCATGCTCCATAGCCTCCGTTATGCGCACATGCACAAAATCTCCAGGCTCCGGCAAAGGGCCGGACCGGATCTCTACGACTCCGTCAACCTCCGGAGCTTCCCTGTAGCTTCGTCCTTCGGCAAAGCCTTCGGATGAGTCACCAGTTTCTACGAGAACCTTCAGGGTCCGACCCTCGAAACGCCTCTGCCGTTCCAGAGAAACATCCTCCTGAAGCAGGGTGATCCTGTCGACCCTTTCCTGTTTGATATCTTCGGGAACCTGCCCATCCATCAACGCGGCGGGGGTTCCCTCCTCAGGGTAATAGGGAAAAACTCCTACCCTGTCTATCTCTGCCTCGGAAATGAAATCGAGGAGCGAATTGAATTCTTTCTCCGTCTCCCCGGGATAGCCGACCATAAAGGTCGTCCTGAGGGCAAAATCCGGGTCGGCCGACCTCGCCAGGCTGAAGATCCTGTTGATCTTTTTTATGTCGAGTCCCCCACGGTTCATGGAATTGAGGATCCTCTCTTCTATATGCTGTACCGGAACATCAAGATAGTTCAGAAAAAGGTCGCTCGAGGCAACTTTTTCGACCAGTTTTTCGTCGACACGGGCAGGATGAAGGTAGAGAAGACGAAACCAGAGATCTTCCCCCCGGAAATGTTCCTCCAGGCTTTCTATGAGGCCGCAAAGCGAAAAGGACGGGGAAATGTCATTTCCGTAAGAGGTCAGATCCTGTCCGACAAGGCATATCTCCCTTGCTCCGGCAAGAACCAGCCTCTCAGCATTTTCAATTATCACTGAAAGGGGTCGGCTCGCAAGGGGCCCCCTTATCATGGGTATCGTACAGTAACTGCAACGATTGTTGCACCCCTCGCTTATCTTGAGGTATCTGCTGAACCGGTTATATCCAGGAAGGACCAATTGGCTTTCCGTAGAGGTATGCCCTCCCAGAAACCTGGCAAGAGACTCCCATTCACCGGCCCTTGCCCAAAAGTCGACTGATTCGAGTTCGGCTCTTAGTTCTTTTTCGTACCGGTTAACAAGACACCCGACAACGGCAAGAAACCTGATCTTCCCCGTTTTTTTGAGAATTTCAAGTTCCAGGATCGCATCAACACTCTCCTCTATGGCCGGGGCTATAAAACCGCACGTATTGACGATCGCGCCGTCAGCATACGATGTATCCGTTACCAGAACATGCCCTCCGGACTCCAGGATCCCTGCCAGGGTCTCGCTGTCAACCTGATTTTTGGCGCAGCCAAGGCTAAGGAGAAATATATTCATTCCCTTGAAACTACTGCCTTTTCATCGTTCCGTCGGGGAGAAAGTCTATGGTGACCACCTCTCCGGATCTGCCTATATCCCGGATATCTTTTCCTCCCCAGACAAGGGTAACTGCACCCGCATTGCCGAACCGCACCGATGTCTTCACATCAACAACGGTCTCCGTAATTCCTCCCCTGTTCAGGGTCATCTGTGTAGTTTTTCCGTCGGCCCTGGTTATTCTTATCCAGCAGTTTCCGTTAGTTTTTATGACAAGGGAACCCTTGACAACCGGTGATTCTTCCACGGTCTCGACAATTTCCTGCCCGGGGATCCACGAGGTGTCAAAAACGGGTTCCTCCTCCGTGACTGCAACCCCATCGGTTTCACCGGCGATGGCCTCCGCAAGGCCGGTCTCCTGGGAGACATCAGCCGAAACGGGGATCTCCTCCGGTGAAAGAACCTCCTGGCTCTTGTTGATATCGGGAACAGATGCCATCTGAGTCCTCATGGCATCTCTCTGCTGCCAGATCATGTAAAGAGATATTCCCGCAGCAAAAAACAGAAAACCGAAGATCCAGATCCTGGAACTTTTCTGGAACCCTTTCTGGACAGGCATGTACTGAACCGCGGCCTTTTTCCCTTTTGCGGGGACCTGCCCTGAGATGGCCAGTTCGTATTCAGGCCAAAGATCAAGGGAATCGGTCACTTCCAGGTAAGTCCGAATAAAACCCCTGCTGTAAACATCTCCGGGAAGATTTCCAAGAGAACCGCTCTCTATGGCTTCAAGGAACTGTCTGCGTATCTTGGTCTTTATTGAGACATCCGAAAGGGACAGACCCTTTTCCTTTCGTCTTTCGGAAACTTCAATTCCCAGTTCTTCAGGAGTTCTTCGAATATCCGTCACAGCCTGTTCCCTCCAGGGCTTTCGCCCGCATCTCCCTTATGACCCCAGCGGGGTCGGGGCTATTGAATATAGCACTTCCCGCCACAAGCACATCACAGCCGGCAGAAGAAACAAGTGCCGAATTTTCCGGTCCCAGTCCTCCGTCGACCTCCAAAAGATACTCATAACCATGAGCCTCTCGCCAGCAGCACAGGAGTCTGACTTTCTCAAGGACGGCGGATACAAATTTCTGACCCCCAAAACCCGGGTTGACGGACATGACGAGCACCAGGCCAACCAGGGGAAGGACCGGCTTTAAAAGTTCCACGGGGGTCCCTGGATTCAGTGTTACGCCGGGTGTACATCCAAGATCCACTATCCTCTGCAGGGTCCTGTGAAGGTGAACCGTCGCTTCCTGGTGGACCGTAATGATCGTGGAGCCTGCAGCAGCAAAGGGCTCGATAAAGTTCTCCGGTTTTTCGACCATGAGATGAACGTCAAGGACAGCCTCCGGCCATTTTTTGCGGCAAGCCTCTACAAGCGAGGGACCGTAGGAAAGATTGGGCACGAAGTGTCCATCCATTATATCCAGGTGGATCCAGTCATGCTCTCCCTCTAGTCTTTTAATGGACCCTGCGATCTCAAGAGGGTCAGCGGAAAGGATCGACGGGGCTATCTTTCGGCCCGGGCAACCTTTTACTGGTAGCGATCCTGCCATACGAACTCTCCTCCAAGATATATCGTCACCGATGACTGCCCCTGGTAGGGCGCATCGAGAGATACATATTCACCTGTACGAACCTGCCTGTCCATAAGTACCCTGGAACCGTTCTTGTCGACAATCTCGATCCTGAGTGCCAATGGTTCCGATAATGGAGGAACCTGGTACCTTATACGGGCGATCTTGTCCCCTGGGGTGGGAGACTGGGCAGGAGGCTCCTGGCCCACCGAAGGAGCCTGAGGCTGGGTCGGCGGACTGTCCGCTACCGGTGCCGCAGGAACCCCTCCCGGGGTCTCGGGGCTGGCATCTCCGGCTGCCGGCGTTTCCTCCGTCGTTGGTGCCTCTGGTTCCTCGGGTTTTTTACCCGTCGCGACCACAAGGTTTACGACTCCACCCGGGAGAAGGGTCTTGCCCGGCTTGGGTTCCATGTTCATCACCATACCGGCAGGGGTCATATAGGTATACTCATACCGCACCGATCCAACCTTGAGCCCGCTTTCGACAACGATCTGGCGCGCGATCTTTTCGCTCCTCTCAAGCACATCCGGGACGGTCACCTTTCCCCCGACGCGAGGAGGACCCAGGCTGACCAGCAGGTCGATTCTTCTTCCCGGCGGGACCATTGCAGGGGAAGCGGGGCTCTGGGCCACAATTATTCCGGCAGGACGATTATCGCTGTGGATCCTGACGATATCCCCCACATCGAAACCCGACTCCTGAAGCCTGGTCACTGCCTGTCCATATTCCATTCCCCTTACATCAGGCAGAGGCTGTCTGTCTCCTCCCCTGCTTACCTTCAGTATTACGATCTTTCCTTTCTTGACACGCGTTCCGGGTTCAGGCCACTGTGACACAACCTCACCTGAGGGCTGAAGAGACTCGACCTTGTCGATCCTCACAAGAAGCCCCATTTTTTCTGTCATGCTTACTGCATCAATCACCGGCATTCCCGAAAGGCCCGGAACCGCAACATCCCTGCCCCCAAAAAATATGGTGTAGAAGGCGACGATGCCTGAGCCCGCAATGACCAGAACAAGAACGAGTAACGTTACCTTGAACAACCTCTGCATGGGTAATCCCCCTAAACGCGTTTGTTAAGTACGGCAAGGTAAAATCCGTCCAGCCAGGGCAGTGTGGGGAAAATATAATTTCCCCATGGTCTGCCGCGACTGAAACTATGATAGGTGTTGTCCGGGGGCATTTCAACAACATCCCCCCTGCTTTCCAGAACTTTTGCGACAACCTGTTCGTTCTCCTGCCTGAAAAGGCTGCATGTGGAATAGATCACGCTTCCGCCGGGCGGGATAGTATCAAGGGCCTTCGAGAGAAGAGCACACTGAAGGGTGTGCATCTCTCCGATCTTGTCAGGGATCAGCCGCATCTTGCCCTCAGGATGCCTCGACCAGGTCCCGCTTCCGGAACAGGGAGCATCCAGAAAAACTGTTTTTGTCTCTCCCGAAGGGTAAAGGGTGAGCGCGTCTCCGCTTTTTGCGATCATGCGATCCGAAGAGATACCGAGCCTCCTGGCCTCAGATAATGCGGCTCTCGTTTTTGCTGGAGAAACATCCCAGCACTCAATAACACTGCCCGGCAAAGCGTCAAGGATCTGTAAAGTCTTTACGCCACGACCAGAACACATATCAAGCAAAGCGCCACCCGAATGGATCGAAGAGACCACCCTCCCTATGATCATGGATGATTCGGACTGGGGGGAAAAAAGACCCTCCGCGTAACCGGGAAGAGACGGCGGATGAGCACTCGAAGATAATCTGAGGCTCTCCTCGAGAAGTGGGGACCTCCAGGACCTGTAACCACATTCGGCAAGGCGGGAGATGGTTTTTTCGATATCGGCACGGGACGAAAGCCTCAGAGACATCATCGACTTCATGGATGAGAAACGGACAAGATCCCTGGCCCTGTCCTTACCCCATGATTCGGACCACATCGCCGCCGCCCAGGATGGAACACCTCCGGCCAGAGCGTTATCTTTAAGAGACCTGCTTGCGGAAAATTTTTTAAGAATGGCGGGGCCCTCTTCCACGGCCCTTCTCAAAACAGCATTGACCATCCCGGACTCCCTCTGGTTTCCGCTTTTTTTTACCCATTCCACCATCGCGTTGACCAGAACCTTCGGCAAAAAGTGCCTTAGCTCCGAAACACCGGCGATCCCCAGGACAAGAGCGTCACCAGCAGCTTGCGACATGGTTCCAAGGGGCCTTCCTGTCATTTGCCTTGCAATATGCTTCCACAGAAGCGCTCTTCTCAAGGCCACGAAGACAAGTGTCGTTGCCAGGATCCTCTCGCTTTCGGGAAGGGAAGAAGACCTCTTGCGGATGGCCTCGCTCGCAAAATTTCCCCCCTGGACATCTCGCCAGACAAGAAGTGCCGCTTCCAGACCTCTCATTGATAAACCACCTCGGTATCTGGAGCCCTTCCTTTGACCCTGGTATGGACATATACCTCCATCACCGGGATGACAGACCTCACGGGGCGCAGATAGACACCGGATATCTCCAGTGAGGAAAAATCAGGATCAGTAGTGATGTGGCGCTGTACCCAGGGGCTAGCCACCGGTCCGATGGCGTAGGCGGCAACGACTGAAAGAATAACTGCCAGAATTGAGATACTTCCGGCAACGAGCAAAAGAAGGAGAAAGGTCACGGCCGAGATGGTGTTGATAACAACCAGGGTAGTACCGCACCTTTTATTAACGGTCAGGGCCCGCTCTCCGGCAGAGATCCTTTGCCTGGCTTCCCGTGCGGCATCGAGAACGTACGCCGGATCGGCAAAACCACGAATGGCGAAACCATCTTTGAAGGATTCCCCGGTAAGAAGACGACCTGCTCCCCTCTCCTCGATAACGTTTATTGTTCCATGTTCGAGAGCATGATTCTTTCTTGTGAGCGGATCAGAAAGTACCCGAACAAATTCCCGAGGCCCTACGACAAGCCACGCAAGGGATCTCGCCGCAAAACCGAGAGGAACCAGCAAGAAAAGGAAAAGAAAAAAGGCAAGCAATATCAGCCCAAGCCATGGGACTATGAAGATCATAATAAGGGCAAGAAAGATCAGTGGCATGGTTTATTCGACTCTCCTCTCCTTGCCGGAACGTTCAAAATAAAGAACGGCCAAAATGGAACGGGGGCGGCAAAAGCCACCCCCCGATACTGTCCAGGCAGGACAATGGCCGAAGAATTGCAGATTATTCCTAACGGTTTCTCATCCCGCGCAGAAGAAAAAGTCTGACGATCTGAAGCGCGGACATCAGCGTGGCCGCGACATATGTCAGGGCTGCGGCATTCAGGACAGCCCGAGCCCCACCGATCTCGTCATCCGCAAGGAGCCCCGAACCAGACAGGATCGAAAGCGCCCTTTTGCTGGCGTCGAGTTCCACGGGAAGGGTGACAAGGTGAAAGACCAGAACCGCGGAAAAAAATATTATCCCGAGATCCATCAGCAACGGCGTCCCAAAAAGGAACCCGATGAAAAATAGCGGCAGCGCCATGGAAGAACCGATACCGGCGACAGGAACGAAGGCATTCCGAAGACGAAGAGGTACATACCCCCTCGCGTCCTGGATCGCGTGTCCAGCCTCATGGGCAGCCACACCTATAGCGGCTATACTGCGACTGTCTATTACGCTGTCCGATAACCTGAGGACCTTTGACCTGGGATCGTAATGGTCCGTCAGCGAGCCCCGTATCCTCTCGACAGATACATTCTGCAGTCCGTTTGAATCCAGGATCGTCCTTACGGCATCACTGGCGGTAACTCCCCGCCTTGCGTTAACGGAACTGTACCTGCTGAAAGCGCTTTTAACTTTAGACTGCGCCCACACCGCCAATATGAGTGCCGGTACAAGCAACAGAAATGTAGGATCAAAAATAAAGGGGAACATTCTGCTTCACCTCCGTGCTGGTGGTATCAGCCAACTGTACGGACTATTTCACATGGGCAATGCTACATCAGTCAAACCACAATGTCAATAAAGGTCAAACACTCTTGCCCGTCTATTTACTGTAAAAACCGGCTATCCCTTCTGCGACCCTTTCCTGTTCCTCTGGAAGAAGTTCCGGAAATATCGGCAAGGCAAGGGTTTCCTCCGAAAGTGCCTCGGAGACAGGGAAATCGCCCTTGCGATAGCCAAGGAAAGAAAAACAGGGCTGCAGATGAAGCGAAAGGGGATAGTAAACCCTTGCAGTTATACCTGACCTCTGGAGTTCTTCCTTGAGGTTGTCCCTGTCCTTGCACCTGATTACGTATTGGTGATAAATATGTCTGTTCCCGGGGGCTTCCACGGGCGGAGTTACAAGTTCCCCAAGATTATGCTCTGAGAAGAGAGTGCGGTAGATCTCAGCTACGAGGCGCCTTTCCTCGTTCCATGTCTCCAGGTGTCTGAACCTCACCCTGAGGATCGCCGCCTGTAACTCGTCAAGCCTGCTGTTCAGCCCGACCTCGTCGTGAAAATACTGCTTCCCCGATCCGTGCACACGAAGGCTTTTGATCTTTCCGCCGACCTCTTCTGAGCCGGCGGTAACCATTCCTGCGTCACCGTAGGCGCCCAGGTTCTTGGTCGGGAAAAAGGAGAAACACCCTGCATCACCGATCGTTCCGGCCCGAAGTATTTTGCCGTCGATCGTCCTGGTTGAGCCAAATGCCTGTGCACAATCCTCCACAAGAAAAATACCGCGCTCCTTTAACCTTGCTTCAAAAACTTCCATCCGGGACATCTGGCCAAAGAGGTGGACAGGGATAACGGCCCTTGTACGTTCCGTGATCTTCTCCAGGACCCCCTCGGGGGAAATGTTGTACGTATCGGGTTCGACATCGGCGAAAACCGGAGTCGCACCGACCCTTGTAATGCAACTGACGGTCGCGAAAAAACTGTAGGGAGTCGTTATGACCTCGTCACCGGGACCTATGCCCAAGGCCATAAGAGCAAGAAGAAGAGAATCAGTCCCTGAGGCACACCCCACAGCGAGGGGTACGCCCAGGTAGGATTCGACCTCTCTTTCAAAAGCATCAACCTGGGGTCCCAGGATGAAATGCTGACTTTCGAGAACTTCTTTTATTGCCTCCAGGGTTTCTTCCCTGACACGCTCCCAGTTTCTGGATAGATCAAATGACGGCATAACAGGACTGTCCATTAAACGCTCCCCCTTACGGTCCGAAAATGATTCTTCCTGAACTCCACACAGAAATATTGTCCCTGGCCGAAGGGCGACCGTGGCAACGGATATCCTTTTTACAGCAGTTATCAGAACGGCTTGTTCAGCCCAACAAGCGAAAGCTTCAGGTGCTCTTTCATGAGTTCCACTGCCTTTTCCTTGTCGCGATCCTTGAGAGCCTGGGCTATGGCCTTGTGTTGATCGATGCTCGGATTATCGACGATATCATAGAACGGGTCATAGAATACGACGTAGGCGTTGGTCCTGGCAAGGATGTTTTCCACAAACTCCGCAAGGACCCGGTTTCCGCTTGCATCGGCAATGATCTTGTGAAAATTTTCGTTGACTTCGAGATATAACTCAAGGTTTTTCTCCTCGAAGGCCTTCTCTTCCTCCAGGATCGCGTCCTCGAGCCTTCTCAGGTTCCTTTCGCTTATCCTGGTCGCGGCCGTGGCGACGGAAATGCACTCCAGTTGTTCCCTGACAGCGTATGTATCCTCCATCTCCCTTTTGGTCGGAGAAGCCAGCCTGGCGCCGCTGTTTGGAATAATAAGAACGAGGCCTTCCGAAGAGAGCCTCCTGAGCGCTTCCCTGACGGGAGTCCTGCTAACTCCCATCTGAACGGCTATGTTGACTTCCGGCAACCGCTGTCCCGGTTTCAGCTGTTTGGTGATTATCCTGTGCCTCAGTTCCTGGTATACATAATCGGCGGATGTAGTGTATAGTCTGGGTTCCATGATCATTTTCCCTCTCCCCTCTCTGACGGAGAAAATAGTATTACATGAATACATGCATGCTATCATATACCGGATTCAGTTTCAATTATTTTCATACATTTACAGTGCATATGAACGCGGGGGAAAAACTCTGCGGGAAAGGTCATAAAATGCGGTTTTTTGTTCTTGTTCTTTGCCTGGGAACGCTGGTTCTGTACGGAAGGGCAATCGCCGGGCTCTGGAGTTTCATAATCGGGGCCCCGAGACCCTGGATGATAGTATCAGGACTGATCGGCGGTACCCTTTCCGGGGGGATCGCCATTCTTCTATGGAAGAACAGGCTCAGGGAACTGGAATGGATAAGGGAACCGGAAGAAACCACCGAAGACGGAGAACCTTTACACTGACCCGGAGAGATCCCTGATACCTTCGTTCACAAGCCGGGAAGCAGCCTCCCTCAGGGTATTGATATCGTGTCTTTTCTCTCTTGCGCACTCCTTTGCCGCGCTTTCGCAGAGCAAACATCTCCGGGGGTCTCTTCCGAGTGATTCGCCGTGAAGGGTTCCTTCCGGGCCAATAACATCAATGTCTATCACTGACCCCCAACTCCTTGCCTCCACCTTCATTGCGATCATTTTTACCTCTCGGCCATCCGCTCCGACCAGGCCCATAAGTAGAGCACAACCCGCTCCGTTATCCAGAGTGACAACGCAGGGAACCACAGCCCCTGCTGATTCCAGATCCCCGCGGATCAGTCGGCCTGTCATTTCAACCAGATCCCTGTCGCCATCCAGCCTTTTGGGGATACCCGGAATATTCAGCGATACCTGCAGCACCAGACCGAACCTGGAGATGAAATGCCTTTGAAGCCAGGCTCTCCCCTCTCTCCCTGCAAGAAAAAAATCCAGGAGGCTCACCGCATTATCCCCAAACCCTGGAAAGACGCTGCACAGCCTCTGTTATCATCGCCGGGGAAACCCTGCTGACCGAGAGTCGTACGGCTTCGATATCCCTGTTGGGGTTAAGAAAATGCCGCCCGGGGACAACCGCCACGTCCACTTCACTGGCTAGACGCGCGGCCTCTACCCCACCAAGACCATGGGTACCGAGCCAGAGGTAGATCCCCCCCTGTGGCTGTTCGAATGTAAAACAGGGCAGCTTTTCTCCAATTTCCCGACATAGTGTCGCCATCCTTTCGAACATCGACCGGCGTGCATTCTCCAATGAACTTTCGAGGCTGCCGTCCTCGATGAATGCGTGAACGACATTCTGGACCAGCGAGGAAGTCGAGCCCGAAGTCCTTTCCATGATCTTCAGGAATTCGTCGCGTATATCATCTGGAAGCAGGACATAGCCGATCCTCATCCCTGGAAAAAGCAACTGACTGAAAGAACCAATATAAATAACCCTGTTCTCCGTATCTATCGACTTAAGAGCCGGAACACTGGAATCGCAAAAACGAAGTTCACCGTAGGCATCGTCCTCGACGACCAGAAAACCTCTCTTCGAAGCCGAAGAAAGAACCTCTTTACGAATATCAATGGGAAGTGTTCTTCCGGTGGGGTTGTGAAAACTGGGTACAAGGTAAAGGACCTCTCCCCTCTCGATGCGGGAAAGAGATTCCACGAATGCATCCTGATCCATAGGAACCGAAGTGACATCAATCCCCGAACCTGCCGCCATACGCACGGCCTCCGGGTATGTCAATTCCTCTATCCAGAGTCTTCTTACACCCTTCAAAGCCATCGCGTCAATGGTCAGGGACAGGGCGTGCCTCGCGCCGCTAGTTACAATGGCCTCGTCTCTTTTGGCAGGGATACCCCTTCGGGCAGCGTGACGCACCAGGGCCTTCCTCAGCCCGGCACTACCCTCAAGAGGAGTATCAAACATAAATCCGGGCCCGATAAAGGAAATGTTTTCCCTTGTTATGGATGCTACTCTCTCCCAAGGAACCAGATCTCCAGACGGCAGACCCGAAGCCAAATCCCATATCGGACCTGTGTCGGAAGGGGCAATAAGGGATTGGGCCCTCTTGAGACTTACGAAAGAACCCCTTCTTCCCTTTCTTTCGATGAAACCATCATCTTCAAGGAGGTCGTATGCCATGACGGCTGTCGTCCTGCTTATGCCGAGACTCTGCGCCAGCTCCCTGCTACCAGGCAACCTGTCGCCGCAGGAAAGGGTGCCGTTCTGCACCATCCTCCTGAGATGTCCGGCAATCTGCCTGTACAGAGGGGTCATGCCTCCCGGTTCAAGGGGTATTTCAATCATTGTGCTTCTCCTTTTTCAGGGGCTCTACACAATGATACACCCCTGCGGTCTAAAGACGTCCGGAAAGATCCTTCAGCGTCTCCAAGACGGCATTCATCTCCTCTTCCAGACCGACAGCAACCCTGACCCAGGTTCCTGAATACTCTGAAAGAGATCCCATTTCCGGGAAACGGACCTTGATCCCTCTCTTTTCGAAGGCAGCCCTTGCGGGGTCGACGGGATCCTTCGAATAAAGGGTTACAAAGTTGCCGTTCGCTGGAAGCGCAGTCCATCCAGGTATCCGGTTGGTCTCTTCGATAAAACGGTCTCTTGTAAAGGCTATGCCCTTCACTCTCGCCTGCATCCATTCGGAGTATCCCAGGGCCACCCTCGCGGCCTCCTGCGAAAAAACACTTACATTAAAGGGAGGGCGGATCTTTTCGATCCTCTCTCTAAGGCAGGGCCTTGAAACACCCCATCCCACCCTTAAACCGGCAAGACCCCACGCCTTGGAAAAGGTTCTAAGCACAAAAACGTTCGGGGGAAGTTTTTCCGGCTCCGAAAGGAAGGAACCACCGCCAAAATCCACGTAGGCCTCGTCTACAGCAAGAACGCCTTTTGAAAGTCCGGCAACTCTGGAAAGCATTTCCGTTGAAACCGACAGCCCCGTCGGGTTATTGGGCCTGTCGATAAGTATCAGATCGGGTGAGGCCGCCGAAATTCCGTCGGCAAGTTTTTCTTCGTCGAGAAAAACTCTGCTCCCGTCAAAACAAAGCGGCACAGACCTGGTCCTGGTCCCGAGAGCCCGGGAAATGTGCTCGTAACCGGAGAAGGATGGAGAAAAGGTCATTAGGCATCCATTATCGGGGACAAATGCCATGATCAGATAAAGCAGTATCTCGTCTCCTCCGTTGCCGATGCTGATCCATTCAGCGGGAAATCCGCAGTGAACAGCAAGAGCAGACCTCAGGGCCTCCGCTTCCTGGTCCGGATACCTGTTGAATTCCAGAGAAGAAAGAGAATGACGCAATTCCTCTATAAAACCAGGAGGTGGATCGAAGGGATTCTCGTTCTTGTCCAGACGCACCTCCGAAAAGGTCGCCTGGGGGGAAAATGGGGAACATGCAGTAACTCTCACTATATTACCTCCCTGTTGCTTTGCCCTGGTGAAAGGCTCCATCAAAACACGATTGGCAGTTTATCAGGGGAACAGGTGGGTTGTCAATGGGGGCAAAGCAGCGTGAATCGGGAATCGTAAATCGTGAATCGAAAGGGCCAAAGGCAAACCCGGATTTCCGCCGGTGGTCATATGGTGCGGAACATCCGCCTAATTTCGCTTCCTCCCGTTGGTCGACAGAATGACAAGGCTCTTGCCTCTTCCGTTTACCGTTCACCGTTGACCGTTTACGCCTCACGCACTTGCTTTTCCTACCTCCTCGGTTTTCCTATTCTCGAATCCTGAGAAGAGAACAGATCCATTGGTCCTGGAACTTGCCACGGGCCCATTCGTACTCCTCAAGAAGCCCCTCAACCTTAAAACCGAGGCTCTTTAACAGATTCAACGATCTTTCGTTCCCGTCTGTCACCAGGGCCTCGACCCTATTAAGTTCCATCTCTTTGAAACCAAACTCCAGGATAGCCGACATGGCTTCCTTCATGTATCCCTTTCCCCAAAAATCCTTGCCCAGTTCATACCCCGTCTCTGCGCGAAAATGCTCCTTCGCCCAATTGTGATAACCGCAGGTCCCCATAACCGTGCCGTCAGAAGCCAGGGTTACCGTCCATCTGACCCCCGCACCGGTTTCGTGAAGCCCATCAAGCAGGTCGATCATGGCAATGGTCTCCTTGTGAGTCTCAAAGGGATCCAAAACCATGAACTCCAGGACAACGAGATCGGACCAAATATTATGGAGCATCGGTGCATCATCTCTGGACAACTGCCTGAGGACCAGTCTCTTAGTCGTAATCACTGGAAAAGGACCGTTGTCACGGAAGAAAACAGCTTTGCCGTCTGAGCATTTATCGGTCATGAACGAAATTACTCCTTCCAGGAGCCTTCAGGAATATCCACCTGGCGACATTTGCTGTCCAGCCAAAACTTCGTGGTAGCGGCACCCAAATTATTGCGGATTGCTTCATCGATAGAGACCAGCGCTTTCCGCAGCTCTTCATCCCTTTCTGGGGCCAGGCTTTCCATGAATAGAAGGGCCCGCTTCGTCTCCGGCGTCAGCTTTGTCCTGTCGGCCTCGCGCCAGTTCCAGCATCGACATATGACCCCTGCGTCGTCCAGGTAGGATATCTCTCCCTCACGGGGGGGATCGTTCTCTTCCGACCCAAGCGGCAGGAATGGCTCGCCTCCCCGTGCCGGCATCAGGCGCACATCACCCATCAAGGCGTCAAGATCCTCCGCCCCGCAGGGGAAGAGGAACTTCAGCGAGGTTACATTGTAAAGATCCACCAGCGGGTTGATCGAGGGCGGGCAACTTCCCTTCACCGCGCGCTTTGCAAGGGCCTCCACAGAAGAGCGGTAACCTTTGGGAGCGCCAAAGGCTCGGAACGCCTCCCTCCAGTGAGCAAAAAACGAACTCTCGGCAAAAGGCGCATCTCCCAGCCTTGTAGCCACTTCCCGGCATGCCTGCTCAAGAATCCCTGTTCCGTCCCAAGGGATGCCGTTGTCCATGTTCCTTATAATCAGACCGCAGACACGAGCCTTTGGAAAAAGATCAAAAACCTTGTCGAATACCACAAATTTCCGCACCACGTTCAGATCCCCCGAATTAGAAATCCAGGCATCATCATCTGTAACAATGCCTCTCCCGTTAACCGTTCACCGTTCACTGTTCACTGTTCACCGTTGACCGTTCACTGTTCACCGTTTACCGTTTAGCGTTCAACGTTGACCGTTCACTCCTCACGCCTTTCCCTTGCAACAAACCCTCTTTACGAGCTTGATCGCTTCGAACACAGCAAGGTAGGAGACCGCTGCTCCAAGGATATAGAACCAGTCCGTCAGATCCGGCCCCTTGAAGGCAAGAAAATCGCTTATCACCGGTCCATATATCCCAATGGAAACCAGAATGGTAGACAGGACAATCGCACCCAGAAGAATTCTGTTGGTCATAATCTTCCTGCTGAAAAAACTGATGTATTCATATCGCCGTGACAGGATGTTTACGAACTGGCAAAAGACGATCGTAAGATAGGTTATTGCTGTAGCCCTTCCGAAGAGGGAAGAACCCATCATATCGGGCGAAATGATGGCACCTTGCCTTGACATGAACAGCGCAAAATTCAGAAATGCAAAAAGACCGATCATCAACCCCAGAAAAAGCACCTCAGCGGAACTCCACAGATCCATAATGTGAGTATCTTTATCCCGGGGAGGCATCTGCATGATGTTGTCCTCAGGCGGGTCGAAGGTCAGAAAAGTAAGGGGCATGATCTCTGCGAGAAGGTCGATGGCGAGGATCTGGATGGCCAGGATAGGGATCGCCCAGTTCCCTATTGCCACAGCCGCAAGGCCAAGCAGCACCACAGCCATTTCGGCCATGTTGGTCGTCAAAGAGGCAAGTACGGTTTTTCTGAGATTACTGTAGATCGTCCGACCTTCCCGGACCGCCTCTACAAGGGTCGGGAAGCTGTCGTCCAGGAGCACGACTTCGGCTGCCTCCTTGGCCACATCAGTCCCTGTCAGCCCCATGGCCACACCTATCGCGGCCCGTTTGAGGGCCGGTGCGTCGTTGACACCGTCCCCGGTCACCGCGACGACCTCCCCCTGAGATTCCAGAAGCTTTACAATGCGTAACTTGTCCTCCGGGGCTACCCTTGAAAATATCATTGATTCAGAGTCCTGGAGGACCTTGATCAACTCCGTATCATCCATAGATTCCATCTCGGCACCCGTAAAGACGGGGGGATCCTCCCCGTCGGCAAGACCTATCTCCTTGCCCACAGCCTGCGCAGTTATCGCATGGTCGCCAGTCATGATGATTATTCGTATCCTGGCCTGGCGACAGCTCGCCACGGCCTCACGTACACCCTCCTTGGGCGGGTCGATCATCCCGACCAAACCGAGGAACACTACATCTTTCTCGACCTCTTCCATCACATAATCATCGCCGCTCTCATCAAGGGGACGGAATGCAATGGCGAGGACTCTCAGCGCACTCTTTGACCATTTCTCATTGATTTCCTTGATCTGCTTCCGGTCTTCCTCGGTAATTGGGACCGACCTGCCGTCACGGTATATGAACCTGGCAACTGCAAGGACACTGTCGGTGGCTCCTTTCATGGCCAATTCACAGCGATCCTCGAACTGGCGGACAGAGCTCATCCTTTTCCTCTCTGAATCGAAGGGAAACTCATGCAGTTCAGGGTTTTCCTCATCCTCATTCGGGCTACGGGTTCCGGCCTTGGTGGAAAGCGTTACAAGAGCCGCCTCGGTCGGGTCGCCGACCGGGTACCAGCCGTGGTGATCTTCATCCGGCGGGTGTATCTCGGCATTTGATGCCATGGTTGACGCATCAAGCATTATCTCCACTTCGTCTATTCGTTCCCTGGACAAGGGCTCGCCATTTTCATCAGTGATCTGCCCCTCGGGTTCATAACCGATACCCGTGACCTTGAATCTTTCCCCGTTGAACCACAGCGTAGTGACAGTCATTTCGTTCCTTGTAAGCGTCCCCGTCTTGTCTGTACAAATGACCGTCGTGGATCCAAGGGTCTCAACAGAGGGGAGATTCTTGACGATCGCCTGGCGATCGGCCAGTCTTTTGCTTGTAACCGAAAGCGCTACCGTAACCTGTGCCGGAAGAGCCTGGGGAACGGCAGCTACGGCCACACCAAGGGCATACACCATACTCATGAAAAAGCCAAAACCCTGCCAAAATGCGACAGCAAAGAGACCAACGCTTATGAAGCAAACGATAACAGTGAGCCATTTGGCAAGAACACCCAACTCTTTCTGAAGGGGCGACTTGACTGCCATCGTATCCTGGGTCATATTCGCTATCTTGCCCATCTCCGTGTTCATCCCGGTTCTGACGACTACGCCGATTGCACTTCCGGTGGCAACCGTCGTTCCCATGTACAACATGTTCTCCCTGTCCGCCAGAATTACATCTTCGCTGATGACATTGCTTTTCTTCTCCTGCGATGTAGATTCACCTGTGAGGGAGAACTCATTGGCACGAAGGTTGTATGCCTCCATAACACGGATATCTGCGGGTATCTTGTCACCCGCCTCTATCTGAACAATGTCGCCGGGAACCAGGTTCGACTGGGCGACTTCGGAAAGTTCTCCATCCAGCCTGACCCTTGCCGGCGACTTTATCAGGTCCTTGAGTTTTTCAAGAATCTTGCCCGCCTTGTACTCCTGGACAAAACCTATCGTCGCGTTTATAAGCACAATGACGAACATCACAATGCCGTCCCGTATACTGCCGATGGCGAAGGAAATGAGCCCCGCAAAGATCAGGACTAAAACCAGAAGATCTTTCAATTGATACAGGAAAAGAAGCCACTTTGGTATCGATACATCCGATTTGATGTCGTTGGATCCATATTCTTCTCGGCGTTTCTCCCGCTCGATCCGGGAAAGTCCTTTCTCGCCGGAGTTCAGGACCCCGAGGGTTTCTTTTGCTGTCATCCTGTAAAAAGCCCGCTCTTCCATTTTTTCCCCCTCCCCGACCCTTTGCGGTCAGCCCGTTGATTGTGACCGTATGCATATAACAATAGTGTACCCGAAACACCAATCTCTTATTTATAGAAACTATTGTTGGACATTCTCTTGCACTGTTGCACAAGTCATAGATTTAGGGTTTAATATTTGAAACAAATCACAATCTTCAAACACACCACCGTGTTTATTTATTCTCCTATCCTTCATTTATTCTTGTTCCCTTTCAAAGTCCACGGTGAAATAAGAGGTTTAATTATGTGAAAAAAATAACGAGATCAACTTTTTGAGAGAGGAGTGATCGAGAGTTGCTACAGACCAAACCAGGCATCGAAGAAAGGATCCAAAAGATCGTCACGCCGTGGAAAGGCAGGAAAGGAGGCACCATACCTGTCCTGCAGGAAGTTCAGAAGGAGTTCGGTTATCTTCCGGAGGATGCCTTGATGGCTGTCTCCCGTGAGATGAAGATACCGCCTTCCGAGCTATACGGGGTTGCCACCTTTTACGCGCAGTTCCACCTCAACCCCAGGGGGAGGCACATCATCCGCGTCTGCAGGGGGACTGCGTGCCACGTAAGGGGCAGCCTTACGATCCTGGACAAGATAAAAAAGGTTCTCCAGGTTGAGGAGAATTGCACAACCGAGGACCTGAGGTTCACCCTTGAGCCTGTGGCCTGCATAGGGGCCTGCGGTCTGGCGCCGGTGATGATGGTGGATGAAGATACTCATGGACGCCTTACGCCGGACAAGGTGATGGAAGTGGTCAATTCGTACGAGTAAGAACATTCTGGAGGTGAAGACCAGTGAAGATCAAGAGTCTGGAGGATCTGAGAAAGATCAAGGAGAGTTCAAAAGATCTCACATCGGCCCGCTCCGGCGGTGCCGCCAGGGTGATAATCGGGATGGGGACCTGCGGTATCGCGGCAGGGGCCAGGGAGGTAATGACAGCCGTACTCGAGGAACTGGACAGAAGGGGAATAAAGGATGTGGCCGTGGAGACCACCGGATGCATTGGAATGTGCCAGAAGGAACCCCTTCTTGATGTGATAAGGCCCGGCGAACCGCGCATAACCTATGGTGACGTGACGCCGGCCGATGTGGAGAGAATTATCGGGGAACACCTTGTCGAGGGGAAGATAGTAGAAGACAAGGTTGTCGGACAAACTGACTAGGGGGCTTGAGAAAATGGCTCTTTACCGTGCCCATGTTCTGGTCTGCAAAGGGACAGGCTGCAAGTCGAGTGGATCCGCCCCCGTTTATGACGCTCTCAGGGATGAAATTACCCGGAGGGGGCTGGACAGTGAAGTAATGCTCGTGGAGACCGGCTGCCACGGGATGTGCGAAATGGGCCCCATTGTGGTCGTATACCCGGAGGGATCGATGTACTGCAGGGTAACGGCCGGTGATGTGCCCGAGATAGTAGAGGAGCACCTGTACAAGGGGCGTCTTGTTCAGCGATTGCTTTACACCACTCCTGAAGAGAAGATCAAGATCCCGCATTACAGGGATATTCCCTTCTACCGCAAGCAGCTCAGGATAGCCCTGCGCAATTGCGGATATATCAACCCCGACAACATCGAGGAATACATAGCCCGGGACGGTTACGTGGCCCTGGCAAAAGCCCTTACCTCGATGGACCCCGAGGATGTGCTGGCAGAGGTCAAGACTTCAGGGCTCAGGGGAAGGGGTGGCGGAGGATTCCCCACTGGTCTTAAATGGGAGTTCTGCAGAAGGGCCAAGGGCGACAAGAAGTACGTGATATGCAACGCCGACGAAGGTGACCCCGGGGCTTTCATGGACAGGTCCATCCTCGAAGGCGACCCCCATGCCCTTATCGAGGGCATGATGCTGGGGGCCTACGCCATAGGAGCCGACGAAGGATATATCTACTGCCGTGCGGAGTACCCGCTGGCCATCAAGAGGCTCGGCGTAGCAATGGCCCAGTGCACGGAATACGGTCTCCTCGGGGACAATATCATGGGCACCGATTTCTCCTTCCACCTGCATGTCAAGGAAGGGGCCGGAGCCTTCGTATGCGGTGAGGAGACCGCCCTTATGGCATCCATCGAGGGCGAAAGGGGGATGCCCCGTCCGCGCCCGCCTTTCCCTGCCAACAAGGGCCTCTGGGGTAAACCCTCCAATATCAACAACGTTGAGACCTGGGCCAATGTTCCCAGTATTATTCGGGAAGGCGGGGAATGGTACGCTTCGATAGGTACCGAGAAGTCAAAGGGTACCAAGGTTTTCGCCCTGACCGGCAAGATCAACAACACCGGCCTGGTTGAAGTCCCGATGGGGACGACCATCAGGGACATAGTATTCGATATGGGCGGCGGGATCCTGAACGGCAGAAAGTTCAAGGCGGTACAGATAGGCGGGCCTTCGGGGGGATGCCTTACAGAGGAACACCTGGACCTCCCCGTGGACTACGAGTCACTGACCGCTGCAGGCGCAATAATGGGTTCCGGCGGACTGGTGGTAATGGACGAGGATACCTGCATGGTGGACGTGGCCAAGTTCTTCCTCGAGTTCACCCAGAGGGAATCCTGCGGCAAGTGTGTCCCCTGCCGGGAGGGTACCAAACAGATGCTCCTGATCCTC
>NPIE01001426.1_pt1 | contig 22240 bp, 14 predicted proteins | sample 8637661 | NCBI WGS metagenome assembly NPIE01 (sample SAMN07420842, study PRJNA396082) | bioreactor metagenome | isolation source: sample BA12 brine-fed electro-methanogenic bioreactor BA | place: Japan: Kochi | collected 2016-12-09
GTCGCCGCCATCTTTAAATACTCGATTTATTTTTATTCAAAGTAGCATTAAGCATTTTTTTTTGAAATACAGATTAAGAAATTCATTGCCTAATTAGCCAACGTTTCATTCCTTGACTAAAATCAGGAGGATAAGTTGGACGATTTATTTGTGGCAGAAGAAATCAAGGAGCTGCGCCGCAAGATCGCCTATCACAGCGATCTTTATTATAAGCAGGCTGCACCCGAAATCACAGATCATGAATTTGATCAGCTTGTAAAACGATTACAATATTTAGAAAACAAATATCCACAATACAAAATCGAAGATTCACCAACTGAAAAAGTCGGTTCAGACTTGCAGATTGAGTCAAAAATAATTCCTCATAAAGTGCGCATGTACAGTTTGGAAAATGCTTATTCTCTGGAAGAGATAGAAGAATTCTACCAGAAAGTTACCAAAGAATCAGATGGAATGCCGCACTTTACAACTGAGCTTAAACTTGATGGTTTCAGCATCAATCTATATTATGAAAATGGTAAAATGCAGTATGCCTTAACGCGCGGAAATGGCTTGGAAGGTGAAGATGTAACAACAAATGTTAAAACAATATCCAGCATCCCCAAAAGTATAGAATATTCAGAACCTATCGAAATTCGTGGAGAAATATTTTTGCCTAGAACAGAATTTGAACGGATAAACAACGAGAAAGAAAAAAACGGAGAAAAACTATTTGCCAATCCCCGCAATGCTGCTGCTGGAACAATAAAATTGAAAAATTCGGAAATTGTGAAAGCCAGAAAACTTGATTATCGAGTTTATTCTGTGGGATTGTTTGACAATGAAGAGATCAAATCACAAAGAAAGTTGCTTGAATTCCTGGATAGTTTAGGATTCAAAACGATCATATCAGAAAAGAAAGTCCACGGTTTAGTAGGCTGTATAGCGGGATTGGATGCGATAAAAAGCCAATGCCAAATCTGGGAATATGAAAAGAATAATTTAGAATATGAAATCGATGGTTTAGTTATAAAAGTTGATGATTTCGAACTACAAAAAAAACTGGGTTACACATCCAAATTTCCTAAATGGGCAATTGCCTATAAATTCAAAGCAGAAGAAGTGGAAACCAGATTGATCGGTGTGGATTTTCAGGTGGGTAGAACCGGCGCTGTAACTCCGGTGGCACGACTTGAACCAGTTCACATTTCCGGTACGACCGTTTCAAATGCTACGCTGCACAATGAGGACGAAATCAAAAGGCTTGATCTGCAAATCAGAGATCTGGTTACAGTGATAAAATCCGGCGAGATTATTCCCAAGATCATCAAAGTCAACAAATCGCAAAGACCAGATAATGCAAAAAGAATCGAATTCCCGACTAACTGTCCTGTCTGCAAGACCGAGTTGAAAAAAGAAGAAGATGGAGCTGTAACTTATTGCCCTAATTTCAATTGCCCGGCACAGATTCAGAAGCGAATCGAACATTTTGCCTCGCGCGATGCCGTGGATATTGAAGGTTTGGGAGAAGCAGTAGTCAAACAATTATTGGAGAATCATCTGATAGAAAAAGTGGAAGATATCTACCACCTCGATTTTGAGGAATTTGCCAAGTTAGAAAAACAGGGCAAGAAATCTGCAGAAAATTTGAAACAGGCAATCGAGCAATCCAAACAACAGAAATTCCATAAAATTTTATTTGGTTTTGGCATTCGATTTGTGGGAGCGCGCACATCCAAAATTTTAACGTCACATTTTGAAGATATAGATGATTTAAAAAAAGCATCCTACCAAGATTTTCTTGAGATAGATGAAATTGGAGAGAAAATCGCGAAATCGCTGGTTGACTTTTTTTCTGATGAAAAAAATCTTCAAATGATCGAGCATCTGAAAGAAATCGGCCTCAACATGAAAAGTGAAGTGGATAGTATCTCTAATAAGCTTAATGGAGCTACTTTTTTGGTTACCGGCACACTTCAAAACTTCAGCAGAAAAGAGATAAAAAATCAAATCGAACGAAATGGCGGCAGGGTGATATCGGCAGTCAGCAAAAATCTTGATTATCTGTTAGTGGGAGAAAATCCCGGCAGCAAGTTGGCAAAAGCAAAAAAAATGGAGAATATTAAAATCATCCCGGAAGAAGAATTTTTGGAAATGATCAAATGAGAATTCTTGATAGATATATTTTGAAAGAAAATTTTAAACCCTTTATTGTATCACTGATGGTTACGACTTTCGTGATGCTTTTGGACAGGATAATTGATCTTCTAAATCTGATCATCGATAAAAATCTCGATTTTATTACGATCTTATCAATTTTTGGCTTGTCTTTGCCATTCATGCTGGCTCTTACTGTGCCCATGGCTGTTTTGTTGGCATCTATTATGTCGTTTGGCAGGCTTTCCGTAGATAATGAACTGATCGCCTGCAAAGCCTGCGGCATCAATATTTATTCCTTGATCAAGCCAACAGTGATAGCCGGTTTGATCTTATCTTTATTCATGGTTTACTTTAATAATGCGATCCTGCCGGATACAAACCACATGCTGAAAAACCTGATGATCAAAGTAAATTATCGGCGACCCGTAACAGCAATAGTTCCGGGAACTTTTACCGTGATGAAAAATTACACAATCTACGCCAAAGATATTCAGGACGATGAACTTCTGGATATCGTCATTTATAATCGTGAAAAGAACAAGTTTCCGGTAACGATTTTCGCCAAACGCGGCACGGTGAATCTGCAGGACGGCGGCAACAGCCTGCAGGCAATACTTTATGAAGGTCAAATGCACGAAAGAGATGTGGAAAATCCCGATAAATACACAATGAGCAAATTCAAACGATTTACATTGAATCTGCCCGATCTGGGTTATAGAATAAATGAAGAAGGCAGTGATTATCGGGGGGACAGAGAACTCAGTTCAACTGCAATGCTGCAGATCATCAAAGAGAGAAAAGAAAGTATGATCTCAGTACAATCTGAAATTGAAAAAGTGAAGCAGGAAATAGTGAAACTGCGACCGGATTCTACCACCTCGACGATGGCTCAACGAGAGTTGAAAAAATTTCATAATAAACTTAACATCCAAAAAGATAAACTTGAATCTTTGAACAGCGATATTCGCAAATATGCTGTGGAAGTTCACAAAAAATATGCTATTGCTTTTGCCTGCATCATTTTTGTTCTGATCGGTGCACCGGTTGGAATGATGACCAGAACAAGTGGCGTTGGGATGGCGTTCTCTGTGAGTTCGGTGGTTTTTCTTATCTATTACGGTACTTTAACTCTGGGCGAAGAGCTGGCAGATAAAGGAACAATCTCACCATTTATCGCCATGTGGATCTCAAATATTATCTTTGGCATCATCGGCATTTATCTGATTATCATGTCCGTCAAAGAGATGAAATTCATTGATCTGAGTGGATTCGTCAGGAAATTTAGGAAAGTGTTTAGTAAAAAATGAGAATTTTGGATAAATATATTCTGCGGGAGTACATCAAGATCTTCCTGATCATTGTTTTCGCCTTTTCCGTACTTTTTCTGGTGGTCGATGTTTCTGATCGTTTACCCCGCCTGCTGCGAAATAATGCAGAAATGGACGATCTGATAGTTTATTTTCTACTGCGAATACCTTATCTGGTGATTCTTACTTCACCGGTAATGGTACTGCTTTCCGGACTTTTCCTGATGGACACACTTTCTAAATATAACGAATCGATCGCCATTCGAGCTGCAGGGATAAGTATTGTGAGGATGGTTACTCCTCTAATCTGGTGCGGTTTGATCTTCAGCTTTGCTGTGATGTTCCTGGGAGAAACTATTCTTCCCAAAGCGGAAGAATATCGGCAGTATGTTTACACGGAACGAATAAAGAACATGAAAGTGGAAGATAAGAAACTGCGTTCTCATATACATTATCTGGGAAAGGACAATAATCTCTATTATATCGGATTTTTCGACGGTTATCGAAATTTGCTGAAAACAATAGATATAACGACTTATGAGCCAGGAAGCGGCAGTGTGAAGAAAAAGATCACTGCTTCCGATGCCGAGTGGCAGGAAGATAAATGGCTTTTTAAAAATTGTAACATCAGAATCTACACGAACAGCGTTCTGGACAGCGTCCAATTCTTTGATCAAACCACGATCCGGGAAGTTGACGTTACCCCGATCGATTTCATAAAAAGTGCAAAAAAGCCGATGTCGATGAATTTCTTTGAGCTGAAGGAATATATCGAAAGGTTGAAAAAAGTCGGCGAGAAGTATCAAACAGAACTTGTGGAATTGAATCTGAAAGTATCCTTTCCATTTGCCAACCTGATCATCCTTTTATTCAGTGTTCCACTGGTTTCCACATCTTCCCGCAGCCGCAGCCGGGGATTGGTTTTTGGCATGGGCTTGCTGGTTTGTTTCCTGTATTTATCCGCTTTGCGTATCTGCCAAAGTTTAGGTTACAACGAGGTTCTTTCCCCATTGGCGGCAGCCTGGCTGCCTAATTTGTTTTTTGCTGTAATCGGGATTTATTTTGTGATTAAGGCCGAGGTGTGAGAGTGAAGATTCTCATGTTGCTGGAAGGAAACTTTCCACCTGATGTGCGAGTAGAAAAAGAGATAAAAACCCTTATCGCTAAAAATTATGAAGTTGTTTTAGCTTGTTCCTCTCCACAAACACAAAGTGAGATTATTGAATGGTCAGGTGCGACCATTATCAAGAAGAAGATGCCAAAACTGATTTACAAATCGAGTATTGCAGCACTTAAAATTTCCTTATATTTTTCCTTTTGGCACAAGTTCATTTCACAAATATTTTCTGAATATAAAATCAATGTCATACATTTACATGATCTACCATTGGCGAAAGTAGCAGTTAGATTTTCCCAAAATCATCATACTAAATTTATTTTAGATTTACATGAAAATTGGCCAGCTCTCTTAAAAGTATCTCAACATACTAATACATTCCCAGGGAAGATTCTTTATAATGAAGAACGATGGAAAGAATATGAAAAACTATATGCAAAAAAGGCAGATAAAATACTGGTAGTAGTGAAAGAAGCAAAGAAGAGAATGGAACTTATTGGAATATCAGAAGAAAAAATTCAAATCGTCTCAAATACGATAGATGCTGAAGACACAAATTTCCCAAAGATATTAAAAACAAAAAATACTTTTTCTATTATTTATGCAGGTGGTTTAACAGAACATAGAGGAATTCAAGTGGCTTTGGATGCTGTAAATATAATTAAAAATGTTATTCCAAATATCAAGTTTAGAATTATTGGGGATGGTAGATATAAAAAGGAATTGCAAAAGAAAGCAGCAAAGCTTAAAATCAAACAAAATGTGTTGTTCACGGGCTGGTTACAGTTTGAAGAAATGCTAAATCATTTAACGGAATCAGATATTGCGATTATTCCACATCTTAAGAATGAACATACAGATACAACTATTCCTCATAAATTATTTCAATATTTTGCTGCAGGAAAACCTGTAATATCTTCGGATTGTATCCCTTTAAAACGAATCATAACCCAAACAAGAACGGGAATTGTTTATAAACATGATGATCCTGTAGAGTTGGCAAATTCCATCCAGACTCTCTCTGAAAAGTCTGAATTATATAAAGAATTTCAGCGAAATGAGAAAAAAGCTCTTATCAAGTATAACTGGTCATTGGATTCTCGCCGTCTATTACAAGTCTATAGTGATATTAGAAAATGAATAAAAGAATAGTGGATACGATAAAACATACATCTATATATAGTTTGGGAAATATTTCCACAAAATTAATCGGTCTTCTGCTTCTACCTTTATATACAGCAAAGTTGTCGGTATTGAACTATGGTCAGTTTGCCATACTTGAAGTAACTGGGCAACTGCTTGTAATGCTTTTTGGGATGAATATTTATACTGCAATGTTGCGCTGGTGCTCTACAGAACACGATAATGAGAAAATCAAAGATATTGTATCAACAGCTTTTTTCTCACTTCTGGCGATAACGATAATTCTAAATATAATTCTAATTCCGTTCAGAGGGAATATTTCTGTTCTTTATTTTGGAACAAATGAATATTCAACCTATTTTCTAATTCTATTTCTCAGCGTCACATTTGAAGTATTGAATGGAATTCCCATGAATCTCTTACGATTGAAAGAAAGATCTTTTATCTATATTATTCTTGTTAGTTCAAGATTGTTAATAGTTCTTATCTTAAATTTTTATTTCCTGATGATCAGGAATGTGGGAATCATGGGAATTTTTCTCAGCAACCTTATTGGACAGATAATTTTATTTATAGCGCTGTTACCTTTTCTGCTTCGTAATATTAGATTGAATTTTGATTTCCCAGTTCTTAATAAAATGTTCAAATATAGTTTTCCTCTTGTTTTCACTTCCATTTCTGTACTACTCTTATCGGTCGGAGATCGCTTTATCATCAAGCTCTATCTGGAATATTCGGATGTCGGCATCTATTCATTAGCCTACAAAATAGCAGGTGTTATCAATGTTTTTGTGATTCAATCATTTTCTTTAGGATTTATTCCGATTGCTTTTAAAATGCTAAATAATCCCGAAGCGACATCATTCTATAGAAAAGTTTTCAAGTATTATATAATTACCTTAACTTTTGTTGCTTTTGTTATCGCAACATTGTCCAAAGAATTGTTAGAGTTGATTACTCAAAATGATGCTTATGTCGTTGCTTATTCCATCATTCCCATACTTTGCCTTACTTTCATTTTTAAAGGGGTTCAGCAAATATTTTCATTAGGATTTCATTTTGTTAAAAGAACGAAGTTTAACGCATTAATAGTATTTATAGGATTATTAATAAATTTCGCCTTAAATTTTCTGCTAATTCCCAAATTCGGCATTTGGGGTGCCGCTTCCACTACATTAGTTTCGACTTTATTTATTAGTTTTGTCATGTTGTATTATTCGGAAAAACTCTTTCCGATCAATTACAATATTAAGCTTCTTTTATTGATAGTTTTAACTGGAACGATTCTATTTATTCTAATATCATATTCGAATCAATTAGGTTTAATATATCGCCTGGTCATAAAAACTATTATAATTGCTTTAATTCCCATTGCGATTTTTAAATCAAATTTTTTTGAGCATTCAGAAAAAACAGCTCTCAAGAGGTTTTTAAAAATAAAAGCGGACCATTCTATTTGAGAAACAACATTTTATGTAATTCGCTTATTAACTTACCATTTACTTCAAATTGATAAAAATAAAAACCGCTAGCTACTTCTCGATTATTCCTGTCTTTGCCATTCCATGTTATGGAGTGTTCTCCAGATCGTAGGTTTTTATTTCCTAAAGAAGTAACTTTTTGCCCTTTCGTGTTGTAAATATGAAGAATGACTTCTGAAGAATATAACATTTCAAATTTGATCTGTGTAATCGGATTGAACGGATTGGGGAAATTTGAAATGTTTTTAATAATCTTCTGGTTTTTTGTAATTGGCAAGTCGCTTGTTTCATTGAGCTCGATAATTCTGTGTAAACGGTTAAGGCGAGGGTTGGTGATAGTCTGGTGAATTCCTGAAGGCCATTTTATAACAAGAGAATCTGCCTGATTTGTATTGCCAGTTCCAAAATGAACTACATAATCGCTTTGTGATGCCCGACCGGAATTTGATGATATGTAACGGGAAAGAATCGATTTTTTCCCATTAATCGTTAGATATAAATACAATTTTGTTCCGATTGCGCTTCTGTTAGAAACAGTTCCTTCACACTTTATTTTCAGCCAGTTATGAGAAGGCTCCGAGATGTTTTCGTATAAGAAATTGATTTGATCTGCATAACCACAACCATTAACAACAAATAAATCTAAATCTCCATCATGATCGTAATCTGCAGCAGAAACTCCCAGCGAAGATCCACCATCCTCTACGATTGCTCCTTGCATAACTCTTGTGAATGTGCCGTCACCATTATTCATATATAAAAAATTATTTCTAAATTGTTCAAGATAACCGTTTGCTACAAATAAATCAATGTAACCGTCATTATCAAAATCACCCCAACAGCTCGATCTGGAATAACCACCATCAGTCACAAGATTGAGTCCAAAAATTTCTGTAAAGTTTCCGTTTCCGTCATTCCGATAAAATCTGTTATTATCATTTCCGGTTGTGCCGACAAAAAGGTCGAAATCACCATCATTATCGTAATCCGCCCAGCTGGCACTGTTGGATTTCACAAGATCGTTCACAAGAGTATGATCATAGATTCTTGTAAAATTTCCTGCTCCATCATTTTCGTAAAGGCGGTTATAGTTATAATAATCGGTGGCAATAAACAGATCAAGATCACCATCATCGTCATAATCTATCCAAGTGGGACTCATCATCTGATCAAAATCGTTGGTGATGGCATTATAAACATTACTGAATGAACCATTACCGTTATTACGTAATACAATATTAGGAGAGTACGTTTGCCAATCTGTTATAATAATATCTAATAATCCATCGTTATCATAATCTCCCCAGGCACATCCAAAAAAGCTTCCGGCAATACTTCCAAGTTGATTTGCTTGATTAATTTCAAAGCTGTATCCATTAATATTTCGGTAAAGATTTATTCCATGAAAATAAGAATTTACAACTAACAAATCATTCAGACCATCATTATCATAATCCGCCCAGGATGCAGCAAAGGAACTGAGATTATCAAACATTAGAGCTGTATGAAAATTTGGAACTATTTGATTTTGTCGTGAAGTATAATAAATGTGATTAACCTGATTGCTGCCGTTTGCCACGAAAATATCGGGGAAATTGTTATTATCCACATCAACCCAGTTGCAGCCGTAACTTGAAGATGAAAACGTGGTCAAATGAGTGTCTTGATCAATAACTCTCTTGAACAATTGCGAGTTTAGATTAATTGTGATTAAGATGAAGAAAGCAAACAGGATGATAACCATTTTTTCCCTCATAATCTTCCTCCCTATTTTTTTCTCATTACCTTTAGAAGAATCAGCGCCAAATAAACAAAAACAGGAATTGCCTGTCAACACAATTCCTGTTTTTTAAATAAATTACAAAAATTTATTTGAGCAGCAGCATCTTTTTTGTGCTGGTATAATCACCGTTCTGCAGATTCATTTCATAAAAATAAATCCCGCTGGAGACGAATTTGTTATGTTCATCTTTACCATTCCAGAAAACTTGATGAGAACCGGAATTCACTCTTTCATCTAATAGAGTTTTCACTTTTTGTCCCAGTAGATTGTAAATTGAAATTGTCACGTGCGAATTTTCGGCAAGTTCATAATAGATTGTAGTAGTTGGATTAAACGGATTGGGATAATTTCCAGAAAGTTGAGTTATTGGCAGGATGCCGCCAGGTGCATTGACGTTAAGTTCCGTATCAAAATTCAAAATTATTTCAAAGTTGCCGATTTCTGTCTCGATATCAAGGATATCACTCACAATTTCTCGAATATTCTGCGTCGGCAAACCAACAATAACATTGAATGTGAGCATCTCTGCAGGTTCGATGCTGTAGGGCAGAGGTAAGCCGAAATCTTCGATTTCCCAGGGATTACCGCTGGAAAATTCTCCTGTATCTTCAATATAGCTTATTTCAACTGCTGTATTGGAAAGATTGGAAATAGTGAATTCCAAACCTTCTGTACAAAACTCTATCGATGTAAAATTGAGTTCCAAAGGTTCAACAACGAGTCCCTGCAAGCTGATATCGTTGTCATTTCTAGGTTCCAGTTTAAAAGAACCATAAGCAAAATCCAAAACACCTTTAATGCTGTATATGTGATCATCCAGAACAGCTACATAACTATAATCTCCTTGTGCTCCAACAATACATGCACCGGAAGAATCATCGATTTCCCATTCATCATAATTATTTGGTTCTGCCGTAACTGTTACATTGAGAGTTTTTACCAAGACGCTTTCAAATTCCTCAGCTATTGCCAAATCACCAGTGGCAACTGCAACCGCTTCAGGAAGGCTTGATGTGCCGATGATAGATAAGTCGTAAATATCTGTTAACTCAGTTTTTCCAAAATATTCTTCTACGTAGGCGGCAATATCAATCACGTCACCTAATTCCACGTCCTGAATGGGATAAACAGCAATTCCATTCCAGGCACCGGGCCCATCCTGAATGAAAAAATAATTTTGGAAAACAGCAGTAACAACTCCAGTGGTTCGCACCAGTTCTCCTTCCAGAGGGGATGGCCCAGTTGGAGAATACTGAATTTCATAAATTGTATATTCCGGTATTACAAGCGGTTCTATAATAGAAAAAGGATTATCACTTTCATCGCTCGGATCACCCGTTACTGCTTCGGAGACTACGATTAGATAATCATCACCCAAAGCCTGATCGACAGGGATGTTCCATTCCCATTCGCCATCATTTTCGGTGGAAGCTATCAGAACTTCTCTTGTGCGCCTTACTGCATTTTCCAACTCGATCATTACATCGTCATCAAAATTGTAAGATTCCCAAGTTATGGAATGAGTAGATCCCTGTTCCCATTCCTCACCGCCGTTGGGAGAGGTAACGATGATAGTTGGATCTTCATTTTGGAATACGTGATAACCCAGATATGTAAAGGTATTAACGGGATATGTAAGCCATTCATCCGTATTCCATGTAGTGTTGGGAGAGATCACATCATCGCGGCGCACCAGGGTTACGTCCTGAGCGAAATAAACACCACCTTCTTCACCAAAATGGTCAATGATAACACCATTTTTCAATAATCGAAGCTGATCGTTTCCATTAAAGTTTACAACGCCGCTGCCGAGAGTTGCATCTGCCACAGCCAAAATGGCGGGATCAGCCTGAGAATTTGCCAGAACAAATACATCGCCATCTGCAAGCGTTCCACTGAAATTATAGGCGTTTCCCCAAGATCCACTGCCATTGAACTCTATTTCCATGGAATATTCCGAGAGATCTACATCTGCTCCTGTCCCATTAAAAATTTCGATGGCTTTGTTGTAGCTTGTACCTTCGATGTATTCGGAAATGAACAATTCTGTTGCCTGTGAAAACAGGCTGCAAACTGCGATCAGCATTATTGAAAGAATAATTGTTTTTTTCATGTTTTTTTGCTCCTTATCATTTGGTTATTTTTCTCTTACCACTCTCTTATTTCGAGTTGGTTGAGAATTGGCTCCAGCTTCAAAGTAGCTGTTCTCTGATATTCACGCACAGCTTCTTGAAATTTGTACCATTTAGAATCACGGTAATTTTTTTTGAATTTGAGTTTATCTTTTACCGGATCAAACTTGATTTTTTTATCATCAAACAATTTAACATCAACATCGATGGCTTCTTTGAACCATTTATCAGGATCATAAATCTCATCGGCATCCATTTCTGCCAGAATTTTACGCATTTTTTCTATGCGGGTCATCATCTGATTTTTGTATTTGGAAATATTCTTTTCTTCGATACATGGACCGATCACAGCGTTCAATTTCTGTTTAGTAGCGGACCATTTATTTGGATTGGATGTGATCATCAGATAGTTGGAATAAAGCTTATTGGCAGCCAGCAGGACTCGCTCTTTATTATCAATTTCGGCGTTATCCCGAATTAGCCTGCAATCTTCCCAGATCAGGTTGGGAATATCCGGTTTGTAGCCTGCATCGGCATGCCCGATATTGGGAGAAAGGGTCTGCCAGATTCCCTGCATGGCATTCACTTCATCAAAAGTACCCACGAAATTTTGGTGAGAAAGTGTATCTGACAGCATGTGAGAAGCAATTCCCAGCGCATAAAGGCTTTCGGTTTTGGTAGTATCAAAAAAGATTTCCTGAGCATGATGACTGGCTGGTGTGGTCATCAAAACGTGCATTTTACCGTCACGACGTCTGGCTTTGTAACTGGTGGCATCTCCGGGCAGAAAATGATAAAGCAGATAGATCCTCATCAGCTTCTTTTTTGGTCTCAAGATGTTCGTAGTTTGAGTTATGTAGTTTTTGTAAATCTCGCCATCCGGTTTCTCGATCTCATAGCGAACCTTGTTATCATCCACAAATTGAGATGAATAGGCGATGATTTCTGCTTCATCACTTTCGAATCCAGCCATAATGGCCAGATACTTCGTCATGTAATAATGAAATTCAATATTCATAATATCTCCAATCAGGATCTTCGAATAGAATTCGCGATCCTCAATCTCATGTTGATTCTTTATAATTATTGCAGTATGTCAATGAAATTTATTTTTATTAGTAATTTATGTAGGATAATTCAATAATTCCAACAAAAAAATTTATTGAATATTGTTCTCTTCCAATTGAAGCCAGCGTTCACTTTTCTGAGTATATTCGGCCTCAATTTCCGTCAATTCTTCTGATATTCTTTTAAAATCATCTGCCTGCATTTCAGCCGCTTTTGAATATATCTCTTTTTCTAAGTATGCTTTTCTCTTTTCCAAATATTCCATTTCCTCTTCCAGCTTTTCCAATTCACGCTTTTCCTTGTAAGATAATCCTTTAGGTTCATCTTTATACCGTTTTTTAATTCTTTCTGAATCCCCTTTTTGCTCCTCGTTCCAAAATCTTCTTACCAGTAAATAATCAGAATAATTACCGGGGAATTTTATGATCTTATTGTCCTCAAATATAAAGAGATAATCTGCTACACGATCCAGAAAATATCGATCATGAGAAACTGCCAGAATGCAGCCTTTGAAAGCATCGAGAAAGTCTTCCAGAATTTCCAGGGTCTTGATGTCCAGATCGTTTGTAGGCTCGTCCAAGATTATGAAATTACTGCCAAACATCAAAGATTGCAATAGATAAAGACGTTTTTTTTCTCCGCCGGAAAGACTCTTGATCTTGTTCTGCTGCATCTTACCGTCAAAAAGAAATTTATTCAGCATCTCCGAGGCGGAATGCAGGATACCGTCGGCTGTGCGAATGTTAAAAGCTTTCTGTCGAACATAATCCAATACAGAGAGATTCTCGTCAAACTTATCGATATTCTGCTTAAAATAGCTGAAATGAGTATTCAATCCAACTTTGATCTTACCCTCGTCAGGATCGATCTCGCCTGCTATCAAGCGCAGTAAAGTCGTTTTACCACAACCGTTTATACCGATTATGCCGATCCTGTCCAACTTTTGGAAATTATAACTGAAATTGTTGATCAAATTTTTATCATCATACGATTTACTGATATTTTTGATTTCCAAAATGGTTTTTCCCAAGCGCTTAGATTGAAAAGACAAATCCAATTCAGCATCATTTGTCAGATAAGATTTATCAATCAGTTCTTTTACTCGATCCAGATGATTTTTCGGTTTGGATGTGCGGGCTTTTGCTCCTCGCTGCAGCCATTTCAATTCTTTTTTCAATTGTGCCGAACGTCTTACTTCTTTGCGCTGCAGGTCTTGTAATTCCAACTCTTTTCGTTTTATATAGCTGGAATAATTTCCCTCGTAAAATTTGATTTTCCCCTGTTCGATATCCACGATCAAATTGGCAACTGCATCCAGAAAATATCTGTCGTGAGTCACGAAGATCAAAGTGCCATTGTAATCACTTAAATAATTCTGAAACCATTCGATCGTATCGATATCCAGATGATTTGTCGGTTCATCCAGCAGCAAGATTTCAGGTTGATCCATCAACACTCTAGCCAAATCTATCCGCCTTTTCTGCCCTCCGGATAGTGTTCCGATCCTTTCATTGAAGTCTTGAAAACCCAGTTTTGTAAGATAGGAACGAGCCTTTACTTCGATTTTCCAGATCTGTTTAGCATCGATCTCATCCTGAATTTTCTGCTGTTGTTTCTGCAGGTCGGGATCGGCAGTTGTTTCCAGGTTTATAAGATTTTCGTGATATTTGCGCAGTAAGGCAAATTGTGGATTATCGCTGAAATAAATATGTTCGTAAATTGAGATGTCTGGATCGATATTCGGGTTTTGCGGCAGATACCCTATCGTTGTATCCTTGCGCAAAGTTATGGTGCCGGCGTCAACCGTTTCCAGACCGATAAGCATCTTCAACAGTGTTGTTTTTCCACAGCCGTTTGCTCCGATCAAACCGATCTTATCGCCTTCCGCTACTCCAAAAGAAACATTGTCACAGATGACTTTTCCTGGAAATTCTTTTTTCAGGCTATTCACAGAAATTAAATTCTTCACCAATTCTGCCGCCTTGATTTAAACTGCATTATCTACTTCTTCCATAATTTCAGATTGAGAATTATAAAAGGCTGAATTGTGTCAAATTGGTTTTGATTATTTAATTTATTATTGTTAAACACAAAAAAAATTTGACAGCTAAAGGCTGAAAATCGTAAATAATTCAGAGAATAAGAATAAGGAGGAATTGTGATGCAACTGCAGGAATATTTTGTAGAATCTGCCAAAAAATACTCATCCAAAATTGCAATTTACGATCAGGCGACGGGAAAGGAGATCACCTATGATAAAATGCTAATCGCATCTTTGATTCTGGCAAAGAAGTTCAAAAAGTACAAAGGGAAGTATATAGGAATAATGGTACCTACTTCTGCCGGCTGTATGCTTTCAGTTTTGGGGTCTCTTGTTTCAGGAAAAATTCCAGTGATGATAAATTACTCTACAGGAGCTTATGATAATTGTATCTATGCTCAGGAAAAATGTAGTTTCAAAACTATCATCACCAGTAAAAAGCTTTGTGCAAAAATTAATTGTGAACACCTCGATGGAATGGTCTATCTGGAAGATCTGATGCCGAGTATTACCTTGGGAGACAAGCTTAATGCACTATTTAAATCTAAGCTGCCCGTAAAAACATTGCAGAAATTTGTGCGAAACGGGGATGAAGATGAAACGAGCGTCATTCTCTTCACCAGCGGCAGTGAAAAGGAACCAAAAGCTGTGCAGCTCTCACACAAAAACATCGGGCACAACCTCAAAAATACGCCTGGCTGGATTGATGTTTCTTCGGATGATATCTTTGCCGGTACGCTGCCATTATTTCACGTTTTTGGCTTAACTACAAATTTCTGGTTACCGCTTTATCTGGGTTGCTCTATCGTTGCACATGCCAATCCTCTGGACTATAAAGCAATTGTGGAAAGTGTCCGAAAATATGAGATAACAATTCTGATTGGTACTCCCACCTTCTTCTACGGCTACTTAAAAAAAGCCGAAAAGGGAGATTTTGATAGTGTGCGCGTCGCTATTGCCGGTGCGGATAAATTGGGAGATAAACTGCGTGAAATGTATGAGAAGGTGCATGGTCTTACAATTCTGGAAGGATATGGTGCCACCGAAACCAGTCCGGTAATTTCAGTGAATCAGCCCGATCATAATAAACATGGCAGTATCGGCAGACCGATACCGGGTGTAAAAGTAAAAATTATCGATCATGAAACGGATGAAGAACTACCGGTGGGAAAAGAAGGTAAGATCATGGTGAAAGGCGATCTGGTGATGAAAGGATATCTGGGAGATATCGAAGAAACATCACTGCACATTCATGGCGGCTGGTATGATACCGGCGATATGGGAATGATCGATGAAGATGGCTTTTTGTGGCATCGTGGCAGGCTGAAGAGATTCGTGAAAGTGGGCGGAGAAATGGTTTCTCTGGTCAAAGTGGAAGAAGTTCTCAGCAGATATCTGCCGGAAGGTGTTCAATGCTGCGTAGTGGATGTTCCCAATCCCAAAAAAGGTGCTGAAGTTGTGGCTGCGGTTGCCACCGGAGAATTTGATAAGAAAAAGATTTTAAAGCAAATGGCCAAAGAGCTGCCGGGAATCGCACTTCCCAAAGAATTCCATGTAATCGAAGATATCCCGCTGATGGGCAGCGGTAAAGTTGCCTTTAGAGAAGTGGAAAAAATCTGTAGAGATTTACAAAATAATAATAAAAAAAAGCATTAAAAAACAAAGCATTTAAACCTTCCAGGTTATGAAATCTGGAAGGTTTTTTTTCTAAAATTTATAATTCATTCTAATTGTATTAAAACCAATCTGTACTGAAAATCGATTCGATAGATGACTCTGACAAATCAAATAAGAAAGACCAGAACCAACCAGTGCACCCACGACTACATCACCAAAGAAATGATTACCGGAAGCTACCCGTAGATAAGCCGTGGCTGCTGCCGGACTGTACAAAAGAAGGGCAAGAGGAATATTCCTGCCGTGAATTTTGGAATGATAATAGTAGGCAAAAGTAGATGCGGCAAAAGTAGTGGAAGAATGCATGGAATAAAAAGAATGCTGACTATTGCGTGCCTGTTTCTTTTCAGTTGATATTTCATTGTCGTACACAAAAGGACGGTAGCGTTTACTAAGTGTTTTCGTCCACTTGGTTACTGCACTCTGTGTTATCAAAACCTGGCTAAGAACCATTAGATTATCCAGCCAGAAATAATCATCGTAAGTATAGTATGCTACTAAACCAAGAGTTAAATATGCAGAATAGTCACTAAAATCTTTCAAGTTTTTTGAATAGGGCTGCCAAGACCAGCGATCAATAAAAATTATGTCATTTTTGTTAAGTTGAGAAAGCTCAAATTCAGTTGGCTTTTCCAGCAATTGGCGATCCACATAATTATTCAGTAGATCGAGTGATAGTGCGGCAGTAGTATGGAGAAGTATTTTTTGCCGGTCAACCCGGAAAACCTGTCCGAATAAATTGATTGAAACTATACTTAAAATGAGAAAGAAAATTATGACTTTCATAAAAAATAAGCCCGACTTTTGCGGTCGGGCTTAAGATCTTTATTGACCCAGAGTGGCAACCATTACAGCTTTAATAGTATGCATTCTGTTTTCTGCTTCGTCAAATACAACTGAAGCATCACTTTCAAAAACTTCATCGGTCACTTCCATTTCGGGAATGGCGAATTTTTCGAAAATATCTTTTCCCACTTTCGTATCGGTGTTGTGAAAAGATGGCAGGCAGTGCATGAAGATCGTATGTGGATTGCCGGTTTTCTGCATCATATCTTTATTCACCTGATACGGTTTGAGCAGCTTGATGCGCTTTTCCCAAACTTCCGCTGCTTCGCCCATGGAAACCCAGACGTCGGTGTAGATAACATCGGCATCTTTCACGCCTTTATCAACATCGTCGGTTATCATTATTTCGGCTCCGGTAGATTTGGCAATTTCCAGGCATTGAACGATCAAATCTTTTTCCGGCTGCACTTCTTTTGGAGCCACGATGCGAATATCCATGCCCAGTTTTGCCCCGCCTACCAGCAGGCTGTTTCCCATGTTGTTGCGTCCATCGCCCACATAAACGAACACCATGTTATTGAACGGCTTTTTTAGATGTTCTTTGGCTGTGAGGAAATCTGCCAGGATCTGGGTAGGATGAAATTCGGTAGTTAGTCCGTTCCAGACAGGAACACCGGCGTATTTACCAAGCTCTTCAACCACTTCCTGTCCAAAACCGCGGTATTCGATGCCGTCATACATTCTGCCCAGCACACGGGCTGTATCTTTCATCGTTTCTTTGTTGCCGATCTGACTTCCTGATGGACCCAGATAAGTGACATGTGCTCCTTGATCAAAAGCTGCCACTTCAAAAGCGCAGCGTGTACGAGTAGATGATTTTTCAAAGATGAGAGCGATGTTTTTGCCGAACAGTTTCTGCTGTTCCGTGCCGGCATATTTTGCTTTTTTTAAATCTGCTGCCAGGTCGATGAGAAAGTTGATCTCTTGGGGCGAAAAATCCAAAAGCTTTAAAAAATTTCTGTTCCTAAGGTTAAAAGCCATTTCAATTCTCCTAAATTATTTTTTTGCCACAAAAAGAAAGCTGCTTATTTGGGCAAGGAATTTCAGGTTATCAAGCAAAGAGCTTGAGCAAAAGGAGTGAAAATGGGGAAGCTGAACTTCCCCGAAAATTTTTTTTCAACTCTGAAAGTCTTAAACAATATTACGGAACTGAGCTTTTCAGAGTTTTATTTCAATAACAAAACCTTCTTGCTTAAATTCACTAAACCGGACTTCAGACGAATAAAATAAACGCCGGTGGCGACAGGCTGGTGGTTGTTGTCATCTCCGTTCCAGGTTACAGAATAGTATCCATCGTTGTCATCCTGAGTCCCGAGACTTCGTTCGGGAAAGGATTTCACTTTCTGACCTTTCAGATTGTAAATTTCAATTGTCGCAGGCGATGACATTTGACTTACACTAAAACTAATTGTTGTGGAGGGATTGAAGGGGTTGGGATAAACTGTTAAAATGTTTTGGGCTGTGGGAATTATCTCCTGATCATGCGAACCTGTCAGTTCAAGGCTGTTTGGACCGCCATAAGCGCCCATATCGTTGCGGCTGCCGTCCGGATCGTTGTAACAGGAATCGGGATTACCGGCATCGATAGCAGGAGAACCGGCTTGCAGCATCCAATTTGCTGTCTGGCCGTTGTAGTTAGAGCCAATTCCACCTGAAGGTTCGATGAACAGCGGATCAGCATCGATATTGCCTTCTCCGGTGTATCCGCCGGAAATACAGGAATAAGTGATATCCACGCTGCCGCTGAGGATATTGAAAAGATCACCATCATGCCGGATAATGGAATTCATGATAACCGGATTCGAGTTAAAAATGAAAACAGCTCCGTCGCAGGCATCATTATTGGCTATGGTGTTATTGATGATCAGCGGTTCAGAACCGTTTTTCAGGCTGAGAGCACCTGCCAGACCGCCATCATTATTGATGATGATATTATTGGAAATCAGCGGACTGGAAGCAATACATTCGATTCCGCCTGTATTGGAAAAGTTTGTATTATTGGCGATCACATTACGCACAATCTCCACATTATCGGAACTGTTGATGCCAATCGCGGCACCCAGAGCTAAACTGGAATTCTGCCAGAAAATATTATCTGCAACAAGAACACTGGAATTATTATCGATGAGCAGCGCAGCATAATTGGCACCGCTGATATTACAGAAAGATAAAATGTTCTCTTCCTGTGAATTGCTGATTCTGATGCCTTTCCACTGATCGTTCGTAGAAAAATGAATAAAATTATCCTGTGAACCTTCTGCCAGGAGTTGACCAAAAACAACAATTTGAGCTTCATTATTCACAATTATTTCTGTCCCCGCTTCTATTTCCAGTGCATCACCTTCTGCCACGGTTATATTATCGGAGACGATATAAGGACTATTGCATTGCGTCCAGACGCCCGATACTGCACCGCTGATATCGGATTGATCTGTAACGGTGATAAAATTCTCGATGGTAAGAACAGAAGTTTCACTTCCGGAAATAATTGTCAAAGTTACATCATAAGAACCGCAGTTTTCATACAGGAAGCAGGGGTTCTCTTCATAGCTGTCTATCATACCGTCACCGTTCAGATCCCACATGAAAAGTTCTATGTTATTTATGGAATATGAATTATTGAAGAATTGAACTCCCAAACTTGGCGGTCCACTTTGCAGATTGCTGTCAAACATGGCAACAATGCCGGTTTCCAATTTGAATTCCATTGTATCACCCACATAGCCGATTTCATTGATAAAAATTCCACCCGGTTCACCCCATTGCAGGAAGCAGGCTGGATCGGTGTTATCATGGAAGATGGTTCTGCCGGTATCGGCAGAGAAGTTAGCTTGATTTATATTGCCGTTAAAAACGAGATCTCCGTTGGGACGGAAAACATAAACTTCATCAGGAGGACCGGAGGCGTTGCCGTCTTCACGGGTATCGATTCGATAGATGATCAAGCCGTCACCCGGCAGGCTGGGTTCGAACAGCCCGGTGCGGCGGCGGTATTCCACCATGAAAAATTCATCATCAGAATTGGGAGACGGAATTTTGTAACAACTGAAGGGCGAATCTGCCAGCGGTTCCAATTCGTATGTGCCGGTTGTATTTATTTGCGGAACTTCATCAAACCAGAGACCATACTTATATTTCATCCAGGCAGTCATGTGCTGAGGTGGATTTGTATTGCTGCACATCAGATCCCAGGTGCCGGTAGGCGAAATGCCGTTGCTGGTGTAATGGTAAAGATCGGGGGCACCCAGTGAGTGGAACATTTCATGGCAGAGAACTCCCACACCACTGCTGGCTAAACTTTCCGATAGTTGAAAATTATATGTCCAAACCTGCACACCATGAATATAAACATCGATAGAATACAAAACCCACATGTGCGGCCAGAGCAGATCTGCCCAGGCACCTGTGCCGCCTTGAATTATGAAAACGATGTTATCTACCAATCCGTCATCATCATTGTCGATGTCCAGATCGGGCGGGATTTGCGATTCCACACACTGCACGGCAGCCTGCAGCAGTTCGTGTTCTCGCTGTGTGCGCTGCTGATCGGTTTGATAGCCGATGGGATTGGACACCGGATGATAAACCAGATAATAGCCTCGCGGATTGGGGCTTTGGTAGGAAATGATCTGATTGCCGTTTGGAAGAGGATAGGAGTGAGAAAAAATTTCCAGTTGTTCATCAGAGACTTCCGCATAATATTGATACATGGAGTTCTGACCCGGTGCATTGAACATATTTTCATAAATGGAAAAAGGTTCGGTGAATTCTTCTTGATCGGCAAAGCGGATGAAAATAACCAGATTATTGATTTCGCCGATAGTGGAAACCCGTCCTCTTGTTGACTGCAGGATCTGTTCAAATTCCTGGACTCTACGTTCAAAGTTTGCCGGTTTGGCATTGGCTCCCGGCTGCAATCCAACTGCTGCAGGATCGACCGTTCCGGCAACAAACTCGCTGGGAATTATTTCGTCTCCAGCTTGGATGGCATAAACATAAAATCCGGTTTGCGGATGAACCATGATCGTGTAGTTGTCAGTGTCGTGCAGCCAGTTGTGGAATTCATCTCCCGATGCAAAGCAATTTAGAATTGTACCATCCGGCTGAGTTAAAGTTTGGGGAATATCCGTTAAATACGCTCCAAATAAGTTGATTGTTAAAACAATTAAAAACAATAAAATTTTAAACTTCATTTTTCCTTCCTCAATATAATTTATTTTTCTCTATCAAATAAATATGCACATTTCATACCAGAAAAAATTTCAAACAAAAAAGAGCCAGTTTTTTTATAATTCTTAACGATATTTATGTAACGAAAAAGCGGGGAAGAAACTTCCCCGCTTATTATATAATGCTGTTATTGCTTTATTTCAGCAATAGAACCTTTTTGCCGATAGTCGTGCTGGCTGAACTCAGCTTTATGAAATACAGTCCGGATGCCGATCTGTTGCTGTTTTCATCCGTACCGTCCCACACGAATGTGGAATTATTTACAATTTCGTTATCAACGATAGTTTTCACCAGTTGTCCTTTCAGGTTGTAGATCTTCACGGAAACCGGCAGGGTTTTATCTTTATCTGCAATGCTGAGGGAAATGGTCGTCTGCGGATTGAAGGGATTAGGGTAAATGCTTATATTGCTGTTGGAGATCACTGCGATGGGATCATCATCATTGCCGACAGGTGTTTCCAAAGCGCCGGGACCGCCGTAAGCGCCCATATCGTTGCGGCTGCCGTCCGGATCGTTGTAGATCGGATCGGGATCACCGGCATCGATGGCAGGAGAGCCGTCTTGCAGCCACCAGCAGGCATTCAGTCCGTCGAAATCGTTGCCGTTTCCTGCGCTGGGTTCCATGAACAGCGGATCTTCATCGATATTACCCTCTCCGGTAAATCCGCCGCTGATGCAGGTGTAAGTTACACTGGGATCACCAAAGGGTGCAAAGAAAGGTGTGCCGCTGTCTATGATGATGTTATTGATAAGTTCCGGCATGGAATTGAACAGGAAGAAAAGATAGGGAGTTGCATTTGTGGAAAGATTATTGGCGATCGTATTATTCACGATCAAGGCATCAGAGCCGTTCTTCAGGCTCATTGCTCCATACATACCGGTATTATTGACGATAATGTTATTAGTGATCTCGGCTGCCGAAGCGATGGCAGCAATGCCGCCGACCAGATTGACGCTGGTGTTATTGGCAATAATGTTCTGGCTGATGAAGACATCATCCGAGCTGGCCAGATCGATGGCAGCTCCCAGTGATGTGCTGCTGTTATCAAAAATCCTGTTGCCGATGATCTGCACGCTGGAATTGTTTTCCACGGCAATGGCAGTTCCAGCTGCTTTGGAAATATCGCAGCCGCGAATGATATTATCCTGCTGGCTGTCAAAAATGCGGATACCTGCCCAGGTTTGATTGGAGGTCATAATGATGGGATCTTCCGTACGTTCTCCGGCATCTGCTGCGAATTTGCCGTAAGCCGTTAGTTTGTTTCCGCTGGCAAAA